>Ga0193699_10000493_pt1 | contig 16851 bp, 17 predicted proteins | sample L3c2metaG_FD_160095 | JGI IMG/M metagenome (GOLD analysis project Ga0193699, IMG submission 160095) | Soil microbial communities from a riparian zone of the East river system, Colorado, United States - L3c2 | ecosystem: Environmental > Terrestrial > Soil > Riparian zone | place: USA: East...
CACCGTGTCACGTCGCGTGCGCGCGAAAGAGAAGGGCTGACCGAGGAAAGGAATGGTCGGGGCGGCGGGATTTGAACCCACGACCTCATCGTCCCGAACGATGCGCGCTACCAAGCTGCGCCACGCCCCGACCGAAATGCCCGCTTAGGGCTCGGGCATGATAGCAGTCGCGTCCTTCGACCGGCGCCCACCCGCCCGGACCGGCACGACGGCCAGGGCCGCGGCGACGAACGACACCGCCATGAGGCCGAAAACGATCGGCAGGCCGGTCGGCTCACCGGCGACGCCGATGATCAATCCGTAGAGCGCCGTCCAGATCGACCCGATGCCGAACGCGAGCGTGAAGTACAGGGCGAACGACGCGTCGCGGATCGTCGCGGGGGCGATGTCGGCAAGGAGCGCCTGGAGCTGAGGACTCTCGGCGAAGCTGAACAGGCCCATCACGGCGATGCCCGCCCACAGGCCGACGAGACTCGACCCGACCAGGAGGAACAGCAGAAAGCCGACGGCGCCACCGAGATAGACGCCGATGATGACCGGCTTCCGCCCGAGCCGATCCGACAACCAGCCGGCGACCAGCGGCATCGGCACGGATAGCACGATGAGGGCGTTGTACATCGGGTTGGCGGTCTCGTCCGGCAGGCCGATGACTCGACCGAGGTACAGCAGGGCGAAGAGGTTGACGACGCCCAGTCCACGCCCGCCTCCACCCAGGATCGAGGCGAGGTAGATCCAGCGATGGTCGGCGTCGCGCAGGATCGTCCCAAACGCCTCGCGGACGCTTCCGTGGGCCGCGGCCGCGGATTGGTCCTCGCCGCTCTCCTTGACGAAGAACAGGATCGCCAGGGCGATGACAACGGCGGGGATCCCGAAGAGGACGACCGTCTCGCGCCATCCCAGGTCGCGGATCATCCGGGCCCCCAGCAGCGCAACGACGACCGTCCCGACGTTGCCGCCGGAGATGTGGGCGCTGATCGCAAAGCCGCGGCGGTGCTCGGGGAACTGCTCGGCGAGGAGCGCATTGCCGACCGGATGCTGCGGCGAGCCGCCCACCCGCGAGATGATGTTGACTGCCGCGAAGGTACCGAACGTCGGGGCGGCTGCCTGCGCCGCGAAGCCGCCACCGAACAGGATCCCGCCGGCCGCGAGCAGCTTCCGCCGCGAGATCACGCGGGTCAGCTTGGCGTAGCTCAGCTGAACGGCCCCGGAGGCGAAACTCGCCGCCGCGGCCATGTAGGCAATCGTCTCCGCCGTGACACCGAACTCCGCGATGAGCTTGAGGTAGACGAGCGGCAGCAGGACCGCCTGGGCGTGGTTGACGAGATGGGCGGCCGACAGCAGCCAGAGCGTCCGGTCTCGGTTGAAGTCGTTGGGCACCGCCGCATGGTCGGGCATTCGGCGCGGCCGCGTCGGACCGTCGCGGCAGATGGCTCGTCGCCGCGCGATGCGGCGTCACCGCCTCCGTCGCCGCGTCCACTCACCCGCGTTGGCCTATGCGCGCTGCAACCAGTCGGCTGCCGTCTACGCTTGACCAGGCAAGACCGTCAGCGTTGGGCATCGGATGTGCCGGATCCCGCAGTGCTGCTATCCAAGCCGAGGAGGACGCAGGGAATCGACCCGCGAACAGGTCGGCGAATTCCCGGACGACGACGCGATTCCGGCTCGTCGATCGAAGAATCAGCAGACCAGCCACCGTCGAATCTGTGCCGGCGTCTCTCCGGACAGCCGCAACCTTGTCGGCCAGGCCTCGCATTGCCTCGCCTCCGTCCGCGAGGAGGTCGACGATCTCCACGACCGCGATCTCTCCACGTACGACGCGTTGGAGCTCAACGTCGATCGAACGAGATCGGCGGGCCATTGGGTCGATCGCGCGTTCCGGACGAGCGACCCAGCCTCCAGCCTTGGCAATAACGGTGATTAGCTGCTGACGACGCAGGTGTTCCATGTCGCGTGGCAGATCGGCGCCGGGAGCGGCTTCGACGAATGCGGCAAGCTGCGTATCCACCGCCGCGGCGCAGGCAGCCAGCGTTTCGAGCGACGCGGTCGCGGACTCGCCGCGCTCGAGAAGACTCCAGAAGCCCTGCGACATGCCGGCTCGATCCGCGGCCTGAGCCTGGGTGAGACGCATCGCTTGGCGGCTCTCTTTCAGCCCGATCCCGATGCGCTGCGCGAGATAGCGACCTCGTTTCCGGCCAGCGACCCGAGCGGGCCCAGCCCGACGGCGATGTCGATCCGGCACGCGATCTCCTGCGACACGGCGGGATTGCCCCGAGACCATTGCACGGCCCCCTTACCCCGGAATGCACGGGGTACCTGGCCGATATTTCAAGAACGCGTAGCAGGGAGGCAGTTTGGGATCGGCAACCGCCTCCAGAGCCCATCCAGCGCACAGATATTTCAAGAAGGCGTGCGGGTGCCCCTAAGGTGGCGCCGGGACTCGAAACTACGGTCCGCTACGCGTACTTGGAATATCTCGGCAGCTCGGAAGGCTCGGCGACGTGCCGCGCGCGGGCGAGAATCGAGGTTCCGGATGCGGCCACGTGTTATGGCGACGGTCGCGGGTGCCGCCCCCGGACACGGCGACGCCGCCGACCCTCAGGCCGACGGCGTCGCTCCCCCGGAAAATACCTGGACCAGATTAGGCCCTTCCGAAGATCAGTACTGGAAGAGCAGCTCCCGGTACTTCGGGAGCGGCCAGAGATCGTCGGCCACGAGCGTTTCGAGCTCGTCGACGACCTCGCGGAGCTTCTCCTGGGCAGGGATGACCTTGGTCGAGAACGCCTTGGCCTCGGCCGGGACGGAATCTGCCTCGTGGGCATTGTGCTGGGCATGCTCGAGGGCGGCGATCGCGTCGACGAGCGAATCGGCGAGGCCCGAAACACGCTCGCAGACCGAGGAGATCCCGCGCGATGACGGAGCTGCGTTGAGCAGCCCGAGATACTGCGCGGTCGCCGGCAGGATCATCGTCGAGGCGATCTCACGGGCGCAGTTGGCCTCGATGTCCTGGACCTTGACGTAGCGCTCCCAGTTGATGTCGACGCGCGACGTGAGCTCGCGCTCGGACAGCACGCCGAACTTCGAGAACAGCTCCTTCGCCTTCTTCGTCGCGAGCGCCGGCAGGGCATCGACCGTCGATCGGTTGTTCGCCAGACCGCGCTTGGCCGCCTCGGCGTGCCACTCCTCGGAGTAGCCGTTCCCGCCGAAGATGACCTGCTTGTTCTCCTTGACGATCCCGGACAGGATCGTCGTAAGGCCTTCGAAGTCGCCGGACTTCAGCCCGTCCAGGGCATCGGCCAGCTGCTCCAGCGAGTCTGCGACGGCCGTGTTGAGGACCGTCTGCGGCCAGTAGATCGGCGCGGACGAGCCGACCGCGCGGAACTCGAACTTGTTGCCGGTGAACGCGAACGGCGAGGTCCGGTTCCGGTCCGTGTGGTCCTTCGGGAGGACGGGCAGAGAGGTGACGCCGAGCTCCAGGTTGCCGCCCTTCTTGGAGGCCGATGCGGCGCCGTGCTCGAGCTGCTCGATGACGTCCTCGAGCTGCGAGCCGAGGAAGATCGACATGATCGCCGGCGGCGCCTCGTTGGCGCCGAGGCGGTGGTCCTGACCGGCGTCGGCGATGCTGGCTCGGAGGATCTCCGCGTGCACGTTGACTGCCCGGATCACAGCGAGGAGGAAGGCGAGGAACTGGGCGTTGGCGTGCGGGTCGTTGCCGGGATCGAGCAGGTTCTCACCGTCGTCCGTGGCCATCGACCAGTTGTTGTGCTTGCCGGAGCCGTTGATTCCGGCGAACGGCTTCTCGTGGATAAGCAGCATCAGGCCATGCTGCGGAGCAAGCCGCCGCATCGTGCTCATCACGATCATGTTGTGGTCCGACCCGACCGACGTCGGCTCGTAGACCGGCGCCATCTCGAACTGGCCCGGGGCGACCTCGTTGTGACGGGTCTTGGCGGGGATCCCGAGCCGCCAGAGCTCACGATCGAGGTCCATCATGAAGGCCAGGATCCGCTCGCGGATGGGGCCGAAGTACTGATCCTCGAGCTCCTGGCCCTTCGGCGACGGAGCTCCGAACAGGGTCCGTCCGGTGAGGAGCAGGTCGGGACGCTGCTCGGCCAGGCGGCGATCGACGAGGAAGTATTCCTGCTCCGGGCCGATGTTCGTGAACACCTGGCTCGGGCTCTCGTTGCCGAACCAGCGCAGGATGCGGAGGGCCTGCTTGCCGAGCGCCGCCTGCGAGCGGAGGAGCGGGATCTTGTGATCGAGCGCCTCGCCCGTGAAGGAGACGTACGCCGTCGGGATCGTCAGGGTGACGCCGTTCGGCTCGACCTGGAGGAAGATCGGCGAGGTGACGTCCCACGCGGTGTAGCCGCGCGCTTCGAACGTCGCACGGATGCCGCCCGACGGGAACGAGCTCGCATCCGGCTCGCCCTGGACGAGGTTCCGGCCCGAGAACTCGGCGATCGTCTGGCCGTCGCCCGACGGGGTCAGGAACGAGTCGTGCTTTTCGGCGGTGGAGCCGGTCATCGGGATGAACCAGTGGGTGTAGTGGGTGGCGCCATGCGCCAGCGCCCACTCCTTCACGCCATGGGCAACCGCATCGATGATTGCCGGGTCGAAGGGCTCGTGGCCCTCGATTGTGCGGCGCAGCTTCCGGAAGATCGGCTTGGCCAGGTACTGGCTCTGGGCCCCTTCGTGGAAGACGTATTGGCCAAAGATGTCGGCGCCGGCGTCCGCGAGATAATCCTGGGTCTTCGCGACCCGGTGGCTGGCGATCTCCGAGATGGCGGTCTTTCGGGCGGTCATGGCTCTCCTGTCGATGCCTCCGTGACGGTCGCTGGGCGGGTGGGGAACGCCCGGCTCATGGACGACGGTCGGGTCGGGTCCTGTAGAGCTCCTCCTCTGCGCCGGCGGCCGCATTCCGGTGCACGCCGCACAGCCGACGACGGGATTCTCGGGTTCCCGGCAGCGTAGCACTGGCCTCGGTTGCGGTTCAGTGCCAACACGGTCGATCTTGTGGATCGTTCACAACGAATCGCCCGCGCCTCGGAATGGCGGCTGAGCGTCGCCGGCGTGGCGGCGACGAGTCAGGCCGGCGTGGGTGCTGCGGGCGGCGACGTGGGGGCAGCGGGCGTTGTGCGCGCCGCTACGAGGTCGTCGAGCAGCCGCCCGAACTCCCGCTCGACGTCGACGTAGCGGTCGGATCGATTGACGATCGCCAGCTCGCCCGCCGGCGAAAGGCGCGTCCAGATCCGCCGCCGCGGCAGGTAGAACGTGATCGCGATGCCGCTGATCAGCAGGGCGAAGGCCGTCCAGATGAAGCCCTGGCCCGGATCCTTCTTGGCGATCAGCAGCGTGTACTCGCCGAAGCCGCGGACGCCGACGCTGAAGTCCGTCCCCTCGGCTGGCGACGCCCGGCCCGCGCCGAGGGCGAGCGGTGGCAGGTTGTCGACGTGCGGCTGGCCGTCGGGATCCGTGCCCGTGATCCGGTACGGGACGATGAGGACGACGCCGACACCGTCGGCCGAGCGCTGGAGGAGCAATTGCAGGCCGATGTCGCGACCGGGGACGGACATCGTCGCGTATGGGAAGCCCGCCGCCTGCCCGTCGAGCGGGACGGAGCCGTCCCACAGCGGCTTCCCCGCCGCGTCGCTGACGAGCAGCCGGATCGCCGGCCCGAAGCCGTTCTGGTGGAACGTGTACCCGCCGACGCTGAGCGGGTCGTTGACCCGGATCGTCTTGCGGGCGATCTCCTTGCCGTCCTGGAAGACCCCGAGATCGGTCGTGAAGTCGGTCGCCTGGCCGGTCTCGAAGAAGCCGGGCGCCTGGAAATCGTAGTTCTTGACGACGAGCAGCCCGGGCGTCCCGATCGGCTGGACCGTCAGGGAGTCGCCCTCGGTCACGATTAGGCCCTGCTCGTCGCCGAACACGGACGTCACGACCGCGGCGATGAGGAAGGTGATCAGCCCGAGGTGGGTCAGGAGCGTCGCCATCTTCGTGTACTGGTGGCGATCGCCGTAGATGTAACGGACGCCGTCGGTCTCGGCCTCGCGCAGCTTGAAATGGTGCTTCCGCAGGATCGCCTTCACGGCGTCCGCCCCGACGCCGCTCATGACCGCCCGATCGGGAAGACTGGGCGCGAAGAACGGCTCCGGCTGGACCACCCGGATCTCGCTCGACTGGCGCCACAGCCGCGGCGTCCGATCGAGCGTGCACACGATGATCGACACGACGAGGAGGACGAGTCCGAAGGTGAACCAGGTCGAGCTGAAGATCCGGAAGACCTGGAGCCGCTCGAGGACGTCCACCACGCCGACGCCGAACACCGGGTCGTAGCGATCGTGGATCGCGGCAATCGCGGTCTGGTAGTCCGACAGCGAGCGGAAGGCGAAGCCCGGCAGCTGCCGGATCGTCATCCCGACGACGGCCATCAGCGACAGGACGATGATCTGCGAGACCGCGAAATTGACCGAGGTCAGGAGGCTCCAGATCGCGCGCCCGAGCCGCGCGAAGACATTCGGCTCGACGGGTCGCGTTCGGGCGGCGACGACGAGCACGGGACTGGTGATCGGATGACTCCTAGACGGTCGTCGGGGCGAGGCCCGCGCTGGTCAGCTCCGCGCTCGACGAGGTGACGGCCGCCCGAGCTGCGGCGAGGCCGATCTCGAAGTCGGCAAGCAGGTCGTCGGCATCCTCGAGCCCGACCGAGCAGCGTAGCAGGCCCGGCGAGATCCCCGAGTCCACGAGCGCCGCGTCGTCGAGCTGGCGATGGGTCGTCGACGGTGGATGACTGACGATCGTGAACACGCCGCCGAGCGACGCGGTCAGCTCGGGGATCGTGAGGGCATCGATGAAGGCTTCCCCGGCCGCACGCCCGCCGGCGAGCTCGAACGCGAGCATCCCGCCGCCGAGTACGAGCTGTCGCCGGGCGAGGCCGTGCTGCGGGTGACTGGCAAGCGAAGGATGGTAGACCCGCTCGACACCCTCCTGGCGCTCGAGCCACGCGGCGAGCAGCGCCGCCGTCGCCGACTCCCGCTCGAGACGGATCGCCAGGGTCGGGATCCCGCGGAGGACGAGGAAGGCCGAGTGGGGCGCGAGGGCGGCGCCGGTGTCGACCTCGACGGACGCGATCGCATCGACGAGCGCCTGGCGTCCGCAGACCATCCCCGCGAGGACGTCGCTGTGCCCGGAGAGGTACTTCGTTGCCGATTCGATGACGAGATCCGCGCCGAGCTCGATCGGGCGGCACAGGTACGGCGACGCAAACGTGTTGTCGACGACGTACAGCGCGCCGTGGCGATGGGCGAGCTCCGCGAGGGCAGCGTGATCGGCGAGGACGATCGTCGGGTTGGCGATCGTCTCCGCGTAGAGGATCCGGGTCGGGGCCGCGATGAGCGCCGCTTCGACCGCCGCCAGGTCGGCCACGTCCACGAACTGCGTCGTCACCCCGAGCCGGCTGAGGACGCCGCTCAGCTGGGCACGGGTCGTCCCGTAGGCCGCCCGGGTCGCGACGATCCGGTCGCCGGCCGAGACGATCGACAGGAAGGTGGCGTGGATGGCCGCCATCCCCGTTGCGAAGGCGAAGCCCGCCTCCGCTCCCTCGAGATCGGCGACCGCGCTCGCCAGCGCGGCGACGGTCGGGTTGTCGATCCGGCTGTAGGCGTAGCCGGGAACGCGGCCGGTCAGCACGTCTCCAAGCTCCGCGGCGTCCTTGCTGGAGAACGTGACGGTCTGATAGATCGGCACCGACGTGGGGCGCTGCTCGACCGCCGGGACGCGGTGGGCCGCCCGGATCGCCCGGGTCGAGAAGCCGGCCGGTCGCGCGGAATCTGGATGCTCGCCGTTGCTCTTCTGGTGCGGCATGGCCGGATGCTACACCGAGTCGTCCGTGCGTCCGCCGACGGCGATCGGCAGACCCATGACCCGGTTCTTGCCGCTCCGCTTCGAGGCGTACATGGCCTGGTCCGCGCTGATCATCAGCTCGTCGCTCGTCCGCCCGTCCTCCGGGTAGCTCACGACACCGACCGACATCGAGGCGTGGATCTGGACGCCCGCTACCGCGATGTCGAGCTCGGTCACGCCGATCCGGACCTTCTCCGCGAGGACGTACGCGCCCGTCGGGTCCGTTTCGGGGAGCAGCGCCACGAACTCGTCGCCGCCATAGCGGGACGCGGTGTCGATCTTCCGGACGCCGTTGCGGACCACGTCGCCGACCCCGCGCAGGACGCGGTCACCGAAGTAGTGCCCGTACTTGTCGTTGATCGACTTGAGCTCGTCGAGATCCATCATCAGGAGGCAGAAGCCGCGGTTGGAGCGGGCGCTCCGGGCGATCTCGCGATCGATCGCGGCGAAGAAATAGCTGCGATTGAAGAGGCCGGTGAGCGAGTCGACGGTCGAGAGGCGGATCGCCGCGTCGCGGGCAACGCGCTGTTCGCGGGCGATGACCATCGCGACGTAGGCGAGCAGGACGAGTGCGGTCAGGTTGATCCCGACGATCGCGATCGTGCTGGACGTGATCGGCCGACCGCCGGGGACGGCGACCGCCAGGAGGTAGCCGAGGCTCGCGACAGCGGCAAGGCCGAACGTCACCCTGGGGCTGACGACGAGCGCCGCGCCACCGACGATGAGCGGGAACGTGAAGAAGAATGGGCTCTGGTCGCCGCCGGTCAGCAAGACCAGGAGGGTCGCGAAGGTAATTGCCACGCTGCCCTCGACGACGAACTTCGCCGCCCCCAGGCCATTCGGTGGCAGCAGGTCATGGACGATGAGAACGAAGAGGCCGGCGAACGCGAGGAGAGCGAAGATCGCCGGCTGGGTCTCGGTCCAGAGCTGGGTGATGGCCACGATCGTCGAGGTCGCGAGGATGAACACCCAGCTGACGATCCGGACGACGCGGTCGTAGGCGCCGGTCGGGACGCCGTCGGGTTCGAACGCGAGGGGCGCGTCGCCGGTGATCGCCGGGTCAGGGGAGATGCGTTCGACGGGCTCCGTCGCGCGCCCGAGGGGCAGCGGACTTCGGCGCCCGAGCATCGGCGGGAGGATGATCGCGCCCATCACAACGAGATTGGCGGCGACGGCGAACAGGATGAGCGTCAGGACCGGTGCGACCGGCACGGCGGAACCTCATTCGCGCGCTCACCGGATAGTGCCCAGTGCGTCCCGGTTTCGGCAATCTTAGCCCACGGGGGTCGCGGCTCCCATCAGGGGCTTCCCGGGTGTCTCTAGCGCGTTCCCCATTGATATGACTGCTTGACCATCCGCAGGTAGACGAATGTCTCGGTGTCGCGGACCCCGTCGATCGTGCGCAGGCGCTCGGCAAGGAAGCGGAGCAGGCCCTCGTTGTCCTCGCACACCGTCTCGATCAGGATGTCGTAGGTCCCCGCCGTGATCACTACGTAGTCGACCTCCGGGAACTCGGCGACGCGCGCCGCCACCTCCATGAGCTTGTCCGCCTGGCAGCGGATCCCGATCATCGCCATCTGCTGGAAGCCGAGCTTGAGCGGGTCCGTCACGCCGACAACCTGGAGGATCCCGCGCTCGACGAGTCGGTTCGTGCGGGCCCTCACGGCCGCCTCGGATACGCCGAGGTCGGCGGCGATCTGGGTGAACGGCCGGCGGCCGTCCTGCTGGAGGTGCTCGATGATCCGCTTGTCGAGGTCGGAGACGTCATCGCCCGGTCGTGCGGCCGGTCGCGCCCGCGAGGTGGTCATGGCTTGGGCGTCGCCTTGGGCTTCGGGGTCACCTTCGGCTTCGGGGTGGCCTTGGGCGCCGCGGACGGTGGCGGTGTCGCGGTTGGCGCCGTCCGGGTGAGGATCGGCGTGATCGAGCGCTGCTCGAGCGGCCACAGGAGCGGATCGAGGGCCGCGGCGAGGCTCTGGGCCTCTGCCTGACGAGCCGGATCCGGGGCAACCGGCTTGCCGCTCGTCGGGCCGAACGAGATCAGGATGTTGAGCCCCACGAAGACGTACGGCGCGCTGCCGTCGGCCGGCGGTTTTGTCGGGTCCCATTTGATGGCGGCCCGCAAACCGGCGCTGTCCTTGTACTGGGTCACGACTAGCGGCCAGTCGCCAAGCGCGCCATTGATCCGCTTGATGAACGGCGAGCTCGCTTCGCCGCCGATGGCGTTGGTGAGCGTAAGGGGCAGGCCGCTGGAGCCGATTGCCCGGACGACGTCGTCCGCCGTCGCAGGATCGGTCAGGTGAGGATCCGGCGTGATCACCGGCGTGGGCGCGACGGTCGGAGCGGGCGTGGGCGGCGGGGCGCTCGCAGCACAGGCCGTCAAGGTGAAGGCGATCATCAGGGTCGCAACGCTGTGGCGCCGGACACCATGATTCGAAACTCGCATGATCCGGCGGATGCTAGCACGGGCTTCGCACGTTCCGGCACCCTGACAGAAGTACCTGATCGTGCCATTCGTGCGTGGCTCAATCGTTGTCGAGCAGTCGGAGGACGCCTGCGAATCGCTCGATCGACGGGCGGTCGATCGGATCCAGGACGAGCTGGACCTCGGCGATCCCCTCCCTGCCGTAGGCACGCATTTCCTCCGCCATCGCCTCGATCGAGCCCTCGAGAGGCGGGGCGGTGTCGACGGCCGTGTCGTCACCCATCGTCCGGCCCCTCCCACCGGGGAGGCGAACGAGGACGGCGACCGTGCGCTCGATCGCGGCCGGATCGCGACCCGCGTCCCGGGATGCCGCGTCCACCTTGTCACGCAGCGGGCCTACGCCGGAAGCACGGTTTCCCGTGTCGGTGAACCACGCGTTCCACGAATCGACATGAGGGGCGGTGATCCGGAGCATCCGCTCCCCCGTTGACCCGATCATCAGCGGCGGGCCGCCGGCGCGTGGACCGCGCGGCAGCAGCTCGCAGTCGCGGGCCTCGTAATAGGTACCCGCGAAGTCGACCGCCCCGTCGCGGAGGAGCGTCCTGATGATGGTGAACGCCTCCTCGAACCTGGCGATCCGATGATCGAACGGGACGCCGAACGCCCGGAACTCCGTCTCGTTCCAGCCGGCGCCGACACCGAAGACGAAGCGCCCGCCGGAGATCTCGTCGATCGTGTCGGCCCGCTTCGCGAGGATCGCCGGGTTGTGGAACGCCGTGCAGGCGACGAGCGGCCCGATCGTCACCCGGCTCGTCACGGCCGCGAGGCCGGCCAGCGTCGCCCATGCCTCCCATGGGCCGCGCGGCGCGCGATCCGGCCACCGGTAGAGGAGGTGCTCGCCGAGCCAGATGGAGTCGTACCCGAGATCCTCGATCGCCCGGGCCATGTCGAGGATCTCCGGCCAGCGGACCTCTCGCTCGACCTCCGGCAGCTGGACGCCGACCTTCAGCGGGCGCGTCATCGGCCGGTTGTGCCTGTCGTCATCGGCCTGATTCGGCCAGCGTCAGGGCTGCGGTGTCGATGGCCACCAGCGCACCGAACGCCAGTCCGACGATCGGCGCGCCAGCAATGACGAGGGCGAGCGCGGCGATCTCGAGAAGCACACCGCCGGCGATCGCCTGGGCCACTCGCGGCATCGGGAAGACCGCCCGCGGAGCGACGAACAGCGCCCAGACGAGGATCAGGGCCGCGGGCGCCCCGATGCCCAGGAGCAGTTCGATCGGGAGCTCCGATGAGGCGTGGCCGCCCCAGTAGGCGAGGGCGGCAAGGCCGCCTAGCTCGAGGAAGAACCGAAGCGCCTCACTGGCCGACACCCTCATGGCCGGGATTATGCTCGCGGATCAGGCGCTCGGCGGGCCGTCGGCGCGAAATCGCGAGCCCGCAGTGTCACGGCGCCCATGCGGATCGGCCCGCCGACCGTCAGCGAAGACGGCGAGCGGGCCGATGACCGCAAGGGGGTGGCCGATCGAGGGCTTGGTGCAGTCAGCTCCCGATCGTCCCCTTCATACCGGCCTCGTAGTGGGCTGGCATGTGGCAGGCGAATGCGAACTGTCCGGTGCCCGTGAAGGTGTAGTCGACCGCCGTCGTGCTGCCGGCATCGAGCTTGTCCACTTCGACGTCGACGACGCCATCGACGTCGTCCGCCGCGACCTTGTCGGCCGGCCCCACCTGGAACTCATGCGTTGCCGATCCACTATTGGTCAGGATGAAACGAATCGTCTCGCCGGTCGTGACCGCGATCTGATCCGGGACGAACTTCAGGCCGTCGGTCATGTCGACGTGGACGAGGCGCGGGTCCGTCTTCGTTCCGACGAGCGGTGCTCCTGGTCCGACCAGCTGGATGTAGCCGAGCATGCCGTGCTCGAAGTGCGACGGAGCATGACAAGCGAATGCAAAGGGTCCCTTGCCGGTGAAGGCATACGTGACCTCGGCCGTCGTGCCGGCCGCGATATCAGCGACTTCCGGCGTGCCTTCCTTGTCGGCAAAGACGGCGGCTTCCGGCCCGACCATGAACTCGTGCACGGCCTTGCCGAGGTTGTGGATCCGGAACGTGACCGTCTCGCCGACGGCCACCTGGACGAGGCCGGGCGTGAAGTTCAGGAGGTCGTCGACCGAGATGGCGACGACCCGCGGTGCCGACTTCGTCCCGGGCGTGAAGGTGAGGGCTGGCTGCGGCGTGGGCGTGGGTGCGGTAGCGATAGCGACGGCGAGAGCAGGGGCGCCTGCGGACGCTGCCGCCGGGGCGGTCGCGCTCGGGCCGACGGGAGGGTAGGTATAGCTCGGGGCGCCGGCCGCCGGGTTGCACGCGGCGAGCAGGGCGACGAGCGACGCCGCTCCCGCGATAGATCGAATGGAAGGGGCACGCATGACTGTCCTCGGTCTGGATGAGGCGCTGGGCAGAATGCCGCGCCTTGGCAGAGGGTCGTCTTCGGCGTGCGTTGGGGAAACGTGCCGTGCGGCACGATCGACCGGGTCGAATGGCCCGTTGGGCCGTGCGCAGGGACGACAAGGAGCAAGCAGCGGGTGGTCGGGGCGGTGGGATTCGAACCCACGATCTCGTGCTCCCAAAGCACGTGCGATGCCAGGCTTCGCTACACCCCGACGGTTTGTGCTCAGGAACCGTTCATAACTCCTGAGTTATTGCTTGAGAGATATTGCCATGGCGCTTGAATCACGGTGAACCGGCCGTCGGTCGACGAGAATGAACGCAGAGTCGACACGGACACGCACTCAGTCAACGTGGCGCACATGGCGACCGCGAGAAGGTTGGATCGGAGAATCATCGGTTAGCCCAGATCGCCAGATCGGTTATTGGGCCGGAACCGCAGCTCGCCGGACGCCTACTCATCCCGCTTTCGCCACGGGCTGCGCAATTTCGGATAGCGGAGAGACAGCAACAGGTAGATACCAATCGCAATCTCGATGGCTGCCACGCCGAAGTGGTACCCGTCGGAGGCTCGGATATCGTTTTCGGCAAATTCGACATTTCTGATGACCGCGAAGGCGATGCCAAACACAACGAAACCGATGCCACCGACGAGTCGGAGGATGTCCTTGAGCCGCTCGATCAGCGATGGCATGCAGACAGATCGGACTGCGGGCCGGTTCTCACTCAGCGGGCGGGGTAGCAGGGTGGATGGTGAGGGCAAGACCCGGTCTTCTGGGCCCCGTCAAAAGAGAACCGTCTTCGTCGGGTCCGGCGGCTCGTCGGCCGGGCGATCATCGATCGGCCACAGACGCGACACGTGGAACCCCGGCACCGGATGATGAGCCCGAGCCTGGTACAGGAGCGGGACGGTCCGGCCGTCTTTCGTCCGAAGCCGGAAGAGGCCTTCCTGTCGGCCGTCCGCCAGGAAGGCAGTCCATTGGTCAGGCGTCGACTCCTGGAGCTCGATCGCCGCGAGATCCTGGACGCGAAGACCGATGAGGTCGAGTGGCTCGTAACCGAGGACGCGAGTCACTCCTCGTGTCGCGTGCACGTAAGCCCCGTGGTCGTCGGCGACCAGCATGAATTCGCGGGTGTCCGGAGGCAGCGCGGCGTCCTGATAGGCAGCCCACGCCTCGATGACCTCAAGAGCTGCCGCCTGGACGTCCTCAGCCGGCGCATGCCGCTCCCAGCGGCGCTCCGCGGCGCGCCAGGCGGCGAGGAGCTCGGGGATCGATCCCACCATGGCAATCTCGCGTGACGGCGAATGCAGGAGGTAGATGTGCCACGCATTATGCCTCGCGATTGGTGCTACGGCGCCCAGGGCTGCATCTCGATGTCGGCGGCGGAGCCTGCGCCGTTGCACGGCGGGACTGTTGCATCCGTGCGTGAGAACGGTGTCGCGACGAAGCGGCCGCCATTGCTCAGGACGAAGGCGACGCTCACGGGGGCGACCGGCGCGGGACCGCAGTAATTCGCGTCCTGGACGAGAGTCTTGAGCACTGCCCCGGGCGCCAACGTCAGAGCCTTCGACGAAGCGGGCGCGACACCGTCGATGAGCACGGAGCCGTTCCCATCGACTAGTTGAGGCTTCTCCATCGACCGGACGGTACAACGGGACGAACCGGCGTTCGTCAGCTCGACATGAGCGATCCGATGGCCAGCGGCGCCTTCCCACAGCGTGATCCGTGCGGCGAGATTGGCGGGATCGCATCGGCCGATCGGGGTCGGGGTCGGGGTCGGGGTTCGGGTCGGCGACGGCGAGGGCGTCTGCGTTGCCGACGGAGCGGGGGTGACGATGAGGACCGGCATCGAGGGGACGGGCGTGAGGGGAACGATCGCCACGGCCGTCGGCGACGGCGACGGCGAGCCCTCGGCTCCGATCCCCCCTGGAGCCGGCCGCAGGACGAGGAACAGCGCCGCCGAAGCGACGGCCACGACAACGGCGAGTCCCGCCAGGGCCCGGCCAAATCCGATCATCGGTGAGGTTCTCCATGGCATGCGCCACGCGGCTCGTCGCTGCGCGGTCGAGGGGACGGAAGCGAACACGCTGTCGAGGACCTGGGGCGGCGCGTCTGTCGGTCCCTCCTCGATGAAGTCGTTCAGCCGATCTTCGAAGGTCGACCTCGGGTTCGGGTTCATGCGGTGCGCTCCTTTGGGCTCGTCGGACGAGCGTCCGCCTCGATTGCGGCCCGCAGCTGGCGGGTCGCGTAGTGGAGCCGGGACCGTGCGGTCCCGACGGGGATGCCGAGCGTCTCGGCGATCTCGGTGAGCTGGTACCCGACGTAGTGGTGGAGGACCAGGACCGCCCGCTGTTCCGGCGTCAGGCGGCGGAAGCCGCGCTCGAGCTCGTCCCGGTCGGCGATCGAGTCCGCCGCATCGCCGCTCATCGATCGGTCGGATGGGATGAGACGGACGCCGGCTTCCCAGCGCCGATCGCGTCCCGCCTCCGCGTAGCAGGCCCGAACGACGAGCCGGTACAGCCATGCCTCGAACCGCTCCGGCTCGCGCAGGGTCGGCAGGTCGCGCCACGCACTCACGAGTGCCTGCTGCGTCGCGTCCTGGGCGCGGTGCATGTCGCGCAGGATCCTGTACGCCACGGCGTAGCAGCGATCGACGGAGGCGGTCGCGAGGGCGGCGAACGCGTCCTGGTCGCCGCCCTGTGCCCGTTCGACGAGACCGACTTGCATATCGGCGATCGGCTCCTGCCTGGGCCGCCAGTCTGGCTGCCTACCGAGTATGGAGGCGGCGCGCCGGCAAACGTTCAATCCTCATTCCGGCGTTGACCGAGAATGGGGCAAACACGAAGGAGGCAACCGATGACGAAGGCGACGGGCTCGTTCGACATCCTCTCGGGCAACGAGAACGGCTACGAGGAACGCGACGGCGGCGCCAGGCTCGCCCATGCCTGGGGTGACCAGGCATTCAGCGGCGACATCAGCGGCGATGGCAATGTCCACTGGCTGATCTCGTACGCCGCGGACAAGACCGCCCATCTCGTCGGGCTCCAGCGGATCACGGGTTCCGTCGGCAAGCGGACCGGCTCGTTCGTGATCGAGGCGATCGCCAATCACACCGGCACGTCGTCGCGTGGCTCTTGGGCGGTCGTCGAGGGCAGCGGCACGGGCGAGCTCGAAGGGATAACGGGCACCGGCTGGTTCGATGCACCCGGCGGACCGAAGGCGACGTACGAGCTGAATTACGAGCTCGACTGAGCGGAACAGCATCGGACCCTCGCCCGTCACACGATGGACGCCGGGTGATCACTGGCAGGCCGATCGATCGCCCGGCGTCACCATGCCCGCCGATTTGACTACGACGCCGCCACGAACCGGTCGAGGAGCACGTCCAGATCCGTCTCGATCGCGAGCAGGCCGCGCTGGTCCGGCGCGATGAACCCCTCCGCGGTGGCGTGGTCGAGATACGCGGCGAGCCCATCGAAATAGCCCTCGACGTCGAGTGCGCCGATCGGCTTGGTGTGGAGCCCGAGCTGGGCCCAGGAAAGCACCTCGGCCAGCTCCTCGAGGGTCCCGAGGCCGCCGGGCAGCGCGAGAAAGGCATCCGAGAGCTCGGCCATGAGGGCCTTCCGCTCGTGGAGCGTCGTCACGATCCGGAGGTCGCTCAGACCCGGGTGAGCAAGCTCACGTTCGACAAGGGCCAGCGGGATTACGCCCGTCACTCGACCGCCGGCCGCCAGCGCGGCATCAGCGACGGCGCCCATCAACCCGACCCGGCCGCCGCCGTAGACGAGCTCGATCCCGCGACCGGCCAACGCCGCCCCGACGGCTCGCGCCGCAGCGAGGTAGGCCGGATTCGCGCCCGCGCTGGCGCCACAGAAGACGCAGATCGCCCTCGGCTGGGCCACGATCAGAAGCCGAGGTCGTGCAGGATCGGATGCATCCTGCGGGCGGCACGGCCACGGTGCGAGATCTCGTTCTTCGCGGCCTGGCTCCACTCCCCGAGCGTCCGACCACCCGGCGGCTCCGACGCCGGTTCGAAGATCGGGTCGTAACCGAACCCACCATTCCCTCGAGGCGCCGGGGCGATC
>Ga0193699_10000494_pt1 | contig 16841 bp, 13 predicted proteins | sample L3c2metaG_FD_160095 | JGI IMG/M metagenome (GOLD analysis project Ga0193699, IMG submission 160095) | Soil microbial communities from a riparian zone of the East river system, Colorado, United States - L3c2 | ecosystem: Environmental > Terrestrial > Soil > Riparian zone | place: USA: East...
GCCTAAAAAGCCCGTTCCGAAAAACTCTGGAGGTCGCAAATGAGCACGATGACGATCAATGGCCGCCTCGCACCCCTGCCCGACGATCCCGATGCGCTGCTCGTCGACGTCATCAGGGGCGATCTCGATCTGACCGGCACCAAGCTGGTGTGCGGGGCCGGCGTTTGCGGCGCCTGCACCGTGCTGGTCGATGGCGCGCCTGTCGTGAGCTGCCTGATGCCGGCGCGCGCCGCCGCGAACAAGTCGGTGACGACGGTGGAAGGCATCGGCGGAGCCATGCTGCATCCGGTGCAGAAGGCCTTCATGGCGCACGACGCCCTGCAATGCGGCTTCTGCACGCCGGGTTTTGTCGTCGAGGCGGCGGCGTTCTGCGATTCCTGGCGCGCAGCACGCGGCAACGCGACACCGTCGCGGGAGGAAATCGGTGCTGCGCTGTCCGGCCATCTGTGCCGCTGCGGCGCCTATGACGGCATCTTCAACGCGGTGGCTGCGGCCTGCGCGGGCCAGTTCGACGGCGGCGATTTTGCTTCGCCACGCGTCGAGGCGCGCGCGAAAGTGACGGGGGCCGCCAAATACACCGTCGATATCCATCATGACGGACAGCAGGAAGGTGTCATCCTCCGCTCGCAGCTCGCACACGCCCGCATCACTGAGCTCGATCTCGCGCCGGCGCGCGCGATCGCAGGCGTGAGCGCGGCGATCTCCCTGCTCGGCGACGACCGCTTGGTCCGCTTTGTCGGCGATCCCATCGCCGCGGTCGCCGCCAAGGATCGAAAGACCGCGATGGCAGCCATCGCCGCCATCCGGGTGACCAGCGAGGCGCTGCCGTCGGTGATCGGACTCGATGCGGCCCGCAAGAGCGATGCGCCGGTGGTGTTCGAAAAGTCTGATCGCAAGAAGGCCGGCAATGTTTCCGAAGGCGCCGGAGGACCGGCACCCTGGAACGGCAATGTCCGCGGACCGTCCGCAGCCTTCTCTAGCAGGGCGAAGAAAGCGCGGGGCTGGATCGCGGCCGCGCGCAACCAGCAAAATCCGTGGCTGGTCGAGGGAGTTTTCCGGACCGGCACGCAATCGCACACCAGCCTCGAGCCGCATGCCACCGTCGCCCGCTTCGACGGCGACAGCCTGACCGTGCACGCCTCGACGCAATCGGTGTTTCACGTCATGGAGCTGATCGCCAAACGCTACAAGCTCGGCCACGACAAGGTCCGCGTCATCGCCGATCACGTCGGCGGCGGTTTTGGGTCCAAGGGCACCCTTGGGATGGAGACGATCGCAGCGATCGAACTCGCGCGCGCGGCCAAGGCGCCGGTCAGGATCGCCTATGACCGGCACGAGGAACTTTCCGTCACCGGCTACCGGCCGGCGGCGGAGCTGAAGATCGCGCTGCTGCCCTCGGCGCAGGGCGATCTCAAGGCGTTGTCGCTCACCGCCTATGCCGACACCGGGGCTGCGACCAACTCGACGCTCGCCGCGCTCGCGCGACTGATCTACCCGGCGGAAGCCAAGGAGCTCACCGATTACGACGTCATCAGCAACCTGCCGCCCGGCGCGCCGTTCCGCGGTCCTGGCGGGCCGCCGATGGCGTTCGCGCTGGAACAGGCGATCGACGAAGCCGCACTGCGGATGAAGGTCGATCCGATTACTTTACGCAAACGCTGGGATCCCAATCCCAACCGCCAGCGTCTCTATGATTGGGCTGAAGGCCTCGATGTGTGGCGCAACATGAAAACACAGGCGCCGCAAGCCGGCCGCTATCGCCGCGGCGTCGGGGTCGCGACCGGCTACTGGCTTTATATCTGGCAGCCCGGTGTGAGGATCGAACTGGCGGTCGAGAGCGGACGCCTCGTCGCAAAGACCGCCACCCAGGACATCGGCCAGGGCAGCCGCACCGTGATCGCCAATACCGTCGCGTACGAATTCGGGCTGGAGCCGCACGAAATCGAGGTCCGGATCGGCGATTCCAACCTGCCGGAAGGCCCCGGCGCGGGCGGCAGCCGCAGCACCGCCTCGGTGGTGCCGCCGACGCTGCTCGCGGTGCGGAAACTGAAGGATGCGATCGAGCAGCACGCGAAGCGCAAGCCGGTGCCGGGCTCCAACGCGCCGTGGCGGGAATTGCTCGCGGCCGCGCCCGATCTCAGCGTCGCGAGCGTGCGCCCCGAAGACTCCAGGCCGACCTCTCCCGGGGTTCGCTCGCCGCTGAAGGAGGCGGGCTTCATGGGCATGATCTTCGGCTGGATGATGCGCCGCTTCTCCAACCTGGCGATTGGCGCGGGCGTTCCGAGCTCGGTGCAGGTGATCGAGGTGGAGGTCGATACCTGGCTCGGGCATGTGCGCGTGCTCAACGTCCACACCGGCATTGCGGTCGGAAAAATCGCTGCCCCCGCGCTGGCGCGGAGCCAGGCCGCGGGATCGGTGATCCAGGGCCTCGGCTACGCGCTCTATGAGGCGCGCGAAACCGATCCGCGCAGCGGCGACATTCTCTCCGCGGGGATGGAGGACTACCGCATCCCCGGGATCGCCGACACGCCCGAGATCGACGTGCACTTCGACGAGGGCGGCTTCGACCATGTGCTCGGCGGCAGCGTCGGGATCGGCGAGGTAGCGACGGTGCCGACATCGCCGGCGATCGCCAACGCTATTCATAACGCCATCGGCGTCAGGCTGACGGAGATTCCGATCCGGCCTGACCGTCTGATCGCCGCCCTGAAAGGGAGGGCCGCAGCATGACGTCCGCATCCATGACCGCCGCCGACCGCGCCGAATTCCGCGCCGCCGGCACCGATATCAGCGAACGCCGACGCAGCGGCGTCTCAAAAGGACCGTTGATCGATATCGCGACCACGCCCGACATGATCGGAATCGAATGGGGCGCGGACGGCGCGGCGCGCATCGGCGCTTTCGCCACCATCGCCGCGATCGCATCCGACGCGCGCATCGCTGCGGCCTATCCGGGCATTGCGGCGGCAGCACTTAGCCTCGCCACGCCGCAAGTCCGTCACCTCGCGACGCTCGGCGGCAATCTCGCCCAGCGCTCGCGCTGCTGGTATTTTCGCGATCCGCATATCGCCTGCCTCAAGAAGGGCGGCAGCGATTGTCCGGCGCGATCAGGCAATCATCTCTACAGCGTCGCCTTCGATCTCGGCCCCTGCGTGGCCCCGCATCCCTCGACCATGGCGGCCGCCCTGCTCGCCTATGACGCGAAGATCGTCACCAATCAACGGCCCGGGCTTTCGATCGCCGAACTGCTGGGCGATGGCTCCAACGGGAGCGCAGATCATGCGCTCGCATCAGGCGAAATGATCCGGCGTGTCGAACTGCCGGAGCCGCTGCAGGGCGAGCGCGCCTTCTACAGGCGCGCCATCAGCCGCAGCCATGCGGAATGGCCGCTGGTCGAAGTCTGTGCCCGTGCCGTCGTGGCGGATGGCACGTTCCAGTTCATCCGCATCAGTGCCGGTGGTATTGCGCCGGTCCCGCTCCGCCTTTCGGCGGCGGAGACCGCCTTGCACGGCAAACCGGCGAGCGCGGCGAATATTGCGGAAGCCGCAAAGCATGCGACAGCTGGCGCAAGACCGTTGCCGATGACGGGGTACAAGCTAGATCTGCTGGAGGGCGTCGTGCATGACCTGCTGGAGCACTTGACTAGGTAGATAACGTCGTCGCCCGGCTTGACCGGGCGATCCAGTACGCTGCGGCCGCTCGGCTCCATCCTCAGCGTCTCTGGAGTACTGGGTCGCCCGGTCAAGCCGGGCGATGACAACGAGAGGAGCCCCTACTCGTCCACGAATTCGTCTTCTTCGTTCACGCCAGGTTTATGCCGATGCGACACCGACCTGCGGCCGCCGAGCGATCCCGTGACAAAAGGCTCGCGTGACGACGCGTAGGGATTGCGCTGCCCTGCCCGCGCGGCGATTTCCTCGCCCGACATGGCGGCCGGCTGGCAGATGACGCGCTGGCTGGCGCGGCGCATCAGATCGACGTGGATATGATCGTAGTGATAGACGTTGGAGCCCGGCGCCAGCACGGTGTTGAACTGCTGGCAGGCGGCAGCCTGAATGTCGCGCAAAAAGCCCTGCTCTTCCGGCATGCCTTTCCAGCCGTCTTTCACTGTGACGCGCCGTCCGTCGGCGAGCGTGAACGCCGCGATATCGAGCGCATTGCCGAAGGCGTGTTCGGAGATATGGGCGCGCGAATTGCCGTTCATGCCGCGGCAGGAATAGGCGGAGATCTGCTTGATCTCGACCACGCGGGCGCCGAACCAGCGCTGTGCCGCCGGTTGCACGGAATCGGCGAGCCAGCGGTCGAGCGCCGAGACGATCGGACAGGCCAGGGTCGCGGCGGGCTTCATCGCCACCGGTCCGAACGCGGCGACGGAATTGCCCTCGGCGGGCCCGAGCCGCGGCAGCGCAGGCGGCACGTCGAGACGCTGCGAATACGGCGCCGAATTGCGATCACGCGGGGGATAGGCTTGCACGGCAGGATAGGAATTCCGGCCGGCCGGCTCCCGCAACCCTGGCGTGCCCTCAGGCGCCAGCCCGATGTCGTCCTCGTCGGGCTGGACACCCGGCGCGGTCAATGAGATCGGTCCGCCTGTCGCGGCGCCATAGCCGGGCTGACGTGCTGCGGAATCTGGATAGGCTGGCGCCTGCCGCGGAGCGGGAGGTGGCGAGATCGGCCAACGCGGCGCGTTGCCGATGCTTGCCGGCGGCCGGAGATCGTCGGCAAAGCCGAAGCTGCCGCTGCTTTCGCCGAGTGCCGCCACTTTGAGCGGATACTCCGCGCCGCAGACCCCGGGGCCGGAAATCGGGTTGATCCGGACCAGTTCGGCGTTTTCTTTCACCGCCCCGGACTTCAGGCATGCCAATTCGGCCTCGGCCCGCCACGGTTCGCGCTCCGCGGACTGAAAAAATCCGCGGCCGCAGCCCGCTAGCGAAACAAGGACGAAGGAGCCGACGAGATACAAACGAACTCCGCGCGTCATGCGCGCACGTTCAACGAATTTATTTAAGAACTCTTCAACGCTTTGATTTCACACTTCTTTAACCACGTTGCCGACGCGGCCGCGCGGTGGAGAAATCAGGGAGAGCCAGCAGCACTGACTTTTTCCGCCCGGAACGGTTTGCTAGTTTCCGCGTTAGCGGGCAGCGACGTTAACAGGGAGAGTTCCCAATGACCTTCGTCGGTCCTCTTGTCAGCAGACTGAGCGTTGTCGCCGCGTATGTCGCATTCGCCTTTGTCGGCGCCATCGTGCTCGGCGTGTTCTAGGGCCTCGGGCACCCCAGCCCGGATTTTTAAGCGCCCGGCGGTTTGGATCACTCCAGCCGCCGGGCGTTTCCGTCACCACGCGTAGCGCGCAACGCCCTTGCCCGCATAGGAGCGGCTGACATCGGAGAATTCGCCCTCGAAAGTGGCGGCGAGCGGGACGCTGTACCCGGTCTGCTACGCCGGTTTCCTGAAAACGGGAGTATTTCGAATAACCGTTTGCAGACAGCATCGCGGGGACGCGCCGGCATAGGCAAGTCCAGAACGTCGAAGCAAGCGTCTCGGCGGTCAATCGCCGATGTTACAGTTGCGACGCGTGCATCATGCCAGTGTCCGGATCGACCGAGCGGCTAAACCTCCGCGCCCGCCTCCACCGCACGACCCACCGCCGGCACCGACCTCGCCGCCTCGCTGTCCAGAATGAACGCCCGCCGCATTGGCCGGATGATGAAAAGTGCCAGCAGCGCCGCGGTGGCGTTCAGGGCGACCGCGATGACGAAGACGGCCTGCCAGCCATAGTGGGAGGCCAGTATGCTGGCGAGCGGCACCAGCAGGGAGGCCGTTCCCTTGGCGGTGTACAGCATGCCGCTGTTCGTCGTCGCATATTTGACGCCGAAGGTGTCGCCGCTGGTCGCCGGAAACAGACTGTGGATCTCGCCGAACACACCGAAATAGATCGCCGTCGCCAGCACGAACACGATTGGGTTGTGCCCATATATCGACAGCACCAGCACCATGAGGGCGCCAGTGCCGAAGGCGATGAACATGGTGTATTCGCGGCCGATGGTGTCGGAGACCCAGCCGAAGAACGGACGGCCGAAGCCGTCGAAGATGCGGTCCAGCGAAATGGCGAAGGTCAGGGCCGCCATCTGAAATCCGAGCAGGCTGACCGAGGTGTCGGCGATCTTGAAGTCATGGGCGATCGGCCCAATCTGCGCCGCCGTCATCAGGCCGCCCGCGGCGACCATGACAAACACCAAATACAGCACCCAGAAAATCGGCGTGCGCAGCACCTCGGACGGCGTGAAATCGATCCGGGTTTGCGGCAGGTTCAGCTGCTTCTTGCTGGCCGGCATCACCTGCGAGGGCTTGCGCAGGAAAAACGCCAGCACGAACACGATCAGGCCTTGCCCTATGCCGAAATCGAGAAACGCGGTCTGATATCCGCTGGCCGCCACCATATGCGCAATCGGCACGACGGTGATGGCCGCGCCGGCGCCGAAGCCGGCCGCGGTGGCGCCCGCGGCCAGGCCGCGGCGATCCGGAAACCATTTCAAGGCGTTGCCGACGCAGGTGCCATAGACGGAGCCCGCGCCGATCCCGCCGACCATCGCCGCCGCGTAAAGCCAGACCAGCGAGTCGGCATAAGAATTGAGAATCCACGACAGCGCGATCATGACGCCGCCGAACATCACGACGACCTGCGGTCCGAAGCGATCGACAAACCAGGCCTCGACCGGGACGAGCCACGTCTCGGTTACGACGAAAATCGTGAAAGCCATCTGGATGGCGGCGCGGCCCCAGTGATATTTCGCGTCGATCGGATCGACGAACAGTGTCCATCCATATTGAAGGTTGGCAATCATCGCCATGCAGACGACACCCATCGCTAGTTGTAGCCAGCGAAAGTTGCTATCTTTGATGTCGGGGGTAGTTTGAACGTTCGTCATGGTTTCCTCCGAGCCGACCCTCTTGATGGGGCGGTACGAGCGTATTCTGGTATGCAAGATGCCAGAGGGCAAGCAGATAATTTTGTTTCCGTTTCGGAATCGGATTTGAACCCCAATTTTCAGGTTCTGCTCGCCGCCCGTTCGAGGCTATAAGCGCGCTTCGATTCGCGGCGCGTCACCCTGGGCTGGCAGGTTTCACCCGGCGATCAGAGTCTTGTGCTGCCCTGGAACAGGAGCGACCCGATGCGCGCATGGATCCGAAGATGGTTTGCTGAAGCAACCGATCAGGCCATCATCCGCGTCGTCGCCACCACCATAGGCCTGCTGGCGTACATCGTCTGGGGTGGCTTTTCCTATTTCCACCCCGACACCGAAACATCGGTGGCCTGCAAGGCAAATTGCTCGACCGAGTTTTCCTCGCGCCATCGGACAGAGTGAGCGCAAGGACGGCCGAGACGACAGCCGCCAGCCAGACTTGCTCTTTCAGCCTGGGCCGAGCTTCTTGTGGTAAAGGACCCGTCTTTTCAGGCGAGCCATTGCCGTTTTGGGCTACGCAGTCAGTGACTATTGAACACGCTGGCCCGCGCGCCAGCCCATTTCCCAGAAGTCGGCTTCGAGCCGGGTGGCTTCCTTGAAGATCACCATCAGCTCTACCTCGCGGGCCGGCGTGACGTACAGATCGGCAAGACCTTCCAGGTGTGCCCGCGCTTTCGCCGCGACCTCCTGGTAGGGTGCACCGGCATACTCGGCGATCCAAACGCGATATGGGTTCGTTGCAGCGAGCGCATTGGGTCGCGAGGCAAGCCGCGTCGCGATCTCTGCGTAGCCGATCACGCAGGGGGCAAGCGCCACCTTGAGTGCCAGCAGATCACCGCGCATTCCCGCATCGAGCACGTAGCGTGTATAGGCCAGCATCTCGACCGCCGGAGGGGCTTGTTCAAGATCGCTGGGCGATAGACCCCAGCCGGCGCAGAGCTTCACATGCAGGTTCATCTCGATGTCGATAATCGCCGAGAGGCCGGCAGCCGCTTCGCGCATGTCAGCAAGCTTGGGTGACTTATAGACGGAGAGCGCGTAGGCGCGAGCAAACTCGATGAGGAACAGGTAGTCCTGAACGAGGTAGTGACGAAACGCCGCTTCGGCGAGCGAACCGTCTGCCAACCCGTTCGTAAAGGGGTGCTCGGTGTAAGCCCGCCACTCGGCGGATGCTGCTGTCTTTAGTCGCTCGAAGAAACTCATGATCTTTCGCAGGGTCCGCTTCTCAATGCGTGTCTTTGGCTCGCTGCCGGGTCATAAGCAGACCTTTCAGGCCAAGAACAATGTCAGCTCTTCCCTCACGAGCGGACATTCGTCAAGGCAGCGGCAACTTTCATTTGAATCGCACTGGCACTACGACGATTTTGGTGAATACACGTTTGGTGAACACACGTAGAGAGCATTTCGCGCCGATCGATTGTGCGGGCAATCTGTGTGGACACCACGCCACCCATACGTCAGTGGTTCTGACATGAAAGAAGGTCTCGCATACCCGCACCATGGTGGCAGGTTCTAAAGAGAGGGCGTACCGTGGCATAGTGCTTAAAACTTTTGAATTAGCTGCTCCATCCGACGAAAAGCAATTTCAGTGATTGTGCATTCGTAAGGAGGAACCCTCATGAAGTTTCGCGCGCCATTTCTTATCGCGGCAGGAATTTTGAGCCTCGTCTCGATAGCAGCCCCGGTCACAGCCGCTGCGCCCGAGTCCAAAAGTCAGATTACTATTCTCTACGATGCATTCGGGACCGATCCTTCAATAACCAAGGACTGGGGCTTCTCCGCCCTCGTAGAGATCGCCGGAAAACGAATCTTGTTCGACACCGGCAATGACGCCGACATATTTGCAGCCAATGTGAGGGCAAAGGGGGTCGACCTCAAAACGCTTGATTTTGTTGTCCTGTCACACCGGCATTCGGACCACATGGCAGGCTTGAACTACGTTTTGAGTATCAATCCCACCGTGAAGATCTACGCGCCCAAAGAAGGATTCGGCATTTACGGTTCGTCGCTGCCGTCGAGCTTCTACCGAAAGGATGAGAACTTGACGCCGGAGATGCGCTACTATGGCGGTGCCCCACCACAAATCATGAAGTTCGGTGCGGCATGGCATGGGGCCAACTTCGAATTGATCGACAAGACCACCGAAATCGCGCCGGGCATGACCCTTATAGCGTTGGTGTCCGACGCTCCCGGCACAAAGGAGCTCAAGGAGTTGTCTCTTGCGATCAACACCTCGGAGGGCATAGTTTTGGTGGTCGGCTGCTCACATCCAGGTATTGAGAAGATTGTGGAGGCAGCGGCAGCTATCAATCCTAAAATTTATCTGATTGCCGGCGGTTTCCACCTTGTCGCCGCGTCTGACGACGTTATCGCAAAGGCGGTGGCGGCTCTGAAAGATACATTCAAGGTCGAAAGCATCGCGCCCGGCCACTGCACGGGCGAGCCAACGTTCGCAGCGTTGAAGAAAGCTTTCGGCGACCGATATCTTTATGCAGGTCTCGGCACTACCCTTCCGCTAGGCGCGAACCCCGGATCCGACATGCGGCGCGGTGAGGGACCGGCGCTGCAGCAAGACGATCTCACCACCTATCGTAGGCTCGCGCGCCGAGAAGATCCGTTCGGCATCCTACAGGCGCGAAGCTTACGGACAAAGGCTTCGCAACTGTGAGGATCTCGCCGGCGTGAAGGATTCATTTTGCTCTAAGGCTGCTGGGCCTTGGCGCCGTCGAAGATCACCCGCTGGCCGCCGCCTTGTTTCGGGTCTGCGGCAAGGGCCACTGCCAACAGCGTGTTGAAGGCTTTGACGAGTTTCGCGCCTGGAACGAGATTCGCAACGATATCGCTCGACGTGCGCCCGCCCAAGTCCCCTCACCCGGATTGCTCCGGACGATGCTTCGCATCGCCGAGGCAATCCGACCTCTCCCCGCAAGCGGGGCGAGGTGAGCCAAACGTCCGCGCCGAATCAACTCAAAGCCATCATGCTCTAGCGGCCTCGACAACATCAGAGCAGGAAACTTGACGAGTCCGGGTCAGGCCGCACGCCGCAGCCAGTCGCGCACCTTATCCATCAGGCTCCGGCGCCGGCCTCGAGCCGTGTCGCTGTCACCGGATTCAGGCTGCGCTGGAAAGATCGATGTTTTCGCTTCAACGCCATCGGCGCCAACAGACCGCGCCGCACCGGGGAGCCTGGCGAGTGCCTCCAGCGCGAGCGGGCCGACATTGGCGAGAAACGCACGTTCGTAGCTGCGCGAGAGCCGCTCGACGGCGGCGTCGAGCGGCAGCCAGTCGACCGCCCTCACATCGTCCATCAGGTCGTGGACCTGCGCGCCGCCGGCTTCCATGCGCCAGTAGTGAACGACTTTGGATCGTCCGCCGGACTCGTAGACCAGCGTGCCCAGAAATTCGTGCACGGAAACGTCGTGTCCGGTTTCTTCCATCGCCTCGCGCCGGGCGGCATCGCGCGGCCCTTCGCCGTCATCGAGCTTGCCCTTTGGCAGCACCCATTCATTGCGCTTGCGCAGCCGCACCACCGCGATCCGCGGGGTTTGTTCCCGCCGCAGCACGATGCCTCCCGCCGCGATAACAGACGTCCGCGCCATCCCACTTCCAATGCTCACGATTTCAAAGGCTGTTTCGACCGATCACACCATATTGATGCACGGCGGCGAAATCGAGATTGGGACATGCTTGCCTGACCACATCGATGCGCGGACCGTTCTTTTTCGGGCCGCCACGGGCTTTTTGGTGTAGCGTGGCGCGATAATGTCGACATCAGATCCCGGCAGCACATCAGGCGAACCGCTGCGACGCCGCAAGAGGAAGGACTATTCGCTGCTGGTGCTGGCCGCCGGCATCTTCCTGTTTGGCGCGGTGGCCGCTGCGACGTATTACGTCTTGCGCCCGGTCACCCTGCGGGTTGCCGTCGGCCCGGCCGGCAGTGACGACGAGAAGCTGATCAAGGCGCTGGCGCAGGCCTTTACCCACGAAGGCAGTCCGGTGCGGCTGGCCCCGATCGTCACCGAAGGCACGACGGAAAGCATCGCGCTCTTGGCAGCGTCGAAAGCCGACATGGCGGTCGCGCGTGGCGATCTGGATTTGCCGGCCAGCGCCACATCCGTGGCCATCCTGCGCAAGAACGTCGTCGTGCTGTGGGCGCCTTCCGGCCTTCCGGCCAAAGGCTCCAGAAAGCCGCCGGCGCCGAAAATCAAGGAGCTCGGCGATCTCGCCGGTCATCGCGTCGGGGTGATCGGGCGGACCCAGGCCAATGTCACCTTGCTGCGGGTGATCCTGACTGAGTCGGGAGTGAATCCCGACAAGGTGGCCGTGACCCAGTTCGGCACCAGCCAGCTTGCCGAGCTGGCGCGCGATCCCGCCATCGATGCGTTCATGGCGGTGGGCCCGCTGGCCAGCAAGATCACCACCGAAGCCATTGCCGTTACCGCCAAGGCGAGGGGCGAACCGAAATTTCTGCCCATCGACGTGTCGGATGCGATCGCGCAGAAACATCCGCTGTACGAATCCGAGGAAATCCCCGGCAGCGTCTTTAGCTCGTCGCCCGCGCGACCCGAGGACAAGGTCGACACCGTCAGCGTCAACCATCTGATCATCGCGCCAAAATCGTTGTCCGATACCACGGTCGGTACCTTCGTCCGGCAATTGTTTGCCATCCGCGGGGAGCTCGCCAAGGAAGTGCCCGGCGCCGCCAAGATCGAGAAACCGGATACCGACAAGGACGCCGCCCTGCCCGCGCATCAGGGAGCGGCGGCCTATATCGACGGCACCGAACGCACCTTCCTTGAGAAATACAGCGACTACATCTGGGGCGTCATACTCCTGCTCTCCGGACTGGGATCGGCCGGCGTCTGGCTGCGCCACTATTTGAACCGGAATGAAAGAGAAAAAATCACGCTGCATCGTGACAATCTGCTGACCATGATTTCGAAGGTGCGCCAGGCGGAATCCGAGGAAGAATTGACGGCGATGCAAGGTGAGGTGGATGGCATCCTGGGCGAGGCGCTGGATTGCTACGATGATGGAGGGATCGAGGAAGGCGACCTGTCAGCGATCGGCCTCGTGCTGGAACAGTTTCATCATGCGGTCGCCGACCGGCGTTTCGCCATGGGTGCCGCGGCGCCCGATCTGCCGCGCATGCGCGCCCTGTAAACCTCAATAATCATAGGCAATTTTTCCTCTCTCTGGCCTTGCCAGCGAGGGGAAATGACCCGCGCCGCCGGCCGGGGATGGCACGCCCGCGACATCGCGACGAAACAATTCGCTGGCCCGACGAAACCAATTTACCCTGACGACGCAAACATCCTGAAACACCCGCCCCCTATTGATCGCCGCAACAACGCGCCGAACGGGCGCGAGGCGCAAAAACAGGGGACGACAAATGTTCAATCTGAACACACTCAAACTGAATTCCCGCCATGCCGCCGTAGCCCTCAGCGCGCTGGCCATCGGCATCGCATTTTCGGGCTCCGCCGCAGCCGCGCCGTTGCCGCTGTTTCCCTTCGTCATGAGCCCGCCGACGCAATCGGCACCGCCGGTGCAGGCTGCTCCTTCCGAGGATGAAGGCACCGTCGCCCAACTGCCGGCACGGCTGAAGCGCCAGATCGTCAGCTACGCCACCCGCGAAGCGCCCGGCACCATCATCATCGATACCCCGAACACCTATCTCTATTATGTGCTCGGCGGCGGCCAGGCGATCCGCTACGGCATCGGCGTCGGCCGCGACGGTTTCACTTGGTCTGGCGTGCAGACCATCACCAAGAAGGCCGAGTGGCCGGATTGGACCCCGCCCCCGGAAATGATCGCGCGCCAGCCCTATCTGCCGCGCCAGATGGCCGGCGGCCCCGGCAATCCGCTCGGCGCCCGCGCCATGTATCTCGGCGGCACCATCTATCGCATCCACGGCACCAACGCGCCGCACACCATCGGCACTCACGTCTCGTCTGGCTGTCTCCGCCTCACCAATGAAGACGTCACCGACCTCTATTCGCGGGTCAACATCGGCACCAAGGTGATCGTGCTGCCGATGGACCGCCGTGCCGACAACACGGACGGCAAGCGGGGATAAGTTTCAGCACCGCCAGAGGACCAAGTTCGAAAGCAAAATGGCGCGGTCTCCGCGCCATTCTTGTTTCGGCGCAAGCCGCCTCATCCTTCGAGACGCCCGCCTGCGGCGGGCTCCTCGGGATGAGGGTAAGAGTGGCCTGGCGCGCCAGGCCATCACCCGCCCTACGAACGATGTCAAATCGGCCATCACAACATCGACATCAGGGATTATGGGTCCCGGCGTTCGCCGGGACGACGCAATTACCCCATACTGGCGCCTCGATCACCCGCCCTGTAGACTCTCCCGTTGAATTAGTCCGGGGGGACGATGCGTCTGCCGATCAATCTGAAGACGATCCTGATCGGGATCGCGGTGGTCGCGGTCTCGTTTCTGGCCAGCCTGAAGGCCATGGACTGGCTGTCGCCGAGCGGCACGGTCCGGGCGCCGGTGCTTGTCGAGTTGCCGCCGCTGCCGCCGGCCCCGCGCAGCTCCAGCATCATTGCGCCGGTCTCGATTACGCTTGCCGCCATTCGCGAGGCCGCCGATCGCGGCGCGCCGCGCACCTTCGCCGGCAAGGCCGACAACCCGGTGTCGCAGATCCTGCAGAACGCCGATATCGGCTGGACCGCGTCGCGCGGCCCGATCACCGCCACCGGCAGCCAGGATGTGCTGTCGCTGGCGACGCCCCTGACGGGAACCCTGAATGTGACGGGCTCGCTGTCAGCGAAGGCGACCGGCGCAGTCGGCGACGCACTCGGCGGCTTGATCGGCGGCGACCTCGGCAAAAAGATCGGCAGCGTCAATATCAAGAACCTCAACGCCAGCGCCGAGATCAAGGGCAATGTATCCATCACCGCGCGGCCGAAACTCGCCGCCGCCTGGCGCATCGAACCCAATCTCGCCGCCCAGGTGAATCTCGGCGACACCAGCCTTTCGGTGGCGGGCGCGCACGTCAACGTGCCGGCGCAGGTCAAGCCGCTGATCGACAAGACGGTGGCCGATCAGCTTGCCGCGGCGCAGGCGCGGATCCGCAACGATCCCGCCTTCGAGCAGAACGCGCGGGTGCAATGGGCCAAGATCTGCCGCTCGATCCCGCTGCAAGGCACCGGCGTGTCATCGTCGCTCCCCGCGCTCTGGCTGGAGTTGCGGCCGACCCGCGCGATCGCGGCGCAGCCGCGCGTCGATGCCTCGGCGGTGACGCTGACGGTCGGCATCGAGGCCGAGACCCGCATCACCCCGGCGCAGACCAAACCCGACTGCCCGTTCCCCGCCACCATTGCCCTCATCCCGCCGACCCCGGGCCGCGTCAGCATCGGCGTGCCGATCGATATGCCGTTCACCGAGATCAACAAGATCGTCGAAGCCCAGTTCGCCGGAAGAACGTTTCCGGAAGACGGTTCGGGCTCGGTCGATGTCACCGTGAAGCGAGCCACTGTTTCCGCATCGGGCGAGCGGCTGCTGATCTCGCTCCTGGTCAATGCCAAGGAGAAGAAAAGCCTCTTCGGCTTCGGCGGCGAAGCCACTGTGCATATCTGGGGCAAGCCGGTGCTCGATCAGGCGCAGCAGACGCTGCGGCTGACCAACATCGAACTCGCGGTCGAATCCGAAGCCGCGTTCGGGCTGCTGGGCGCCGCGGCGCGCGCGGCGATGCCGCATCTGCAGCGGGCGCTGGCCGAAAAGGCCACCATCGACCTGAAACCGTTCGCCACCAATGCACAGAAGAAGATCGCCGCCGCGATAGCCGATTTCCAGAAGAACGAAGACGGCGTACGGGTGGCGGCCGATATCACCAGCCTGCGGCTCGCCGACATCGCCTTCGATTCGAAGACGCTGCGCGTGATCGCGGAAGCCGAGGGCGCGATCAATGTCTATATCACTGCGCTGCAGGGGCTGTGAGCTTGCGCGGCCCTGATCGTGCACGCGGCGGCTCGAATCCGTCAGCCCTGAGGTCCCATCAATCGCTGGGCGCGCTCTGCACATAAAATGTGGTGATGGAGATTGGCTATCCATTGACGGCCGGAAGTCGTCATATTCAAGTATTTTATTCCGTCGTCGAGATGCACCGAGACGCTGTTCCAAAAGAACCCCGGGTATTTTTCAATGATGTCGGCGGGCGATGAATACCCAAGCTGCCGATTCATCCCGATTTCTTCAAATTCGCAATAGAGCGCGTTTGCCTTCCGCGAGTACAGGGGATCGCCGAGTTGCCCGATGAAATCGGCGGCCTGGACCAATTTCGGCTCGAGGCCGCTTGCCCTCTGAGGATCTTGCGGAACCGGAAAACGTGTCATCTCAATGGCCTCTGCAACCCGCGCGGCGTCGATGTTGGGGACTTTCTCCAATCGTTCAAATGCAAATATTTTCGACCGATCGACGTGATATGGCGTGAGGGCCGCATCCGATGCGCCGCGAGGCAGTGTGATCTTCTTGCCACTCGCGTCGATGACGAACTCTGTTTCGGTATCGCCGCTCAGGACGCCGCGCACATAGCCAATGTCGTGCAGCAGGCAGGCGACGATCAGGTGGCTATAATCGGCGGGTTCTATTCGCTGCGACACCAGCATTCCCTGCAGAATGTCGCGTCCGACCATCGTGACCTGCAGCGTATGTTCGTAATTGTGATAGAGCGCATCACTTCTTGCTATGCATTCAATGGTCGCCCGTGCCGCCGAGCCCAGGCGCTCCGCATCATCATCGTGCGCCGAACCGAAGATGCGGCGAAAATCCCTGGTCAGAAAATTACCGAGCTTGGTTGCCGCGATTGCGATAATCGTTTTCATTCACGTTCTCCGAATGATCGTGGATCGTTTCGAAACGAATGCAATAGCGAAGTTTTTTCTTATCCGTTGCTCCCTAAGCTTCCCAGGTGTCGGCAAGAGCAGCCTTATGTTTGGCCTCGCATTCCGCCATCATGAACCTGGCCAGGGAATCTTCGGGGAACTCTTTCAGGATGTCGCGGTAGGCACGCTCGGCCGCCGGAAAATCGCCAGCCTCGAATTTTTGCGAAGCATGCCAGGTCATCGCGCTCAACGCCTCATCCCGATCGCGAACTTTTAAGTCCGGATCGTCGCTGGTGCGAAGGGCGAGCAGCTCATAGATCATGAACTCGGTCTTGCGGCCCTTGACCTGAACCCGCTTGATCGGCCGCGCAAGTATATCGGCCTTGGTATGGTCGTAGATGCTGTCGCTGATGCAGATGGTGGTACCGAATTGCTTGTTGATGCCTTCGAGGCGGGCCGCGACGTTCACGCCGTCGCCCAGGGCGGTGTAGCTCAGCCGGGTCGAAGAACCGACATTGCCGACCAGGACGTTGGCGCAATTGAGCCCGATTCTGATGTGGATTCGGGGCCGTCCTTCCGCCTCCCAGGCATCGTTGACGCGTTCCATGCGGCGCGCCGCCCGCAGGGCCGCGGCGCAGCCGCGCAGCACATGGTCAGGGCGTTGAACCGGGGCATTCCAGAACGCCATGACGCCATCGCCGATGAACTTGTCGACGGTGCCGCCCTCTTGCGAGATTGCCGCCGAGACTTCCTCGAGATAGGTCGAGATCTGGACCAGAAGGTCGTCGGGCGCGAGAGTCTCGGAGTGGCTGGAAAAATTCTCCAGATCGGAAAACAACACGGTGAGGAATCGCGGCTCGACGCCCAGGGTCAGGGGAATGCCCGACTTGATGAGCTGGCGGACCACACCGAGCGGAACGAACGAGGAGAAAGATTTCAGCGATGTTCGCAGCAGCGAAGCCGCCGATTCCAGGCTCGCGATCTCCTGGATATTGGATGCTGGCCGCGCCGGCGCATCAAAATTGAGGCTTTCGA
>Ga0193699_10000495_pt1 | contig 16803 bp, 21 predicted proteins | sample L3c2metaG_FD_160095 | JGI IMG/M metagenome (GOLD analysis project Ga0193699, IMG submission 160095) | Soil microbial communities from a riparian zone of the East river system, Colorado, United States - L3c2 | ecosystem: Environmental > Terrestrial > Soil > Riparian zone | place: USA: East...
AAGTCGCGCAGCGGCGTGCCGGTCCAGCTTCCGATCGCGCTCCAAACACCCGAGCCGGGCTTCCCCGGCTTGCGGTCGCGCATCCCGCTGGGGATCACTGGGAGAAGCGGGATACGCGGGTCTTAGTCCTGCCTTGTCGCGATCGGCTTTATCCCCTCATCCTGAGGAGCGGGCGCAGCCCGCGTCTCGAACGATAAGGGTCTTGCGACGCAGTAAGATTAGCCGACCATTCACAGTGCCGAATGATCGCGAACCGCCTCGCCGAGCGCTGACTTGAGATCAAGGAAACGCTTATCAAGAGCCGCCGGATCTTCTCGATTCAAGGCTATCATTTTGGCGCGCGTTTCACCGCCACGAATGACCTCAAACGCGTTTTCCTCGATCCCTGCGATAACCGCATCGGCCACCGCGGCAGCCGGCTCGCGCGTGAAGCCCAGCTCGGGGCCTGCCTTTGACGAACTCATCATGGGGGTATCCGTTGCCCCCGGATAGACCGTCATGACATGCACGCCCTCGCCCTTCAGTTCGCGGCGGAGCGATTCGCCGAACTTCGCCAGCCCGCCCTTGACGCCGGCGTAGGTAGCGTAGAACGGCGCGGCGACCAGCGCTATACCCGAGGTGATATTGACAACGAGCCCATCGGTGCTCGCGCGCAGTTTTGGCAATGCCGCACGCGTGAGCAGGATCGGCGCCACCAGGTCGACTTCGATCATCGCCCGGATCTCTGCTTCGGTTGTATCTTCCAACCGGCCAGCCCTGACCGCTCCCGCATTGTTGACCAGGATGTCGAGACCGCCGAGCTTCTCCAGGGCAACTTTTAGTGTCGTCTCCCGACCCTTTTCCGTGCTGACGTCAGCGGCAATGGAGTCGATCCGCCCGCCCGCCGCGCGAAGTCGTTCGGCTGCAGTGTTCAAGACGTCCGGCCGCCGGCCTGTGATCACAATCCGAGATCCTCTAACTATCATGGCCTCGGCAATCGCAAACCCGATTCCGCTGGAGCCTCCCGTGACGAGAACCCGTTTCCCCTGAAGATTCATCTTTGAACTCGCTTGATGTTGAGGACGTCGATTGAGACCGAAATCGAAAGTTTAACTCGCCGCCTTGGCGTAATTCGAGGGAAACAGCGCCCGCCGAGTCTCTTCGTCCATCTCTTTCTTAAAGGCATGGTCCTTTCCGACCGCGCGGGCCTTTACCACCGCCAGCCGCGAATCGATCGCGCGGAACCAGCGCTGCAGATTCGGAAAGGCCTGCAGAGGATCGGTGTCGCCAGGCAATACGCGTGGCGCCCGATCGAGCCACCCCCATGCCGAAATATCGACGATCGAATATTCGTTCGCGACGATGAAGTCTCGTCCCTTGAGATGCATGTCGAGCACCTCATAATGACGCTCGATTTCGCGGCGATAACGGTTCACCGCATAGCCGAGCTTTTCCGGAGCTGCATGCTGGAAATGAACGGCCTGTCCCGAGAACGGCCCTATGCCGGTCGCGATGAAAAACAGCCATGACAACAACTCCGGTCTGTCGGCGGGCCGGCCGATCAGACGCCCAGTCTTCTCGCCGAGATAAAGCAGAATCGCGCTGGAATCGAACACCCGCGCTGCCTTGCCGCCCGGCCCATCTGTATCGACGATGGCGGGGACCTTGCCGTTCGGATTTATAGCGCGAAACTGCGGGGTATGCTGTTCGCCCTTGCTGGTGTCGACCGGAACCAACTCGTAGGCCAAGCCGGTCTCTTCGAGCATCAGGGCAACTTTTGCCGGATTTGGGGTTGGATGGTAGTAGAAACGGATCATGGTTTCCCTCTGCCCTTTTCATTTTAGATCATTCGCTCTATATTGCACCATCGCAAGCCTCTGGCAACCGCACGCTTTTGTGATTGAAACGGTGCGGACGTTGCAGACCGGCATCGGATGTCACGGCCACAATGAAGCGATAGGCCAGCGCACAACCGGGAGGAGCCCGCAATATGATTGAGCTGTATTACTGGCCGACGCCGAACGGCCACAAGATCACGATGTTTCTGGAAGAGGCTGGACTGAGGTATCGAATCCATCCGGTCGATATTAGCGCCGGCGACCAGTTCAAGCCCGAATTCCTGGCGTTTTCGCCGAACAACAGGATGCCCGCTATCATCGATCCCAGCCCAGCCGACGGAGGCGAGCCGATAAGCGTGTTCGAATCGGGCGCCATTCTTACCTATCTGGCAGAAAAGACCGGGCGCTTCCTGCCAGCGGACGTTCGCGGCCGCAAGACGGTGATGGAGTGGCTATTCTGGCAGATGGGCGGGCTCGGCCCGATGGCGGGCCAGAACCATCACTTCGGTATCTATGCCCCCGAAAAGATTCCCTACGCCATCAATCGCTATGTCAACGAGACCAATCGCCTGTATGGCGTGCTCGATCGAAGGCTGAACGGGCGCGAATTCATGACAGGATCGGATTACACAATTGCGGATATGGCGGCTTATCCCTGGGTCGTACCCTGGAAGCGGCAGCAGCAGAATCTAGACGATTTCCCGAATCTCCGCCGCTGGTTTGATGCCGTGCGTGCGCGGCCGGCCACGATTCGCGCTTACGCTGTGGGAGAGCCCTATTCGAAGCGGCCCGCCGTCACCGAAGAAGGCAAGAAAATTCTGTTTGGACAGACAGCGGCGACATCGGCCGGGCCGTATTGACTTCCCCTCCCCCGGCAGCGGCAACGCGAAAGTGCGGTACCGCTTGTTCAGGCCAGCGCGTTGGGGTGGTTAGTTCGCAGGCGCACCGGCCACACGATAGAGACGCCCGGTTCGGTCGAAATCCTCGACAGTCCACGCACCACCGACACCGCCAATCATCCACCGCAAGATAGCCCAGAGGTCCCGATCCAGCGTCTCGCTGTCGATGGGTTCAAGGGCGTCTACGACGGCATTGATCTCGACGCCGGACGGGAACGGCTCGCCGCTGCGGCCGATGAAGATAAGCGTGTAGACAATTCCGGAGGGCGCGCGAACGAAACCGGGCTCGGCCAGACCTTTGTGCTCAAGACCAAATGTGCGGGCAAAGAAATCGCGGAATTCCGGATATTGACCGATACGATCCTCCACCAAGCCGAACGCAAGCCGCTTGCCGTTCAGATCCGCCTTTTCAATAACTGTTACCTCTGTCATTGGGCCACTTGCCTCTCGTCGAGCCGGTCAAGAAACGACCGGATCAGATCCGCGATTTCGGGCCCGGAGTCCTCTTGCAGGAAATGTCGTCCGGTTACCAGATGGGGCCCCTCTGCGTGCGGAATCATCTGCTTGAAACGATTCGAGAATGTCACGGCGTCGAACACCTCGTCCTCGCGACCCCAGATGATCATGGTGGGAAACGTTGAGCGCGATAGTTCCTGTTCGAGCCATTTAAAGCGTTCAAACGCCCGCGCGTCCTGATCCAAAGGAATCCAACGGGGCCAGACCCATGTCAGGAGCCGCGTTGCAGGGTCCGGCAGGACTGCCTCATAGGCCGCTTGCGCCGTGCGGGCAAATTTCTCACGATCGACCACCGAGAGATAGACGCCGCGGCCGGCAAGCGCCTTGTGGCGGCCGAGGAAATACGGACCTACCAGCGGCGCATGCATCATGCGCCAAGGAAAGATGCGCGTGTGAAACTCGGCGGGAGGCAGCGGCCATGCCCAGGTGCTCATGAGGGCGAGCGCGCGAATCCGACCCTTGTTGCTCATTGCAAACGACAGGCCGGTCGGGCCGCCCCAATCATGGCAAACGAGCGTGATTTTTGAGAGGTCGAGTTGCCGCATCAGCGCCGTCAGATTGGCACTATGGCCGTCGAGCGTATGAGCCTGCTCGCGAACCGGCTTCTCCGAGAGACCAAAACCGATCATGTCAGGAACGATCACCCGCCGTCCGGACTTGACGAGAGGGCCAATGATATCGCGGTACAGAAATCCCCATGTCGGGTTACCGTGCAGGAGCACAACCGGATCACCCTCACCCTCGTCGATGTAGTGCATCCGCCAGCCGTTGACGCTCGCAAAGCGTGGCGGATAAGGCCATTGCTCGTGAAGCGCGGCCGGCAGCATGTTGTCAGCCTGGATTGTCACCATTCCTCCGGCAATGTGATCTGGCGCTTTTGATGCGCCGGGATTTTGGAAATGAAAGAACATAGACCATTATAGATCATGTGATCTACAACAAAAACGCTGATGGGAGCCTAAAAGCGGCCTCAACATCCATGCCAAGCTTGATGTAGGTCCAGAGGGCGATCAAGGTCTTCGGAAAAGCGAATATTTCGTTTTGGAGCGGCCGCCTACAATGACATTATACATTTCCGAGCATATATCTGCCGCCGTAAATCGAAGGCTTAGGAGATCATGGCAAGACCGAGAGAGTTTGACGAAGCAGCCGTGCTGGACGCGGCGATCCAGCAATTCTGGCTGCGCGGCTACGAGGCCACCTCAGTGCGCGACTTGGCTGACGAAATGGGCATTGCCGGGGCCAGCCTGTATAATGCCTTCGGCAGCAAGCGAATGCTTTTCGAGCGCTCGCTCAACCGCTATCTCGACCAGACTTTCCGTGAGCGAATTCGCCGTCTCGAGCATAGCCTTCCGCCACGGGATGCAATCGTCGCGTTTCTGCAGGAAATCATTAAGCGATCCTTGAACGACAAACAGCGACTGGGTTGCCTGCTGGTCAACTCAGCACTTGAAACCATACCGCATGACAAGGAACACCAGCAGATCGTTGCAACGTTCCTGAACGAAGTCGAATCGTTTTTTCTTCGATGCGTTACGTTGGGCCAGCGAGACGATGCTATTCCAAAAGCACAAACGGCGGAGGACTTCGCCAGACTTCTTCTGGGCGTTCTGCTCGGGATTCGCGTGCTTGCGCGTGCCCGGCCAGACCGCAAGCTGCTGGAGGGTCTAGTGAGGCCCGTGTTTGCTTTGCTCGATTACGCACCTCCAACGAAGCGTCTTGGCAAAGGCGGCAAACGAGCAGCCATTCAGGGCAGCGATGAGAGCAAGTGAAAGCGTTCCGTCGATTCTCGAATCGGAGGCGACGGGCAAGGTCGCGGAAATCTATGCCGATATCCGCCAAGTGCTGGGGACAAGCGTCGTCAATCTGATCTGGCGCAATCTGGCCGCGATTCCGGGTGCTCTCGAATGGACGTGGTCAGCCGCAAAGCCGCTTTATTTAGGGCCCGCTCCCGGATATGCCGAGTCACTACGACGCTCGATCGAGCTTCCTGCGGCGCCGTCCTTTTCCTCCGACACCCTCGCCGCGGCTGGATTGAGCGACGACGATGTAGCGAAGATTCGGGATATCCTGGACAGCTATCACTATACCAACGCGCTCGCCCTTGTCGTGTTTTCTGCCCTGATCATGCATTTTGAACCTGCCCACCAGGAGACCGTTGGTCCTTTAGACGGTGTGCCCCGACCGCCAGGAGCAAAGTTGCCGGAGTTACCGGCGATGCAATCGTTGAAACCTGAAGTGGCGCGTCTGATCGAAGAACTTAATAGCTTTGGTGAGGACACAGACAAATCATTGATCGCAAGCATGTATCGGCACCTCGGTTATTGGCCGACGTACTTGTCTCTGGTGCGCACGATGCTTGTGCCCTTGGAGACCCGCGGCCAACTGCACGCATTGACCCGGTCAACCCGGGCTCTGGCGTGGTCACATGGCCGCGCGCTCGCTCAATACCTCAAGCCATCTACTCCTCCAGACACGCTCCAACGGGCGCTTGCCACCTGCCGCCGCTTTGTCGACCATCCTATTTCACGGATGACTGGAATCTGTTCGTTGATCCGCACTGCTACGGAAGGAAACCGTAGCCCTTAAATTGGCCCAAACCCGATCAGCGAAGGTCGTATTGCGAGTGAAGTTACGATATCCGCAGTTCAAGTCGACCGAGCGGCGACTGGACGATCGTAGCCTGACAGCAACCAAACCACAGAGATCACGAGTCCCATAATTAAAAAGAATTCTCGCTTTTCTCCGAGAATAGTCGGCAACACCAGCGCGGCTACCACAAGAACAGGTCCCACAAGCACTTCCACCAGCGCATGTAGCCGCATTGGAATGACCTTGATAGCCCCAAGCGGCATATCCGTAAGAAGGGTCTTGGCAAGATGGATTGTGGCGAGCGCGTATGGGACCAACGCCGCAAATCCGGTAAGGCCGAGAATAGTTGGCGCGAGGACAAAGATCGCGACGGTCAAAGAGTCCAGTATCCCACGTGCCGTATCGGAGATGATCTTCACTTTTCATTCTGTCTTTGATGAACTATTTCGGTGAGGTCACGGGCTGGCTCGCTGACGCAGCTAAGGTCAATCCATCGTTCGCTCATGAAGAATGACACCTTCGAGAGGATCAAATTCCCCCCGCCACGGCTTCTTATCCAGCATCTGTTTCGTGTGCTCGAAGCCCGCCTCCCAACGATGCCTTATCCCGGACCGGCTGAAATCGATATCCTTGGTATGGTTTTCGTGACTGAGCCGGGGTGCCAGCAATTGAACGACATGCATGCGTGTCGTGCAACCGTACGAAGCGAGTTCCTTTACTGCATCGCTGTCGCGCTCATGCTCTGAAAGCCTCGCGGCGAGCCGGCTAATCACGTGGCGCAAGCGATGGGTTTGCGTTTGCCGAACCACATGGCTTGAAATTCGGCTCGAATATTGAACGTCCTTGTACCGATGAAGGACCTCCGAGATCGATCCCGGCTCGGGACCGGCCGGGTTCCACATATGCGCCGCGAAGATCAACGCGTCCCTGCGCGGGTTGTCATCAAACACGATCTCGGTTGGGGTGTTCGATAGAACGCCCCCGTCCCAGTAGAGCTCGCCATCGATGCGGATCGCGGGAAACGCCGGCGGCAAGGCGCCCGAAGCAAGAACATGCCTCACCGAAATGTCAGACGCCCGGCTGTCGAAGTAGCGCATCTCGCTGGTGCGCACATTAGCGGCGCCAACCGTGAACCTCGGCCCCTCCCGATTGATTCGCTCGAAATCGACGAGTTCCAGGAGCGTCTTCTCGAGGGGCAGGGTCGAATAGTACGCCGCGTGCTCCGAACCGATCGGAAGTTGCATGCCCCAATGCGCCAGATAGTTTGGCGCGAAAAAGCCGGGAATACCGCCGACCAAGGTCGCCCAATTTGAAACAGCGTCGGAAAAACCGTTAGAGAAACCGCTAAAATTCGATCCGGGATGTGTTTCAACCCGTTTCCAGAATTCCATGAGCTTCGCAATTCTGTGCTCGCGGCGATTGCCCGCGATCAAACTGGCATTGATTGCGCCGATCGAAGTCCCGATGATCCAGTCAGGCTCGATATCTGCTTCGTGCAAGGCCTGATAAACGCCCGCCTGGTAAGACCCAAGCGCGCCACCCCCCTGAAATACCAGCACGACCTGGCCGGGTAAGTTATTGCATTCCGACGGACGGACCGGATGAAGATCCTCGTTCACGTTCACAATCTCCTGTTCATTGGTAGTCCAGGCCCGTACTGAATGCTGTCGTCGAGCGAGAGCCAGCTCGGCTCCCGCGCCGCTAACAATGCCATGGGGTCACGGTTTTCCGTCTGCTACACCGCTCTCGGTGCATCCCCTAAGTTCGCCTCACTCGCGAATACGTTACCGCGGGTGCTCTAACGACATCGTGATCTCCTATAACTTCTAGATCGGTCGATTTAGAATGATTACATTTCGCGGGCAATTTCGAAGCCGCTCGCCGCCTCCACTGGGGGGCCGCAGTGAACACGATCGCATTGAGATCGACCGAAAAACGTCCAAGACGTCGTCAAGCGTAACAAAGCGGCCTCCGGCTACGAATACGGGATGAACTCAACACAGGAGAATTGCCATGTTATCGCGTCTGCTCACTTCACTGGGCCTCATTGCGGGTCTCTACCCTGTCGCCGGCTTTGCCGCAGAACGGCCTGTCGTCGTCGAGTTGTACACCTCGCAAGGTTGCTCATCCTGCCCGCCCGCGAACGCTTACCTCAACGAACTGTCCCGGGATCGGCGAGACGTCTTGCCGCTTGCCTTCCACGTCACCTATTGGGACCGCCTAGGATGGAAGGATCCGTATTCGCTGCAAGCCGCCACGGACCGACAAGACCAATACGGCCATCGCTTTGGTGATGGATCTTACACGCCGGAGATCGTTGTCGATGGCGCTGCCGGGCTGGTCGGCTCGCATCGCCGCGATGTTGGATCAGCTATCGAAAAGGCGAAACACGAAAGTCGAACTGCCGCCTCAGTTAGCGTCACGAAGACCGGCGGGGAGCAGGTTTCAATCCAGGTCGGCTCCGGCTCTGGCATCGGCAAGGTCCTTCTGATCGGCTTCGATCACGACCATACGACAGCGATCGGCCGGGGAGAAAACGGCGGCAGAACGTTGCAGGAGGCGAACATCGTCCGATCGGTCCGATCGGTCGGCCAATGGTCGGGAGCGCCGCTCCAGATCAAAGAGCAATTTCCCGAAGGACAGGACGTCGCCGTTGTGCTCGAAGCGCCCGATGGCCGGATCATCGGAGCTTCCCGGTTGTCGGACGGCTCAAGCTGAGCGTTCGCGACGGTCGTACGAGCCGACCGGCTCTATCCCAGACGCGAAGTACGTCTGCTAAAGCCGGCCGGCCGTCATTCGATGACACGGTAGTGTGATATCTGGACGGTACTGGACGCCTCATGGCTCTCGCTCGCTTTACCACCCTCCTTGTGCTGTCGGCCGGATTCATCATGTCGACCGGCAGCGCCCGTGCAGCTGCCACCGATTGGGTGGGGGACAGCCGCGCGGCGGTGCGCCTGATCACAGCGACGGATAATTTACCTGCCGGTTCAACCCTCGAAGCAGGGTTGGAATTTCGGTTTGCCAAGGGGTGGCATGGTTATTGGCGGACCCCCGGGGACGCGGGCATCCCGCCAACGGTTGACTGGTCTGCTTCAGAAAATATTTCGGGCTTGGAAATCTCGTGGCCCGCTCCACATCGTCTCGTCATCGATGAATTGCAAAACAGCGTCTACGAGAACGACGTGGTTCTTCCGGTCAAATTATTTCTGAAACGAGCTCAAACCTCTGCCCGGATCAAAGCGTCCATCACATATGCCGCCTGCTCAGATGTTTGCGTGCCCCTTCAGGCTGACCTCACTCTGGTGATGCCAACCGGAGCCGAGGGCACTTCAGCTCAGTCCGGGTTGATCAGTTCGGCTCAAAAGCGGGTGCCGGGCTCGCCGGATGCCGCTGGTGTCGATGTCATTGGCACTCGTTTCGCGGGCCCCGCATCAGAACCAACCCTCGTGGTCGACCTCAAAAGCAGATCCGGACCTTTTATCCAGCCTGATCTGCTTGTCGAAGGCGTCGGGGGTGGAATTCCGCCGGCACCGAAAGTGGAACTGCAGGACGCCGGTAAGACCGCCCGTCTGACCGTTCGACTTGCAGCGTTGCCACCGGTTGGCCGTCCCTTGACATTGACCCTAATCGACGAAAATCGGGCCACTGAATTCAAGGTGCCGACCGGCCAAACAATCCCCGAGCACAGCTCGCTTTTCTTCGCTGCGCTGCTTTCGGCTTTGTTCGGAGGCCTCATTCTCAATTTGATGCCTTGCGTGCTGCCGGTGCTTTCGATCAAGCTCTTTGCATTTACCCGCCAGGCGGGCGGCGGTTTACGCGAAGTTCGCTTAGGGTCGGCAGCAACGGCTTCCGGCATCACGTTCAGCTTCATGCTGCTGGCCGCCTCCTTGGTCGGATTAAAATGGTCGGGCGCAACACTTGGCTGGGGCATCCAGTTTCAGCAGCCTTGGTTCCTGGCGGGAATGGCGGTACTTACGGTCTTGTTCGCGGCGAGCTTCTTTGACTGGCTTCCGATCGGCCTGCCGAGCTCGATAGCGAACGTTGCGTCCAAACGGTCCGGCGGGCCCATGATTGAGGCCTTCCTCACAGGTGTGTTCGCAACTTTATTGGCCACGCCTTGCTCCGCGCCATTCGTCGGCACCGCCGTGGGCTTTGCATTGGCGCGCGGGCCATCTGAAATCTTTTCAATCTTCCTGTGTCTCGGCCTAGGAATGGCCTTGCCCTATTGGATGACGGCGTTGTTTCCCGGGTGCGTTCGGTGGCTTCCGCGTCCCGGCCCGTGGATGCTTGTTGTGCGGAAATTCCTCGGCATCCTGCTGCTCGGGACGGCCGTTTGGCTGATCTACGTGCTGTGGAGCACGGCGGGCGCGTGGACGGCGGGCGTCACGGCCGCTCTGCTGGTGTGCTTGCTCGGTTATCGAGCTCTGATCAGTGCTCCGGTCGGAGCCCAAATCGCCTCTTCCGCATCGCGCCGGTCCGGATTTATCACCGCCGGCCTTGTGGTCGTGCCCCTCATTGTCAGTTTGTCCGCAGCTGCTCCGGTCTCGCAACCGGCGGCTGGGCAGGAATGGCAGGCTTTTGATTTGGATGCGCTGCCCGGCCTCATCGCCGGTGGCAACACGGTATTGGTGGACGTCACCGCCACATGGTGCCTGACTTGCAAGGTCAACGACGTGAGAGTGCTGGAGAACGCGGAGGTTCGTTCGCGGCTGCAGCAGTCGCACGTCATCAGAATGCGCGCCGACTGGAGCCGGCCAAGTCCTTACATCGCAGATTATCTTCATCGCTTCGCACGATACGGTATTCCTTTTGACGTGGTCTACGGACCGCAACGGCCGGACGGCGAAGCCCTTCCCGAGCTTCTCACCACGGGCGCCCTCTTGCGGGCGATAGATCAAGCTTCAGTCCATGACGACAGTCGCAAATCTGCAAATGCCGCTCCCTGATCACCGGCGGCATACTGGATCAATCGAATTCGCGCTGGGGATCTTCCAAACCCCTAAGATATTCAACGTGTAAGGTTGGCGATCATTGCGTGCTCAGGTCGGTTATCCTGCTCAGGAAGGTTTCAAGATCCTTAGATGCGTCGTCGGAGGCGGCAAGTCCGTGGCGTGGCAAGACATACTTCGCATTGTATTCGCTCGTATTGTATGTGAGCCAGACCCTGTCCTGATCGTCCTGCCAGACCAGCGCCTTCATCGGCAGATCGATTGCCAGTGTTGCGCTCTTGGTCATTGCGAACGTGCCCGCTTTTGGGTTGCCGAATATGACGACTGTCCGCGGCCGTATGTCGAGTCCGGCGTTTTTGGCGGCGGCGGCGTGATCGATCCGGTCGAAAACGACCCAGCCTCCGGCAGCTTGTGCATTAATCGCGGCTTCAAAATTGTCGATCGTCTCCTTGACCGAGTACTTGCTCGGCTTGGTGACAAGTCCATCGTTCGCAGACGCGGTAACGGAATACGTCGCCAGCGCCGCTACGATTGCAACCTCTGTTATTGTCATCTTGCAAATGTCCTCCCGTGCCGCTGGACGTGGACTCATGTCAACGGAGGATTACCTCCTGCGCCCTCAAAAACGAGTCGTGATGTTCGTTAACCACTGCGGAGAAACTTCAACGAGTCCGGCCTCGAATGATCTGTCGAGACCGGTCACCACCAGCAGCCCTAGTACGACCAGGAACAGCCCAAGGGTCCTTTTCATTGCGTTGCTGGCAGCCGACATGCCGCCACGCCAGCGCAGTAAGAGCTGACGGGACATCGACCCAAAGAGTACCAGCGGTAGCCCCGCGCCGATACCGAAAATCAGCATCGTCAAAGCTACGGCGCCAAGGTCTCTTCCTTGAGCTGCAAGAAGCGACGCTGCGCCGAGGGTGGGTCCCACACAGGGACTCCATACCGCGCCGAGAAGAAGTCCCATGCCGAACTGGCCGCCCAGCCCTGACTTCGAAAAGCCGCCGAAACTCCGGTCAACCCAGTCACTCAACGGTCCACCAGCAACTGCGACGCGGAGCTGGAGCACGGGCACGAGCAGAATCGCGCCAAACAAGATCATTACGAAAGCAGCAATAACTCGAAACCAAGCGGCATCTACCCCGAGCCAGAAGCCGATCGTCGCAACGAACAATCCGATAGCGATAAATGACAAGGAGACCCCGCCCGCAAGGGCTACGGGGCCCAATCTCCGCTCTGATGCCGCCGTGCCCAGAACAATCGGCAACAACGGAAGCACGCACGGCGATAGGATCGACAGTATGCCCGCCAGAAACGCCAGTCCCAGGCTACCAATCGACATCAGCGCATCAGGTTGTTTTGTCGAGTAAGGCCGCAATCGAACCCGGGTTCGTATCGCCAACAGAGCGGCCTGTCTCCAGAGATCCCTTGAACGTAATCAGCGTGCTTTGCATTCGGGCTCCGAAAGCTTTGACCGCATCTTTCTGCGAATCGAAGTCCACGTGAAAGACCGTCAAATTCTTGAATTTATCCTGCTTTTCGAGATCGCTCAGGATCGGCGCTTGCGCCTTGCATGTCGGACACCACGTCGCGTGAATTTCAACCAGAATGGGTTTTCCGGCAGCCTGGGCCGCCGCGAAGGACTTGGCATCGTAGTTCACTTTCTCTGCGGCCCGCGCTCCAAAAGCAATTGCGGACATAACGACAACTGCTGACAGGACGAAAATCAGTTTCTTTGGCATTGTTAATAGCCTCCGGTACGAAGGGACACCTCTACGCACACTATTCGAACCAAAACATCCAGATGTTACGGCGGTCAAAGAAAAATAAAACAGTGAAGTATCGTAGCTTTGTGAGCGTGTCGGAGGAAACAAAACGACGGGCGTTTCGAATAAGAAACGTGAACTTGCCTTTGGTGCCGTGTGGCGGTTGTCCCGCGGGCGTTGGAACAGCAGGAACTCTCCGTGAACCATTCGATTTACAGCGCGGATCGGGTGACGCACCTGAAGATCGTGGTGGCGGCATTGATCGCGGCGATCGCTGTGGTGGGCGTCGGAATCTCAGTCCGTCTGCGGTCCGACGATGGGGACGCGCGGGGCACACGCATGATAAGGGCCGGCGAGGTTGTGACGATCACGAGTTTGAGCGGAAATCCCGTCCGGTAATCATTAAGGAGTCCTGGCGGCTCCTTATCATCCAAGCAATGTAACGTCGGAGTGATCTTCGTAACAATTATGCGGACCGTGCGAACATATTTCATAGGCGCAATCAAGCGCTGTAATCAAGGAACGGATTCATGTCACGCAAACTGGCTATCACATTAGCTGTTGTCTCTTCATTGACGGCGGTCGCCTCGTCCGCCCTGGCCGGTCAGACTGTTTCCGGCGGAAGTTATTCGCCGAGCGAGGTTGCTGTGGGCAGATCGCATCTGAAGACCACGTCAGCGAGGCCCTTGTCCGCATTCGCCTTTGACAGGTCCGGACCGGAGCCGACAGGCACCACGAGAGGCAGCGAAACCAATGGACCATACCAGGGTGGCCCTCATCCCAGGTGAAATCGTCGACAATTGAACGCCCGAATGATAGCCGGAAGCAAACTACAATGACCGCAAGGCAGCTTGGTATTTCGCGTCGGTCGATCGCTGTTTCCGCCGTTCTGGTAGGAGTCGTGTCGCTGGCGATCGGCGCTCACGCTGCGCTCAACAAGCCGGCGCTCGACACCGCCATGGCCATCGCAACTGAGCGGAGCGGTGATACGGCGAAGAAGCCTTCGCGGATCGCATTGGTCGTCGGCAACGGTCACTATCCCGACGCCGACTCGCCGCTGACTCAACCGATCGACGATGCGCGAGGGCTGACGGCTACGCTGCGGCGCAATGGCTTCGACGTGGATGTGGTGGAGGACGCCAGCAAGGACGACATGCGCCTCGCGATCGGTCGTCTGAAATCGAAGATCAGGCCTGATAGCGTAGTCATTTTATTTTTCGGCGGGTACGGGATCCAGGTCGGTCACGAGAACTACCTGATCCCGGTGGATGCGGTGATTTGGAAGGAATCAGACGTGCACCGCGAGGGGCTTAGCATCGAAGCGGTGTTGGATGTGATGAAAGATCAGGGCGTCCACGCCAGGCTCGTGGTTATCGACGCTTCGCGGCGCAACCCGTACGAACGGCGGTTCCGCACATTTTCCCGTGGTCTGGCGCCCATCAACACGCCCGACAACGCGCTAATCCTCACGTCGGCCGCGCCGGGAAAAGTCGCCGTCGATTCCCAGGGCCCGCACAGCGTGTTGATGGCCGAACTGCTCAACAATCTCAATGTGCAAACAGCGAGCGCCGAGACCGTCTTCAACAAGACCAGCGCTGCGATCTCGCGTGCGTCCGACAACGAGCAGGTCCCGTCGGTGTCGTCGTCGCTGTCTACTGACGTTCAGTTGGGGCCAGCCGCGGACAAGTAGGTTGAACAGGCTAGAAGACTGGAGCGCGTGCTCAATAATTGAACCTCCCGGTGTTGCTGGCCATTATCCGGTATTCGACGCATTTCGAGAACAAGTCGGACATCGGTCGGGTCCATGGGTGGACGGCTGCCCCAAGTTCTCCTGGCGTACAGCTCAACCGTGCTGAAATCATCGTAAGTCTGAGCGAAGACGCTGTGCCGGGAGGTGTGGCCCCTCGCCGTGACCGAACGCCGAACGCGGTGGCAAGAGCGGCCGAATCGCCTGCAGACCTCCGAAGTGAACGCAATCAGCCGAAACGATGGGCTGATCGGCGTGCATCTCATTCCTTACGTAGCTTGGCGGCGAGATTGGTCAATCCACGATGCAGTGCCACACGAACCGCGCCCTCGCTCATGGCAAACTTCGAAGCGGTCGCTTTGATCGAAATGCTCTCCAAGGTGATCGATTGCAGCACGTCGCGTTGACGTCTTGGCAGCCGCTGCAGGTGCGCGATGACTTCGCTGGCGGGAACAGTCTCCGCCACGGACTCGCTGGGGATTGTTTCCGCAAAATCGTCGATATTGACGAAGACACGCCAGCCACGGCGGCGTAGTGCATCGACCAGCTTGTTACGTGCGATCGCAAATAACCATGGGGATAGAAGGGCGTCCGGGTCCCAGGTATGACGCTTCAAATGCACAGCGAGTAGAATATCCTGCACGATATCCTCGGATTGATCGACCGGCTGCCCGGCGCGCGCCAAGCCCCGGCGAGCCACCGCCCGCAGCACAGGTGCGACAGCCCTAAGTAATTGATGATATGCGCCGCCATCGCCAGCATTGCCGCGCCGCATCAGGTCGGCCCATTCCTTTTCATGTTCGCGCACGCGCGTTCTCGGTAGGTAGTTCGCTCATTTGTGGCTTTTCGTTGCAGACATGATTGAACACGAAATCTTGCAGCTAAACCAACAGCCGAATATGGACGCAGGATCCCGTGCCGAAACACTCCAGCAGCCCACTCGCAAAGAGCTCGGCTAAGCGGGGCTGTTCATTCGCAACCTGCTGGAGAACGTTTTCGAGATCATAACTCCAAATGGCTTAAGCGCGATCTTGGCTTGCTCGAAATCGACAAGAGCAAACGGGCCCGTTCGCTTAGTTGGCGAACGAGCCCGTTACGGCGAGCGAGGATAAGGCGGTCTACTCCACCCGCCGATGGATGAAGATTGGGATCACTTCTTCATCTCATCCTTCTTCATGGTGTCCTTGGACATCGCATCGTCCTTCTTCATGCCGTCCTTAGACATTGCGTCGTCCTTCTTCATGCCGTCCTTAGACATCGCATCGTCTTTCTTCATGCCGTCCTTGGACATCGTATCCTTGGCCATTCCCTCCTTACCCATCTTGTCTTGCGCGAACGCAGCAGGGGCAGACGCTGCTCCCAGCGAGATGATGACGGCGGAAGCGAGAAGCAAAACACGGGAGGCGCTTTTCATGGTGTTATCCTTTCAAAAACTGGTTTCGAACGACATTGGTCGTCAAACTGACTACGTTATGGACAGGCACCGTGTTACAGAGTCGTATAAATTACTTTTCGCAAAAGATGACCCTCCGCCTCGGTGCCAAACCGATTAGCTACGCTCACCCGCTGGCACTTCGACAGCGCAGGGCGTACAATAACCGGCGAAACGCGGCGACCGCTTGGGGCGACAGTTCGCTTCGCGCCGACGGCAGCGATCAGTCCACGGCGATCAGCGCATCGACGTTCCTGCGCGTCGGGCACTTAGCGCAGGCAACGAACGTAATGTGGCGATAATATCCTCCGGCGGCAGGCGACGACGGTAGTCGACATCGACATAAGCGAGAGCGACGCGGCGATCTTGTCCGATGACGAACGTCGCAGGCACCGGTAGCTCCCAGCTTTCGTCGCCGTTGATACCCGGGAGCGCCTTGCTGTTGAGCCTCAATACCGCGCGCAATTCCTCCGGCAGCGCGTAGACCAGACCGAAGCTGCGGCCGACCACGTTGCCGGCGTCGCTCAGCACGTCGAATTCCAGGGCGTTCTTTTCGGACACAGACAACGAACCGTCCGGAAGCTGAGGCGAGATCGCGAGGATCTGCCCGCCGAGCCCGGCGATCTCAGGCAGCGCACGCTGATACGCGCGGAGTTGGATGTTGCAATACGGACACCAGCCACCCCGATAGAAGGTGACAATTGCGGGGCCGGCATGTAGGACGGAGGTAAGCGAGACCTGTCGCCGGTGCGTATCTGGCAACGTGAAGTCTGGTGCCTCATCGCCCACGGCAAGCGTGTCCTTCAGCGGGAACTGCCTACGCAATTCCTCAACCTTGGCGCTATAGAGCTCGGCCCTCCCCGAGGGTGCGGTTCGCTCAAATTCAGCGCGGAAGGTTGCCAACTCTTGCGCTAGTCCCACCCTGAATCTCCCAGTTGACGGCTAACCGGCGTGTTTTCCCGTCGCGCAAGATAGCAGCTACTTCATTTTAGATCGCTTGATATACAATGCAAGCGTTTACTTGCATAATAATCCCCATCGACCAGATAACTGCGCTTGCAATATTATACCAACTGGTCTAA
>Ga0193699_10000496_pt1 | contig 16789 bp, 11 predicted proteins | sample L3c2metaG_FD_160095 | JGI IMG/M metagenome (GOLD analysis project Ga0193699, IMG submission 160095) | Soil microbial communities from a riparian zone of the East river system, Colorado, United States - L3c2 | ecosystem: Environmental > Terrestrial > Soil > Riparian zone | place: USA: East...
CCATGAAAACCCCCGCCACCGCCGCCATGAAAACCCCCGCCACCGCCGCCGCCACGTCCTGCCGCCATCGCGTCTGATGCCGACATTGCTGCGCCAGTCGAAATGAGAAGCAAAATAACTCCTCTGCTCACGGACCGTCTCATAACGAAATCTCCTTCATCCAGTTACGTGTGCTTCCACGTTGGTGCGGATGAATCTCCGCAGGAGAGGATATGGGTATGAGAATCGCGCGTTCGAAATGCATTCTCTTCACGGGCTCATGTTGGCAGTGAATTGGGCTTTCGAACTCTACGAACCAATTCTCACAATCGATTGAAGTCTGCGAAGCCTGAGCCGGAAGTCATCTGCGCAAGTTTGTCGATTTGTGCGGAAAAGCAAATGGTGACCGTCGCCGCTGCCGAATCACCTCGGCGGAATGACGCTGCGAAGCGCTGTGCGTCGATAGTCGGAATATTTATGACGACGAGCGCACAACTTCCGCCCGTACTTTCGCCAAATCTCCGCGGTTCGGCGGTTGTATAGCGAGGATGTGCTGGTAGCGATTTTACGCGCTGGCGATCGGGTTAACGCAGGAATCAACAACGCACCGCACGAAAGGACAATCCATTCGATCGAGATGGGCATTATGTTGTCGATAGAAGGAGAGAGCTATGACTGGGCGCAAATATTCGATTTTCCTCTCAACGCTGCTCGTTATTGCGGGTCTTGGAGCGACATCGCCGGGTGCTGCACATGACAGGGAGGAGTGCGATGGCACCCCGCTCGATGCGGTCGCAATGCTTCCGTCACCGCTGCGCAAATGGGGGCAAATCGACTGCACCTCCGTAGGGCAGGTGCTCGCAAGCCACGATGGGTGGATTTGGGCATCGTTGAAGGACGCCAGCAAAGTCGTTCTGCCCGCAGAGGCGCTATCGACCGGGCCGGCCGAGCTTGGCGATCTGTCCTACTTCACGAAGATCGAAGCTCATGAACTGCATCAAGACGAACTCGCGTCTGCCTTATCGGTTTTTCATGATGGCTTGGAATTCAAAGAATCCGATTCGCGGGTGTATCGCGTCGATATCACGATTGCATCGGGCGGAGTTGCTAGCCTCCTTTTCTTCGATTTTGGCGCCTTTGCCGGAGGGATGTGGTGCCCCGAGAACGGCTGCGTTGAAGAATCCCGGTTTCTCATCATGAAGCAGGAGAGCAAGGGCCAAATCATCACGGCATCGATCATCAACAACGGTCGCCCATCGGCCTTGATCCCTTGAGTTATCGGGGCGTGCTCACCCGGCGGCGCGTTCCAGCCCGCGTCGTTTGCGATATAATAGAACCCTCTAGGCACAGGACCTGCTTTTACCCTATGCGCGGCAAGGAGGGCATCATGGCCAAAAAACAATCGGTTGGTGTTTATCGCGTTACCGAAATCATCGGTACCAGCACGACATCCTGGGAGGACGCGGCAAAAAATGCGGTGGAAACGGCAGCGAAAACACTGCGCGATCTTCGCGTTGCCGAGGTCGACAAGCTGGATGTGAAGGTCGAAAAAGGCAAGGTCGTCGCCTACCGCGCACGCCTGTCTCTCTCGTTCAAGTATGAGGGTTGACCCCGCAAATCGCTATTTGATTGCCGCTCCGGCGGGCTGAATGCGGCGAGCGGGCTCTTCCGTTGTTGAGCAAGACGCGCGCCCGCGCGCTCGCGCGCACCTGCACCGTGAGTGAGCCCTACCGACCGCGGGCCCATTCATTCACCGCTTGAACTTTCGCGTTCTCGGCGGCCGCGGAAATCACCGCAAGATGTCGGGTCTAGGCGGTCTTCTGAAAAACCTGATGACCCCACAACCAATCGTCTCTCCAAACTTCGTGGAACCCTCTCTCTTCAAAGCGAGCAAACACAGGCTGGAAATCCTGAACGATATGCATGGGTCGGTCCGGATCGAATTCCGCGGCGAAGCGGCCGAAGATATAACCACGAGGTTTCAGGGCATCGGCCAAAAGGTCGACCGCATCAACCGGGTCGGTCAAGTGCTCGAAGACGTCCATCGCTGTGATAAAATCGAATGACTTCTTGGGAAGCTTGCGGGCTTTCAAATCCATGAGTCGGACGGCCAACCCTCGTTGGGCAAAGCGCCATCCACAGAAATCGAGCATTACCGAGCTGATGTCTGCAAGTGCAACCGGAAAGCCGTGTTTGCCGAATAAGAGTCCACCCGAACCGACGCCGGATCCGAAATCAAGAAACTCCCTGACCCCGTGCGCTGCGGCAAACTTCAACGCGACGACATACGCAAGCGGCGTATCGTCTTCGTTGAGCGTGTGCCACCACATGAGCTCGTCGATAAACGATGGGGTCTGGTCATAGAAGCGCTCGACGTTGGACGCGTCGACGGTTTGCACCTTTTCGTGCCACGCCTGTTTCAGGAACGGCACCGCCTCTTGGCACTGCCGCTGCACGGAGATCAGGTCCTCGGTTCCCCTATGCCGTCCGATTTCGGTCAAGATACTATGGGTAAGGTCGCTTTCTCCATTGAGCAGCAAAGCCTGGATCCAGATTTGCCTATACCCATCCAAAAGACGCTCTTGCTCGGCCATCGCGGCGTCGCGCGTGATTTCTTGTGTGTCTGCCCGTGCCCACAGTTCGCGAAGCTGGGTCGTTAGGGGTTTTTCGCCGCTCTCTTGCTGTTTCAAGATTTGCCTGCTGCTATTGGGGTTGAAGTTTGCGTCAAAGGCTTTGCTCACCACCGTCGCTGCCATAACCGGGATTCGCGTTAATGATCAAATTTCGCCAGCTCAACCACTCCACGCTGCTTATCTACGCACAATGAGAAATCTGGTCGCATCAGATACGGGAAATTGAGGGCTTCGATGTCATCGCGCGATGGACCGACGGCGGGGTGGACCGATGGCGACCTACCGGCAAATGCCCGGCTGGGGCACGGAAGCCGCATTTCCGGTCCTGACGCATTCAAGCGCTTCTTTTCGAAGCGCGATGTCGCATTGTCATTGGGCGATCTCAGCCGCACCGATGGTGTGAAATTCGCGATCGGCCCGCAAGGGCGTGTCGCGATTGGACATCATTGCTATCTCAACGACTGCATCCTGCTTGCCGAGCAGGAAATAAGCATCGGCAATTATGTGATGATTGGCTGGAATACGACGGTCTCCGATAGCGATTTTCATCCGATCGCACCTGCGGATCGGATTGCCGATGCCATCGCACTTGCGCCGTTCGCCGAAGACCGCGTTCGTCCAAAAGCCCTTTGCCAACCGGTGCTCATTGGCGACAACGTATTCATCGGTCCCGCATGCACCATACTCAAGGGCGTCACGATCGGCGATGGTGCATATGTTGAAGCCGGAAGCGTGATTACACGTAACGTTCCTGCCAATGCGCATGTGAAGGGAAACCCGGCGGTGATCGTCTCCGTGGACATGATGAAATGAACGGAGATTTACGCCTTTACGGATGCCGGCGGCTCGCTCACGACTGGTATGACGGCGTCATCCCTGACAACGTCATCTTCGACTCCAGCAATTTCATCGAAACGAGCTACTCCTTCCGGCTCTTTCGAAGCCGCATGGAGCAGGCATTAACGCTCGGCAGAAGCGCGGCCATCTACGCGAATACCATGTTCGATCTCGGTCCGAAGGCGTGTGTAGAGGTGGGAGCGTTTTCCATGCTCAACGGCGCCGCGATCATTTGCGACGAGGCGATTCACATCGGCGACTACGGCCTGATCTCGTGGAACGTCCTGTTGATGGACAATTACCGCGCTCCTCGCTCGATCGTGAAGCGCCGTGCGTATCTTGATGCCATGTTGAGTGACGATCATAGCGCACTCGACCTGCAAGAATGCCCCCGGCCCATTACTGTCGGCGCAAATGTCTGGATCGGTCACGATTCCGTCGTTCTCCCTGGCGTATCCATAGGAACGGGCAGCATTGTGGGGGCTCGCTCCGTGGTGAGCGTCTCCATCCCGGATTTCGCAATCGCTGTCGGTAATCCGGCGCGCGTCATTCGATATCTCGAAGCGCCGCGCTAACATGATTTCGCTCTCGGTGACGGGGCCGACGCGCTCCAGCGTTGCTGCGCGTCTACACTTACGGGAAGACGCGCACATTAACCGCCGGCACCCAAAATTCGTCCGCGCGCGAAAGCAATTCTTGCTTTGTTGCGCTGCGAAGGTCAAGCTTGCTGCAATGCGGTAAAAAGGAAGACGGAATCACTTCCGGCTCGCCTTGGCGGAGACGACGAGTGCAGAAAACGTGCTGCAACCCTGTGATAATTTTTAGACTTACCGAAGGCGCTGAATTTTTGTTGACAGACCAATGCCTTGCTATCGCCATATTGCGATGCACAAGTTTTACCTTCTTGGATCGCATCCTCAGCGGCGGCGTTAGGTCCAAGCTGTGAAAGGCATTTTGGCTGGCTCGCGACATTTTTTTGCGGTTCCCGGGCTCAGTAGGAGGGTTTACATGACGGTTTCACCAAGCGGGCGAAAACCCGCGGCGTCCGCGCGGATCAGCCACATTTTCGGCCATGGTGCCTGGCTCAACGGCGTGGGCTCCGCACGATGAGCCGCAACATTCTGGTTACCGGCGGTGCCGGCTATATTGGCAGCCATACTTGCAAGGAACTGGCCCATCGGGGCTACAACCCGATCGCGTTCGACAATTTGACGCGTGGAACCCGCGCGTCGGTCAAATGGGGCCCCTTGGTTGTCGGAGACCTCCTGAAGAAGCACGAGCTTCGACAGGTCATTGACGCTTTCCAAATCGAAGCGGTCGTTCATTTCGCTGCTCTGGCCTATGTCGGAGAATCCGTCGAGGCCCCCGCTCGGTATTTTCGAAACAATGTGACAGGGACCCTCAATCTGCTGGACGCGATGGCAGAGGCGAGCATTACGAATCTGGTCTTTTCATCGACCTGTGCGGTTTACGGGGTTCCGGATCGCGTTCCGATCACAGAAGTTGCGCCCACGAAGCCGATCAATCCCTATGGTGAAACCAAGCTCCAAACGGAAAAAATGCTGCCGTGGTTCGGCAGGGCGCATGGCTTGAATTGGGTTGCTCTGCGCTACTTCAACGCGGCAGGCGCCGATCCCGATGGCGAGATCGGCGAAAATCACAATCCCGAAACGCATCTCATCCCGCTTGCGATTCAGGCGGCGATTGGCGGTGGCCCGCCTCTGCGCATTTTCGGTACCGACTATCCTACCCACGATGGAACAGCGGTTCGCGATTTTATCCATGTCACCGACCTTGCCGATGCGCATGTGCGTGCCCTTGACTATCTTTGCAATGGAGGCGAGTCCGGCGTGTTCAATTTGGGCACCGGGACCGGTCATTCGGTACTCGAAATTGTCGACGCGATTGGCCGTATCTCGAATTGCGATGTCCCAATGATCGTCTCCGATCGGCGCGAAGGCGACCCCCCGATACTGGTTGCGGACACAGCACGCGCAAACCGCGTGATGGGATGGCGACCCCGACATTCGGATCTGGCCACGATCGTGAGCACCGCACTCGATTGGGAGCGGATGAAGAATGTGCCGATGGCAGCGGAATAGTTGAAATTGCCGCGTAACCTTCGGGAGTTTGTAATGCTGGATGCGCCAGCACTGTTTTCATTGGGAGCAGGGTCGAAAACTGCGCGGGTCGCCGACGCGCCCGTTGTCGCAGCGGGCAAGCTGCTGCTGAGGGACGGCCGGCCCTTCTACATTCGTGGCGTAACCTACGGCACGTTTGCACCCGACGAGAAGGGTGATCAGTTCCCCTCGCAGGAAAAGGTCACCGCTGACTTCCGTGCGATCGCAGCGAACGGCTTCAACACCTTGCGCAGCTATACCGTGCCGCCCGATCGGGTGCTCGATGCGGCGTCCGATTGTGGATTACATGTCCTGGCCGGTTTGACATGGGAGCAGCATGTCACGTTTCTCGATGATCGGGTGCTCGCCCAGGACATCCGCAGAAATGTGCGTCAGCAAGTTGAGTCTTGCCGCGGACATGAGAGCATCTTGGGTTTCACAATCGGAAATGAAATTCCCGCATCCATTGTGCGTTGGCATGGCCGCAAGAATATCGAACGTTTCCTCTGGGAGCTCTTCGATATCTCCAAAACTGCTTTCCCGCAGGCTCTGGCCACCTATGTGAATTTTCCGACGACGGCCTATCTGGAATTGCCCTTCCTCGATTTTGCGGCTTTCAACGTCTATCTCGAAAACGAGGCCAAGCTGTCGGCCTATGTGAAGCGATTGCAGAATATCGCCGGAGATCTGCCGCTCGTCCTTGCCGAAATCGGGTTGGACAGCCGCCGCAACGGTGAGATTGCGCAAGCCCATAGTCTCGAATGGCAGATCCGAACCGCCTTCCGTGAGGGATGTGCCGGCGCTTTCGTCTACGCCTGGACAGACGAATGGCATCGCGGCGGCCAACCTATCGAAGATTGGGATTTCGGTCTGACGACGCGTGATCGCGAGCCGAAAACTGCTCTTCATACGGTGCGTTCCGTGATGGGCGAGATTCCCTTCAAGAGGTCACGGCAATGGCCGAAAATCTCTGTGGTCGTGTGCAGCTATAATGGCTCGTCGACAATCCGCGATACGCTGGACCATTTGGCGCGGCTCGATTACCCGAACTACGAAATTATCGTGGTCAATGACGGGTCGACCGATGCCACTCCGGAAATCGCGAAACAATATGATGTCCGACTGATCAGCACCGCGAATCAAGGGCTGGGCCAGGCCCGCAATGAAGGTCTTGCGGCGGCGCATGGCGAGTTCGTCGTGTATATCGATGATGATGCCTATCCGCCGCCACCGTGGCTGAAATATCTGGCGCTCGCGTTCCTACGCTCCGACCATGTTTGCATCGGAGGCCCCAACCTAGTTCCGCCCGAGGATGGGTGGGTCGGACAATGCGTTGCAGACTCTCCGGGCGGGCCGCTTCATGTGCTTCTGACCGACGATATCGCGGAACATGTGCCCGGATGCAATATGGCGTTCCGCCGTTCCCGCCTGGCGGAGATCGGCGGTTTCGACCCGCTCTATCGGGCTGCCGGCGACGACGTGGATGTTTGCTGGCGGCTGCAGGAAAAAGGCTGGACCGTGGGGTTCGCGGCAGCTGCCATGGTCTGGCACCATCGGCGGGCAACCGTCCGGCGTTATTGGCGTCAACAGATCGGTTATGGAAAGGCCGAAGCGCTTCTCGAACGCAAATGGCCGGAACGCTTTTCCGCTCTCGGGCATATGAGTTGGTCCGGACAGATCTATGGGCGCGGTCTTCCTCGCCCTGCGATTGCTTCCAGACCGCGCATCTATCAAGGCACGTGGGGCCTGTCACCCTATCAGGGCTTGTATCGACCGGCGCCCAATCACGCTCTCAGCATTGCGTTGACGCCAGAATGGCTCCTGGTTGCCGCTGCGATGCTCGGGTTAGGCGTCACCGGATTGCTTGTTCCCCCTTTCGGATGGGCGTTCGCTCCGTTCGCCGTTATGGCGGCCATTTCTTTGACGCAGGCGCTCCGAGGCGCGATGGAGGCAAAATATCTCGTCCGCGCACGGGATCTGCCGCTCCACGCCAAGGTGCAAAGCTTCAGCCTGATTTTCTTCTTCCACCTGCTGCAGCCTGCGGCACGTCTGTGGGGCCGTCTTAAGCACGGTTTGACACCGTGGCGGCGCCGACGAGCCTATCCGTTGCCCAGTCCCGCCAATCTGGCAATTTCCATTTGGAGCGAGACGTGGCGCCCTGCGGACGCGTGGATGCGCGATCTGGAGCGCGGGCTCGAGAAGGCGGACGCGATCGTAGCCCGCGGCGGAGATTATGACGATTGGGATTTGCGCGTTCGCGGGGGGCTTCTGGCGAATGCACGCCTCTCCATGGCCGTTGAGGACCACGCGGGTGGGAAACAGCTCTTACGTTTTCTCACCTCATTCCACCCTACGCGTTTGCTCCCGATTTTGGGCACCGTGGCGGTCATCGTTGGGACATCGGCGGGAGTAGAGGGATCATGGCCTGCTGCTTGCATCGTCGCTGCATTCCTCCTCGGCTTGGCCGCTCAGGCAAGAGCGGACTGGAATATGGCAGCGGGTCAGATCAGCGCCGCATTGGACGCGATGAAACGCCGCGAACCATTCTTCGCCGACGACAAGAATGCCGAATGGGCGAACGACAAGAACTCCGCCGATCCGATGACGGCCGCCGACGCTGCGGAGTGAACAGGCGCAATGGCTCGCCAAAACAGGCCGTGCAAGATGCCGGCAAAATCCTCGCTCGAAATGTTGATCGGGGATTACAGGCATGCCTGCAAATATTTTCTTCGCCAGTGGCGAGGTCTGGCCTTTCTTGTCGTGCTCTGTTTTCTTGCCTCCGGCTTGGCGGTCTTGCAGCCATGGCCTCTCAAGCTTCTCGTTGACGCCTTCGCTTCGGCAACACCACCGCCATGGATCGGCTCATTGGGATTGTCCGGGTCGGACGCGAAGCGAGACGCGGGACTTCTCATTGTCATAGCCGCGGTCGGGAGCTTTCTCGTTTATGGCTTGAGCAGCCTCGTCGAGGTCGCGCTGTCCTATGGCTGGATGAGATCGGGCCAGCGCATGGTCTACGACCTCGCCGCCGATCTCTACAGCAAGCTGCAACAGCGCTCCCTTGCGCATGACGATGAACGGGCGCTTGGCGATTCCCTCAACCGGCTGTTTGGCGACAGCTGGTCGCTTTACACGATCTCCTACACACTCCTGACCGTTCCTCTGCAGCATGTTGTGACGATTGCGGCGATCAGCTTCGTTGCGTGGCAAATCGATCCAACGCTGACGCTCATTGCCGTAGGCATCGTCCCCCTTGCGACAGTCCTTTCCTATGCGCTGGCGCAACGGCTCCGGCGTCTCTCGCGAGAAGAAGCGAGGCTGACGTCGGAGATCATGGCATTCGTTCAGCAAACCCTCTCTGTAATCCCGTTGATTCAGACCTTCGCAGTCGCGCGTCATACACAGAAGATATATCGCGGCCTGGCCGACCGCGGCGTAGACATCGCGGGCCGGGCGGCCCTTGTGAACCAAACCGTGCTGATCGTGAGCAACGTGACCGTGGTCGGCGCGACCTCCGCTGTGTTGCTGGTGGGAGGGCTGCGGGTGCTTTCGGGCGATGTGACGCTGGGCGTTCTTGTCGTCTTCCTCGCTTATGTCAAAACCATCAATATGTCCGTTGAAGCCTGTCTCACGGCCATGGCGAAAGTCATGGCAGCCAATGCCGGCTTAAGGCGCGTCTGCGAAATTCTCGACGAAGGCCCCGCCATAAGCGAAGCGGCCGATGCGGTGTCGTACCGCAAGCCGAGATCCCAGTCCGCCGGACGACTCACGTTTGAAGCGGTGCATTTCAGTTATCCGGAGCGAGAGCCCGTTCTCGACGGCGTCGAGCTTGAGATTGAACCGGGTCAGACGATCGCACTTGTCGGCCCCAGCGGTGGGGGCAAGAGCACGCTCGTATCTTTGATCCCGAGGTTTTTCGATCCGACCGCGGGCAGGATCCTGCTCGATGGGCAGGATCTCAAATCTCTGACTCTGACGAGCCTGCGTTCGCAGATTTCCGTCGTGCTGCAGGATCCGTTCTTGATGCCGATGACCGTGGCGGAGAACATCGCTTATGACCCGAAGGGCTACAGCCGCGACGAAACGGTTGCCGCTGCGGTCGCCGGCGGCGCGCATGAATTCATCCGTTCCTTGCCGCAAGGCTTCGACACCATTCTCGGCGAGCGCGGCACGACATTGTCCGGCGGCCAGAAGCAATTGATTGCCATTTCCCGTGCGCTTCTAAAGGACGCGCCCATCCTCATCTTGGATGAGCCCACCTCCGCACTTGACGTCGAGACGGAAACAGAGGTGATGAGAGGCTTGCACCAACTGATGGCCCATCGCACAACGATCATCATTGCCCATCGCCTCAGCACGATCAGGTCCGCGGATCGCATTTTCTTCGTTCAGAGCGGCCGCGTTCGCGAGCTTCAATCGTTCTCGGAGATCGACGCCCATATGGGGAGGGCAAACCGATGAGCGCATGGTGGAAGGAGGCATATCGTTTTCCCGCGCTTCACCGCGCCGGACTCGCTTGGATCATGCTCCTCTCACTGCTCTCGATGGGACTCAATCTGCTTCTTCCATGGCCCATGAAGCTCATCGTCGATCACGTATTGGGCAGCAATGCGGCTTCCCACGACTGGTCATGGCTGTCGGGTCTATTGCAAGGGCAAGACAAGTTTCATCAGCTTGCCTGGCTTGCGCTTGCTTCGGCTGGCCTCTTCCTGTCGGTGCGTCTGGCGGAAATGGCACGGATCTATCTTGCAACGAAGATCGGGCGCCAGATGCAGTATGAGCTTGGCGATGTGCTTTTCCACCGCCTCCAGCTTTTGTCGCCAGTCTTTCACGCACGTTCTCAAACGGGAGATTTGGTACGGCGCGTTACGATGGACAGCAAATGCGTCGATGAGTTCTTTTTGGGCATCTGCATTCCGGCATCGACTGCCGTCCTTATGCTCGCGGCGATGTTCACAATCATGATGAACATGAGCTGGGAGATCGCGGTGCTTGCCCTTCTCATGGCCATGCCTGTCGCGTTGCTGGTGCGTAAGCTTATCCCCAAGATCACGGAACAGTCGCTTGTGCAGCAAAACATCGAGGGACAAGTGATGTCTCTCGCTGAAACGAATCTTTCGGCGCGTGCGATCGTGCATGCGTTCGACAGGGCAGAAATGGAAGGGAAGCGGTTTCGATCCCTGACCGATCAATCCGTCAAGGCACTTGCGCGAGCGACGTCAAGCGAACAGCTTTTCGGCATTCTTGCGGGCTGCACCATCGCGCTGGGCAGCGCAATCATCTTGGGAGTCGGCGGGTTTCAGGTGTTGAACGGCACGCTCGAAGTCGGCAGCCTGCTCGTTATTCTCACCTATCTCGCGATGCTTTATGCGCCGGTCGAGACTCTCGCGCGATTGTCGGCGGCATTCGCCCACGCCGCCGCGAAGGGCGGCAGGGCTTTTGCGATCCTGTCCGAACGGCAATTTGTAGACAGTAATCTTCATAGGGCGAACGTTCCGGAAACGCCCGAACGGGCGATCGGGGCGATCCGCTTCGAAAACGTCTCCTTCGGTTACGATGATCGTGGGGGGACTCTTCGTAACATCAATATGACAATTCAACCGGGGGAGACGGTGGCGATTGTCGGTCCGACGGGAGCAGGAAAGTCCACACTGATATCTTTGGCCTTGCGACTTTTCGATCCTGACGCGGGAACAATCACCTTGGATGGGTTCGATCTGCGCGAGTGGAAACTCGACAGCCTCCGCCGCCAGTTCGGCTTGGTGCTGCAGGATCCATTTCTTCTTCCATTGTCGGCGAAGGAAAACATCGCATTTGGAAACCCCGGCGGCGATATGGGACGAATCGTTGCGGCTGCTCAGGCTGCGGGAGCCGACGGGTTCATTCGCAAGCTGCGCGATGGTTATGACACCAGCTTGGGCGAACAGGGCGTTGCGCTCTCCGGCGGCGAGAGACAAAGGATCGCGATTGCCCGCGCGCTATTGCGCGATGCGCCCGTCTTGATCCTCGACGAGCCCACCGCGTCCCTCGATGTCGAGACGGAGCGCAAACTCTTGGCAACCCTTTATCCCCAGAACCGCAATCGCACGACAATCATCATTGCGCACCGGCTCTCTACCATACGCGCGGCGGATACGATTTTTGTCCTCAACGAAGGCCAAATCGTCGAATCCGGGAACCATCTGGAACTTTTGGCGAATGGTGGTTTGTATTCCCGGCTGCATCGAAGTGCTGACCCACTCTGAATGCATCTGAGGGGATATATTTATCGCTTCTAAACGACAATTGCCGTAGCTTAGTCTTGGCTACGATCACGTTTTGCCGCCGCTCGCCGATTTGCTTGCCGAGACGATTCGCGCGCGTAGAATGGCCTTTGTTCAAATTCGGATTTTCGTCGAGTGGGGCCTGTCTTTCGCACGAGTGTTTGTGTGTGGCTAAGCGCGGCCGTGCTGGCGCTTGGCGCGCGCGCCGACGAATGCCCCTGTTCGGCCGGGATTGAATCCGAAGATTTCTCTCCCTCCGTGACCATGCCGCGCGCGGCGGCCAACGCTGCCGCAACCTATCGCGTCGAACAGTTGGCCGATAAGGGCGTCAAACTGATATCGAACAATCCGGAGAACAATTACGCGATCACGCTGAGCGGCTCGAACTCGGATGCCGGTACCGCGCCTAAGGCGCTCTCGCCTGGCGAAGCGTGGCACAAATCACTCGGCGTCGAACTGGAGGGAAAGCTTGGCGCGTTCCTGAACGCGGACCTGCAAACCAATTTCACCCAGGTGGAGCGAAATTCGGGCGCGGAGTTGTTCGGCCTTCAGCCATTGGATGGAACCGCGGACAACCGACGCGCCTTGGAAGAATTTTATGCGACGACAAAATTCCTGGACGAGCGCATAACCTTTACCTCGTCGCGCCGCACATCAAGCTTGCTGCCGCTAGGGTCAAAGACAGAGGACAGCAAGGGTATTTCTGAGCAGGACCGATTCAGCGCTTGGCTATGGCAATCGGATCAAAGCAGCCTCTCTGTCGACGGGGCCTTGAGCCGGATTGATGCCGACTACCAGGATCTCACCAACACGAACACGGCCGACGCGCTGCAAGCCAGGAACAAGGAAACGTACCAACTCCGCTCCAAACTCAGCATTGGAGGCGCGGGTTTCTTCGTTTCCCACCGGGACACGGTCGCGCTTATCCCCGATCAACATGGCGCGCAGCCTCACCAGTCCGAAATTGAAACCGGCGTAAGTGTCGGTCTGTCCGCCCTGCAGAATATGGCCAGTGGCGATATCGGTCATACCGTCCTGTCAGTCTTGCCGGATTCGCTTTGGATCAGCGCCGATCGCGGGTCGGTCACCTATGGCGACACCAATTCTACGGCTGGGCAGACCGAAAAATCCGCGATCGGCATGACTCGGAATTGGAATTCCGGCGCAATCAATCTCAGCTATTGGCAATCGACTGTGCAAGCTGCGGCGCAACTACCCGATATGGCGCAATGGCGCGGGCACGGGATGGATGCTGCGGGGAATGTTTACTCCGGCCGCTTCTCGCTCTCGGGCAATTTGTCCTGGTACAAGGCGAATGATCTTGCGCTCTTGAATAATAACTCCGAGAACAGCGTCAGCGGCTCATTGTTTGTCAGTTGGCGCCCCGCGCTTTGGCCGAAATTGTCCGCCGGTGTCACAAATTACGCCTACCAGGCTGATTTCTTCAGCTACAACGGCGCCGAGCAAAACAGTCTGATGCGTTATCAATTGACGGTCGACGGTTCTCCATTGCTGGCGACAGCCTTGTCCGACCGCAACGCACAGTTGACGTTTCTCGCGTCTTACCAGGGAAATAAATCTCGCTCCCAGTGGTCGCAGGCGGATTATAGTAGCGACGTGGGAAACGTGTTCGTCGGTTTCAGGTTTGCGCGCCCGTTTCTTCCCTGATCACCGCCGCTAGAGACCAACATCAAAGCCCATGCCTGCGCACGATTCCTCATTGCGCATCATCGTGACCGGGCTCGTGGGAGCAATTCCGGTCGGTGGCGTCGCTTGGGACTACCTCCAATATGCGGTGGGGTTGGCGCGCCTCGGGCACGACGTTGTCTATCACGAGGATTCCTGGATATGGCCCTATCATCCGATTGAAAACCAACCCGTCGACACGGCGAACTATTCGGTCGACTACATCACCCGCTTTTTTCAAACTTACGCGCCTGAACTCGCCGGACGCTGGCATTATCGTCACCTCGGCGCCGAATCTTTCGGCCTCTCGCAATCCGAATTTCAGAATTGCGCCGCAACCGCCGATCTATATCTGAATGTCAGTGCTGCCAATCCAATTCCTCCGGGATTGGGCTCCCGCTGCGTCACGGCGTTCTTGGATACAGATCCAGGGTACAATCAGATTGTCCTTAGCGAACGGCCTTCATGGTCCGCGAACATCGACCGATGGGCAGGAGAATTCCACCGCTACGACCGATATCTGACCTATGCCGAGAACATCGGGCGGGAAGATTGTCTTGTACCGCAGCTTGGTGTGGATTGGATCACCACGCGGATGCCGATCGTTCTTGGATTGTGGGGCGATCGTCCGCCACCTCCGAACGCATCATGGTCGACCGTTTTGACCTGGAATGGATTCCGTGGGCCACTTGTCTATCGGGGGCGCGAATACGGTAGTAAGGACATCGAATTCGCGAAAATTGCTTCATTGCCGGGGAAAACCTCAGCCCGGCTGAAGATAGCCCTCGGCGGGGCGGCACCTTTGCAAAGCTTGGCGACGCAGGGCTGGGTCGTGGTTGATGCACCTAGCGCAACATTGACGCCGGAGAATTACCAGGAATTCATTGCGCAATCGCGAGGAGAAGTGTCGACGGCAAAGAACGTCTATGTCGCGATGAAAACCGGTTGGTTCAGTTCCAGGACGGCGTGCTACCTCGCCGCAGGTAGGCCGGCGGTCGTCCAAGATACCGGATTTTCGAAGCACATCTCCGTCGGCAAGGGTGTGCTGGCTTTCGATACGGTGGACCAGGCAAGTTCGGCGATCGACGCGGTTGAAAGCAATTACCACGAACATGCGGCGGCCGCGCGCGAGGTTGCCTCAGAATATTTCGATTCGGATCGAGTCCTCCTACGCATGCTGGACGCGATATTCGCAAGCGATTGAGCAGAATCGGTCGTGCAGGCTCGGAGGGTCTCATTTAACGTTCATGCGAATTGGGCGGTCCGTGCCGGGTGGTGGAGGATTCTGCAAAAACCTTTCCGCCCGATAGAGAAAGTATGCGGTTGGGCCATCGTCCGGATATTCCTTTTGCAAATCCCGGAAGAAGCTGGCCGCCTCACCCCAGTTTTCGGAATCATAGGCTGCCAGCCCCAGCGCAAAAGAGTCGAGAAAGGCCATTCTCTGATCTTCGCCAAACCGGCCAAAAATTTCCGCCACGTGCACCGCTTGAGCTTTTCCTGCGAGGATGAATGTTCCCAGGCGTCTGATGACGATGCCATCGACATTCGCCAGAACGTCCTCCGAAGCGAGGATCCTTGTGTTGAGATGCTTGTTAAGGGACTCGATGCGCGCCGCGGTATTTGTGACATCACCAATGAGCGCAGTTGCAAAATGTCCTGCGCCGCCGATCGCGCCCAAGACGGCGAACCCGGCATGAAGTCCAAACCGTGTCGGCAAGGGAGATGCGGGGTGCCGCGCGTTGAAAGCCGTGACCAGGGTCAACATTTCCAGTGCTGCATGTATGGCATTGGAGCGCGCCTGCAGCGGCTCGCCGACAGTTGTCCACGAGCATATCATTGCGTCCCCCGTTACGTTTGGAATGACGCCCCCGTAGCGCTGGATCACCTCGAAAAGCGGCGGGAAATACTCATTCAATAATTGCTGCAAAGCCTCGGGCGAAAGGCGTTCGGAAAGGGTCATAAAGCCTTCGGCATCCGTCTCAAGGCACACGACGAATTGGGTTTGACCTTCCGGCACGGCCGTCGGAGAACGGGGTCCTTGCGCCAGGGAATCGGCAAGCTCCCTGGGAAGGAATTGGCGTATAGCGCCATCGATGCTGCGCCGCAGCTTCATCTCCGCGTTGCGCAGGAACAAGGCGGCGAACAACACGCCCAGGGGAAGCTCGACAGCGGTCGGCGTGAATAGGGGGATGACAAGATTCGCCGACACGAAGAGGTAATAGCCCAGGGCGAAGATGGCGAAGGGCAGGACGAAGGATACGCAAGCGAGGATGAGCGTGTTGGCCGACGCCGTGGCGACGCCGATAATGAGGGCGACGGCGAAGATCACCAGCACGTTAGCCAAGGCCGAGGTCCGCAGCGATCTATCTTCCATAAGGTCAGCCACGCCGGTGGCGAGGATCTCAACGCCGCTGAGATTGATTCCGTTCTTGCCTGAATAGGCTGTTTCATAGGTATCGGGCTGGCCGGGAATCTCGCGTTCGGCCAGGCCGACGACAACGATCTTGCCCCTGATCTGCGGAACGTCGGCGTCCTTACCGGTATCGTCTTTGGGAAGCAGCGAATCATAGGCAAGGGTGGAAATCGTTCCGGCAGGGCCCCGCAGATTCAGCAGCCTGTTGTCCTCGCCGACGTACAAAGCCAGCAAAGCGGAAAGCCGCTTTGCTTTGCCTGGCTCGAACGTCTCAATGGCGTGTCGGAGTCGACCCGCCTCGCCGGGCGCCGCCCGCAAGCGATGACGAAGCTCGCTCATCGATGGAACGATGCGACGATCCTGCCACGCCCCGGGATCTCCAAGCGGGTCATCTTCCGTCGCCAGGACGCCAGCCCAATCTTTCGAGAGGTCGCTCGCCGCCACTTGAAGCGCGACCGCGGGAAGCGTCGGCACGTCAGCATCGCGGAAAGCCCAGTACCTTGTGACGCGCGCGGAATCGCTTGGTAGGGGAAAAGGAGCGATTCCGACAGCAGCATCGCGGAACGCCGCGATGGGATCGACGGTTACGTCCAAGATGTTCTGTCCCGGTTTTTCGCCTTTGACGGAATTTGCGGCCGAGACAGACCGGCGTTCCAAGCCTTGAAGCAGCACGACGTTGCCGGCGGCCTCCATGGCCTGCGCGAGGCCATCTTTATCATCCTCTTTGCTATCCTCGGCAAAAAGGAGGTCGAAAACAATCGCCGCTGCGCCGCGCGAGGCGAGCGAATCGACGAGCTTCGCATGGAGGGCGCGGGGCCATTGCCGCGGTGGCGGGGGCAGTCCCAGGTTCTCCGCAGAGGC
>Ga0193699_10000498_pt1 | contig 16785 bp, 16 predicted proteins | sample L3c2metaG_FD_160095 | JGI IMG/M metagenome (GOLD analysis project Ga0193699, IMG submission 160095) | Soil microbial communities from a riparian zone of the East river system, Colorado, United States - L3c2 | ecosystem: Environmental > Terrestrial > Soil > Riparian zone | place: USA: East...
AGGGTGCGACCTAGGCACTGTCCGAAACAGGCCACTCGGTGGATCAAAGTAGGCATAACGCTTGGTGACGCTGTCCTAAATCCGGACAATGCAATCCCCCGGCAGCTATCTGCCTGCACGGGTCGTGCCAAGGTTCAACGGCCGGCAGTCGCAGATCCAAAACAGGCCACCAACGAAAAGGGATCAGACCATAACTCAGAGTAATGGCTCTGTTCAGGCGGGCGCGACAAGCGACGACATTGGAACGCCCAACGTATAGACAAAGCCGCTCGGGTCATACGCCAGTTTGACTTGGCCTTTTAATTGTTGGCCAAGGGAGCCTATCAGGCGGGTCCCAAAGCTCTGTCGGGACGGTGCGCGAACTGAGGGGCCACCTTTTTCGGACCAGGTTAGGTGCAGCCTCTCCATTCCGTCGTCAATCTTCCATGCAATGTCGACGCTTCCGGCTGGCACCGACAGCGCTCCAAATTTCGTGGTGTTAGTGCACAGTTCGTTGAGTGTCATCGCAAGAGCGATTACCGCTCCCGAGGTAATTTTAATGTCGGGTCCAGCGATCGAAAATCTTTCGGCGCCTTCGTTGTCATACGGCGCTGTAGCGCCCCGGATCGTGTTTGCAAAGTCCGCATTTGCCCATCGTGCTTGTAAAAGCAGATCGTGCGCTCGACCGAGCGCGACGAGTCGCCCTTCGATAGCGTGCTGCCCGTGCTCAATACTTGTTGCGGTCCGAAGGCTTTGTGAGGCAATGGCACTCACGGTCGCGAGCGTGTTCTTGATCCGGTGGTGCAACTCTTCCAGAATTAATTTTTGAAGTTTCTCGGCGGCTTCGCGCTCCTTTGCGTCGATGCCTGCCTGCGCCAGCAGCACCTCTGCGTCGATGCCCGCTTGCTCGAGCAATAGCCGAAGGCTGTCGTTTTCTGCCGTCAAAACTTCGTTGGAAGCAGAACCATTTGATCGTGACGTCTCAGAAGTTTTGCGCGTTTCAGTCGGTATGGCCTTTGCGAGAACCTGGGAAATATCAGCCTGTATGATACTTACGGCACCCTGCCCAATCATTTCCTGCATTTCCGCGATCATCTGTTTCATCTCCAGCGGCTTTCCAAAAAAGCGACTGTGAATGGGCTTTTCGGCGTCAGTCGGGGTCAATTTACCGGAAACAAGGATGATCTTGATGGACGGCCACCGCTGATGGACGGCGTGAGCCAGCTTAAGGCCATCCATACTGCCGGGCATCTGAATGTCCGTAAACAGGAGTTCGATATCCGAGCGGGATTCAAGGATCTCGAGCGCCTCGTCGGCATTCACCGCTTCGATAGCGGTGAACCCGGCGTCCTCGACGATGTCCACCGCGCGCATGCGCAGCATCATCTCGTCTTCGACAACGAGAACTTTGGGCGGCACCGCAGTTTGGTGAAAAAGCATGATGCCTGGCATTCCTATGAGCAAACGGGTGAGCCCGCGCCAGCTGCCCGTTCATGGTTGAGAACATGCAATCAGGCTGACAAAAAGCTAATTGTCCACCTTCTTGTAGCACAGCGCCGACGTCTAAATGTGAGCACTTTTGCTCACACTAACATCGAAAGGAACGATCCTTCGGCGAGGTCCAATAAAGCTAAGGGCAAATCACATTAGACCAATAAGGGTCAAAGCAGGCCAGTGCCCCTAGGTCTGAGGGAGCGATCGCTACAGGGAAGCAGAGGCCACACGCCTTGCCACGAGCGTATCTAGATCGACGCAAGTCACTGATTTCGCGAGCAATAGGTCGCATACACTCACCGCATCGCTGTTTCGCCTGTTTCGGCTGAGGCGAGAGTGAGGGCTTTAGCGAAGCGCAAAGGTTGCTATCGGATGCGTGAGTATCCATCTGATCAGTTAGCGTAATTGCGCTGCACCGCGTCGAGACGCCTGAACCACGCCAAATCTTCTGAACGGTATCGACCAGCGGCATATCACTTCGATATGCGCGTCACGGGTCAGGACAATCTATGACCATCGAACATGCCTCCGTGCAGGCCGCGCGCAAACCGTGGGGCGTCACCGATCTGCACCCTTGGAGCCGCATTGATGGTTCTGGGGACCCCATTGGAGAGTTGTGGTTCGAGCGCATCGAGAAAAATGGTCCAATCCCCGCCTTGCTGCTCAAGCTATTGTTCACGAGCGAACCATTGTCGATCCAGGTCCATCCGGACGACACCTTCGCGCGTTCGACGGGTCTGCCCAACGGCAAGACCGAAGCATGGTATATCCTATCGGCGAAGCCCGGCGCGCGCGTTGCCGTTGGGTTAAAACGATGCCTCACGCCGCAGGAATTGCGGGCTTCGATCAAGGACGGTTCAATCGCCGAGCTGACTCAATGGCGCCCCGTTGCTAGAGGCGACGTCATTTTCGTCCCAGCCGGCACAATTCATGCCATAGGCGCGGGCATCGTGCTTGCCGAGATTCAGCAACGCAGCGACGCGACATTCCGGCTGTTCGACTATGGACGGCACCGCGAGTTGCACGAGGACGGCGCCGTCGCCATTTCGCATGCCGGGCCAGCTCGAATTCAGCGCGGTCAACGACGCCTGAACACCGCTCGGATAGCCCTCATCGAGAGCCCGCATTTCGTGCTTGAGCGGATCGACCTCCCGGAGAATTCGAATTGGCAGCTCAATGCCGATCAAGAAACCTGGCTTCTCGTGATCGAAGGCCACGCGCGGATTGGATCGACGAACACGGTTGTTGGAGACGCCATTTTTGTCGAAGCCGACCGCACGGGCATCGAAGTTGGCTCCGAAGGGCTGATCGGTCTGATCGCTTATCCCGGACCGGATCCTGCTATTTCGCTGCTGCAGAGCTCCGCAGATCGAATGACTGAGCCTGCTGGCACGACCTTCATACTTGGACCGAAATCAAACGAGATTGTCGAGGCGCAGACATGACGCCGCTCCGCCGTATCGCCCTTATCGGCAATTCGCTACCCCGCCGCTGCGGAATCGCAACCTTTACGACCGACCTGCAGCAGGCGATATCGGCTTCACATACGAAACTGGAGACCTCCATCGTGGCGATGACCGATCATGGTCAAACCTATGATTATCCGCCAGCGGTCGCCTTTCAGATCAAAGACAACAATATCGAAGAATACGTGAATGCAGCTGACTTCCTGAACGCAGGCCGGTTCGAAACCGTGTGCCTTCAGCACGAATTCGGAATTTTCGGTGGTGAGGCCGGCGCCCACATTCTCGTGCTGCTGTCGCGCCTGACTATGCCGGTAGTTACCACGCTCCACACTGTGCTGGCCGAGCCCACCCCGGTCCAGCACGCGGTGTTGAGCGGCATCGTGGAGGCGTCGTCGAAGATCGTGGTGATGGCCCAGAAGGCCCGTGACCTGCTCCGAAGCGTCTATCATGTTCCGGACGACAAGATCGAGGTAATTGCCCATGGCATTCCCGACGTCTCATTTGTCGGGCCCGATGCAGCGAAGGCGACGCTCGGATATAGCGGAAAGTCGGTCATTCTGACATTCGGCCTTCTGTCCCCCAACAAGGGCATCGAAGTCATGATCGACGCAATGCCGTCGATTCTCAAACGGCGCGCGGATGCGATATATGTCGTGCTCGGCGCAACGCATCCTAATCTTGTTCGAGATGAGGGAGAGACCTATCGCGAGAGCCTGATGGCGCGCGTGCGCGAGCTCGGCGTTGAAGAACACGTGGTGTTCCTCGACCGGTTTGTCGATCAGGCCACGCTGCTCGAATTCATTTCGATGTGCGACGTTTATGCCACGCCCTATCTCAACGAGGAGCAGATGACGTCGGGGACGTTGGCCTACAGCTTCGGAATGGGGAGGCCGGTCGTCTCGACACCTTACTGGCACGCGCGCGAATTGCTGGCTGACGGCCGCGGTGTTCTTGTCCCTTTCGGGGACGCGGCGGCGATCGGCACCGAAATCGCGGAATTGCTCACCGACGGCGCTCGCCGGCGGGCGATGTGTCGGCGCGCGTATGCGGTCAGCCGAACGATGACATGGGAGCGCACCGCCAGGCGTTACACGTCCGTCTTCGAGAATGTGCGGCACGCTCACGGGCTCAAGCTCATCGCCCGCGTCGATACGCGTTCAGCCGAGCCAAGCGTCGCTGCGGCGCCTGACATGCAAATCGGGCATTTCCTGTCGATGTGCGACGATACTGGCCTGTTCCAGCACGCGGTGCATTCGGTGCCCGATCGCTCCCACGGCTATTGCGTCGATGACAACGCCCGCGCGTTGCTGTTGGCCTGTACCCTCAACAATCCGGGCGAACAGCGCCTCCCGGAAGTTTTGACGGCCCGCTTTGCAGCTTTCGTGCAGCATGCATGGAATCCCGACACTAGGCGGTTTCGCAACTTCATGGCCTTCAATCGAACCTGGCTCGAAGACAGCGGTTCTGAGGACAGCCACGGACGCACGCTGTGGGCCCTGGGCGAGTGCGCGCGCCGAGACGCCAGCCCCTCACGACGGCGGTGGGCCGCCGCTTTGTTCGCCGAGGCATTGTCGACCGCGCAGACCTTTCGCTCGCCGCGAGCATGGTCGTTCACGCTACTGGGTTTAGGCGCTTATTGTGCTGTAACGCCGGACGACCTGCACGCTCAGGAAGTCCGACATTTTCTCGCCGACAGGTTGATGTCCGGTCTGGCGTCGGTCGAGACGCCGGACTGGGTGTGGTTCGAGGAAGGCCTCTCCTACGACAACGCGCGCTTGCCGCAGGCTTTGATGATGACTGGCATGGCGACGCAAACGCCGGGCTTCGTCGATGCCGGACTGAGGTCTCTGCGCTGGCTAATGACGCAACAAACATCATCGGCAGGTCATTTTCGGCCAGTCGGCACGGCTGGCTTCGGCGAACAGCGGCAACATCCCCGCGCCTTCGATCAGCAGCCCGTCGAAGCCGCCGCGACGATTGCCGCATGCCTGACAGCATGGCGAGCGGATGGCGATGTCGAGTGGAAAGCCATCGCAACGCGAGTCTTCACGTGGTTTCTCGGCAGCAATGATCTGTCCGTAACGCTGGTCGATCTGCACACCGGGAGCTGCCGCGACGGACTACATCCCGATCGAGCGAACGAAAATTGCGGGGGCGAGTCGGTCGTGTCTTATCTTCTCGGCCTTGCCGATATCCGTCAGCTTGCGCGCGTCAGTCTGACAAAACCTGCGGCACCTCGCGCCGTCGGCACCCCGAATTTCATCCCAGTTTGAGAGAGCCGAGGGCACCTTGTTGCAAGCCACTTTTCTGAATCGCCAAGCGCTCTATCTGCGTCCCGACCCTGCGCGAGTGATCGTGCGGCCGTTCAAGCCGGCGACGGAACCGCGCGATCTCAATCCGACTGACAAGACACGCGCCAACCATATCGTCGACCGCGTGCTGGCGCTCGATCCGGACGTCGCGGCCAGTCAACTGGCCGATGTCTTGGAAAACTTTCAAGGCCGGCATCGCAACCTGCTGGAAACGTTCGAGGCCCGCGCCGACGTAATGGAACAGGCGTTGGCGGCACATGGCACTTTTTCCCAAGTCCAGCGCCAACTGATAGGCGCTTATTTCCTCAATGAATATTCGTTCGAAGCCTCGGCTTTGTTTAACCCCAGCATCGTGCCCCACCCCGACCAGTCGGACGCGCCGAAAGATGGCTTGCGGTTCATTCTAAGTCTCCGCGCCGTCGGCGAAGGGCACGTGTCGTCGTTGACGTTTCGGGCCGGCACAATCAGGGCCGACGGCAGCCTGACCGTCGATCCGACGGCGCGCTTAGCCTCAAGCCCCCAGATTAGCCGCCGCACATCTGGACCAGGCGGCGACGATATCGAGCTAACTTTTAAACCCGAAGAAGAGCTCAGCGAGCGCGTTATCTTTCCGGTCACCGAATCTCAATCGAACGGTATTGAGGACGCGCGGTTTGTCGAATTTAGTGACGACGGTCGAAAAACCTACTACGCGACCTATACGGCCTACAGCGGACGGGCGATCCGTTCCGAATTGATCGAGACCAGCGATTTCATGTCGTTCCGGCTGGCGCCCTTAAGGGGTGCTGCGGCACAGAACAAAGGCATGGCGCTTTTCCCGCGCAAGATCAGCGGCAAATACGCCATGATCGCGCGGCAGGATAACGAGAACCTTTATCTGATCTATTCGGACGACCTGTATACATGGGACGGTGGTCAAGCCATTCTGAAACCAGAGTTTCCTTGGGAGTTCGTTCAGATCGGCAATTGCGGGTCGCCGATCGAACTCGATGAAGGCTGGTTGCTGCTGACGCATGGCGTCGGCCCGGTCCGCAAATATTCTATCGGCGCGGCGCTGCTCGACAAAAACGACCCATCCAAGGTGCTGGCGCGCTCGCGCGAGCCGTTGTTGCGGCCTGAACAATCCGAGCGCGAAGGCTACGTCCCCAATGTCGTCTATACCTGCGGGGCGATGAGGCACAACGGCCAAATCATCTTGCCATACGCCGTGTCGGATACGTTCTCTAATTTCGCGACAATCAAGATTTCGACGCTTATGCAAGCAATGAAGGGTTGATCACCGCTTCGAACGGTGCGGCAATGTAAGCCAGGATCGGACCAGGCGCTTGTTCTCGACGATCGCGGCCTGGTTCACCTGCGGCCGCTTGTCGAAGGTGCGGATGACGGTTCACGCAATAATACGCAAAAACGCAGCAACCCCGGACAAGCCTCAATTGAATTTGTGGCCCACTCTCTTCCTAATGGCACGATCCTGCTGCTGTTCGCGTCGGCGCCGCGAACTGGCTGGGCAAGCCAACGAGAGAATGAAAAGTCACGCTTTCCACCAAGGCACCCACTCAGGACCAAATATGCACTGTTAGTTGCAGCCTTACTGGCTACGACACTTGTGCGCCACGTACATGCGCAGGCCGTGGTCGAAGACCCCGGCTATTGCGCCGAGTTCTATCCGAACGCAAGTTGCCGGAACTTGGGACCGGGCAATCCGTATGCCGATGGCGGCCAGTATCGATTCACCTCCAAACTCTTTCGTGAAAAGATCAAGCCCTTGACGTGCATCTCGTAAAAGATCGTGCGTTCCCAAGACGTCTCGGGTTTGCGGGACGTTCCCCATGTAAACGCAGGGTCAATTACCCGGCACTTCTGCATCAGGCTCGCACTATCGCGTTCGTCGAACGACTTGTCCTTGTCGGCGTGGTCCAACTGATAGCCAAAGAGTTCTGGTCCCCAGCGCAATTCGCCGACCAATTGCTTGGCGTAGGGATCGATCAGCAGCTTGTTCGGATTGAAGCGGTGTCCCGCGTCCGGCTCGTAGGGGCCGTGGACACGATAGCCGTACACGGTGCCCGGCCGCGCGGTTGGCAGATAGCCGTGCCACACTTCATCGGTATATTCCGGCAGCTCGACGCGCTCGAGCTCCTTTTGCCCGGTATCATCGAACAGACACAGCTCCACCTTGGTGGCATGGGCAGAAAACAAGGCAAAGTTGACGCCGAGGCCATCCCAGGTCGCTCCCAGGGGAAACGGTTTACCTTCTCTGGCATTCGACCGTCGTAACAACAGCGCTGCCTGCGCCAGAGCATCTTTGGCCGGTGATGATATGTTCATCAATGCCGCCCTTAAAAAAGGGAACGGCGAACCATTCAATCAGTTCCGAGCTGCAAGGTGTCTCTTTAAAGCGGAGGTTTCTTGAGGTGCAGATAGCCGGGGTTGAACTGGCTTATCTCCGCGAGACGTTTCCAATTTCTGACGACAAGTTCGCCCTTTTGAAAATCGACCGCGCGCGAGGCACGAAGCTTCTCCAGGGTGCGATTCACAGTGGCAATGGACATACCAAGCGTTTCTCCCAATTGAACAAGGCTGATGGGCGCCGCAAAGGTACTACCCTCCGCCAAGCCTGATGCGCGGGCACGATAGAACAGCTCGCAGAACAGGTGGCCCATCCGTGCCGGCATAGTTCTCGCGCTGTTGTTGGTTATCGCTTCACGAAAAATGGCGGCATCGATCAATGTTTCCCGCCAGATTGCAAAACCCATCGACGGTCGCCGATTGAACGCCGCGATGAGCTCTTTGTGCGGGATGGATGCGATCACTGCCGAGCCGATCGCACATACCGCATGATCCATGTTATCGATGAACAGCGCCTGGGAGTCCGGCATGTCGCCAGCCATGTGAAATGAAAGGTACTGCCGACGGCCGTTTGGGAGCAAATGATAGCGCGCAACCATTCCCGAAATGACGAGAGCGGACACATTCGGATCGTCGCCTTGCCGTATCAGGTCCTCATCCGATTTGAGCTCCTCAATTGTGTGACTTAGCTTATTTATTTCAGCCAAATCCTCACTAGCGAGACGTGAATGGTCGTTGAGCTTGCGAATCAAAATTTGATGCGCTTCCGCCACGATGACTCCCCAATTAATTTCGAGAACGTATCAAATGATACGTTTCGAACTTTTGAACGAGCTAAACTCCCCGTCGGTGGGTCCGTTGCATCGGGTGCACACTATTCTCGTTAGAAGCAGTACGAAACAAGGGAATCACGGCGCAAATGTCAGCTTGTTGGCCTGGCACACACCTGGAGTAGCAGCCCCTTCGGGACATCCGACTACCGGACAGATAGTCGTCTGGAATTGATCCGGCCGACCCAGAAAATCTTAAAAAACGGGAGACCCCTAATGGACCAAAGCCGCTGCCCCAAGTGCAAGAAGCGGTTGATGGCGATGACCGACAAAAGCGGCCGGACGAAGCTGGTTTGCCTGAAGTGCGACAAGATAGACCCGATGAAAACCGACGTAGTTAAATGGGCCAAAAGCAGCCTTGCTGCTCCGACCAAAGCCCAGGCCTAACGGCCGTTAAGAGAACGGCTAAGATGGCGAAGCGGAGGCCGAGCAGACGCCCCCCGACGTTTGGTAGAGGACATGCGTAGCAATTTCTCCGGCTAAAGAACGGTTTGGTCGTTCACCTGTTGCCTTCGCCACCTCTCCCGCCTTTGCAGTATGCTTAGGGCGTATGCAATCTTTCACGGTCCCCTCTCCCTTGGAATTTTAGTTAGGAGAGTCAGGCGGAGCGCCGAACCGGGTAGGCTAACTCGCGTTACGATAACAAACGTTTCTCTGGGCACTGGAATAGACAGTCGAAGTTACGCATGCCGAGCAAAGAAAATGGACTATTCGCGCTACTTGGGCTCGCTTCATTGGGAGCCGCGGCACGCTATCTCGCGGCGGAACCGACCAAAAATGTTGTCGAGTCACGACGCGGGTCGCCAACGGCCGAGATGAGTGGGCGGCATGCCGATACCTCCGATGCTCATGGACGTCGGGCAGAATCGCCGACGGAAATACCGGCTCCGGGGTGGAAGGATATCGCATGGCGGACGTACCAGCAGATCGGTGAGGATCGCCTGCTCGCTGTTTCCGCAGGCGTCGTGTTTTATGGACTTCTCGCGTTGTTTCCAGCGATTACCGCACTTGTGTCTTCCTACGCCCTTATCGCGAATCCGAGTACGATCAATGATCATCTGTCCCTGCTGGCCGGCGTCCTACCCGAAGGAACCTATTCCATCATCCAGGACCAAATCGGACGTGTCCTTGCCAAAGGGGACGTCAAGCTGAGCGCGGCGTTTGCATTCAGCCTGCTGCTGGCCCTTTGGAGCGCGAACGGTGGGATGAAGGCGATTATCGATGCGCTCAACGTCGTCTACGACGAGGAGGAAAAGCGTAGTTTCGTAAAGCTGAACGCCGTGTCCCTCGCGTTCACACTGGGCAGCCTGGTGGCGATCCTCACAGCCATCGGACTCGTTGTCGCTGTTCCCATCGTACTGTCTACCATCGGCCTCGGGGCTGTCGGCGACGCCGTACTGCGCTTCGGACGCTGGCCGGCGTTGGCAGCCATCGTCGTCGTGGGATTAGCGGTGCTTTATCGGTACGGGCCAAGCAGGCGCACCCCGAAATGGAAGTGGATCTCCGTGGGCAGTGTACTTGCCACGGCAACCTGGCTCGCAGGTTCAGCGCTACTTTCGTACTATCTATCCAACTATGGCAATTATGACGCGACATACGGGTCTCTAGGCGCTGCAATCGGATTGATGATGTGGATGTGGATGTCCACTATCGTCATACTATTCGGCGCCGAGCTAAATTCCGAAATTGAACATCAGACCAAGCAGGACAGCACGACGGCCGGCGGCGCCCCGATAGGTACGCGCGGCGCCAAGGTGGCCGACACGGTGGGGCGAGCCAAGTAACCGAACAGGTTGTAGGCCGGGCGCCGACAGAGTGTTTGCCGCGGCTGTTTTGCTCCCATTCGGGCTTCTCGTGGAGTCATAAGACGTTTGGTCGTTATGGCGACCGAACGTCTGTCTACGCGGCCAAAAACAAGGATATATTTTTTCTGTTGCCCCATTGTTTGCCTTGCGAGCATTTTTCCGGAGCGCGAGTTCGAGGCCGGTGGCTTAATGGCCTACGGTCCTAGTCTAGCGGCGCACTTTCAAAGAGCTGCCGCATATGTCGATAGGATTTTGAAGGGAGCGAAGCCTGCCGATCTGCCAGCCGAACAGCCGACGCGCATTGAGCTGATCCTCAATTTGAATTCGCCGAGGTCACTTGGTCTCACTTTCTCACCTACTATCATCACCCTCGCCGACGAGATGATCGAATGAGCCCCTAGCTACGCGTCAAGCGAGGGTGGCGAATTGTCTTCCTGAACAATAGCCTCGTTTGCATCGCTACGTTGCTACTCTTGGCAAATCCTTCACCCGTACCAATCCGTCTTGGCTGGTGAACGTCAGTGTTTGGTCTGAACTTTGCGCTTGGGCCACACCGAAAATTCGGTGATTGCCGGTATCGTAGATCTCGACGCGGTCGCCTTCTTTAATCACCAAACGCCGAGGGAAGACAGCATATTTCAAGTCGTTTTGAGCGCCCACGGATGTGGGAGTGCCAAGACCGGCTGGCCACCAATTAGATTTCTGGCTTGCACGATAGCTCACCCCGGAATCCTCGCTATAATGACGCCGGTCGTTCTCTGCGGCATATCCAGCCAATTCCGTACACACGGCATCAAGCTTTGACTTCAAGCTATTATTGAACATATCGCCAACCATCGTCATGCCCGGCGACCATTGCGACATGCCGCCGAACTCTGGATGGCTGAATTGGGCCATGCTCCCGCCGCCAAACCGCAGCGCTCGCAAGATGGTATGAACAGCCTCGGGCGATATTGAGTGTCGAAGCGCGACTCGCGCAACAAGTCTCTCTTCATTCTTCAGCGGCATGATCCTAGTCCTATCGCTTTAGTGTCAACGCGCTCCCCTCACAAAAAAGGGCCACACGGGCGTTACACGGCATGGCCTTGATCGGGGCTGCCGGGGTTCGGTGCCGTCCGGCGAGACAACATTAGCCGGCGCCAACCGTTAAGCGTGAACACGTGGAAAGTTCATCGTTCTGGCAGGCGATCAAGACGAGGTTCAAGTAGATCAGGTGGACGACTTCAGTTCGCCCGAAAGCCAGCCAGCCGAATTCGATTTCATCGGACCCGCAGCTATTTCGATCGTGCGGCTTTGACCGCACTTAGCGCATTCAAAGTCCATTGGCGCAGGATCCGAACATGGATGGCGGCTGACATCATTATCCGATAGACGATTTTTAGTCGGAAGGCGCGCCTCAGGGACGTGCCCGGGCGGCGGGACCAACCCAAGTGGTGGCTTATTATCCACTTCCCTTTCAAGCAAGAGAGCGCAGCGCCGCCACAGGCTGGAGGCGATTGAGACGGAGCCGCGCCCCGGGCCATGCTGCAGAGTCACGGCCCGCAAAACAATTCGGCTGTGCCTCCGTCGTTCCAGAAGTTGCGCGGAACAACGCGACGTCCTAGGGAACTTATTTCGGTTCAAGGATGGCGGAGTACTGGCGGACACGCGCAGCGTGAAGCGTCTACTGAATAACAATCCGCCTACGCGCAAACCTCTCCGAATGTGCCATCCACTCTGGCAAGGGAGCACCATCGCGGTGACGCCCCCCAGCGCACGCCGCCGCCCATGCAGCGACCGCACCCAGCAGTAATGCCGTGGCTAAAGAAAATGCGAAGATGATCGTGCTGCGCCGCGAGCGGGTGAGTGCGGTCCTCGCGTTTGCGATGCCATTATCAACACGGCGCTCAGCATCAAGAGTTGATAAACCTGTAGTCGAACCAAGCAGCTGAATAAGGTAGGCCCTGTCATCGCTACTCACGCCGTCATGACCAGATGACGTCAAAAGGATTCGGCCAGCCTCAGCCCGGTCGGAGCGCAAATCGACATTGGGGGGTCGCCGAGCTGAGCGGAAAAGGCGATCAAGTTCATAGCTCAACAATGGCTCGGCGGTGCTGTTATTTGCTGCCGGGGGCGAAGCACGGCTGAATGTCGCCGCGCCGATAAAGCCCGCTACCATTGAGCCGAGCACCACCGCCAGCGCCCAAACGGCCAGCCCATGAAGACCATCACGACTTTCCACCTCATCGGAGGGTCCGGCACCAAAGGGGCGGCGAATACGGCCGGCGATATATGCGCCAAAGCCGAAACTGACAATCGCCTGGAGAATTAGATAGAGCCCCGACAGTATCCATAAAGCCGCGGAAGCATCCCTCCATGTGGGCGCGGTGGAGCTTACTCCCAATCCAACTGCAGCGGCAAAGGTGACCAGTATGAGGGAAAGCGCCGTCGCGGCGAGCGCTCCCGCGATGACCGGTGTCCACTGCAAATATCGCGGCTCCGCATCCTGCGGCGCAGCCAAGCCAGTTTCCAATGTCATGGCTGGCCCCTTTATCGCAGGCCGAAGAACGACAGCACAGCCAGAATAACGACGACCAACCCAACCAGATAAATCAAACCGTTCATTGGATTCTCCTCTATGTCCCTGCGCACTTATAATTACAGGGGAACAGGAAGGTTCCGCGCCGTCGCGTCTTCGCGTACGCCGGAGAAATCCCCACAACGCTTCCACCGCGCTACTAGGAACGGTTTCTTGCTCCAACGGTTAGATGACCCAAATCAAACGAAGTCATCGGGCCTAACGATGGAGACCGCGTTGATCAGTTGCACGAATGCGGTGCTAGTCTGTCCCGAGATCAGGCGACTTGCCCACGGTGTCTTCGCCCAAGATGGTACACGTTGAAAACTATCTTCTTTTTTCTTATTATTGTAGTTCTGGTCGCACTCATAAAATAGGTCGCTCTTTACGGCGACCGAACGCTGAGCGCCTATGGTTCGGATGACCTTCTTCCTAGCACGATTATTCTTAGGGAAGTCATGCCCGGCCGGTTCTACTCCCTCCGCATAACAAACTCGGCCGAGCCCTTGGCTTTGCGCCCGCCCTTTGAGACTTACACGCGCCTAAGAAAGATTCTTGGGTCACTCTTTTGATGGGGTGACTCGCTCCGAAATCCCCTTTCCAGCCGCATCAACTACACGTCCCACTTTTGCCGAAATGTCACCCGCTGCGGCTTTTGCGCCTTCCAATGTTAACCCTTGCTTACGGGCTTCCTCGGTAACCGCTTCCATTACGTTTTCCGTCACCTTCGTCGCGTTGTTGGCTTGCTCGGCCGCAAATTCGGAGACCTTTGCCTTGAGGGTATCGGTGGTTTCACCCAAGTAATTCGCCTCGAGTTCGGTCGCTGGTAGAGCAGCTCCAATGCCGGCGCCGATCGCAAGTCCGATGGCTCCTAGCGCTAGTGGCTGGGCTCTGAAAACGTCCGAAAGATTCGAACGGACATTGTCGAATATTTCAGCACTTGTTCCAGGCATCGGCGTTACATATTCGGAGGCCATGTCTGCGCAATCTCGTCCATAGCGGGCTGCATTATCGAGACCGGCCGAAGCGCCTTCCCGGACGGCGTCCTTTACAGATCCAACGCGCTCGCCGATGGCATCGGCGCCGGATTTGAGGGTGGAGCGAGCGTTGTCATAAGCGTTGCTCACCGCGTCTGGACTACGATCCAGGCCAGTGTTCCGGAAAAATTCGCCGGACCTTTCAACAGGACGGCTACCGGTGAAAAGCCATAACACGCCCATTCCTATCAAAGCGGCGGAAAGGGGATTTTTGCGCACGGCATCACCGAGATCCTGAATGAAATCCGATCCTTTCTCCGACACGCTGTTCATCGCACCATCTCCTTTGCCGCGACTTTATCGCGTTGCATCTGATCGAGAGTCACTGACGGCTTGAGAGCATCTCCTGAAAGACGGCTCAATCCGGTTGCTATCAACGCCGCGGAGATCAATGCGGCTCCCCCGCCCGTCAATAGATATGCTGTGGGTTCCGAAAAGCCGCTGCGTATCAATGCTGCGGAAAGCGCGAACAACAGCAAGACCAATGCCGGCATCAGGATTACTGCGCCCGCACCAATCATCGCAGAGGCACGGCCGACCTGACTTGCCTTTTCTGACAATTCCGCGCGTGCCAGTTCGAACTCATTGCCGACGAGCTTGGCGAGCTGTCCCACCGCGTCGCTGAAAAGCTCGGGTATTGAACGGCTACTAGGCGAGTTCATCGCGAGACCCCGTGCTATGCGATCGGTTGACGCCGGTCCCCGAATATTTGTCGCCGCCGCCCGCTTGATGCGAATCGGAGACTTCCGCATTGTCTGCCGTGCTCTTCAAAAACCGCACAACACCGAAGCCCGCGAGCACCGCCATTCCAAGAAATGCGGTAGGCTGACGTCTCGCAAAAGATTGGGCGCTCCTCACGATATCATTAAAGTTACCAGTCCTGATCGTGTCGGCTGCTCCTGCCACCTGTGAGGCGGCTTTACGAATGTACGTACCGGCGATGGGAAGGTCGGAGTCAAATTCCTTGGCCGCTCGACGGATGGTCTCGGCAAGGCTCCCGACATAGTCGGCCCCAGCGCTCTTCTGGCCATCGACGGTTTGTTTAAGCTTGTCCGACGCCTGTGAAGCGACATCCTTCGCAACGCCGACGAATTCCGAAGCCTGGTCTTTGATTGTTTCCGATGAAGTCCCCGCGAGGTCAATCGCCTTGTCCTTTAGGTCGCGGCCGGCGGAGAGAGCCTGCTCGGCAACGCTGTTTGTCGTAGCTGCAGCTTTCTCGAAACCCTGGGACGGGCCTGATCCAGATTCGCCCGCCGTCCTAAACGTTTGGTCAGCCATTCTCGTTTCCTCCGTGAGCGTGGGGTTGATGATTTTCTTGGGCAGGCTCAAAAGCCGTCGTTACCGCTGCCTCGGCGACCCGGCGTACGCGCAGCGTGATGTCTTGTGCGGCCTTTCCGATACCGTCGGCCGTCAGACCTTCGGCTTCCGCTTGCCGGGTCGTTTCATCATAGACTCCACCGACCGCGGTCCTAGCCGCATCCACGCCTTTTGAGGCGGCGTCCCGGGCCCGGCGCTTCGCCGCCGCGCTGGCGTCGCCGATAAGATCGTCCTCGAACTCGGACCGAGGCAATGCGCTGGCTATCAGACCGCCGATCAGCAGCCCTACCCCAGCCACCAGCAAAGGATTTTGTTCGATTGTCTGAAAAATCGACTTTCCCGCACGATCAGAGAGATCGGATGCCTTGTCTCTTATCGACCTTGCAGCATCCATCCCGGTATCAGTGACGCTCCCAGCCGAACTACGTGCCGCGGCTGTCGCGCCGGATGCCACGTCCTGAACGGCAGCCGCTGCGGAACCGACGATCCTGAGACCGTCGTTTTTGAGGGTGTCCGTCCTATCCGATAGGTCAGCTCCGACCGACGCAGCACTATCCTTAAGCATTGCATTGGATGCGGCCGCAGCCCCCGCGGCGTCGACCGCCTTCCTGACCTGATCGGTTGCGCCAGAAACGGCGGAGGATACCTCGTCAAGCTTTTCCGTAGCGTACGCTTTCGCGGCTGAGGCCGAATTTCCCACATGGTCCCGGAATTCACTGGCGCGGTGCACCGCTTCCTCCGACAAATCGGCTGCCATATCGGAAGCCTTCTGAGAGGCGGCTTGGCCTGTCTTGGAGCCGGCGAAAAACAAGCCGGCACCCACCATCAGAACCGGCAGGGGTATCGTACGCGCGAGGCGGAGAATCGGATACGCAACGCTGGCTCCGACTGCCACGGCCTGTATCGGATTCCGTCGGGCTGCGGCCGTGACATCGTTCAGCAGCTGTTCGCCCCTGCTTTTGATGTAGTCTGACACTTCGGCTTTGATTGCCTCAGGTTTAATGCGCTGCCGTATGTCGCTGGCGGTCTCCGCAACGCTGGTACGCAGCTGATCGACCGTCTCCGTCAGGCCGGCTCGCGTTTGCTCGGTTTCGCGTTTGATCTGGTCCAACGACCGGAGGTCGGCTTGTGCCATGGTGCATTTCCTCTATGACGAGTTCTTTCAAGCCTGAACCTCCGTATTAGCCCGTTGTTCCCGATGAGCTTTGAGTGGATGCTCAGGATTTTTCAGGGCGGCGATCGTAGCCGTTAGGGAGCGCGATCGATCGCTTTTATGTTTGGGAGCGGAGGGCCAGCTCAAGCGAATGACCGTTTTGATCCACCCGTTACCGTCGGTGTTACTGCGCTGGCGTGGCCCGCAAAAAACGCGGCCAGAGCCCCCAATAAAAGAGCCAGGGCACCGAACAGCGCCCCCCGCGACACCGTCTTGGCTGTTGTATCCGCGACTTGTTTTGCTTGTTCTTTGGCTTTGGCAACCGCTTCATTGTATTGCTGTTGGTACTGCTCGACCTGGGCCTTGGCTTGATCGGGAGGGATATTCTGCGCCTTGGCCAGAGCATCAGCAGCTTTATCCGTTGCAGCGGCCTGTTGAGCGGGGTCTCCCGAGAGCGCCGCACGAACAGCTGTTGCTGCGGCGTCGCGA
>Ga0193699_10000499_pt1 | contig 16745 bp, 14 predicted proteins | sample L3c2metaG_FD_160095 | JGI IMG/M metagenome (GOLD analysis project Ga0193699, IMG submission 160095) | Soil microbial communities from a riparian zone of the East river system, Colorado, United States - L3c2 | ecosystem: Environmental > Terrestrial > Soil > Riparian zone | place: USA: East...
GAGGCGGATGGTTTCGCCGTTGAGCATCGGGTTCTCGACGATGTGCACCGCGAGGTTGCCGTATTCGGAGGGATCGCCGAGCCGGGCCGGATGCGGCACCTGGGCGCCGAGGCTCTTGCGGGCTTCCTCGTTCAATCCCATCAGCAGCGGCGTCAGGAACAGGCCGGGCGCGATGGTGTTGACGCGGATTTTCAAGCTCGCGAGATCGCGGGCCGCCGGCAGGGTGAGACCGACCACGCCGCCCTTCGAAGCGGAATAGGCGATCTGGCCGATCTGGCCTTCATAGGCCGCCACACTGGCGGTGTTGATGATGACGCCGCGCTCTTCTCCAACAGGCGCTTCGGTCGCCAGCCGCTCCGCGAACAAGCGCAGCACATTGAACGTGCCGATCAAATTGACGTTGATGATGCGGACGAATTTCGCCAGCGGATAGACGCCGTCCTTGCCGACGGTGCGCTGCGATCCGCCGATGCCGGCGCAGTTCATCAGCACGCGCGCGATGCCGTGGGCGGCCTCGGCCTTGGCGATTGCCGCCTTGATCTGCTCCTCGTCGGTGACGTCGGCATGCAGGGCGACGCCCTTCACTTCGGCCGCGACCTTCTCGGCGTTTTCCTTGTTCTGGTCGATCACGCCGATCCTGGCGCCCTTGGCGGCCATGGCGCGCGCGGTGGCGGCACCTAAGCCGGAGCCACCGCCGGTGATGAGAACGGCAACGTCTTTCAACTGCATCGGTAAGAACCTTTCCTTGGGCGTTTCTTCTGGACGGGCGAATAGGGAGTAGCGAATAGCGAATGGGGAAAAAAGACACCGCTATCCACGCTCCAACTTCTTCCTCCCTATTCGCTACTCGCTACTCGCTACTCGCTATTCGCTATTCGCCATTCGCTCCTTTTCTTCCAGCATGCCGCCGCAGATCAGCGCTTCCATATGCTTGATGTATTGGCGGCAAACCTCGTCGGTGACCGGCCCGACGCCGGTCGCGCGCGACATTGCGTGGCGGCCGAAGAACAGGTGGTCGCAGGCGCCGATCAGGCTGGTGTAGAACAGCACCGGATCAATGTTGCGGAACTCGCCGGCCTTGATGCCTTCCGCCAGCAGGCGGCGATGAAAGTCGAGCAGCGGCGCGACGAAGAATTTCGAGACCTCGTCGGCGGCCTCGGCGCTGCTTTCATGCAGCAGATAGTGGATCAGCCGGTTCATATAGGGGAACTGGTGATACGCCCGGATGATGCCGCCGATATGCAGCTTGAGTTTCGCGGTCGGCGCGATCGGCTGCGCCAGCAGATACTCGAGTTGCGTCACCTCGGTCGCGGCATCCCGCGCCAGCAACGCCAGCAACAGCCCGTCCTTGTTGCCGAAATGATATTTTACCAATGCGGCGTTGACGCCGGACTTCTGCGCGATGTCGCTCAGGGAAACATCGATCGACGAGCGCTCGATCATCAGCTCGCTGGCAGCAACCAGCAGCTTCTCGGCGGTGGTGTTTTTCCCACCCGGAATCCTGATCGGTACGCTGGTATTCAACTCTGATCCCATGACCTGCCTGACGGGGAATAGGCGCGCAGATAACCCGATGCGGCGGCCCATCTCAAGAGTTAATTGATTGATTGACTAAATCCGCCCGCGCCACTTAAATCCGGCCCATCCTTCAAATATCCAAGAACAATCAGGGAGAACAGACATGGCCGAGGCATATATCGTCGCCGCCGCCCGCACCGCCGGTGGCCGCAAGGGGGGACGCCTCGCAGGCTGGCATCCGGCCGATCTCGCCGCTTCCGTGCTGGATTCGCTGGTGGAACGATCCGGTGCCGCGCCCGACCAGATCGAGGACGTGATCATGGGCTGCGTGATGCAGGCCGGCGAACAGTCCAACAATGTCGCCCGCAACGCCATCATGGCGTCGAAGCTGCCGGAAAGCGTGCCCGGCACCTCGGTCGACCGCCAGTGCGGCTCGTCGCAGCAGGCGCTGCATTTCGCCGCCCAAGCGGTGATGTCCGGCACCATGGATATCGTGATCGCCGCCGGCGTCGAGTCGATGACGCGGGTGCCGATGGGCACGCCGAGCGTGCTGGCCGCCAAGGCCGGGCTTGGCAACTACAAGAGCCCGGGCATCGAGAAGCATTATCCGAACATCGTGTTCAGCCAGTTCACCGGCGCGGAAATGATGGCGGAGAAGTACGGCCTGTCCAAGGACGAACTCGACGAATACTCCTACAACAGCCATCAGCGCGCGATTGCCGCCACGCAAGCCGGCAAATTCAAGGACGAGATCATTCCGCTGCAGATCACCCGCGCCGACGGCTCGACCGACACCCACTCCATCGATGAAGGCATTCGTTTCGACGCCACCCTCGAGGGCATCCGGGGCGTCAAGCTGATCGCGGAAAACGGCAAGCTCACCGCCGCCAGCGCCAGCCAGATCTGCGACGGCGCTTCCGGCGTGATGGTGGTCAACGAACGCGGCCTGAAGTCGCTCGGCATCAAGCCGATGGCGCGGGTGCATCACATGACCATGATCGGCGGCGATCCCGTGATCATGCTGGATGCGCCGCTGCACGCCACCGAGCGCGCGCTGAAGAAGACCGGCATGTCGATCGACGATATTGACCTGTTCGAGGTCAACGAGGCCTTTGCGTCGGTGCCGACGGCGTGGCTGAAGACCACGGGCGCCGATCCGGCACGGCTCAACGTCAACGGCGGCGCCATCGCGCTCGGCCATCCGCTCGGCGGCTCCGGCACCAAGCTGATGACCACGCTGATCAACGCGCTGAAGCAACGCAACAAGCGCTACGGCCTGCAGACCATGTGCGAAGGCGGCGGCATGGCGAATGTGACGATTGTGGAAAGACTGTAAACAAAACAAATGGTGTCGTCCCGGCCTTGAGCCGGGACCCATAACCACAAGTGCTCGTGGCTCGGCCGAGCTGGTGCTCCAGCTCGTTTGAAAAACTAATGACGGTGGCTATGGGTCCCGGCTCAAGGCCGGGACGACGCAAGTATTTTCTCGATGCAAATAATAATAACTCGCCCAAGGAAACCCCATGACCCATCCGTCGGTGCACGCCCGCACCCAGCCGAACAAGATCGCCTACCAGATGGCGGGCAGCGGCAAGGCGATCAGCTATCGCGAGCTCGACGAGCTGTCGAACCAGGGCGCGCATCTGTTTCGATCGCTCGGCCTCAAGGCCGGCGATCACATCGCGTTCCTGATCGAGAACCGGCTGGCATTCATGGAGATCTGCTGGGCGGCGCAGCGCTCGGGGCTGTATTACACCGCGATCAGCCGCTATCTCACCCAGGAGGAGATCGCCTACATCGTGAAGGATTGCGGCGCGCGGCTCGTCATCACCTCGCCGAAATGCGCCGACCAGATCAAGGGGCTGGTCAGCGACGAACCCGGCGCACCCATGTTCTACATGATCGATGAACCGCTGCCGGGTTTCCGTTCCTGGGACAAGGAAGCCATTGCCCAACCGACCACACCGATTGCGGACGAGGTCGCCGGCTACGACATGCTGTATTCGTCGGGCACCACCGGCCGGCCCAAGGGCATCAAGCGCGCGTCCCAACACAATCCGATCGACCTGCCAAATCCGTTCCTGAAAATCCTCTGCGCCGACATGTGCGGCATGAATTCCGACAGCATCTATCTGTCGCCGGCGCCGCTCTATCACGCCGCCCCCCTGCGCTTCAACATGATGGCGATCACGCTCGGCGGCACCTCCGTGATCATGGAATCATTCGACGCCGAGGAGTTTTTGAGGTTGGTCGAGAAGCACAAGATCAGCCAGTCGCAGCTGGTGCCGACCATGTTCGTGCGCATGCTGAAACTGCCGGAAGAAGTGCGGAAGCGCTACGACGTCTCCTCGCTGAAAGGCGCGATCCATGCCGCCGCGCCCTGCCCGATCGACGTCAAGGCGAAGATGATCGAATGGTGGGGACCGATCCTGATCGAGTACTACGCCGGCTCCGAAGGCAACGGCGTCACGGTGTCGACCTCGCAGCAATGGCTTGTTCATCGCGGCACCGTCGGCCGCGCCGTGGTCGGCAAGGTCAAGGTTTTGGACGAGAACGATGCGGAATTGCCGGTGGGGCAGATCGGCACGGTGTATTTCGCCGACGCGCCGGTTTTCACCTATCACAACGATCCCGAGAAGACGAAGCGCGCCTACAATGCCAAGGGCTGGTCGACGCTGGGCGACGTCGGCTATCTCGACGACGAGGGCTTTCTCTATCTCACCGACCGCAAGTCCTACATGATCATTTCCGGCGGCGTGAACATCTATCCGCAGGAAACCGAGGATGTGCTGATCACCCACGCTGATGTCGCCGACGTCGCGGTGTTCGGGGTGCCGAACGAGGAGATGGGCGAAGAGGTCAAGGCGGTGGTGCAGCCGCACGACATGGCGAAAGCGGGCAAGGAGCTCGAGGCCGAGCTGATCGTGTTTTGCAGAACACACCTGTCGCCGATCAAATGTCCCAAAAGCATCGACTTCGAAGCCGAACTGCCGCGCACGCCGACCGGCAAACTGATGAAGCGGCATCTGCGCGACAAATATTGGCCGAAGACGGTGGTGAAAGCGTGACTTTCTTCCCTTCTCCCCTTGTGGGAGAAGGTGGCGCGCGCAGCGCGCCGGATGAGGGGTCTCTATCCGCGGAGACAGACCCCTCACCCGTCTCGCATCTGGCGATGCGAGCCACCCTCTCCCACAAGGGGAGAGGGGAAGAAAGGCGAGAACGAATGCCCTCCCTCCCCGCCATCCCCCTCCCTTCCACCATCCGCTCGCGCTACGTCGACAACATCAACGGCTTGCGCATGCATGTGCTGGAAGCCGGTTTCGAGACACGCGGCCGGCCCTGCGTGCTGCTGCTGCACGGCTTTCCCGAACTGGCCTTTAGCTGGCGCAAGGTGATGCCTGACCTGGCGGAGGCCGGCTATCACGTGATCGCGCCGGATCAGCGCGGCTATGGCCGCACCACCGGCTGGGATGCGGATTACGACGGCGACCTCGCTTCGTTCCGGCTGCTCAATCTGGTGCGCGACGCGCTCGGGCTGGTGTCGGCGTTCGGCTATCGCCATGTGGATGCGGTAGTCGGCCACGATTTCGGCAGTTCGGTCGCCGCGTGGTGCGCGCTGCTGCGGCCGGATGTGTTCCGGTCGGTGGCGCTGATGAGTGCGCCGTTCGCGGGACCGCCGCCACTGCCGTTCGATACCGCGGATGCACCGCCGAAGCCGAAGGTCGAGGATCCGGTGCACCGCGAGTTGGCGGCGCTGCCGCGGCCGCGAAAACATTATCAATGGTACTATTCGACGCGCGAGGCCAATGCCGACATGCACCACGCGAGCCAGGGCGTGCATGATTTCCTGCGCGCCTATTATCATCACAAGAGCGCGGACTGGAAAGCCAACAAGCCCTATCCGCTGCAGGGCTGGACCGCGACGGAACTGGCAAAGCTGCCGACCTATTATGTGATGGATTTTGCCAAGGACATGGCCGCGACCGTCGCGGAAGAAATGCCGTCAGCGGAAACCATCGCCGCCAACAAATGGCTGCCCGACAGCGAGCTTGCCTTCTACAGCGCCGAATATGCGCGCACCGGATTCCAGGGCGGCTTGCAGTGGTATCGCTGCGGCACCTCGGGCGAATTCATCCCCGAACTCCAGACCTGGTCCGGCCGGACCATCGACGTACCCTCCTGCTTCATCTCAGGCCAACAGGATTGGGGCACCTACCAGCGCCCCGGCGTGTTCGAGGCGATGCAGAAGTCGGCCTGCACGCGCATGATCGACTGTCATCTGGTCGATGGCGCCGGCCATTGGGTGCAACAGGAGTTGCCCGCCGAGGTGAGCCGGTTGCTGCTGGCGTTCCTGAAGGCGGCCGCGCGGACCGCTGATCGGTTGACCTCGCTACAGCGTCCGTTTATAACAATTTAGAACCATTCTAAATTGATAGATGAGGGCTGCCCGTGAAGAATTTCGCCGATCTGACCGAGCGCGAGGTGCTGGCGGTCGCGATCTCCTCGGAGGAGGAAGACAGCCGCATCTACATGAGCTTCGCGGAGGACCTCGCGGAGCGCTATCCGGAATCGGCGAAGATATTCGAGGAGATGGCCGAAGAGGAAACCGGCCATCGCCACATGCTGCTGGAGATGTACGAGCAGCGTTTTGGCAAAAACCTGCCGCCGATCCGAAGGGACAACGTCCGGGGATTTTTGCGGCGGCGCCCGATCTGGCTGACCAAGAACCTGTCGCTCGACGCCATCCGCAAGGAAGTCGGCACGATGGAGTTCGAAGCCGAGCGGTTTTACATCAAGGCAGCCGAGCAGACCCAGGATGTCGGCGTTCGCCGCCTGCTCGGTGATCTCGCCGAGGCGGAAAAAGGCCACGAGAAGGTCGCAGCAAAGCTGACCGACCAGATCCTCAGTCCCGACGTGCGTGCGGAGGAGGATGAGACCCGCCGCCGCGTGTTCGTGCTGCAATATGTCCAGCCGGGTCTCGCCGGATTGATGGACGGCTCGGTGTCGACGCTGGCGCCGCTGTTCGCCGCGGCCTTTGCGACGCATCAGAACTGGCAGACGTTCCTGGTCGGCCTTGCCGCCTCGATCGGCGCCGGCATCAGCATGGGATTTGCGGAAGCGCTGTCGGACGACGGATCGCTGACCGGCCGCGGCTCGCCGTGGCTGCGCGGCGTCACCTGCGGCGCCATGACGACGCTGGGCGGCCTCGGCCACACCATGCCCTATCTCGTGCCGGACACATGGGCCAACGCGTTCTGGATCGCGACAGCGATCGCCGGCATTGTGGTGTTCTTCGAATTATGGGCGATCGCCTGGATCCGCGCGCGCTACATGGACACGCCGTTCCTGCAGGCGGTGTTCCAGATCGTGATCGGCGGCGCCATCGTGCTCGCGGTCGGGATACTGATCGGCGCGGCGTAGGGCGTGGTGATGAAACATCCTTTCGTCCGCATCACCCGATGGCGCTTCTGTCTGATAGCCGGCATGACATGCTGGATCGCGCTGGAGCAACCGGCGAAGGCCGTCGATGAAATCCAGGTCTACAATGCCAACATCGCAGCCCCCGGCCAGTTCACCATTCAGCAGCACCTTAATTATGTCGGCCTGGGTCTCAAGGACGCGCCATTTCCCGGTGGCTTCGTCTCCAACAACAGTATCAACGGAACGCCGGAATTCGCCTATGGCGTGACCGACTGGTGGGAAGTCGGACTCTATCTGCCCTTCGCGATCCAGGACCGGCAATTCCTGTCGGACGCCTTCAAGCTGCGCACGCTGTTCGTCTCGCCCCATGCCGAGCAGCGCAGCTTCTTTTACGGCGTCAATTTTGAGTTCAGCCGCTCGATGCCGCGATTTTCGCAGACCAAGTACGGAATGGAGATCCGGCCCATCGTCGGCATCCGCAATACGGACTGGGAATTGATCGTCAATCCGATTGTGGACATCGGCTTCGGGAAAAACGGCGAGGCGGACTTCACGCCCGCGGCGCGCCTCGCGCGAAAGCTTGGCCCAGACCTCTACGCGGGCTTCGAATATTATTCCGACTTCGGCGAGATCGGACATTTTGCGAAACTGCCCGATCAAACGCACACCTTGTTCGCCGTCACGGATTTCAAGCTCGGCGACTTCGGCGTGAACTTCGGGGTTGGCTTTGGATTGACGCCGGCGTCCGATCGCTTCGTCGTCAAGACCATCGTCGGATACGCATTTCCGGTGCCGGGCAGCAATTCCAACGCGAGCGAACGACCCTCAGCTGCCGGACCGGTCAATCCGATGTCCCGCGCCTCCGCGCGTTATAACCAACCCTGACGCGATGGCTCGTGTTTTCTGGTCAGATCCGCCTTCTCCAATCACCGCAAGGAAGTTCATGACCGATCGTTTGCAATACGGGACCACGGCCAAAGTGCTGCACTGGCTGATCGTAGCGCTTCTGGCCGTGCAATATCCGATCGGCTGGCTGATGCCGGACCTTCATCGGAATATGAAACCCGGCGCGGCCATGACATTCCATGTCTCCTTTGGAATCGTCATCTTTCTCTTGATCGTGGTGCGGTTCGCCTGGCGGCTCACGCACCCTGTGGCGCCCGAGAGCTCGCTGCCGCCATGGCAGCGGCTGAGCTCGGAAGCCGCGCACTGGCTGCTCTATGCACTGGTATTGGCCACTACCGTCACCGGCTGGCTGTTCGCCTCGTTTCGCGGCTGGTCGATGTCGTTGTTTTATCTGATGCCGCTACCGATGCTCGCTTCGGAAAATGCGGCGGCCGGAAAAACGATCGATGGATTCCATCAGGCGGCGGAATGGGCGCTGCTGGTGGTGATCGGCATCCATGTGGCGGCAGCGCTGGTTCACATCCTTGTCTATCGCGACCGAATCATGCAGCGGATGCTGCCGGGATAGGCAGCCTCACAGCAGGCTTGGAAGCACGGCAGCGCCGGTGACCCGCAGCGACGGCACCGAGTGATCCTTCCTGTTGTAGTTGCCGGCCGTGGTCACGACCATCAGGTCCTGGCCCATCAACATCCCTCCTGCGCCCGCCAGGATGTGCCGGCGGCAGAACCTCGACACAGTTGCCATCGGGTTTCCTCACGTCTTGATATTTCTTGCAACATTACAACAAATTCCCTGACTTGCAGCCCTCGCCGGAACTGAGCATCATCCGGTCATATCTCAAAATCAGACCGGGAGTACACCTTGGCCAAGTCGGAATGGAGCTTCAGGACCGCGACCGAATTGTCGGCGGCGCTTGCGGCGAAGAAAATCTCTGCCGTGGAGCTGGCGCAAGACGCGATCGGCCGCATCGAGCGCCATGACGGCAAGATCAATGCGATTTGCGTGCGCGATTTTTCGCGTGGCCTGGAAGCCGCCCGCGCCGCCGACGCGGCCCGCGCGCGCGGCGAGACCGCGCCATTGCTCGGCATTCCCTTGACGGTGAAGGAATCCTACAATGTCGGAGGATTGCCGACGACCTGGGGCATTCCGGCGCAGAAGGATTTCACCCCGCCGGAAGACGCGCTGTCGATTTCAAGGGTCAAGGCCGCGGGCGGCGTGATTCTCGGCAAGACCAATGTGCCGCTCGGGCTCGGCGACTGGCAGAGCTACAACGAGATCTACGGCATCACCAGCAATCCCTATGATCTCGGCCGTACGCCGGGCGGCTCCTCCGGCGGATCGTCGGCCGCGCTCGCGGCCGGTTACGGGCCGCTCTCGCTCGGCTCCGACATCGGCGGCTCGCTGCGGGTTCCTGCGTTCCATTGCGGCGTCTATGCGCACAAGCCGACCTTTGCGCTGGTGCCGTCGCGCGGCCACACCCCGCCGCCGTTTCCGCCCCTGCCGTTCGACCGCGACCTTGCGGTGATCGGCCCGATGGCGCGCTCCGCCCTGGACCTATCGCTGCTGCTCGACGTGATCGCGGGACCGGACCCGATGGAAGCCGGCAAGGCCTACACGCTCGCATTGCCGGCGCCGCGCCACAGCGCGCTGAAGAACTTTCGCGTGCTGCTGGTCGACACCGATCCTGTGATGCCGACCGATGCCGTGGTGCGCGCCAGCATCGACCAACTCGCCGACAACCTCGGCAAGGCCGGCGTCAAGGTCGAACGCAACAGTCCGCTGTTGCCCGACTTCGCCGCCTCGACGCGGCTCTATATGCGAATGCTGATGTCGTTCCTCGCCGTATCCTTCACGCCGGAGGTCTATGCGGGCGCACAGGCCGCCGCGGCAGCGCTGCCGCCGGCCGACGTCAGCCTTGGCGCCGAGCGGCTGCGCGGCATCGTGCTCAGCCAGCGCGACTGGGTGATGGCCGATGGTGGCCGGGCGCGGCTGCGGGCGCAATGGCGCGAGCTGTTTGGGACATTCGACGCGGTGATCTGTCCGATCATGCCGACGCCGGCCTATCCGCACGATCATTCGCCCGAGCAGGAAAGCCGCCGCATCAAGATCGACGGCAAGGATTTTGTCTATCCCGATCAGCTCGCATGGCCCGGCATCGCCACGCTGCCCGGCCTGCCGGCGACCGCGATTCCGACCGGCTTCGCGCCGGATGGATTGCCGGTCGGCGTGCAGATCGTCGGCCCCTGGCTGGAAGACCGCACGCCGCTGAAGCTGGCCGAGCTGATCGAACGCGAATTCGGCGGGTTCGTGCCACCACCGATGTTTGATGATTAGAGAGATGTTAACTGCCCGAGAGTGGACGGAAAACCCGCCTCCGACCGCTACACCGAATGCTGGGCGCGGCAGAACGGCCGCTGGCTTGCGGTATCGGGCATGTGTCGCGGTGAATTTTAGGACGCGCTTCCTTATCTCTCCCCCCGCGCTTGCGGCGGGGAGGGTGGCACCTCGTGAGCGAAGCGAACGAGGTGCCGGGTGGGGGGTGTCTCCTCAAGCTGAGTAGCCGATAGACCCCCCACCCCGGCCTCCGCTTCGCTATGGCCGACCCTCCTCACCGCAAGGGCGGGGGAGGGACAAGCCTCACGCATCAAACATGATGACGCTACGCACGGTCTTGCCGGCCTTCATCGCCGCAAAACCTTCGTTGATTTCGGACAGTTTCAGCTTCGCCGAAATCCAGTCTTCCAGATGCAGCTTGCCGCGCATGTAGAATTCGACCAGGCGGGGCATGTCGACGCGGAAATGGTTGGAGCCCATCGAGGAGCCCTGGATCTTGCGTTCGCGCAGGAAGTCAAAACCGTGCAGCTCGATCTTCTGGCCGAACGGGATCATGCCGACAATGGTGGCGGTGCCGCCGGGCGCCAGCATCGCGAAGGCCTGCTCCGCGGTCTCCTTGCGGCCCAGCACTTCGAAGGAGTGATGCACGCCGCCATTGGTGAGATCGCGCACCTGCTGCACCACATCGCCGTTGCGGGGATCGACGATGTCGGTGGCGCCGAGCTTGGTCGCCAGTTGAAGTTTCGCAGGATTGGTATCGACCGCGATGACGCGGCCGGCGCCGGCGATCTCGGCGCCGTTGATCGCGGCCATGCCGACGCCGCCGCAGCCGATCACCACCACGGTCTCACCGGGCGCAACCTTCGCCGTATTCACCACCGCGCCATAGCCGGTGATGACGCCGCAGCCGATCAGCGCCGCGAGCTCGAGCGGCATGTCCTTGCGGATTTTGACGATGGCGTTTTCGTGCACCAGCATCTGCTCGGCGAACGACGACAGGTTGAGAAACTGATTCAATTTCTCCGACCGCGCCCAGGACAGCCGGTTGGATTGGCCGGGCAGCATTTTTACCGTGGTATCGGTGCACAGCACCGGCCGCCCGGTCGAGCAATTGTCGCAGGTGCCGCAGAACACCGACAGACAGGTCACGACATGATCGCCGGGTTTGACGTAAGTCACATCGGAGCCGACTTTTTCGACCACCCCGGCGGATTCATGGCCGAGTACCGCCGGCAGCGGATGCGGATAGAGGCCTTCCATGAAGTGCAAGTCGGAATGACAGAGGCCGGCGACCGATGTGCGGATCAGGACCTCGCGCGGGCCGGGGTTCGGGACGCTGACGTCCTCGATCACCAGCGGCTTGTTGACTTCAAACAGGACGGCGGCCTTCATCGGTGTTTCCTCTTTTTTGTTGTGCGTTCTTGTCGTGTATGCGTATTTCGCAACGCGGAAAGTGTGCCCGCTCTCCCCTTGTGGGAGAGGGTTGGGGTGATGGGTTACGGTCTATCGTTAGACTGTAACCCCTCACCCGGATTGCTACGCAATCCGACCTCTCCCGATGGGAGAGGTAAAAATCGCGCTCGTGGCGGCATCAAGTTTAAGCTGCTGAAATCAATTCGCCAACCTCGGCCATCCCTACGGCGCGATCGCCGAGCAGGTGGCCTGTGATCGCGCGCTGCGCGGAATTTTCCGTGAGCCGGAACGGATCGTTTCCGGAGACCCGGTGATCGACCACCATCCGCGACAGCAACAGCCGACGCGCATCGCCGCGCATCTCGTGGATGCGGCCGCCTTCCCATGCCAGCGCCACTGCACTGGCGACATGATAGAGCAGGCTGGTGGCCCGCCGCGCCTCGGCTTCGTTGTCGGCGCGCGTAGCGACCTCGCGGGCAAAGCCGATCGCGCGGTCGGTGAGATCGCGCAGGCGGTTGCGCCAGGCCTGTGGCACATTGGCGCTGTCGTCGAGGCGGGCATGCAGATCCGCGGCAAGGGCTGCCTCGGCACCGTGGCGACCGACCGCGCGCTTCAGCGCATCGAGTGCCACGATATTGCCGGTGCCTTCCCAGATCGAGCCGAGATGGGCGTCACGCAATAGCCGCGCGGTGGCGAATTCCTCGATGTAGCCGATGCCGCCGCGCATCTCCAGCGCGTCGCCGCAGACCTTGCGGGCATCGCGGGTGGCGCGGAATTTCAGGGTCGGCGTCAGGATGCGCAACAGCGCCGCCGCGTCCTGGCTGCCGGCCTCGGCACGGTCCAGCGCGTCGGCCGTGACAAAACTCATCGACAGCGCCTGCTCGGTCGCGAGCATGATCTTCATCAATTGCCGCCGCGCCAGCGGCAGGTCGATGATGCGGCTTCCGAACACCACGCGATTCCGCGCCACCGTCATGGCGTCGTGATACGCGCGCCGCATCAGCGCGGTGGATTTGACGCCGTTCGAAAGCCGTGACGAATTGACCATCTCGGCCATCTGCACGAAACCGCGATCGAGCTTTCCGACCGCATAGGCAATCGCGCCTTCCAGCTTGATCTCGCCCGACGCCATCGAGCGGGTGCCGAGCTTGTCCTTGAGGCGAACGATGCGGTAGTGATTTTGCGAACCATCGTCGAGTAGCCGTGGCATCAGAAACAGCCCGACGCCGCGAGTGCCGCCTTCGGCGCCTTGCGGCCGCGCCAGCAGCATCACCACTTCCGCATCCGCATTGGAGCAGAACCATTTTTCGCCGGACAGAAGCCAGTGGTCGCCTTCCTGCACCGCCGTCGTCGTCAGCTTGCCGACGTCGGAGCCGCCTTCCTTCTCGGTCATGAACTGACCGCCCTGGGTCAGCTTGCTCATGTCGGTTTGCGTCAGGCCATCGAGATATTTCGCCTTCAGCGCGTCGCTGCCGAAATTCGCGAGCAGCTTGGCGCAGCCATCGGTGACGTTGATCGGGCAGCCGAGACCGAACTCGGCCTGGTTGAACAGGAAGGTGAAGGCGTGCTTTGCGACCACCGGATATTTATCCGGCCACCCCAGAATGCCCTTACGCAACGACATCGCGTGAATGCCGAATTCGCCGAACGCGGCCTTCTCCAGTTCGCGGTAAGCCGGGTGATATTCGATATATTGCGTGTCGCACCCAAAGCGGTCGCGCTGATGCAGTACCGGAACGTGGCGGTCGGCCAGCCGCGCGCATTCGTCGAGATGACCGCCGGCGAGCGCGCCGAGCCGGTCGAGATGCGGCTCGATATGGCGGAACAGCGGATCCGGCAGATGAATGCGCAGCAAATCGGTCAGCGCCGGATCGGCGCGGTAGAAATTCATCCCCGACGTATCCGGCGCCAGCAATCCGGGCTGATCGGCAGGTTTCGTCACGTCGTCATGTTTGATGAGCTGGTGCATCGAAAAACCTCGTCGTTCCGTCCGTGATGGCGGTCATTCCCGGGATGCGGAGCTTTCGATCCCAGACATGCCGCTTTGGATGCTATAGATCATGCTACAGATAAATCAGGCGATAAAGCCGGGAAAAAAGCAAAATCGGAGGAACACCCATGGCCTTGCCGGTTTGCGCGCCTAGATACGAACTCCCGTCATTCAAGGACAGCGCCCAAGGAATCACCCATGGAATTGCCAAAGTACAAGACCGCTTTGATCGTCGGCGCCGGCGAAGGCCTCAGCGCATCGCTGGCTCGGCTGTTTGCCCGCGAAGGCATTCGCGTCGCGCTGGCGGCGCGGAAAATCGAGAAGCTCGGCGCGCTCTGCGCCGAGACCGGCGCCCGCGCCTTTGCCTGCGACGCCACCGACGCCGATGAGGTCGAGCGCCTGTTCGGCCTGGTCGAGCGCGAGATCGGCGTGCCTGACGTGGTCGTGTACAACGCCAGCGGGCGGGCTCGCGGCGTGTTCGTCGATCTGGTGCCCGCCGATGTCGCCCAGGCGATCACGGTCAGCGCCTTCGGCGGCTTTCTGGTGGCGCAGCAGGCGGTGAAGCGGATGCTGCCGAACAAGCACGGCGCGATCCTGTTCACCGGGGCGTCGGCCAGCGTCAAGGGCTACGCGCAATCCGCCCCCTTCGCGATGGGCAAATTCGCGCTGCGCGGCCTGGCCCAAAGCATGGCGCGCGAATTGTCGCCGCAGGGCATTCACATCGCGCATTTCGTCATCGACGGCGGCATTCGCAGTGCTGTGCGAACCGAGCCCGCCGACCGCCCGGATTCGATGCTCGATCCCGACGCCATTGCCTTGAGCTACTGGAACGTGCTGCAACAGCCGCGCAGCGCCTGGACCTGGGAAATGGAATTGCGGCCGTGGGTGGAGAAGTTTTAGGCGAGGATTGCATCGACCACGACCGTCATTGCGAGCGCAGCGAAGCAATCCATCTCGCCACATAAAGAAAGAATGGATTGCTTCGTCGCTACGCTCCTAGGAAGAAACTGGGACTTGCGAAGGCGTATCAGGCGGCTTGGGCGATGCGTTGAAGTTGAACCTCGAAGCCAAGTCTGGTGAGTTGGGCAACCAAGCGCTTGGTTTGGCCTTCCGTAGAACGGCGATTGAAGTGGTCCGCGCCGAGGTCGTGGTGTTCGGTGCCGTCTTTGAGGATGTGGTAGATGGCCGTGAGGATCGAGGCGGCGACGGCACAGATCGCCTTCTGCGGCCCGCGCCTGCTCTGCAGCCGGAAGAACTGGGCTTTGTAATAGCTGTCCTTCTTCCGCTTGGCCGCCCAGGCGCATTGGACGAGCATCGTCTTCAGCCAAGGCGCCCCCTTGCGCAAGCGCGCCGGTTTCCGCTTGCCGGCGCTCTCGTTCTGGTCGGGGCAGAGGCCAGCCCAAGCAACGAGGTGCCCGGCGGTCGGGAACCGGCTCATGTCGCGACCGATTTCCGACAGGATTGTCGTCGCCGATAAAGTGCTCACCCCCGGTATCGTGCAAAGAAGGCCGATCAAGTCGCGAAACGGGGCCTCCCCGGCCTTGACCTCCTTGTCCATGCGCGCGATCCGCGCCTCGACTTCCAAATCGATTTCCCGGATCGTTGCATCCAGGCCATCCCACTGGTGCAGATGAAGCTTCAGCAGGAAACGGTGATGGTCTGTCAGCCGCCCATGCAGCGCATCGTACAACTGCTTCGGCGTCGCCTTGATCTGGGCGTTAGCCAACGCCGCCAGTTGGCGCGGATTGCGGACGCCGGCAATCATCGCCCCGATCATCCGCCGCCCGCTGACGCCCATGATGTCGGACAGTACCGAGTCCAGTTTGACGTTGGCCTCTGCGAGCGTCTTCTGGATCCGCTGGACATGCCGCGTCTGCTCGCGACCCAGTTGCTTGCGGGTCCGCAGCAGCGAACGCAGTTCCTGCACGTCCTCTTCCGGAACGAAACTTGCCTTGATCAAACCGCAGGCCAAAAGGTCGGCAATCCACATCGCATCGTTCATATCGGTCTTGCGGCCCGGAACGTTCTTGATGTGCGCCGCATTGGCCACGATCAGGACGAAGTCGCCCTCGCCCAGAATCTTCCACACCGGCATCCAATAGACCCCGGTGGCCTCCATCGCCACATGGCTGCAGCGACATTCCACCAACCACGCCGACAAAGCCCGCAAACCATCCGTCGTCGTGTCAAATGTCCGGCACTCCCGCGTGACCTTACGGCCAGTCGCAAGGCGCACGCAGGCGACAATCGTCGCCTTGTGCACATCAAGACCGGCAACCCGCTCGTGCATCATCTCCATCGAATCTTCCTCCACAGCTGCGCCGCCAGCGTGGGGAGCCCAAATTAAAAGAAACCTAGGAAGCGTGCTCCAGGACATTGCTGCCCTTGGCGCCAGTGAGGGTCATCAGGGCACCCCGGGTCCAACTCGCAACCGGGCTCTTGCGCACCAGGGAGATATCGACCTCCTTGCCGACGGACAGGATATAATATCCCATCGCCGTAACGTTTCATCCATCAGGGTCGGCCTAAAGGCCGGTACAGAACTCGCAATGACGGAAACAACAAAAATTGGGGGGGAATTCCGAATGACGACCACCGACATCACCATCGACACCGGCACCAATGAACTGCTGTGCGTGATCCGCGACCGCGTCGCTGTCATCACGCTGAACCGGCCGGAAGTCCGCAATGCGCTGTCGGACACGCTGACGCCGGCGCTGCGCAGCATGATCAAGAGCTGCGGCGAGAATCCGCAAGTCGGCGCGCTCTTGATCACCGGCGCCGGCACCGCGTTCTGCGCGGGCGGCAACGTGAAGGGCATGGGCGCGCATCGCGACCAGAAGAAGCTCGACATGTCCTATGACGAGAAGGTCGCCGACCTGCAGGAACGTCAGCGCCTGCTGACCGGCGCGCTGATATCGGTGCGCAAGCCGACGCTGGCGGCATTGCCCGGGCCAGCGGTCGGCGCGGGACTGGCGGTCGCGATGGCCTGCGACATCCGCATTGCAGCCGAATCGGCGTTCGTATCCACCGGCTATCTGCGGGTGGGCCTGAGCGGCGACTACGGCATCGCCTGGCTGCTGACGCGGCTGGTCGGCACCTCGCGGGCGCGGGAATTGATGTTCACGTCCGACAAGGTCGATGCGCGACGCGCCGAAGCGA
>Ga0193699_10000500_pt1 | contig 16738 bp, 18 predicted proteins | sample L3c2metaG_FD_160095 | JGI IMG/M metagenome (GOLD analysis project Ga0193699, IMG submission 160095) | Soil microbial communities from a riparian zone of the East river system, Colorado, United States - L3c2 | ecosystem: Environmental > Terrestrial > Soil > Riparian zone | place: USA: East...
TCACCGCATCAGGTATTCGTGGACTGGACGTGGCGGCGGGGGCCGGAGGCGGCGCCTTGGCCGCGGCCGAAAACCAGATCCGCCCCGCCAGCACGCCGATCACGGCAACAGCAGCAACCGCTGCGGTCGATAAGAGAACCCGGTGCTTCGTCATGCCGACATCCCCGGCGCGATGGGCTGTCGGACCGTCAGATACGCGCGCCGGAACCTGACGCCGCGATGACGCTCAGAGGCCGCACTTGAAAGCGTGCGTTTAGGAAACGGGAACCAGCCTTGCATTTTAGTTGACGCGAAGCTGACTGCGGCGACACGTCCGACTGTCAGCTCTGCGTCGTCGGTGGCTTCAAGGAAGCGACCCTCGCTCCAATAGTGCCAGGCGTAATTCGCGCCGCCGATGAGGATGGCCAGGATGGCCAGGATGGCGGCACTGGCGAAAGTTCGCTTCAAAATCTTAGACATCGGAGATTCTCGATTCAGCGACGTCACGACGGTTGAGGCTGTCGTCGCCGATACCGCTCCCGGACGGTTGAGCTCGATCATGGCGGCTTGATTGCAATTCGGATCCTCGCCCGAGTTAGGGCTGAGCGGATGGACCTCGGGAAGATACAAGCCAGATGAGCCGATCCCGATCTATGACAATTTTCTCACGAATTGTAGAATCGACCCGCTCGCACCGGCGATGCCATGCAGCAGCATATTGATTGCAGGACGGCTCTCGTGGACCCGGAAAAAGCGGGGCGAACGTAATCCGCCCCGCTTTTTTTCATGCGTTGTTAGTGGGCTCCCCGAGGAGACACGTAGGCCGAATGGCCGCGTGAGTTGGTGGCAACTGCCCCGTCCTGAGCCGCGCCGTTGATAAGATTGCCACGCCCATCGTAGTGGGTCGCCTGCACATTGCCGGTTCCATAAGTGGCATTGAAAGCCTGCGCAGAGGCCGAAGACACAACGCCCGAGGCCGCGACCGCGGCAATCACCAGGATGGCTGGAATGCGGATCATGATAGTCTCTCCTTTTTCAACGGCAGCACCACGCTGCCCTTGCCCCAAGAGATACACGCGACCCTGTCACCGGATAATCCGGCCAGCTTCGAAAGCATTCTTCGTCAACGTCCGATAATCGGGCTGTGCGTGCCACTAATCGGTGGCGGCTTGAACGTCGGCACCAGCAAGCGAGGGCTTTTAGCACGCCGCGCCTCTCCTACGTGGAGGTGGTTGCGATACTGTTTAGTAGTCGCATTGAACGGTCGCACCGCAGAAGCCGTAGAATTATCGTGTTAGGCAGTCGAACCACCCAGAGCGGTCTGCATTGGGTGATGATAATCGGCCAGGCGCTGCCTGAACGCCTCAATGCGTGAGGTTCGCCGGCCGGGATCACTATCCTAGCCCGCCAGCCACCAAATCCGCTGCTGATGCGCTGATCTCAGATAACTGGGATCTTCTCTAGTTCGCGCTGTAGCGCCTGCACCGGAAATTCCCCATACTTATCCGCCACCGTCTTTCCTTGGTGGCCCGTGATGGCGTCCAAAATATCATTTGCAACTCCGTACCGCCGTCCAAGCGTTCGAAGACGATGACGCCAACTGTGACTTGGCGACAGCCGAAGATCAGTTAACCCAATCGATCTCACCCACCGGCTGAGCACCTTTGTCCCATTGCCGCCGCGGCTGCCAAACCGATCCGGTCTGATTTCCTCAAATAGCGGTCCTGTCCCGACCTGTTTCACGAACTTGAGGATGCCGTGATCAATCAACGCCGAATGCAAAGGTACAGCACGTTCTGAATTTGCATTCTTCAAAGCACCGGCCTCAGGCGCGAAGCGAACGCACGAAATTCCATCGTGCTGCGCGACGTCCTCGGCACGAAGCTGACACACTTCAGAAACCCGGGCGCCGGTATACGCGCAAAGCAATGGCACCCACCGAAGAACGACGCTCTTTTCTTTAAGAGCAGCAGTTATGACCGTGCGTGCCTCATCATCATTGTAGCCTCTCTTTTTATCTACTAGCTTGCTCCTGAGATCGATCGTGACCCGCTGCGCCGGATTTTGTGAGAGGCGCCGATTGTCGACGCCCCATTGGAAAAGCGCTCTTACAGGCGCGAGCTTTCCGTCGCGGATTGTTTTAGCGCGCAGCTTTGCTTCTAACAGGGATGCTTTCCACCGAATAAGATCATCGGCGCTCACGCGTGATGCGTCTGTATGTCCGATAAACTTGCCCAATTGGGTCAGCACGCTCCGCCAAGCGTATTTCGTCTTCTCCCTAGGCTGCTTCTCCGCGACCCACCCGGCGAAGAGTTCATCGAAAGGCACCTGTTTGCCGACCGAGCGTTGTTCTGCTGACGCAGGCAACTGACGATCGATCTCAAATGGCTTTTGGCGAGCGCACGCCACTTCAAGCGCCCAACGTGGAAGCGGCTGCTTCGCTAAAGGGTTGGATTGGTATCCAAAGGCGTTCGTCGAGATGGCGATTTCGCTGCCCCATCTAAGTGCCAGCGCCACCGCCTCGACCAACCCAAACCGGCTGTCTGAATCGACCACCAGGCCCTGCGCCCGCAGATATTCATCGGCAAGATTCGCCGAAAATCCATCGAGCGCCGGCTGGGCAGAACCGTCGGTACCCGCTGTTAGGGAAAACCAATTCGTCGGCGGAAAATCAGCAAAATGATCGGCGACATTGCTTTTGCCCCAGAGCCTCTCGCCTGCTCCGAAATCCAACGCCGCTTGAACGCTCTCGGCCTCCTTCATCCCCCAGCGCGCGAGATAGGCACTGCAAAAAAGAGCGGAAACCTGCTCGAACTCTTGACGCGTCAGGGTACGAGCGCCGCGCCGTGAATCGTGACTGACATAGGCGGCGCTGCTGGCGTTATCGGCGAGATCACCGAGAAGACCAACGAGGAATCTCGGTGTCCGCACTCCATCTTTGCTAAAAGATTAGAGTGTTGCGCCGACCAGTTGACCCCACCGCAATAGCGGACATGCTCTTTTTCAAGCTACCGACTGCTACTTCACCACGATTGATAATGCTGGGGCAAGGCACGATGGCCGCTATGGTGCATACTCCGGCCGCTTCGGCGTAAAGACATCCAAATTCATGACCGGCTCTTCACCGAGAACCTCGCCCCGGTGCATGACGTTCGGCGGGATCACCACCAGTCCGCCGGGGCCGAGGTCGCGGGTCTCGTCGCCAATGAAGAACCGAATACGCCCGGACATGATATAGGCGATCTGTTCGTGCGGATGACTGTGCTGCCTTGGCTCATGGCCGGGCATGAGCCGATGCAGGGCAACGGTCGCGGCGTCGCTGGAAAACGCCTTGCGCTCGACGCCCTCGCGAACCTTCTCCCACTCTATCTTGCTCCAGTCGATTTCATGGATGCTCATGACATTTCTCCATGGTCACCATCGGACCTTTTAAGCTTTGATCTCGTGAAACCCGAATAAACGGGCCGGAGTTTTCCATAAGATGGCTTCGCGTGTCGCTTGTTCGGGCAGCCAGCGCTCCAGCGCACGAAATTCACGCGAATATTCAAGCGCCCAGGGAAACGGGCGAGTGACCGACCCGTTCTGCGGATTGAGGAACGGCCAATCCGAGCCCCAGATGCAGCGATCGGGACCGAACGCGCCGACGACCTCGACAGCAAATGGCCTGACATCTTCATAAGGCTCGCCGCCTTGCGAGAGCCGAAATCCGGCGCCGATCTTGATCGCAGTATTCGTCGAGCGGCCAAGCTGCAGCACGGCCTGAAAGCCGGGCTGGTTGATGCCTTCGGAAACTATTGGATACCCGGTGTGCTCGACGATCAGCCGGACTCCGGAATCGACCAGTTTGGGAATAATCAGAGGCCAGGTTCGAGCCGCGGCAAAGACTTCCACGAACAAATCGTGCTTTCGGCAACGGGCGAGAAATACGTCGACCTCTGGACGAGAAAACGTTTCGCTGTCCGAATGAATAAGACTGATGCGAACCCCGACTATTCCCTTTCTTTTAAGGTCGACGAACTCCTCGTCCGCGGCGTCCATTTTCATTCCGGCGATACCCTTTGCTCGCCCATTTGACGCCGCTATTGCGTCTAACGTCGCTCGGTTGTCGGTTCCGTATGCTCCCGGGTGTATGATCAAAGCGTGCGTCACACCGCTCGCCAGCAGCGTCGGGAACAATGAATCAGAACTTCTGGCAACGTCGCTGACGTCGACCCGACTTCCGGTATCGCCGGAGTATGGATATTTCTGCGGCCAGTGTGCATGCAAATGAGAATCGACGGCGAATGGGATTGTTGACGACATCTCTACACCCTCCAGTAGCGACCACGATGATCGCATCGTTTATTTGTCTCTATGATTTCCGCGTCGCGAGGACGGTAAGTTCTGCGGAATGGTTGCCGGTACGCCGCCTTCGAATACAGGCACAAGCCGGTGCAAAACGAAGCGCCACTTGCCGTCGTCGTCTCGCTCACAATCGCTGACGACGTCGGCGATCATGATCGCGGGCAGCGACGGCAGTACGGGTCTGCCGTCGGCGGCATAGAGAAGCATGATGCATTCGAGCCTTGCTCGTGCGCCGTGCGACTCGCCCAATCGGAGATTTGTGACGACGTGGCGAGCGACCCGCTCGCCACGTGATTCACGCCAACAGTAGAATTCGGCTATTGCATCGCGGCCAGCCATTGTCTTGTCGCCGATCGCAAAGACACCCTGCGAGGTGTAGAACGCGTGTGCATTGCGACCCCAGTTGTAATCGACCTCATACCAGTAGTTAACTTCGAGCGTCGTCAGGGCTTGTAAGATATCTCGATCGGCTACGCGACTATCTTCGCTCATGTTGCCACCCAAATTGTCGTTAGACTTTCATGCTCCGCACATGAGCGACTAGTCGCCGGCCTGAATCCCCGCCTTTTCTATGATCGCCTTGTTCACGCGAAGCTGTTCTTCGACGAATTTGTCGAGTTCGGGAGGGGTCGAGCCGACGATATCAACCATCAGATCGCCGTAACGTTTCGTGACAGTGGGCTCCTTCACGGCGGCTGCAATGGCCGCCGACATCTTATCGACGATGGGCTTTGGGGTGCTCCCGGGTGCAAAAACCGCGACCCACATCGGGTACTCGAAGCCAGGCAGAGTCTCGTTCATGGCGGCAATGTCGGGCATCTCGCTGGCACGGCCACGGGTGGATACGGCCAGGGCCTGGACCCGTCCGGTCCGTATATTGCCGAGTTGAGGCGCAAGACCATCAATCGTCAGGTCGATCTGTCCGGCAATGAGTGCCGCCGTGGTCTGGCCGCTGCCGCGGAACGGCACATGTATCATATCGATGCCGGCCTGCTGTTTCAGCGCTTCCAGCGGAATGTGCGACGCGCCGCCTATTCCGCTTGATCCGAACGTGTATTTGCCGGGCGACGCCTTCGCCAAGGCGATGAACTCAGCGAGGGTCTTCGCCGGCAGCGCCGGATTGGTAATCAGAACCAGCGGATACCTTGTGACCAGCGAAACGCTCGCAAAGTCTTTGCTGACGTCGTAGCCGGGGTTGCGATGAATGTAGGGCAGCGCGGCATGGCCCGGCCCCTGGAAAAGGAACGTGTACCCGTCAGGATCGGCCTTCGCGACCATTCGCGTCGCGACGAGACCTCCCGCACCGCCGTTATTCTCTACGATAACCGGCTTTGGAAGATGCCGGCTGAGACCTTCGGCCAGAATTCTCGCCATCAGGTCGATCCCACCGCCTGCCGCTGACGTCACAATGAATCTGATCGGACGGTCCGGCCAGGCGCTTTGGGCGTATGCGGAATTGACGGTGACCAGAGACAACCCGGCCAGCATGATGAAGCGCGTGAAACGCATCGTTCCCTCCTTACCGGCCGATGGATCGGCTCTGTTTCCCTGCCGGCATCGCTCGTTCGATTGACCGGCACATTATTAATAATTAATCTTTCGGCGCGGAGCAAGTACAATTCGCGGCCGCAGCGGCGGATCGGAAGCTTCGGTGATCGGTTCGTGAAGGCAACTTGAAGGGTTCTGAAGGTCAACAAGCCATAGGCACACGCTCAGAAAAGCGAGCACATCTCCCGGGATTGGTTCTTTTGAAGCCGTTGCCGTGCCGGTGACGCCCGTGCTTTCATCGACTCACTACACCGAAGGTTGGATTTTTTAAAACCATGCCGCGCGCCAAGAAAAAAATTACAAAGATCGCCGAGGAACGGCCACGCAAAGTGAAAAAGGCCACCTCCAAACGCGACGTTTGGCCTTCCGCCAGTGCGAAGACTCGTCAAACGGCGCTAACCGATGACCGGTTTTCACGCACAACCTGGCTCGCCAACATTTTGCGCGAACGTATTCTGACCGGCACCTACAAACCAGGCGAACGGATTCGTGAGGTCCAACTTCGAAGCGAGTTCGGTTTTTCCAATGGGCCGATACGCGAGGCCCTTCAGGCCATCGTCGCCGATGGCCTCGCCGAACGAGCGCCGTGGCACGGCGTCAGCGTCAAGACCCTCTCGGATCGGGGCCTGGTTGAGCTTTTTCAAGTGAGGCTTGCCTTGCTTGAGTACGCCGCTGAACTTGCGGCACGCCATCCGTCGGAAGCAATGACATCGAGCGCCAAGAAACTGAAACAAGAACTCGACGCTGGTTTCAACGAGATAAAACGGACCAGCGGGCATCCGTCGTTCAATGGCAAACTGTCGCAATGGCTTTTGACATTTGCTGGAAACGCGGCGCTTCACGACATCTGGGACAAGACAATGCAGCAAACCCTGATCTACGTGAATGCCTCACTGGTACGAAGCCACGGGTGCAGGAGCCACGCATTGATTGACCAGCTGATTAATTCGATTTGCGCGGGCGATGTCACAGCAGCCCGGAGCGCGGCCCGTGCACTGACGGGACAGACCTTGATCGATCTCGGAATAAAGGAACCATTGTGACGCAGCCTGGCCGCCTATGGGCGGCCGTAGGGAGCATGAGACCTTCACACAAGTTCGTTCCTTTTTCGTGATCACCGCTCACCTCACCGCCCGAGTCCAGCCGAAGGGCCTCGCTTAGGCAAAAACGAACCCCGTATAGAAATCGGAGACATCAATGCAATGGACAGCGCGCCGTCGTCTATTTCGCGCGTTATTGAGCGGCAATGATTGTATTCGACCGGCGTCAGTGTTCGATCCGCTCTCGGCTCGAATTGCAGAGCACCTCGGATATGAGCTTGGCCTGTTCGCAGGCTCTACCGCTTCCCTGACTGTACTCGGAGCGCCAGACCTCGTGCTGCTAACGGCAAGTGAATTTGCTCAACAGGCGCAGCGAATCTGTCGTTCTATGAGCATTCCGTTGCTCGTCGACGCAGATCACGGCTATGGCAATGCCCTAAATGTCTCCCGGACTATTGAGGAACTTGCCACTGTAGGTGTTGCAGCTGCGACGATCGAAGACACCATTTTGCCAACGCCGTTCGGAGCCGGCGCCAAATCCGGTTTGATCTCGGTTGAAGAAGGGGTCGGCAAGATGCGCGCCGCACTTGCGGCTCGTCCCGATCAGACCTTCGCCGTCGTCGGCCGCACCAGCGCGCCAACTATTTCCAACCTCGAAGACACTATTGTGCGGCTCCGAGCGTACGAAGGAGCCGGCGTAGATGCGCTTTTCGTTGTTGGCTTGAGAAGCATGGCCGAGCTTTCGGCGATCACTGCCGCTACCGCCTTACCGCTGATCCTTGGAAATGTCTCAAGCGAACTGGAGAGCGCCGATCTTGCGGGCCACCGCGTGAGGATATGTCTTCAGGGCCACTTGCCAATCATGGCTGCCGTGCAGGGCGTTTATGAAACGATGAAAGCGCTTCGTGACGGCACCCCCCCAGCCCAGATCAAGAATATCGCACCGAACTCTCTTATGAAGACTCTCACGCGCGCAGCCCAATATGATGAGGCTACACGCAAGTACTTGTCTGCGGAATAAGCAGCGCCGTGTTTTTTGCTGTTGTCGTGGGCAAGACAACGCAGCTGGCTGCCGCTGGCACATGCAATCTGTCACCCGACCAACGCGCCGTTTGGCACCCACTTTGAACGTCCGATTTTGGTCGTTCGTTGCGGCGCTAGTGAACCCATGGGGCATCCAATCGCTGATGCAGGCCAGAGGCTCATTGAAGGGCACGTCGGAGCCTCTGGATAGCGCCAGGGTGCCTTCGGACAATCCAAGCCGCGATCCGCTCTACCGCATACCCGGCCATCTGCAAGGGTTGCGATGTTGATGCCTGCGTTGATGATCTCGGTGAAAATCCCGAGCGATTTCATTACTTGCTGGCGACTGAGGCGATCGAGCGATTCGACGAGAAGGTACGAACCTTTCTGAATCGCGTTTGCCCGAACTGCTTCTAGGAATTTGCCCAGCGCGCCAGTGTCGGCGTTCGCACCCTTGAAAGCGGAGACCCCGAGGTCTTCCAGTCGGAATTCCTCAACCAGTTCGAGGTTGTGGCTCTCGGCATAGGCATGCGATTTTTCAAGCTGTGATCGGGCCGCCGGGGGCGCGGAACATTGTGCTACCCGCGCATACAAGACTCGAGGAGGGAGGGACTCTCCGTCGCCGTGCGCGCCTTGCTCGTAAAACCCAATAAAACCGGGCTTTCGGCACAGGTTGCGATACATTCAAGTGTACTTTGCCGACTACTTTTGGGTCAACGCCGCTCCGCCGGCGGGGTTAAAGACAGGCAAACGCGACGCCTATCGGTCGACGGCGCCGGCATCGGCGACAGCGCCTCCGACGGCCGGCAGCGGGCCACCGGGCTTAAGCAACCAGCGACAGCGGCGGTGCCTCCTCCTCGGCCTCCAGGACCGCCAGGCGGGACCGCAGCCGGGCAAGTTCGGCCTCCGCGGCCTGCAGGCGGACGTAGTCGGCGGCGGTGGCGGCGGCTTGGCCCTGGAGCTCAGCCTCATGGGCCATCTGCCGCCTCTCTCGGCGGGCCAATTCAGTCTCCGCCTCTGCCCGCTTGCGGTCGAACTCCGCCCAAGCGGAATCCAGCGCGGCCCGCTGACGGACGCCCTCGTCCTCCATGGCCTTCTGCATCTTGCGCTCCAGTCTCGACACCCGCCCTCTCTTGGCGCCGAACCGGGCGTGGCCGAAGAACCGGCCGACGCCGTGGTGATAGTCGTCCTGAAAGCGTTCCATCCCTCGCCTATAGGCGGCGTCCTGGTCCTTCTTGCTGGCACCAACTTCGGCTGCAGCAGCCTTCATTGCGCGGCCAGGATGAAACGCCGGCAGATCGAGCTGGCCATCAGGCAGGAGTTTCGGGACAACGTAGAAATGGAGATGCAGAAATTCTTCGTCGCTGTGCTCAACCACGGACAGAAGATGTTCGCCGAACATAAGTTGCAGCCATTCGAGCGTCGTTTGCCGCCAGTGACCGTAGATGTCCTGCTGAACCGGATCGTCGTTGATGAACTTTCTGGTCATCGGGTAGGTCGCAACCGCGGCAACGAGCAGGACGCCATCGCAGCGAAGGTGACGGCCCTTAGCATCCCGCGCGACCGGCGCGAGCGCGAGAGCGCTCCGTCCAGCCTCGACCGGCGACACGCCGTGCAGAATTGTCGGTTCGCCGCGATAAGCAATGTGACGGCTCGTTTTCGGAACGCGGGCGCCTTCCTCCGTAATGCCTTCGACGCAAGACCATTGCGGCTCGCCGGCACGCGGTTTGACGCCGTACGCTCCGAGATGGATGAACTGCGGAAACATGAAGCTCTCCTCTGATTAATCCCAAGACCCAATGCGTGGACCGTTGGACGAACTTTGCTGGAGGACCCTGCAAGCGGCAAAAGAAATCTTCAAAAAATCTTTCTCCGAAAAAACGCGATCTTCGAGGACATCCTACGGACAGACTAGGATAGAGGCCCCCGCCTGACATCCTACTGAGGATGGTCAGCGCGTTTGTTCAAAACCAAAGCACTTCCGCTGCATCGGCCGCTCGGAGTCGGGGGTCTTCACTGTCAGCAGGCCACTCGCTGTTCCCCTGCCGCAAGCGCGGTTCCCGTTGACGGCAACATGCATGCGACCCAGTCAAATGGCCTTGCATACATTGAGGCGAACACTCCGGAGGGCAACGCGATGACCGATGAAGACCACCCCCAGCAACCAACAACCATTAGCCGTGACGACCTGTACGCCCAAGCGTGGGCAGAACCGATGAGCCGGTTGGCCAATCGGTATAAAATATCAGGCACAGGCCTCGCCAAAATCTGTCGCCGTCTCGACATTCCATACCCGCCACGCGGCCACTGGGCGCGCAAAGCCGCCGGCAAGAAAGTCTCACAAACACCGCTGCCGGCGCTTCGGGAAGGAACGCCGGCGCAGGCGACGATCGCGCCGAGCTTGCCGGCGCCACCCGCGCCGCAACTTTCAAAAGAGCTAGAAGAAGCCCTCACCGCCGCCGCGCGCCGGTTCACTGCCGGTTTGACCGTCCCTGAGCGGCTGCTGCGCCCGCACCCGATCATTGCCAGTTGGATTGAGGAGCGCAGACGCAGACGCGAGGAGGCCAAGCGGGATCCGTGGTATCGCCGGGATTTGGCTCTGCCAGATTTTGAACCGATACAACGCCGCCGCCATCGCATCCTAAGTGCCCTTTTTACCGCGCTGGAGCAGCATGGCTATGCGGCGAAGGTCGACCCGCGCGGCGCGCCATATGTCGAAATCGACAGGGAGCCCGCACAGTTCACGCTCAAGGAGAAATACCGACAGGTACGCCGGCCATTGACCGATGAGGAGAAGCGGCAAGGCTTCAATCCGAAACGACCCTGGAGGCAGGAAATGCAACCGACCGGCCTGCTGCAGCTGTCCATCGAGACACGGCTGGACCCAGCCCTCATCCAGGCCTGGATCGACACACCGGAACAGCTACTGGAACATCAGTTGCCGGAGATCGCCGCTGTCTTCCTCGTGGCAGCACCGATTCTACGGGAGCGCCGGCGGCTACACGACGAAGCCGAAAAACGCCGCCGCGAAGACGAGCTGCGCAGATACCAGGAGCGGCAGGACTTGCAGCAGGACCAAAACCGTTGGCGCAGCTTCTTGGAGTTCGCTGGCCGCTGGAAAGAAGCCGAGAATGCCCGCCAATTTCTCGACGCCCTCGTGGCACGGGCCGAGAGCACCAAGCAGGCCGTTGTCGACGGGATGATCGATCAATGGATCGCCTGGGCCCGCGATCGCATTGCCGCGCACGACCCGCTTCTCACCGGGCCAGACGCAATTTTCCAATCAATCGCGGCCGTTGACCCTTGGACCTATCGCGATGACTGGCGCGGGTGACAGCCTCACCATGCTGACCCGAAAGTCCGAGCAGTACTACGTGGCCGACGTCTATGGGGGTCTTCGTGCCTGTCGGGCGACCGGCCGAGGCGGCGGCGTGGCCTGCTTACGGCCGCTTTGGGCGAAGCGCGCCTGTCAACGGCACCCCCGACCTAAGGGCAGGCTGAACCGTGAGGGGGCCGTTGACAGCGGCATGATGGGCACGTCCGCGGCCGGCGCGCGTGCTCCGGCTATCTCGGAGCGAGAACAATTTAATTGAACCCAGCTCGCCGAAAATAACCATAAGGCCGATCTCAGCTCGACTTTCGTGGCTGGCGGACTAAGTTCAGCGTGCCCTCGCATCCCATAGGTCAAAGCGAAGGCGGCCGCCGCCGGTGCTATCAACACCAGACGACGGCCTGACCATAACCGAACTCTCGAGGAGTCCGATCATGGCTAAGAGCCAGTCTAGCGCCGATTCGCGCGCATTTTCCCACCACAATTTCCATATGCGCCTGCCCGCAAGGCCGACGACCCAACTTTGGGATCCGTTCGGCGCCGCCGCCGCTCGCGTCCACATCATCATCGCCAACCACTAGCCGATCGGTCGTTCGCGCCTGCGGGACGGCCTTTTAGGCCATAACGCTGCCGTGCGTCCGCTTCGCTTTCGGGAACACTCGCCGCCCATGTCCGCACCGCGGATGCGTGTGGCGGAGCGATCCCTCAGCAATCGATGCGCCACGGCAATGCAGCGCGGACACCGATCCCAATCGAGGGATCAATCACCATGTCCGACAAGAACCACCCGACCATGATGGCCGCCGGCGGCCACACCACCATCATCCACCGTCCCGGCGACGGGCTCATCGGCATCCGGGAGGTGCACGAACCGTTCAGCACGCTCCAGGTTCACGCCTTTGCTTTCTCGGCAATCGTGGATGCCTCCAGGATGGCGAGTTTGCAGACAGCCGGCTGTTACGCGCTGGCCAATGCCGATGCCGCCTATATCGGCGAGAGCGCCAACGTCGCAGCCCGCCTGACCGATCATGCGAAGGACGTGAAGAAGCAGTGCGCAACCCAGGTCTACGTGATCAGCAGCAAGGACCGGTCCGTCGACAAGAAGCGCGCGGAGTTCTGCCAAAAGTATCTTCATGACGCGGCGGTAGCGGCTGGCCTGGTCACCCTGCTCAATGAGATCGGGCCGCACACGGTCGACCTTCCGCCGACCGAAGCGCTGCCCCTGATCCGCGCGCTGCATGACGTGCAGCGGCCTTTGTTCGATGCCGGCTGCCGCGTGTTCCACGCCTGTGATCCGCGCCGTCCCGCAGCGGCGGACGCGTCCGGAACGAGGGGATACGGCACCGTCACCGCCGAGACCGACGACGAAGACACCGGCGCCATGGAGATCGGCGTCAGCACCATCCCCCCGGGGGTGGAGGAATACGAGCTGCGCTACGGCGAGTTGTGGGCGCGCGGCTATGCCCACGGCGACCGCTTCATCGTCGCTGCCGGCAGCGAAGTTCGCGATTTTTGCAACGAGAGCGTCATCGATCGCATCGTTCAGCGCCGCAATGCGCTCGAACGTCTCGAAGCTTTGGCCAAAGTCGAAGGCGTGACCGACCGCAAGCGGCTGACCGCCGCCGTTGCGTTCCCGAGCGCCGCGATCGCCGCCAAGACCCTCTGCGGCGCGCACGTCGACAGCACCAAGTGGCGGCTGCTCGGCCATACCCCGCCGCTCGTGCTCGAAGTCTAGGGAGGACGGCATCATGGTGACCGTCCTCTCGATCAAATGCTTAGCCTCACCGCGCACAGAATTGCGCGCGGGTCCCGAGGCCTCGGACGTCATCGGGCCGGCGCTTCCGCCCGCGCCGTCTAACGTCCTTGGTCAACCTACGCAAACGAGTGTCTCCCCTCCGACCGACGACGGGCTCGATGCCCGTCGTGTGCACCCGATCCTGCTGGAGCCACGCGCGGACCCGACAGAGGTTCCCGCCCTCGCCTGGTGGCGGACTATCCCCCGCTGCAAGCTAGGGCCGACGCACGCCGCCGCGATCGACAAGATTCTCGGCAATGTCGCGCTTGCCGGCGGTTTGCGCTGGGAGGACGCGGTGCACGGCGACGCTGCCGCCGCCATCGCCAACGCGTTGCGTCTGTTCCCGATCGCCACCGCGAGCGTCCGCATCGATCTGGTCATGACCGCAGTGTTGCGCGCCGCCATCGATGGCGATCTCGCCGCTGACATGGTGATCCTCAAAGCCGTTCGCGACTACGATGGCCGCCGCCGGTCCCAACACGACAGGAGGCCGGCGTGAAGGTTCAGGTTTTCTCAGACCTTCACCTCGACGCCGTCACTTGCGAAGTGCCGTCGGCGCCGTCCGGCATCGACTGCGTTGTGGTCGCCGGCGACACGCAACAGTCCGCCGTGCTCGCCATGCGGACTCTCCGTATGAACATCCCAATGCAGACCCCGATCATAATGGTCGCCGGCAACCACGAATACTATCGCACGTGCTTGCCGCATGAACTTGTGGCAGCGGCAGGAGCCTGACATGAGACTCCAGATTTTCTCGGATCTCGACGCCGACGTGGTGCCACCACGGCGTATTGCGGTGGCCCCGGACATCGATGCGGTGGTTGTGGCGGGCGACGTCTGCGAAGGCGCTGAGCGCGGATTTGTATGGCTGCGCCAGATCGTCCCGATGCAGATTCCAATCGTCTCGGTACTCGGAAATCACGAATTTTATCGCCGCTGCTGGAGCGAAGAACTCGCCAACGCCCGTGTCGTGGCGCCGCTCTACGGGGTGCATCTTCTGGAAGACGACACCGTTGTCCTGGGCGATGTCCGGTTCGTCGGCGCGAGCCTGTGGACTGATTACGCATTGTTCGGCGAACGCAACGTTACGCGCGCCATGCTCGCCGCCACTCACGGACTGAATGATCACAAACGGATCAAATGGTCGAAAGAGCCTTGGCGGCGCTTCCGGCCCGAGGAGGCGCTGCTGCTGCACAAGCGCTCGCGCACCTTCGTTGAGACGGCGCTGGCGGGACCGTTCGACGGCGCCACGGTGGTGATAACCCATCACGCCCCTCACCCAGGGTCGATCCATTCTCGTTACAAGTCCGACCTCTTGACCGCCGCTTACGTGTCCGACCTGACGGCGGTGCTTGAAGCGGGCCGCCCCGGCCTTTGGATCCATGGCCACGTCCACGAAAGCTTCGACTACCGCGCCGGCGCCACCCGGGTGATCTGCAATCCCCATGGCTACGGCACGGAAAACGGACGGTTCGATCCGGCACTCGTCGTGGAGGTCGCGTCATGACGCGCGTGCAAATGCTCGCATCATCGCCAAGGCCGCTTGCTGATGTGCTGGTCGACGGCCTACGGACCAGTGGCAATTCATTGCTCCGGCTGCGCGCGCCTTCGTCCGACGATATCGGCGACCAGCATCAGTATCCGTTGCGCCTTGAGGACAAGGAAGAAGGCAGCGACAGCCCTTCGACCCGCGTCATGCGGCCGGACGAGGTCGCCGTCGCCATTTTGTTCGGCCAGGCGCTAGACCGTCGACGCGACGTGCTGGCCAAGTTGCAGGACCGTGACACCGTGGCGATCATCGAAGTCCCGGGCGAGGAATACGTCGACTTCGTCGAGCGGCTCTTCAAGAGGTATGTGATCGGCACCGAAGCGCCGGTGCTCGATGGTGACGGGTTGTCCCTGCAAGACACCGCCGTCGCGGCGCCGCGGACGATCGCCATTTTCGCCCGGCGCGGCGACGAGAAGTCGAGAAAGGCAGCCAAAGGCGGCAACGCCGAATTCGCCGCCGCTATGCAACGGCGCTGTGCAATCATCGGTATCGCCGCTGAACCAGAACGTCTGCTCCCGCCCCATCTCGTCCGCATGGCCGAACATCGCATTGTGCTCGGACGGCTGGACGGGGCGGCGATTGCAGCGGTGATCGAGGCGATTACCAGCCGGCATCCGGGCGTGGTCGATGAGCAGCTTGCGAGAAGTACGACCCTGGAAGCTCTGAACATTGCCGTTCGTGCTGACCTTGGCGCCGGTCGCTCGCTTGCGCGGCTCGGCCACCTCGTCGGCCGCAATGACAGTGAGGCGGAGCCAAGGCCCCTTCTGTCTGACATGCACGGGCTCGGCGCTGCCAAGTCGTGGGGCATGGCCCTGATCCAGGATCTGCGCGACTACGCCGCCGGGCGGCTGGCCTGGGCCGAGGTCGACAAAGGCTGCCTGCTGACCGGCGCACCCGGCACAGGCAAGACTTCCTTTGCGCGGGCCCTGGCACGGGAGGCCAACGTCCACTTCATCGCCACCTCTTATGCCCAGTGGCAAGCGCACCGCGAGGGTCACTTGGGCCACGTGACGCAAGCCATTCGCAAGGCCTTCGCCGAGGCCCAGCTTCAGAGCCCGTCGATTTTGTTCATCGACGAGATCGACACGCTTCCCGCTCGGGGCAGCGGCAAATGGAACGACGATTGGTGGACGTCTATCACAAATTGTTTGTTGGAATCCCTGGATGGGTTCGAGCGTCGTGAAGGCGTCGTGGTCATTGCGGCCTGCAATGCCGACCCGTCACGACTCGACCCGGCCCTGGTCCGCTCGGGGCGCCTTGACCGCCACATCGAGATCTCGCTGCCCGATGTTCCTGCGCTTGTCGGCATTCTCCGCACTCACCTCGCCGCCGACCTGGCCGGCGCCGACCTGCGCGACGTGGCGCTCGTCGCTCGTGGCGGCACCGGCGCCGATGTAGAGCGTTTTGTGCGCGAAGCGCGGGGCCGAGCACGTCGCGCTGGCCGCCCGCTCGATCTGCCGGATGTCCTCGATGCCGTGCGCAACGGCAAGCCAGCATGGCCTGCCGATGTGCGCCGCCGGGTCGCCTACCATGAATCCGGCCACGCCATCGCCCTCCTCGCTCTTGGCATTGCCGAACCCAAAGCGCTGTCGATCGGCGGCACCGGCGGCCTTGCCGAAAGCGATCTGGGCGAGATGCGCGCGATGACCCGTTCGCACCTTGAGAAGTACCTTGTCACGCTTCTCGCCGGACGTGCCGCCGAACAGCTCACCTTCGGTGAAGCGACGGCCGGCGCCGGCGGCAGCGACGAAAGCGATCTTGGTCGCGCCACGATGCTGGCAACACGCCTGGAAACTGACTACGGCCTTGGCGCCTTCGGGTTGGTCTGCATCCCGGGCGGGTCGAGCGGTCGTGACCTTCTCCTGCTCGACACTCTCCGTTCGGCCGTCGGCGGCACCATAGATCGCGCCTACGCTGCGGCACTTGAATTACTGGACCGGAACCAGCACGCGCTTGAGGCACTTGCCACGGCCTTGTTCGGCGCCGGCTATCTCGACCGGGCAGATATCCAGGCGATCCTGGTTCATTCGCCACTGGGAGCCCAAACCATGGCGGTGGTGCCGACAGCCCCGTCCTCCGAACCCCTCGATGCGCCGAGCGACGATACAGCCATCGCCGGCGACACGTCT
>Ga0193699_10000501_pt1 | contig 16730 bp, 21 predicted proteins | sample L3c2metaG_FD_160095 | JGI IMG/M metagenome (GOLD analysis project Ga0193699, IMG submission 160095) | Soil microbial communities from a riparian zone of the East river system, Colorado, United States - L3c2 | ecosystem: Environmental > Terrestrial > Soil > Riparian zone | place: USA: East...
CCGGGACGATCACTGCGGGCTGGCCTTGGACGCTCATGGGACTACTTGCCGTCATAGTCGGATTGCTCAGCCTTTATGGGTCGGTTCGGGACGCCAGGACACCGTAGGAATCCCGTTTTCGGCCTAATCGCGAAGGCTCTGTGCACTAAGAGGCCACGCGGTTCGCTTGTGGGACCGCGTGGCCCCGGCGTGACACGGAACAGACTGGCTGGGCAGCCCGTTATCTCGCATGAAGCGGCTACGCTACCAGCGACCGACGCTTGGAATCGGGCTGATTATGGCGCTCGCCATCGGTGCCGTCGCGGGCGTGTTCAGCTATTACGGGGTTTTGGTCTGGCGGTTCTTTTTCGACTGATGCGCAGCCCGCCGGCGTGAACCGGCGGGCACCAGTCACTAAGCGATCCGACAGCAAAAAGCCGCCACCGGGTTGAGACGGTAACGGCTTTCGACTTGGTACACAGAGTCGACGACCAGAAGGTCGCCGTGATAATGGCGGCTTCCGGCTGATGCTCCGTTACTTCAGCGAGTTGTTGATGTCGGTGAACTTGGTGTTGAGGTTGGTACCGAGGCCGTTGACCACAGCGATGATGGCGAGCGAGATGCCTGCCGCGATCAGACCGTATTCAATGGCAGTGGCGCCAGATTGATCGCGTAGGAAGCGGGCAAAGAGGTTGGTCATTTGTGACTCCGATTAGCGAAGAGCCGCCAAGTAGTAAGGCATTCCTGTTACGATCAGGTTAGATCAACCGATCAAAAGCCACATAAAAACCCGCCGGCGGAACCGGCGGATCTCCCTTGAAATCGGTTCCTGATTGGCACCGATCCCTAGATGCGAACCTCGCCCCGATCGATCCGCGGCGCCAGCAGCTTTTCCTGCTTGGGAGAGAGGTTGCGGATGCGCCGTTGGCCGACGCGGCTATCGTCTATGTCGACATGTCGGCCGGAATGGTCGGTCCGGGCATGACTGCCCGGCCGCATTTTGGCGGCGCGGACGGTTCGCTTGCCCGGCTCTGCGGCCAGTTCGCGATCGTCGAAGCCGCCGGGCTGCGCTGCCTGCCCCAGGCGTTCCGGCCAGCCGAGTGACGGCTCCCGGTCGGCATCGTCACCCTCCATATCCTTGTCGTCGCCGCCCGTGCAAGCCTCGATGCCGCCCAGCGAGGGCTCGTCATCCTCGCCGGGCTCCCTGCCGTCGTGCTGGTCTTCGAGGTCCAGACTGCCGCCCTGCTTGGCCGTTTGATCGAAGTTTCGGGTCATCACTTGGCCGTGGTCGGAATAGACGTCGATGCTGGCCTCCAGCGTGCCCAAGCTGGGCTCGTCGTTCCCTCCTCGATTTCGCGATCGGCGTCGGTCCCGACGTTCGGCATATTTCCGGCGGCGACAGTCACACCGCAGAGCGACGGCTCGAGCTCGTCCTCATCGCAGGGGTTGTCGTCCACTTGGTCCTCCAATTCCCGGGACACGTAGTCGTCGGTCGTATCGAGCAACCGGATAAGCCGGTCGATCTCGTCGCGGGCTTCCTTGCGAAGGCGCCCTATGGCTTGAAACGCCTCTTCTGGTGTCACGGGCGTCGGCAGGTACAGGGACGCGTCCTGGGGCTCCCCAGGCGGTCGGGTGTGTGCGTTCATGGTGGTTTACTCAAGGTTTGGCTTTTCAGGGCCGTTCACCGGCAACGGGCCGAAGGTCGCCCGATCACCTCTCCTCGTCCGGATGCACCCACTTGTAAGGCGTGATCTCCTGGGTCGCGGTCAGCTTGATCATGTGCACCGGCAGTGCGTAGCGGCCGATCAGTTAACGGCCCCCTTGTCATCGCACTGATCGGAGCACGAGGGCGAACACGACAACCCCACTACCCGGACGCGAGTTTCCAGCGCGCCGACGCCCCCTCGCCAACCACGTCCCCGTCCATCAAAAGAAACGGCCCCAGCGCATGGGGGCGCACTGAGGCCGCTTGTGTCGGAACTCCGACTGGGGGGCTGACCTGGGGGGTGAGTCTGCCAGCCGATGTTCTTGCACTCATGGGCACGACGGCAAGTCGCTAACCCGCGAATTGTTCCGGCCATTTAGCGAAAATTGCTAGATATGGCTTCGCCGTCCACCGTCGCAAGAACTTACACGGCAGCCAATTTCCACCGCGCGGGCGCACCCTCGCCAGCGACGATGCCGCCGTCGTGTTTCCCAGGGGCCGAAGGATAGCGGCCTGCAAGTCGATAGCCTGCTTGCGGGAAGCCTGTGGGGCCTTTTGTCGGCTACCAGCGCGTCGGCGATCTCCCGCGCGGTCATCGCGGAGCCTAGGCCCGCCGCACCACCGCGCTCCGGAACAGCGTCCCGCGCTTGAACCCAAGGATTGCCGTTTGCCTGCAGGAACGAAACGGCGGGCATCGGCTTGAATCCCGGTTCTGTTGTGCGTGGCACCGATGAATTGAGAGGCGAGAATGTTCCTGATGGGGCTTGGCGCGCTGCTCGTTCTCGGCGGAGTTTTGTACATGGCACGCACCGCAATTTGGCGGGGATCGCTTAGCGGCCCGGATTCCTCACGGCCGGTTCGCGACACTCTGGAGCCGCCAAGGCGCAGCATTGGATTCTTGGGGCTCAGAACGAACTGGCCGGGCATTCTCCTTATGGCCATCGGTGCAATTCTGTTGGTGTCGGGGGCCAGTTTCTAGCCCTCGATCACCCGTGCGTATGTAAGCAATGAAGAGCCGGGGCGCGCCCCGTCAAACGACCAAGGCCCCGGATCGCTCCGGGGCCTTTTTTTGTCCATCAGATGTTGGCGGCCTCATACCGAGCTGCAGGTTGGGACGCCCGAGGCTTTTCCTCGATTGGGCTTGCAGGCAATTGCAGTACCGTAGCCCTTTGCCCCGCGGCGAGGTCAGTAACTAGAACGATAGTGCCGTTCGAGAACTCGAGAGCGTCGTGATGCCGGTGAGGTTTGTCGGTGTCGATTTGGCGAAACCTAGCCAATCGATCGCCAACGTTTTTTCGAAACATCATCCCGTCCGATTGGGCGTCCTTCTCGAACGCGATCTCGGTCCCGGGACGAAGGCAGACTGCGACTCGCTGATTGTCAGGGCTCGCAAAGCCCCGCGTCCCTGTAGAAAATTCGGTCGACACCAAGGTTTCCGCGACCTCAGCGGGACGCGTCGTGACCGCATGTAAGCTGTAATCGCACATGGATGCGCCTCCTATAAACCGTCACCCCCAGATCACGAACCTTCGCAAACCGATTTGGTTGCGAGGCGCGGTGATGGGGATCATTAGATTCCCCATCCGTCCGGGAGTCGACCTAAGAAACATTAATTCGGCGAGCCCCAGAGGGGCCATTTTTCTTCAACCGGCAACGTGGCGCTGCCAGTACCCGATAAAGGCCGCTATGCGCCGCCGGTGCACATGATCAAGCTGACCGCGACGCTTCTTGCCCGATCGGCATTTCAGCGCGGCCTCGAGCTTCCAGATTGGCGTGTCTCGCGGCCGGCGCAGGGATCAATCCTTCGCCAGAACGTAAATCTCGCGAAGTTCCCTCTGAACCTGCTCTATACGCTTGGCGCAGCGAGGGTGGTGATTGCGGTCGTTCCGGCTCGCTATAGCGGTCCAGCCACCTTTATTTGGCACGATCGCAATTGAAATTGCCGGGGCGCCGTCGCCAAACGACTTCAGCTTTTCCGTAAAAATCCAAACCAGATCGGCGTTTGAAATCGTAATTTTAGCCATACCCCACCTCCGGGCGGCCCATGGGAAACATACCGCTATAACCTGCGGTTGATTGTCAGATTAACACGTTGCCGCCTGAGGCTGTCCCGCTCGCGCTGGGTACCCCGAAAGAGGCAGGCCGCTCTAAAGCAGGCTGGATATGGGTTGCGCGTGATGAAGTAATGCGCGGAACAGACTGGCTGGGCCGCCCATTATCTCGCATGAAGCGGCTACGCTACCAGCGACCGACGCTTGGAATCGGGCTGATTATGGCGCTCGCCATCGGTACCGTCGCGGGCGTGTTCGGCTATTACGGGGTTTTGATCTGGCGGTTCTTTTTCGACTGATGCGCAGCTAAAGAAAACCCGCCGGCGTAAACCGGCGGGCCGCGTGTCCAATTATTCCGGTCGAGAATAATTGTTCTTAATGTGAACCTCGCCCCGATCGATCCGCGGCGCCAGCAGCTTTTCCTACTTGGGAGAGAGGTTGCGGATGCGCTGTTGGCCGATGCGGCTATCGTCTATGTCGACATGTCGGCCGGAATGGTCGGTCCGGGCATGACCGCCCGGCCGCATTTTGGCGGCGCGGACGGTTGGCCTGCCCGGCTCTGCGGCCAGTTCGCAATCGTCGTAGCCGCCGGGCTGCCGGGACGTGATCGCTTTGTAAAATTCAATTTAATGGCGTCGACGCATTGCGAACCTACATCAGCTTCACGCATTCGGCGTTCTCTTAGTGGAGCTTTCCCATGTCGAACACCTTGGCAAAAGTCGGCGTTCGCGCACTTGAACCCGGTGAGCTAATCGCCGTTGTCGTCGTTGTGCTTCCGGTTTTGGCGGCTTGTACTATTCGCTTCTGAACTTGGATGAAGGCACGCGTTGCCAACGCTAACCGAGACGGTAACAGCATTCCAACACTTATGAGCACGCTTGCGGACCAGACCTTTCTTCTCGTGCTGATCACGGCCTGCCTTGGCGCGTGTATTGTGAGAGCATTTTGGGAGATCGAGCAATCTCGCAAACGCCGGCGACAACAAAGCCGCAATGCCGTGCAGCCAACACGGAGGCGCTGAGTCTAAGCGCGTGAAAGCAGAGAATGAACGACGTCCCGCAGTTGGCCAGCGCAATGTTGGCGATAGCATTCGCCGCCGTGATGTTGGTGGCGGGGCAGTTGTATATCGAAAATAAATCAGCGAGGCTTACGGCCGTCCCAGCCGCGCTAACCGCGTCGGTGCCGTGGGATCCGCGAACCTACCTCACTGAAAGCCCGCCGGGGTGAACCGGCGGGCCTCGGAAAAAGATCATTGCTTCACTTTTCTGCCTCGATGCACCCAGGGATAGGGCGTGATCTCGCGCGTCGCGGTCAGCTTGATCATATGCGCGGGCGACTCGGCGCCGACGTCCGGCCGGATTGGCAGCCACTATCAGCCTAAGCCCGCTGCGGTTGGGTCAGTCTTTTGGCCCAGTGGCGTTATCAATCCAGTATTGGGTCTGTTCGTCGGTCCAACCGGGAACAGCGTAATCCTTGCCGGATCCGCTCAATGTGGCCGGACCGTCTGGATTGCCGTAGTTCGGATGCAGATGGACCTCGCCGACAGTACCGCGATGGGTTCTGACGAACGACCGATGATGATCTGTGTTCGCAAGCGCGAACGTGCTGAAGAGCACGAACCCAGAGGCTAATGCCATTGTCGTACGTTTCATGATTTTGTCGTTCGTGTTGTCTACGCAAACAACAAATGGACCTTCTGTTTAATCTTCCGACTAAAATCTTCTTTAAGTGCGCGATGAGCCTCATGATGGGGGGCATTACAGGGGCCGCTGCGAGCGCGGCGGGCCTTGTCGGCCAAACGAAATCCGGCAGGGCGGAGAATCATGCGGCCGGCGTGAAAGCCGCGCAGCGTGCGATCGACAAGGCGCTGGCGCCGAAGAAAACGCGGTTGATACCGCCAAAATAACGATGTCCGGAACCCGACATAGATGATATTGCAGAACCATCATCGCCCCGACCTCGGCATCTATCGATGACGGAGAGCGCGTTAGCTCCCGCCTTAATCCTGAGGGGTGAGCATGTGCGATAAATGCCAGCAACTCGAAACCGATATTCAGCGCTACCGGAAGCTGTTGGCCCTCGGTCTCGATCCCCTGACGATCGAGCGGATCGACGGGGTGTTCGAGGAATTAGTTCAGCCCAAGCCAGCATATTCACTAACAGCGAACCGGCTGGGGACGAGCACCGGTTTTTCGCCTCGTCGCGGCAGGAAGGCCGCCGGCCTCCTGGCGCGTGTGACCCACTAGGGCGGTTCCTGCTCGCCCGGGCCCTCCGGGGAGAACTTCCGGACGACGCGGCGTTGTTGACGCACCAGGGCGTTGTATCGGTCAATCTGGCCGGCAAGTCCCGACCAGCTGCGAGCGAGATGTTTCAGAGCCTGGGCTTCAGTCTCGCTCTGCGCTAATTTCATCAAGCGACGACATTCTGCTGATTGATCGAGGCAGTGTTGTGCGCTGTCCATAACTAATTCCTATCGAAAAAGCTCTCCTATTGCCCGGTCTCACCCGCGCTGCCAAATATTGAACCGGATCATGCCCCGATGGTTCCGCAGTACTTTCCGGAACGAAACGAATCGGCTGCTGATGACTTGAACCCCCGTTCGCCGCTCTCAACCGCCCCTGATGACCCGCACGAGCTCGCCTGCATGGTGTTCGACGTCGCCGATATTGGCGATCGTGACATCCGGTGCGGCGTCCTCGGCGGCACGACCGAGCCTATCTGCGAGCCGCCCATCGCTGCCCCGCGCCCGCGCGGCAAGGCGTTCGGCCAGGACTTCGGGCGGAGCCGTGACCGCGACCACGGTGACGTCGGCATAGGAGCGGCGCATCCCATCCACTACCGCACGCGACACATTGGCGACCACCGTGCGGCCGGCGCCGATGTCGTCGTCGATCGCGCGAGGCAACCCATAGCAATGGCCATGCGCCTCCCAATGAACCGCGAAATCGCCGCGCATGCGCGCGTGCCGGAAGGCCTCGGGGCTCATCTCGTCGTTATCCTCGGAGGATGATGCTTCCCGCGTCACCACGCGGCGCAGAAAAACGATACGGCTGTCATCGGCGAAAGCGGTCCGCGCCCGCCCGAGCAGCGTGTCCTTGCCGGCACCGCTCGGACCGACCACCAGGATGAGCCGGCCAGGACCGCGCCCCGCCGGTCGACGACCGGATATCGTCGAGGCGTCGGTCACGCCACGCGATGTCCTTCGCGCCACACGCTGCGCACCACCGGGATATCACGCGCGACATGGACGCGGATCAGATCGGCGCGCTTGCCAACCGCGATCTCGCCGCGATCGGCGAGACCGACCGCCTCGGCCGGCGTCTTGGTGACGGTGCGGATGGCGGAGGCGAGATCGATCGCCGGAGCATGATGCGGCAGCCGCAGCGCCGCCATCAGCAGGCTCGAGGGAATGTAGTCGGACGACAGGATATCGAGCAGCCCCTCGCGGGCGAGATCGACCGCGGCGATGTTGCCGGAATGCGAACCGCCGCGCACCACATTCGGCGCACCCATCAGGATGCCGATGCCGGCCTGATGCAGACCGCGCGCGGCCTCCATCGTGGTCGGAAATTCCGCCACGGATACGCGGTCGCGGATGGCATCGGTGACGTTTTCGTCGGTGGTGTCGTCGTGACTGGCCAGCGGAATCTCGTGCCGATGCGCCAATGCCACGATCTCGCGCATATTGGTGGCCGCATAGGCCTTCTGATAGGCGAAGCGCTGCGCGAACAGCACGTCGAGTTCGGCGTCGGTCTTGCCGGCGCCCTTGCCGCGATAATAGTCCCGCAGCTTGCCTTCGTCGCGAAACTGGCGCTGCCCCGGGGTGTGATCCATCAGCGACATCAGCCGCACATCCGGCCGGCCAACCAGCTCTTTGGCTTCCTCCACCACACTCGGCATCGGGATTTCGCAGCGCAGATGCAGGAAATGATCTGATCGAAGCAGGTTGGCGTCGCGAGCGGATGTGATCGCCTCAGCCAGCACCCCTGCTCGCCCGTCGACCTCCTCGGCGCCGTCCTCGCGCCAGACCCGCAGCGAATCCAGCACCGTGGTGATGCCCGAAGTCGCCAACTGCCCGTCATAGGAGACGACGGCGGCGATCGGATCCCAGAACACTTTTGGACGCGGCACATAATGCGCCTCTAGATGATCAGTGTGCAGCTCGATCAGGCCGGGCATCACCAGATCACCGCCGGCGTCCTCGCTCGCCGACGGCGCATGGCCCTCGCCAAATTCCGCAATCCGGCCATCCGCAAAGGCGATCCAGCCGCACTCGATGACGCGGTCCGCCAGAACGATCCTGGCGTTGGCAAGTACGGTTTCGGACTTGGTTGAAGTCATCTCGGTCGTCTTCCCTCAGGCCGCTGATGCAAACGATGTGACGTCGACGATCCGGTCGGCGATCAGCAGGCGGATCTCGTCGTCATGGACGATGGCGACCATGGCGACGCCCTGGCGTTTCTTCTGCTCGATCAGCTCTACCACCACGGCGCCATTGGCCGCATCGAGCGAAGCGGTCGGTTCATCCAGCAGCAGGATCGGAAGATCTGAAATGAAGCCGCGCGCGATGTTGACGCGCTGCTGCTCGCCGCCGGAAAACGTCGAGGGCGGCAGCGCCCACAGCCGTTCGGGAATGTTGAGCCGGCGCAGCAGCGCGGCTGCCCGCTCGCGCGCATCGGGGCGTGCCGTCCCGTTGACGATCAGGGGCTCGGCCACCACGTCGATGGCCGCCACCCGCGGCACCGCCCGCAGGAACTGGCTGACATAACCGATGGTGGCGCGGCGGACGCTGAGAATTTCCCTGGGCTCGGCTTTGGCGAGATCGATCTGGGTGCCCTCGTGCCGGATGCCGATGCGGCCGCTGTCGCAGCGGTAATTGCCGAAGATCATTTTCAGGATCGAGGATTTGCCAGCGCCGGACGGACCGGAGAGCACAACGCATTCGCCTGACGCGACGTGAAACGAGACGCCGCGCACCACCGGCAGTTCCACGCCACCCTGCAAATGCATGATGAAGGTTTTTTCCGCGTTGCTGATTTCGATCATCGCATTCATCGAAGTGCTCATGCCGGCAAAATCGAGGAGACAAGCAGTTGGGTATACGGCTCGCGCGGATCGTCGAGTACCTGATCGGTCAGCCCGGTCTCGATCACGCAGCCGCCCTTCATCACCATCACCCGGTGCGACAGCAGCCGCGCCACCGCGAGATCGTGGGTGACGACGATCGCCGCCAGGTCCAGCTCGCTCACCAGATTGCGCATCAGGTCGAGCAGGCGCGCCTGTACCGAAACGTCGAGGCCGCCGGTCGGTTCATCCATGAACACCAGGCGCGGCTCGGTCACGAGATTGCGCGCGATCTGCAGCCGCTGGCGCATGCCGCCCGAATAGGTCCTTGGCGCATCGTCGATGCGCTCGATGTCGATCTCGACGCGCTCCAGCCAGGATGTCGCGGTTTGACGAATGCGGCCGTAGTGATTCCAGCCGACCGCCATCAGCCGTTCGCCGACATTGGCGCCGGCCGACACCGCCATCCGCAACCCCAGCGCGGGATCCTGATGCACATAGCCCCAGTCGGTGCGAAACAGGAACCGGCGCTCGGCTTCGCCGAGCACGGCCAGATCGCGCATCACCCCGTCGCGCATCCGATAAGACACATGCCCTGCGCTTGGCGCCAGCTGCGCCGACAGCAATTGGAGCAAGGTCGATTTGCCCGAGCCGGACTCGCCGACGATCGCCAGTACCTCGCCGGGATACAGCGCAAAGGAAACATCGCGACAGGCCATCAGCCGGCCATAGGATTTGCTGAGGCCCTCGGCCACCAGCAGCGGCTGGTCGTTGTCCGACACGGCGGTTGGCTGACTAGCCATGCGGCCTCTCCTTGTGCGGAGCCGCGCTTTCGCTGCCGCGATGACCCAACGCCTGGCGGGTCTCGCAATAGTCGGTGTCGGAGCACACGAACATCCGGCTGCCCTGGTCGTCGGTGACGATTTCGTCGAGGTAGGAATGATCGGCCCCGCACAGCGCGCACGGCGCCTCGAAGCGATAGCGGGTGAACGGATGATCCTCGAAATCGAGCGACACCACCGATGTATAGGGCGGAACGGCGTAGATACGCTTTTCGCGGCCGGCGCCGAACAGTTGCAGCGCCGGACAATTGTCCATCTTCGGATTGTCGAATTTCGGCGTCGGCGACGGGTCCATCACGTAACGCGCATTGACCTTCACCGGATAGGCATAGGAGGTGGCGATGTGTCCGAAGCGGGCGATATCTTCGTAGAGTTTCACATGCATCAACCCGTATTCGCCGAGCGCATGCATGCGGCGGGTTTCGGTCTCGCGCGGCTCCAGGAAGCGCAGCGGTTCCGGGATCGGCACCTGATAGACCAGCACCTGCCCGCCATGCAGCGGCGCTTCGGGAATGCGGTGCCGGGTTTGAATGACTGTCGCATCAGCAGTGCTTGTCGTCGTCGCCACGCCCGCGGTCTTCTCGAAAAACTTGCGGATCGAAATCGCGTTGGTGGTGTCGTCAGACCCCTGATCGATCACTTTCAGCACATCGTCGGGACCGAGAATCGCCGCCGTCACCTGCACGCCGCCGGTGCCCCAGCCATAGGGCATCGGCATTTCACGGCTGGCGAACGGCACCTGGTAACCCGGGATCGCGATCGCCTTGAGGATGGCGCGGCGGATCATCCGTTTTGTTTGTTCGTCCAGATAAGCGAAATTGTAGGCCGGCGCGTTCATTCCGCGGCCTCCCGCAGCGGCAGCGATGCGTCCGCCGCCTCCAAAAACTCTTTGCGGAGTTTGCGCAGCAGACCGAGTTCGGACTGAAAATCCACATAATGCGGCAGCTTGAGATGTTCGACGAAGCCGGTCGCCTGCACATTGTCGGAGTGCGACATCACGAACTCCTCATCCTGCGCGGTGGCGACGACTTCCTCGCCAAGTTCACGGGCGCGCAAGGCGCGGTCCACCAGTGCCATCGACATGGTCTTGCGCTCGCTCTGTCCGAACGCCAAACCGTAACCGCGGGTAAAACACGGCGCTTCGGTGGCGGAGCCCTTGAACTGATTGACCATCTGGCATTCGGTCAGCGTGATGGAACCGAGCGGCACCGCGAAGCCGACATCCTCCGCCATGAATTCCACTTCGACCTCGCCGAAGCGAATCTCGCCGGCGAATGGATGGTTGCGGCCATAGCCGCGCTGCGACGAATATCCGAGCGCCAGCAGAAAGCCTTCGTCGGCGCGCGCGAGATTCTGCAGCCGCAGGTCGCGATCCGCCGGGAAGCTGAGCGGCTCGCGGGTGAGATCGCCCACCGGCGTATCGGCATCCGCCTTGGGCGAAGGCTCGATCAGGCCATCGCGACCGAGAATGTCGGTGACACGCGGCGTCGCCGCCGATGACGCGTCAGCTGTCGCGGGCGCCTCTGGCATCGACGCCGCAGCCAATTGCGGGTCCAGCAGGCGATGGGTGTAGTCGAAGGTGGGACCGAGAATCTGGCCGCCCGGAATATCCTTGAAGGTCGAGGAAATCCGGCGGCGCACCTGCATCTGGCCGGTATCGACCGGCTCGGTCGCGCCGAACCGCGGCAGCGTCGCCCGGAAGGCGCGCAGCAGGAAAATCGCCTCGATCATGTCGCCGCGCGCCTGCTTGATGGCGAGCGCCGCCAACTCGCGGTCATACAACGAGCCTTCCGTCATGACGCGATCGACGCCGAGGCTGAGCTGTTCGGAGATCTGGGCGAGCGAGACTTCCGGAACCTCGCAGTCGCCGCGGCGCTCATGCGCGAGCAGGCGATGGGCGTTCTCGATGGCGCGCTCGCCACCCTTGACGGCGACATACATGCTTTAGCCTCCCTTCGCGACAAGCCGCGTGGTGCGCGGAATCGCGACAATGGCATCATCCGCCACCAGCACGACATCGATGCCGCGTGGAAACAGCGTCTGATTGATCTGCAGCCGCTCGAACAGGTCCGTGGGCCGGATCGCAGCCTGCAAAACCGCGATGCCGTCGATGCCGGGACCGCGCAGTTCCAGGGCTAGGCCTTGCGTCAGGCTTTCGACCTGCAGGATCAGCGTCGTCGATCGGTCGGGGTACTCATTGCTGCCGAATGAAAAGCGTTCGAGACGCGGAAGCGCGCCGGCGTCGCCGATCAGCGCAAAACTGCAGATCGAGGGATCCGCGATCACCGGCGCGCTGGTGTGAAACTTGAGCCATTTTGCGACGTCCGAGGTTGCGGCCATCCGCGGATCGAGCCAGACCGGCGTATCGTGATCGAACAAGGTGAGAGCGATGGCCGCCGTGCCGTGCATCATCGGCGGCGGCGCGCCGGCGACCGCCGCGATGCGCTGGACACCGCCCGGACGCGCCATCGCATCCATCACCGAACGAAAGGTCGATTGCGCCGACAATACCTTGTCCGCAAATCCGGCCGGTAATTCCGCAACCGTCGTCATCGCTCAACCCTCACCGCGCACCAGTGTATAGAAATCGACCCGCGTCGCCGCGGTTTCCGCGGCCCTGCGGCTTCGCTCGGACATCATGCGCGCGCGCAGCGGCGCCAGCACCTGCGCCTCAACGCCATCGGCATGGTCGCTGGTCTGAATCAGCGCGTCGCAGAGCGCGATCATCCGCGCCTTGTCTTGATCGCGTCCGAGTGTGTAGCCGAAACCCACTTCGCCGGTGGCAAGGCGGACAGCGGCGCGCGAGACCGTGGCTTCGCCGAGATTGAACGGCGCGCCGTCGCCGCCGATGCGGCCGCGCACCATCACAAGACCGTTCTCCGGCTGGCGCAGATTTTCGCACGCCGGCAACGCGAGCGCCTCCAGATGCCGGGCAATCTCCGACGCCTCGGAATGCGCAAGCACGGTCATCGCGTTCTTGCGCTGCGCCTGTTTGCTGGGTTTGTCGGTTGCAATCATATCGGCCTTGCCGGAATCAAGTTGTCTATGATACTAGACAACTTGATAGTCAAACGCCATGACCGTTTCGTGACAACCGGATGATTTTTCCGATGCCCCTCCCCGGCTTTTTCGCGTCATGACCGTGCAGGACGCGGCCTCCGGCGTGGCGCTGTGGCGACAGGTCGCCGACGGGATCGAGCGCGGCATCGCCGACGGCCGCTTCGCCGCGGGCGAGCGACTGCCGGCGGAGATGGAAATCGCCGAGACCTATCGCGTCAACCGCCACACCGTGCGCCGGGCACTGGCGGCGCTGGCCGAACGCGGCCTGGTCCGCGCCGAGCGCGGCAGCGGCACCTACGTGGAAGCGCCACGGATCGCCTATCCGCTGCGTTCGCGCACGCGATTCTCCGAAATCGTCGGCGCCGGCGGCCGCGAGCCGCGCGGTCAGTTGATCGGTGCTTCCGAAGAGCCGGCGACGCGCGAACTGGCGCGGCAGCTGGCCTTAAAGACCGGCGCGCCGCTGATCCGGATCGAAGCGCTGCGGCTGGCCGACCGCACGCCGATCTGCGTGGGCACGACCTGGCTCGCGGCGAACAGGTTTCCCGAGGCTGGACGGGTTTACGAGCGTGCCCGCTCAATGACCAAGGTGCTGGAACACTACGGCGTGCGCGACTATCGCCGCGCTTCGACCCGTGTCACTGCCGCCATTGTCGATGCGACCGACGCCGTGCGGCTCAATCTCGCGCTGGGACGTCCGGTTCTCGTCGTCGACAGCACCGACGTCGATGCCGGCGGCGCACCGTTGCTGACCACGCGCGCGCGTTTTGCCGCCGAGCGCGTTGAGTTCGTGGTCGAAAACAGCTAAGCGCGCCTCACGCCACCGCGCGGCGCCCGATAATCGCAAAGCGAAGCCGGCTGGAAATCCAGTCGATCGCCGCGACCGCGACCAGAATCATCAGGATCAGAAACGACACCTTCTGCCATTCCAGCACACGGATCTGCTCGGCCAGTTGCAGGCCGATGCCGCCGGCGCCGACAATGCCGATGATGGTCGCCGAGCGCGTATTCGATTCGATGAAATACAGCACCTGCCCGGCGATGACAGGCAGCACCTGCGGCAGCAGACCAAACCGGATTTCGTGCAACGCATTGCCGCCGGAGGCGCGGACGCCCTCGACCTGCTTTTTATCGGCGGCTTCGATGGCTTCGGAGAACAGCTTGCCGAACGCGCCGAAATCGGAAACCGCGATCGCCAGCACGCCGGCAAACGGGCCGAGCCCGACGACGTTGATCCAGACCAGCGCCCAGATCAGCGTATCGACGCCCCGGATCGAATCGAGAAACCGGCGCACCGGAAACCTGAAGATATTCGATGGCACGATGTTCCGCGCCGCCAGCAGGCTGACCGGCAGGGCGAACACCGCGGCGAGCGTGGTGCCCAGCAGCGCGATCGACAGGGTTTCGCCAAGCGCCACCAGATAGGCCGGCAGCGACGAGCCGGGATCGGGCGGAATCATCATCAGCGTGATCCAGCCGAGTTGGTGCAACCCGGCCAGCATCCGCGCCGGCGAAAAGTCAAGTTCGACCAGGCCGAACGCGAAAATCCCGGCGGCGCCGAGCAGCATGGCCGGCATGGCGAGGCGCGCGGATACCGGCTGGCTGAAAACTTCGGGATATCGCGCGCGCAGGTCTTCCGAATCCGGTGTCGGCAATTGGGTCATGCCCGTGCCTCCTTGCCGAACAGCCGCCCGCGCGCCCATCCGGTGCCGATATCAATCACGAACACGGAGATAATGATCATCAGAAGGATCGCGCTGACGTCGGAATAGTAGAATTTCCTCACGGCAACGACCAGTTCCTGCCCGATGCCGCCGGCACCGACGAAACCCATGACCGAGGCGCCGCGCACGTTGATCTCAAAGCGCAGCAGCGTGTAGCTGGCAAAGCCCGCCGCCACCTGGGGCACTACCGCGAAGCGCATGCATGATAGCCAGCTTGCGCCGGTCGATCGCACCCCTTCAACGGGCTTCATGTCGATGTTCTCGACGATTTCGGAATACAGTTTGCCGAGCGCGCCGACCGAATGGATCATAATCGCGAGAACGCCGGCCATCGGCCCGAGGCCGAACGCAATCACGAAGATCAACGCGAACACAATGTCGGGAACCGTGCGACAGAACTCCATCAGACGCTTGATCGCAAAGCGTAGCCAGGGTGCCGGCGACGTATTCTCCGCGGTGAGGAAATTGAGCGCAAAGGCGAGGATCGCCCCGGCCAGGGTGCCGACATAGCTGATCAGGACCGTCTCGCCGAGCAGCGACAGCCACTTTTGCCAGCCCCACAACCATTCGCCTAGATCGGTCCAAACCCTCGCGCCGCTCTCCAGCGTGAAGATGCGGTCGAAGTAGCTGGCAAAGTTTCCGATCTTGGCCACCAGGGTTCGGATATCGACTTCCGCCCCGATTGCGGCGACGGCGAGCGCCGCGAGAAATACCGCCGTCGCCATCGTAAGGCGAAGTCGCTTGCGCGCCACCGCCTTGCGATAGGCACCGTTCAGCACCGCGAGCTGCTGCTCTGGAAGAATGGAAACGGCGGCGGCCATTGTACCTGCAAGGTCAGCGGATCAGAAAAAAGCCGGGTCGCAATGACCCGGCTCTCGTTATGTGGTGGCGATCAGGACGCCTTCTTCTTGCGCAGATTGTCCACGAACTTGATCAGGTCGATCGTAGCGTCCCAATCCTTGGTCGTCGCGGGGTGGAAGCCCTTCTTCTGGCCGTCCGACAACCGGTCGAAAGCAGCCTTGTCCTTGGTCGGTCCGTCGATGAACGCCTTGGCGATGGCGGCCTTCAGATCCTCGGGGAGCTCCGAATTATACGCATAGGGTCCGTTGATGATCGGCGCCGACTTGTGGATGATCCTGAAATCTTCCTTCTTCATCGGCGTGCCGTCGGGGTTCTTCAGCATCCCCTTGTGCAGCATCTGCGCAAGCGTGGAGTCGTCGTCGCTGGTCCACTGGTTGGCCGCGACCTCGACGGTGCCCTGCGACAGCGCCAGCAGCGCATTTTCATGGCTGCCGGTAAAGACGACCTTGCCGAAATAGCCGTCCGCATCCGGGATTCCCATCTTGTCGAGCTCGAAGCGCGGCACGTTGTTTCCGGAAGTCGAATTCGGATCGACCAGGCCGAGATTCTTGCCCTTCAGCTGATCGATGCTCTTGTAAGGACTGTTCGCCTTCACGAAGAACATCGAATAATAGCCGGTGCTGCCGTCAGAATTGATATCGTTGGCGAAGGCATCAGTCTTGACGCCAGTCAGCCGCGCCCGCGCGAACGACGCCGAACCGTAGCTCGCGATCTGGATGTTGCCGGAGCGCTGGCCTTCGATCACGGCGGCGTAGTCATTGGCGATGCGCAAATTGACCTTCACCCCGAGTTCCCTGGACAGATACGCCACGAACGGCGCCCAGCGCTCGGTGACGCCGGATGCGTTCTCGGCAGGGATCACCGCGAAGGTCAGTTCCGGATATTTCGCTTTCCAGTCCTGCGCCGATGCGGCGGAGGACGTGAAAGCCAGCGCCGCGGCGCCGGCCAGAATGAATCGACGATTGATCATGACGTTTCCTGTTTAGTTGGTACGAAATTGGCCGATTGCAGGCTTGCAACAAGCCGTCTCTAGGTACGCGGTACTCAGGCCGCGGCAGCGGTGCCGAGAGCCGGAATTCGTGAATCGGTGGGATACTGCTCGACCACGCCGCCCATCACCTCGTCCGCCTCGAGATCATACAACTCGCGCGCGACGCGTTCGGTCAGGGCGGCGGGGGCGCCGTCAAACACGATCCGGCCCGACGCCATGCCGATCAGACGGTCGCAATAGGTCCGCGCCAGATCGAGCGAGTGCAGGTTGCAGACCACGGTGATGCCGAAATGCTTGTTGATGCGCAGCAGCGCGTCCATCACGATTCGGGTATTGCGGGGATCGAGCGAGGCGATCGGCTCATCGGCGAGGATGATGTCCGGCTCCTGAACCAGCGCGCGCGCAATCGCCACGCGCTGCTGCTGGCCGCCGGAAAGCTGGTCGGCGCGCTGTGCG
>Ga0193699_10000502_pt1 | contig 16719 bp, 17 predicted proteins | sample L3c2metaG_FD_160095 | JGI IMG/M metagenome (GOLD analysis project Ga0193699, IMG submission 160095) | Soil microbial communities from a riparian zone of the East river system, Colorado, United States - L3c2 | ecosystem: Environmental > Terrestrial > Soil > Riparian zone | place: USA: East...
GGGAATCGATCTGCTGAAGGACTTCAGCGAGGTAGCGCGCGAGGAGATGCGGGCATTCACCGCGCTATCAATCGCCGCGAAGAGTGAGCCTGACACGGCTGCGCCATCGGACGCAATCGTGAAGGCCCGCCTCGGCTTTTGACATCAAAGGCAACACCGCCGCCTCGATCGCCATGTCGGCTTCGCGCTTCTCTTCGAACATGTACCAGCGGGTGTATAATGCCGATCACACGGTCAAGCCGCCCGGTAAGTTATTGAAAATAATGGCTCCGATTGGGTGGGAGCAACGACGTAGCACTCTCTCGCTACCATACTACGGAAGGCCGGTCGCTTCCGATCAAGCTGGCCAAACATCCACGGAATTTGACCTCGTATTCCTCTCGGGCGTGGTGGCTTTCCATTCGCGGGCACCGTGTTCGGCCAACTCGCTGGCTTTAGCGGAAAGCAAAGCCTGACCAAATCTCGCCAAAAAAGCCGGCAACAAAACGCACGTACCTGCCGCTGAACAGGGCGTGGTCCGCGAAGGTGAATGCAATCCAGAAAGCGGCGGCGGATATCGCGAGTTTCATGTCATTGACTCGGTTACTCGGCGCATTTGCCGATCCACGCCGGACGGAATTTGCCCTGCGAAACAATTTCAAACTCTGTGGCTAAACAAGCCCTGAATCAGATCGAATAAAAACAAGGCTAATCGGCGTTCCCCGGTAAAGCGTTAAAGCAAGCTGGCCTGGATTGATCGAATGCGCGCCATTCACTTAATGCGTTCGCGCTTTGCGCCGCGCGTTAGCGCCACATCCCGCGCATGCGGGCGCCCACATCGATGCGCGCTTGCCGCACGCGCCTGCGACCCCCTCGGCCAAACCGTTTTCTCGAACAGGCCGAGCAGGCGATCGGGAATCCACCGCGTTCGCGAGGCATAGACGTGGCGGTCGCCATGCGCATGCTGGCCGTGGGTGAAGAAGCGTTGCGGCACCATCAGGTGGAGATCGTCCCTGGCGCGGGTCATGGCGACATAGAGCCGACGGCGTTCTTCTTCGAGTAGGCGCTGGTGCCGGCGCCGAGATCGGAGGGCATGCAGCCATCGACCACATTGAGCACGGACACCGATTTCCATTCCTGCCCGTTGGCGGAGCGGATCGTCGACAGGATCAGATAGTCCTCGTCGAGCAGCGGCACGCCGGCCTGGTCGCTGGTGGCGTCGGGCGGTTCGAGCGTGAACTCGGCGAGGAAGCGTTCACGCGACGGATAGCCGCCGGCAATCTGTTCGAGCTGGATCAGGTCGGCGCGGCGGGTGAGCTGCGTCCGCGCCTGCTTCAGGCGCGCCTCGGCCTCGGAAATCCGCGCGCCGGCAATTTCGCGTCGACGGTGAAGACGGCTCTCTTGTACGCACGATCATGCCCAGGGCCACGCGAACTCATAAACCGGTTGATCCGACTCCGTCCGAAGTCAAAATTTTGCCGGTCAAGAGCTCCTTGACATGACAACCATACGTTGTTTAAATTGGGCAAGACTATAGGCTTCCGAAAATCAGAAAATAAGTCGTGGGTTCTGCATCCACGTCGAGGTCATGTTATTTCGGGTGCGTGATGCCTAGCGAAGCGAATGACCGATTCGACGGGTGGTCTGGCGGTAGCTTAAGCGGCTTGCGATTCAGCTACGGGTCTGTGCCCCCCAACGTAGCCGCATTCCTGAGGGGCCAGGCTGATCGCATCAGGCGACAGTGTGCCATTTCCACCGTTCAAATCGGCAAAGCTCTAATAGAAGCGAAACGCTACCTATCTCATGGTGAATTCGTCCGTTGGGTCGAGTGTGAGGTATGCATCCCTGTGCGTTCCGCTCAGGCCTATATGCGAGCGGCGAAATGGGCATCGGACAAACACGCAGCCGTTGCGCGTTTGTCGCCGTCGGCTCTTTACCTACTTTCCGCCGCGGCGACCCCAGAGGACTTTGTAACGGATATTCTGAATCGGACAGAAGCCGGCGAGTACATCTCTCCGTCCGCTCTGCGGGAGGAATTGAAGGCCTTTCGCTCAAGCGAGCAGCAACAGTATGTCAGAGCAGAAATATCCGCGCGGCGAGCCCCAGACAACGATCCTAAATGGGGAGCGGTGGCGATCGAGAGCGAGGCTTCGGGCGTGGTGACCGAGCTCGTCGCCATCTTGGTGCAGAAATTGTCCGCCGCTGATTTCGCAAGAGTTCGAGACATAATTACCAGCGACGTCGTGCTCTCTAATCCTCGGTTGGCCAAGAATCTTGAACAGGCATTTCGGTGCACAATGCAAGACTGCCGTATCCATACGGTAAAGGCCGCCTTGCGGACCGGCTGAGAGCGCGGGTTGAGGTTATCACATCGGTTCAGCGGCGGCGACGCCGGTTAGACCAAATCGCGGACACAGGCAGCCGTTAGCTCGTGTCCATCAGCTCGATACTGCGCGGGACATTCGCCGCGCGAACCTTGTCGATCGAAGTCCGCCGCTTTATCTATAGAGCCCACCGAGTCGCCCGCCGAGACTTTGCGTCACGGCTGTCAAGTCGCTGGGCCGCCCGAGCCGAACGCCGTTAGGCAGCTATGCCTCCTCGCGCAAGGCAATACCCAGGTTCTGCAGCATGGGAGCGTTTTCGCAAGCCACGTACAGGGCCGATTCGGTCGCGCTCGAGTTGTTGTGTTGATGCCACGCCCATGTCGGGACATAGAATGCGTCTCCGACCCGCCACGGCACTTCGCGATCGTCGATCACCGAAACGCCGCTGCCGGCGATGACGTAGATAATGGTCTCGTAGTTATGCCGGTGTTTACGCGTAGACTCACCTGGGGCGAGGCCACCAATGGTCATGCTTAGTGTACGGCTAGGCAGGTCAACCATGCGAACGAGGTGTCTGCGCTCTTGCGAGAACTTGCTGTCCTCCGCTGTGGCTTTCAGGACATCGGCGTGCAGCAACTTCTCGGGACGGTCCGCCGTTAGAGAAGCCTGAACCTTACCGAAATCTGCCGACGCGAAATGGCTCCGTTCCATCACGACGCCCTTTCCATCAAGGCGTCGAAGAAGCGAAGCCTGGCGCGGACCGCGATGTCGCCCGCATTGAGCGCGGTGATCTTGCAAGAAGGCGACTTTTCCGCCTGTCTCAACAGAATATCGTACATGGTCGCTGCGTGGTCATCGTCGCACTCGATATGGATCGAGAAAAACTCCAGCCGCCGGAGATCGACGTCGTGATGACGGAACCCCTCTACGATCCGAGCGTACATCGCCGGCACCAAGCCCTCGGCGCCCAGACACATCGCCCCGAGGCCCGCTGTTCCGCGCGGCTGCCGGCACAGCATGAATATGGAATCAATCAGGTTTTGCGTCTCTGGATTAATCGGATGTGCGGCAATGTCGATATCGAAGTCCTTCAGCATGTTCGCATAAATGCGCGAATGCGGCGTGCGTGTCGCCGCATCCGGGCCGTAACCGAGTTCCTCGGTGAGGTTCTCCGCGATTCTCAGAACGTCGTCACCTTCATCAAGCTGCGAGATCAGCGCGCACAGATATCGGGTAAAATACCCTGAGTATTTGCCATGCTGAATGAGAAAGCGGCGCAACTGGTCGAGGGTCACGGTTCCGTTGGCGCACCCCGTCAGAAACGGATGGCGCAGGATGCGGTCGATCAATTGAGCGCCGGCAGTCTGCAGCTCCGCAATTGCCAGCGGCTGCGGCAATGATTGTTCCAGTTGAGTCATAGTCATGAACATGCCTTTCATTGCACTAAGACGTGAAACAGGTCTGACCTCGGGATCGCTCGTCAGCCCCAGTTGCGTGCACGCATAAAATGGGGCTCCCGATGCCGTCTGGAAATCGTTGGAATTCGGTTTAGTGAGATCTCCGGCACCATTAGGGTATCGCTTCTGGCTACAACGTCAACGTGCAAGCTTGCAAAGAGCGGATTGTCGATCAACCGAGGTGAATAACCCTCATGCACACTCGCGACGTGACTGGTGAAACCAGGGAGGCGGTCTCGCTCGCCGGCTGCTTCAACCTGCTGCCGCCCAACGCACATCAGAGAAGCCACCGTACGCTGATGAGCGGCATCAGTCGGAGTTTCCGGCATGCGGAGCTGCATCGCGACCGGATGGACTGACGAACTCGCCGTAACGGCTCGATTGTTAGAGCAGGATGTGAGTGGTCGTATCCGGCATTGAAGAGGTAGTTCGCGCATTCCGCTGATGTGACGGTATCGATGATCTGGCCGATAGCGTTGCAAAAACTGCGCTTTTCGCTTGTTGTAACGCTACGTGCGCATCTGCACGCAGAGGTGTTGACATAATACGTCATATAGCTGAGATTGCAGATGTGTACCTCGTTGGGTAGAAGGCGCGCTGCGAGACTTTGCCTCGGTCATATCCGCGCAAACAGTTCACCTAACGAGCCTGGTCTCAATAGTTGTTGGGAAGGGAAGCGACGCAACCAGATTCTAGAGAACGATCTTTTTCTGGAGAACGATCTTTCCAAATATTTGCTGGCTGCATTCCCAACACTGGATTGTAGGGGTGGACTCATGTCGACAAGCAATTCCCTTATTGTTGATGCCTTGCTGACGATTGGTTTCGGGCTTCAACATTCCCTGATTGCGACATTCGCGGTAAAGAAGCAGGCCAGTAAATGGTTCGCGATTGATCCGTTGGGCTGGCGCTCCGTCGAATCTCTCATCAATGTCGTTTATATTCTCGTAGCAGCAATGTTATGGCAGCCAGTCGATGATCTTGCATGGCACGTAACAGGGTTACCAGCAACGATCACGCTGGTGTTATGTTGCCTGTCCTGGATTTGGTACTGGCAGCTACATCTATTTGAATACGACTGCGGTTTAGCATTTGGTTCGACAACCTTTGTAAGTTGGCTTGGTGGCCCAGCATCCAAACCAAGGCTTGTCCCCTGGAAAGTCGGAAGCCGGCGCTGGATTAGATTCCCGGTGCACACAGCCTTCTTCGGAATGTTCTTTTTGCTTCCTACCATGACTATGGATTTGCTGGTCCTCGCAATCGTTCTCAACATCTATAATGTTATCGGCAGCGTTCTTTATGACAAGCGATTGGAAAAGATAGGTGGGCAAGCTTATGCTGAATATCAAGCAGTAACGGGGCTCATTTGGCCACCGATCTATCGCGCTCCCTATGGCGCGTCGATGATAACAATGCCTGAACCGCGGCATTGGCGACGTCCACAGATGCATTGGATGGGCGTTGCCGGGGGAGTGGGGCTGGCTCTTCTTTATTACTTTGGCCTTGGCACTGTACATCTCACAACGATCGACATGGTGAAGGTCGGCCTGTTTGGTCTGGTTGGCTCAGTTCTGGTGGGATTAGTATTAGGCTTGGCCTGCAAACCGGATGCCGATGACTGGGACCAGCAGCAGACGGATCTTTCAACTACCATCGCTTTGTCTGCTGCTTTGGGAGTCATTCTTTGGGTTGGAGCTGTATGGCTTAATACGGGCACGCCTCCGGCATTCGCAGCTTATCTTCCGCTTTGGTTTACAGTCCAATATGTCGGCCACGTCTTCGCCGTTCTGGCGGACAGGCGGAAATGGGCGCGTGAAAACGGCGCCATCTATAGCGAGGTAAAAGCGACAGGAAGCAACTGACCCAGGAATCTTGCGAATTGCTTCGATTGGCCGGGCCGAGGAGAAGATTGCTATGAACCGCTTTTGGCCACCGCGGGATAGTCACACGGTTCTCTCTGTTTCACTGCCGGCGGCCACACCACTTTTGGGCTCCTTTGCCGCGAACTCGCTCAAGCGCGTAACTCAGATTGCCGAGATCATTCGCGGGTACCAGGACCTTGCGCCTGAGAGGGGTAATGATCAAGCGAAGGAAGTAATACAGCTTCGTCATGCAGGTGCGGCGGCTATGGAGGCAAGCGCTGATGTGTTGGACTGTGAGGCATCGGCAACGTGCCTCCGTTTACGAGCTGAAGCACTGCGTGGTGGTTCCTGGTCGGAACAAGTTGAGCGATGCATCGGACTTGATGAGACAAGATTAATTTCCCTGAGTGGAGACTTGCACACCTGGCACCACAAATCTCCTGACGTATATCATTCAGCCTTCTTTGCCGCAGTTGATCAGCGCTACGACCGGTTAGTGGCGAATCTCGATGATCAACTTGATGCTGTGACACGCTACATACATACGATCGTGGATCCAAGACTCATTGTGAAAACCCCACCACGATTCAAGGTCGGGAATCTCATCTTCTGCGGAGGCGAAGCCAATCGGTACCCGAAGCATTTCGCATATTTCCTGCCGGAAGATGAAGGGATCAAGCGTGCCAAGCAAAAGAAGACGGTCGTCTTTAGCAACGTCTACTCTGCAATGTATCATGGGGTAAGCGAGCCGTTTGGTTTATCCGCCTTGATGATCGAGGGAGCTGAACGACAGACGCCAGTCCCATCAACAGAAGATCATCTTATCTGTTGGCTTCGTGGCCACGATGTTGGTCATGGGGTGATACTGCCAGAAACTGATTTCCGTGTACTTGGGCAGCAGGGACGATGGGCGTCGATGATGCTACAGGAGGTCCTCGCTGATTTGTTTGGTTTGATTATGGTTAGCGGCGGGCCGTGGTCTAAAATAGCCAATCTGCGCAATGACGTCGCTGTTAGGGTGTTCCTGACAGAGATGCTGCGTTACCTGCGTCGTGGAGAGACTTATTTTCCAGACGCTGAAGCTGCATTTCTGGAATTCTCGTTTCTCGAAGCCAATGGTTTTGTTCGCATCGATTGGGACAAGCGAAAGATTATGACCTCGGTCGAATGTTTGCTGTCTGGCGCCCAGCAATTGCTGGCGCTTCTGATCAAAACGGCTCTCGCCAATGACGTGGAGGGCACAAAATCGATCGTCAAGAAATATGGAGTTGGGGCTCGGACAGAACTTTCGTCAAAAATCCGGGCCTGCTTCGGGCAATGCACCGAAGTGCTTGATTACGTGCAGGCGGTTTAAAGCGGCAGAGTCGCGACAGGAACGTAGGCGCGAACCTGTCTGCTTGAGAGGTAATACGTGAAACCAAGATATCCCGAACTCCGCGACCGACGTATTCTTGTTACTGGCGCGGCCAATGGGATTGGTTACGCCACGGCATGTCGCTTTTTGGCTGAGGGCGCGCGGGTAATTGCTCTTGATGTTGACCCTGATGCGCTCGCGGCCAGCTTCCCGAGTTCTTCAGAAAGGATCCATCCAATCGTTGCTGACGTAGCTGACTACGCTAAAATGAAAAAGGTGTTCAGCGAAATCGAGTCAACGTTCGGCGGACTCGATGTGGCATTTGCAAATGCCGGAATAAGTGTAAGGCACGCCTTTCTTGATATTACTATTGAGGAGTGGCGACGGGTGGTCGACGTAAACCTGCATGGCGTCTTCCATACCGCCCAGCTTGCCGCTCGTTGCATGGTTGCATCCGATGGCGGGATCATGATCCTGATGGGATCCACCAATGGAATGAGTGCGCATCCTTATTACGCAGATTACAACGCGACCAAAGCTGGTGTGATTCTTCTTGCCCGCACGATGGCGCTCGAGTTGGCGCCAAAGGTGAGGGTGAACGCGTTGTGCCCTGGTTACGTGCTGACGCCTATGCAACGCGCCGAATACACAGACAAAATGCTTGCGGCAGTAAATGAGAAGATCCCACTCCAGCGACACGCTGATCCAGGGGAAATCGCCGCATTGGTTGCCTTTCTGGCGTCTGACGAAGCCCAATATATAACGGGTCAACACATTCCGATTGATGGAGGGGAAACTGCATGAAATTGCGGAGTGACCAATTCAGACCAAGACCGGCAAGTGGCCACATTCCTAAACTGGTTGCCGCATAGCCAAGCGTTCGCGCCACAGAAAATAATCACTTCATGGAAGATCAAAAAACGCCAACAAACAACCACGCCGGAGGCGTCAAGAACTCAAGCTTCGGAGCTTTTTCGCGGGCTGCTGGTACTAGCTAAGTAGAATGGGAGACTATCGCAGATGACAAATGCCGCTTTGATGACAAAATTACCGCGCGCGGGAGAGCTGTTCTCAGGGACTCGCGACAGTGTAAACACATTCAATCTACCGGAAAATCTTCGAGGATATTCTGTATTTGACCCAGGCGTTATTTTGGACGTTAAAACTCAAGAGGAAATTTACTCGGTGCTGGTTCCGATTACGACGTCGTCGTTTGGAGCGGATATGACCCCTTACTGGTCGCAACGTCGACAGCAGGGTTATTTCAACCGGCTGACTGAATTCATATTCATTGCTGATCCAGAAGACCAGATCGTTGGCTGGACCGGGTATTCTGTTCTGAAATTTGAAGGGTATGAAAATATCTATATTGATTCGTCAGGAATGATTCCTGCAAAGCAGTCACGAGGTATTATGCGGGCAGTGTGGGCCGAAAGATTAGGTAATAATGCTTTCGCACACAACAACGGGGCGGGTCGATTGTACGTTTCGGCGCGGAGTGAGAGCCCTATACTTTATAAACTATTTTGCGGCCTGGTTGGACGAGAGAGTGTGTACCCAAACGTAGGCGGATCATTGCCAGATCACATTATCAGATGTGGCGCGGATCTCGCGGCTTGGCTTGATCAGAGTGCGCTTCTGGAACGAGAGCGTCTCATTATCCGTGGCGCATACGCGAACTTGGACGCCCTTTACGATGAACTTCCGTCGACTGGAGATTCGACACTCGATCGTCTCTTCCGAGAAGAGCTTGGGCCCCTCGATGCGTATCTGCTTGTTGGAGAGGTCTCTTCGCCGGAGAAAAAGTCTTGAGCGCGGCTCTATAACCAGTTCCTGATCCAACAGAAGCTCCACAACACTGACGTATCCCGTTTTCACGCGATCCGGCCCTCAGTCTGGCTTTTCCTGGCGTCTGACTTTTCCTGACGCGCTAACGCGCGGCTTGAGAGGGAATTGTTGTCGCCCCCGAATGACCGGACACGGTGCGATGAACTGGCGGGGTGAACGATTTCCAAGAGCTTGTGCGGGTGAACCTCGTGTCCGCTTCCAGCGGCGGTCAGCCGCCGGCCAGGGGAACAACTGGTTCGGCGCGATGCCATGTCGGCGGCCAACGAGACTGACCGTCATGCTCGGTTCGAAGGTTTCCTCGGTGAAGGAAATTAATAGAAAGGGTTATGCAATTCAAGGTGGTATGATAACGTAAGTATCCCTTGGGTCTATATGTTGAAAGTCGCTGGCGTGGGGACTGCTTCGGCGCAATCGCTCTTCATTCATGATCGTATGATGCGATCGAGCAAGGATACTTCCCATGCAAAACTGTCTGCCGAGGATTTCGTCGATATGCTACTCCGTGGGGCAGATAAGACCCATTGAAACGCTGGTCGATTTGGGTATCGCCGATCAGAACGCGATAGAATGGTTGGCCGCCAGGGGAATACAGAATTTCTGCGAAGATAGTCGTCCGGCCCACGACATGTGCAGATCATGCATCGCGGACACCTTATTGGAGTCCGGCCTGCAACCCTCCGATATTGGTGCTGTGGTAATCGGACCCTCTATGGCGAAGTGGGATTTAAAAGAGGAACAATCCTTCCTCGCTACACTGGCTTCAATTGGTTTTTCGCGAACGCAGATTTTTGGAGTCTCGATGCAGGCCTGCAGCGTCGCGAATGCCGCACTCGACCTGGCGCGGCTGCTTATTTCATCCTCTTCCGGATTAAAGAATGTGCTGGTCATAATCTTTGGGAAAAATTGTGAGGGAGATCGTCTGGCGCCGCAGGCAACGACGCTTTTCAGCGATGGCGCAGTTTCGTGCATTGTTTCTTCTGATTTTGGAAGTCTCGAAATCGTCGGTGCTGCGAGCCTTACGGATCCCGCGCTCGCGACATTGGAATGGACCGAGCCCAATTTCCAAAAGTATCTGCTATCCGGTGTGTCTTCATTGCGTCAGGTCTGCGAAAGCGTTTATTTGCAAAGCCGGATTTCTTCCAGCGATATTGCTGCGGTATTCGGTACCAACGGAAGCACGATCTATTTGCAAATGATTGGATTTGCTTCGGGCGTGGCTGACAACCACGTCTACCGGGAGAACTTATCACGCTATGGTCACGTATATGGCTGCGACAATCTAATCGGAATGCGAGATCGGATGCTCACCCAGGATTTCGAATCAGGTGAGTACATGATTTCGGTAGCATGGGCTCCTAATGTTGCCAGTGCTTGCTTGTTGCGACGAGTCTAGAGGGGCCCGACAGAGACAACTCTGATGAGAGAGGCTGCCTCCAAGTGGAGGTCCGGGTGAAGCGCTCCAAGAGCCACGTCATCCGGCCCGACAAACTTAGAGAAAAATGGCAATCGCATCATAGGTCAATCGCATCACAGGTTATGAAATGGGACACTTAACCGAGAAAGAAAAGCTTATGGCCGCCATTTGGGCTTCGGTTCTGGGACAGGCAATTCGCTCGCCTGGGGCCGACTTCTTTGCCCTGGGCGGATCCTCGCTTCTTGCCATGCAGATAGCGGCTGAAGCCTCGAACAAATTCGGAAAACCCGTCAGCGTAGCGGATGTACTAATGAGTTCTTCTTTAAGGGACCTCGTTTCCGCAATTGAGCTTGATACATAAGATATCTTCCATCCACACTATAGCGAATATTTCGATGGGTAGCTTTTGGCGGAGCTCCGAAATGTTGGATCCAGAACTTGTTTTGGCTGCGTCGGTGCAGCCAAGATACGACTATTCGGACCCGGTTAAGGTCCGCCTGCGAGTTGCTAAATTATCTGCTGCATTAAGGGCCCGTGGATATTGGAGTGCCGAAGAGCAGGCCGTCAGCTGTGAGGATTTATCCGTAGCGCGCGTCGATGGAACATCGTTCGCCGTTCGAATTTATAGGCCAAACGGCATCTCCTATCCAGCGCCTGCCATAGTGTTTTTCCATGGCGGCGGCTTCATGGTTGGCGATTTGGACTTTGAGCATGGACGTTGTCTGAAATGGGCAGCGAGCACGCCAAGCGTTGTGATCTCGTGTGACTATCGCCTTAGTCCGGAAAATAGATACCCGGCCGCTTCGGATGATTGTTATGCCTGTTTGGTGTGGGCGGCGCATCGCGCGAACGATTTCGGCATCGATACAAGTCGCATCGCGGTTGCCGGAAGTAGCTGCGGCGGAGGGCTTGCCGCCGCCACAGCCCTGCGAACCCGCGACGAGGGCGGTCCAACGATACGATGTCAGATTCTGATTTATCCTGTTTTAGACGATCAGATGCAGACAGGCTCGATGATGGCATTTGTGGATACTCCGGGTTGGGATCGCAAAAGCACTGCACATATGTGGGCCCATTACTTGCCAGAGGGAAGAATTGAAAGCGTGCCGCCCTACGCGGCACCCGCTCGTGCCAACGATTTGTCGGGGCTGCCGCGGACCTACATCATGACGGCGGAAATGGATCCATTGCGAGATGAAGGGCTAACCTATGGCTCGAGATTGCTGCAGGCAGGCGTGCCCACCGAGATTCACAATTTCTCCGGCGCCTTTCACGCTTTTGACACCGTTGGATATTCAAGGCTGGGTAAGCGCGTCCTCGACGAGCAGATCTCTGCGTTTCAACGCGCGTTCTATTGAGAATCGAGCAGCTCGAAACGTTGAGGGTATACTATGGACCCAGAAACAATGGTCTCCGTCGTCGAGCGCCCGAGCCAGATTCTCCGTGGTCGAGTTGATGGAGGCGTCATTATTGTTGAAGGAAGCAATGTTCGCGAACGCAGCACGAGGGAGCTCGCGCTGGACGTTGATAACGTCGTCGAATATCTGAGCAAGGGCGGACTCGGGGCAGGAGATCGAGTTGGTATTCGGGGGCCAAATTCCTACGAGTGGTTGGTGTTGGATTTGGCCCTGATTTCCCTTGGTTGTGTTTCCGTTTGCGTCCCTCCCGAAGCTGCTGAGTTCGATTCGGTACCCGTTGCTTCGCTGATGGAGACGCTGCACCTAACGGTGATGTTTCAGACGCCTGGCGGCAAGAATGAAGTTTCGGAGCGCGGTATTGTCGACCTTTCCAGAATCCTTGAAGCAATTCCGCCGGAGATAAGGCTTGGCGATAAGAACGAACGCCAGACGACGTCGGCAGCGCGCGACGTGTTTACCGTGGTATTTTCCTCAGGCTCGACCGGACGTTTGAAGCGACTGCCGATCTCATGGTCGACCAATCAGAGGCATGTGGAAGCGTTTGGCAAAGCGTTTGGTTTGAGCACGAGTGATCGAATTCTAGTCGTATTGCCGTTCTCTTCGTTCCAGCAGAGGCACTTGGTGCACTGTGCTATATGGCACGGTTGTAAAGTCGTACTTGCGCGTCTCGAAAACTTTTTGGGCGCGCTGCAGCACGGCAAACCTACCGTTATATTAGGGCCACCCAGTTTTTATGAAATTGTCGAACAACGTTTCAATTTGCTGCCCGCTTGGCATCGTTACAGCATATTGGCACTTTCAAAAGTGACCAGCCTCGTCTCTGATAAGCTGCGCCAAAAATGGGCGACAATAATGTTTGGTGCGTTTCATCAATTGTACGGTGGTGAAGTCCGAATAATGTTGGTTGGCTCGGCGCCTGTGAAACGTCGCACGTTGGAATTATTCAGACTAGGCGGTTTCCCGTTGTTCGAGTGTTACGGAATGACTGAGGCTGGCTGGATTGCCTGGAACAGCCCGGGCGCTAACAAGATTGGGACAGTTGGATTGGCAGCCTTTCCCGGAACAGTTCAAATAGCTGATGATGGCGAAGTATTGATTTCGAGCGCCTGGAACCAATGTGCGTCGTATGAGGCATTTGAGGACGAGGCTGTAGAGAGCGGTGTTTTTATTGCCGGAGATACCGTGGCGACCGGGGACGTTGGGGCGTTCGATGCTGATGGTTACCTAACTCTATCGGGTCGGAAGAAGAACGTGATCGTGACGCTCGGCGGGTTAAAGGTCTCTCCGGAAGAAATTGAGATCCAGATCTCAGCGTTGCCGATGGTCCGACACGCGATTGTGTTCGATCATCCTGGTATGCCGTCTCTCGCAGCGGCGATTTGGACGCGCGACGACAACCAACATGACAAAAGAATCGCGGTGGAAGCACTCAGGGCTCTTAATGCCACCGCCCTGAGGCGGACACCGGTGCTCGGGATCGTGTTCCCCAGAACAAGCCTCTCGATTGAAAGTGGCTTGCTCACCCGGAACCTCAAGATTGATCGCACAGGCGTACGATCGAAGTTTCAAGATGCTCTGCTTTCGTTGAGTGCGGCAGTAGACACGCCTTAACACGGAAAGCGGAAATTCAATAAGAGAACATCGGAGGCCTGCCGTATCTTTCTGGCGGCTGGAAGCCGATGGGCGCGGGATCTCAAGCACGCCATCATGTGAGCTGGCGTTCCCGCTTCCCGGGCTCAATCACCGCCACATCCCGCGCATCCGCGCTCCAACGTCGATGCGCGGCCCCGTGCGCGCGGCACGCGCCGCGGCACCAGCGATCGCCCGCGGCCACACCGTCTTTTCGAACAGGCCGAGCAGGCGATCGGGAATGAAGCGCGTCCGCGAGGCATAGACGTGGCGGTCGCCCTTCGCATGCTGGCCGTGGGTGAAGAAGCGCTGCGGCACCACCAGGTGCAGGTCGTCCTTGGCGCGGGTCATGGCGACGTAGAGCAGGCGGCGTTCTTCTTCGAGCTCTGCGCTGGTGCCGGCGCCAAGATCGGAGGGCATGCAGCCATCGACCACATTGAGCACGTAGACCGACTTCCATTCCTGCCCTTTGGCGGAGTGGATCGTCGACAGGATCAGATAGTCCTCGTCGAGCAACGGCACGCCGGCCTGGTCGCTGGTGGCGTCGGGCGGATCGAGCGTGAGTTCGGTGAGGAAGCGTTCGCGCGACGGATAGCCGCCCGCGATTTGTTCGAGCTGGATCAGGTCGGCGCGGCGGGTCTCGGCATCCTCGTGGATACGGTCGAGATGCGGCTCGTACCACAGTCGCGCGCGTTCGAGGTCGGCCGGCCAGTTCGACTGGCAAAGGTTCGCGACGACACTGACAAAACTTTTCCAGTCCTCGCCGGCGCGCGGCGGCGCTAGCGCTTGCGCAAGTGCTGCGATCGGATCTGGCGCGTCAGCCATGTGATCGAGCACGCGCTGCGCCGAGGTCGGGCCGACGCCGGGGATCAGATGCATCAGCCGGAAGCCGGCGACGCGGTCGCGCGGATTTTCCACAAAGCGCAACAGCGCCAGCATGTCCTTGATGTGGGCGGCGTCGAGAAATTTCAACCCTCCGAATTTGACGAAGGGGATGTTGCGGCGGGTCAGTTCGATTTCGAGCGGGCCGGAGTGACTGGAGGTCCGGAACAGTACCGCCTGCTGCTTAAGCAGCGTACCGGATTCGCGGTTTTCCAGAATGGTTTCGACGATGCAGCGGGCCTGATCGGCCTCGTCGCGCACCGTGACCAGCCGGGGTTTTGCGCCGGACGTCCGCTCGGTCCAGAGGTTCTTTGTAAAGCGCTCTTTTGCCAAATCGATCACGCCGTTGGCGGCCGCCAAAATGGTCTGCGTCGATCGGTAATTGCGATCGAGCGTGATGATATCGGCCGGCGGTGAGAACTGACTTGGAAAATCCAGGATGTTGCGCACGGTCGCGGCGCGAAAGGAATAAATCGATTGCGCGTCATCGCCGACCACAGTGAGGCCGTGGCCGCCGGGTTTTAGGGCCAGCAGGATCGACGACTGCAGCCGGTTGGTGTCCTGATATTCGTCGACCAGCACATGGTCGAAGCGGCCGCCGATGTCGTCGGCCAGCGCCTGATCGCTCATGGTCTGGGCCCAGTACAGCAGCAGGTCGTCGTAATCGAGCACGTTCTGGCGCTGCTTGGCTTCGACATAGGAAGCGAACAATTCCTTCAGTTCGGAAGCCCATCCGGCGCACCACGGGAATGAGGTGCCCAGCACCTGCTCGATCGCGGTCTCGGCGTTGACGCAGCGCGAGTAGATCGCAAGGCAGGTGCCCTTGGTGGGAAAGCGCTTTTCGGTTTTGGAAAATCCCCGTTCGTGGCGGATCAGATTCATAAGGTCGGCGGAATCTTCGCGGTCATGGATCGTGAACCCGGCGTCGAGGCCGATCTGATCGGCGTGTTCGCGCAGCAGCCGCGCGCCGATGCCATGGAAAGTGCCGGCCCAGGCCAGCGCGTCCGTCATGATGCCGGCATTGTCGCCCAGCACTTTGCGCGCGATCCGCTCGACGCGTTTTGTCATCTCGGACGCGGCGCGGCGCGAGAACGTCATCAGCAGAATGCGCCGGGGGTCGGCGCCTTGAACGATAAGATGGGCCACCCGATGCGCCAGCGTGTTGGTCTTGCCGGAGCCGGCGCCGGCAATTACCAGCAGCGGCGCGAACGGGCCCGGTCCCGCCGCGCCATGCTCGACGGCGCGCCGCTGGTCCGGATTAAGGCTGTCGAGATAGGCGGCCGCTGGCACGGGATGTTGGTCCTTGGGATGGAGGATTGGACTTCGCGGATAAGCGCTGCACGCAACGGCTCCCGTGCATTGCCGCGCAGGTATTCCGGACGAATCCTGTCCTTGATTCTCAGCGAATGCTACGAACAAATCAAGAACAATCCCTTACCTCCGATTGGAAAGCAGGTGCCACCCCAAAATTCTGTATAATCGCGGCTAAACGTCGGGCCGGTCGTTGAGGCAGTGACCGCAAATCGCGTATTTCCATTCTCTCGCCTGTTCGCAGTACCGCCGCATCCCGGGCCAATCAAAAAAATGAACAACAACGCTCCCTCTCATCCCAGCCGCTCATCGTCCGAAACTCCGGAATTCGACTACATCATCGTCGGCGCGGGCTCCGCCGGATGCGTGCTCGCCAATCGCCTGAGCGCCGACAGCAAACATTCGGTGCTGCTGCTTGAAGCCGGTCCGAAAGACAGCAATCTCTGGATCCACGTGCCGCTGGGCTACGGCAAGCTATTCAAGGACAAGACCGTCAACTGGATGTACCAGACCGAACCCGAACCGGGACTGGACGGGCGAACCATCTTTCAGCCGCGCGGCAAGGTGTTGGGCGGATCGAGTTCGATCAACGGCCTGCTCTACGTGCGCGGCCAGCACGAGGATTACGATCGCTGGCGCCAGCACGGCAACGGCGGCTGGGGTTACGACGACGTGCTGCCCTACTTCAAGAAAGCGGAAAATCAGGCGCGTGGCGCCGACGAATTTCACGGCGTCGGCGGCCCGCTGCCGGTTTCCGATTCACGGCATGGCGATCCGCTTTCCGATGCCTTCATCGCCGCCGCGGCCGAAACCGGCATACCCGTGAACAAGGATTTCAATGGTGCATCGCAGGAGGGCGCGGGCTGGTTCCAGACCACGACGCGCAACGGAAAACGCGCCAGCACGGCGGTCGCGTATCTGCGCCCGGCCATGGGCCGGAAAAACCTGCATGTCGAGACGTCGGCGCTGGCGCAGCGCATCCTGTTCGAGGGCCGTCGTGCGGTTGGCCTCGAATATCGCAAGGAAGGCAGCCTGCGCACGGCGCGGGCGCGCCGGGAAATCCTGGTCTCCAGCGGCGCCTATAACTCGCCGCAGCTACTGCAACTCTCCGGCGTCGGGCCTGCGGAGCTGTTGAAAAAGCACGGCATCGACGTCGTGCTCGACGCCGCCGGCGTCGGGAACGATCTGCAGGATCACATGCAGATCAGGGTGGTGATGCGTTGCTCTCAGCCCATCACGTT
>Ga0193699_10000503_pt1 | contig 16692 bp, 12 predicted proteins | sample L3c2metaG_FD_160095 | JGI IMG/M metagenome (GOLD analysis project Ga0193699, IMG submission 160095) | Soil microbial communities from a riparian zone of the East river system, Colorado, United States - L3c2 | ecosystem: Environmental > Terrestrial > Soil > Riparian zone | place: USA: East...
GCCTGCAACGCGGGTGGGGCTTGCGCCGGGATCGCCGGCTGCTGCTGCGGCTGCGACAGCGCGGGGGCCGGCACCGGTGCCGGGGCGGCCTTCTGTTGCGCCCATGACGGCGAGCCCAGCGACAGCAGCGCCAGCGCGCCCATCACGGCCCAAGTCACGGCCCGTTTCGCTCGAAAAGGTGACGTCTTCATACTTCGGCCCAGTAGCGGATAAGGTTGTGATAGATACCGGTCAATTTGACCGTTTCAGGGTCATCTCGCCCAAGCCGTTCGATCAGGGCCTGAATCGCGGTGTCGAGGTCGAAAATCAGGCTGCGGGCATGGGCATCCCGTACCATGCTCTGCAGCCAGAAAAAAGACGCCACACGCATAGCCCTTGTGCGCGTACAGTTGCGAACTAGACGCAGGATAGAGTGTCTTCTCCCTGTCGCACAGCTCTAGAACCTGGCGAGCGCTGTGAGGCGGAACGTGCGCGGCTGGCCCGGCGACATGTTGTTGTTGCCGTCGGCCGTCGCCCAGTAGCCCTTGTTGAAGATGTTCTCGACGTTGAACTGCACCCTCCAGTTCTCGTCCACCTTCGCATAAAGCGCCGCATCGACACGGACGAAGCCGGGCAATCGCACGGTGTCGTCCGAGGAGGCGAAAGAATCAGAGAAATAGATCACGCCGAGCGCGGCCGCCCAGGTCGGATTGATCTGGTACTTATTCCACAGCGAGAACTGATTGTAGGGCACGAGTTGCACCCGGTTGCCGGCGACGATCGTCGCGGAGGTGTTGCTGGTGATACGCGCGTCCGTATAAGCATAACCAAACGATGTCTGCCAATCGGGCATGACATAACCCGTCAAGGCAGTTTCGAACCCGCGGATCTTGTGCGCGCCGCTCGGGATAAAGAGTCCGTTACCGCTTGGATCGGCGATCGGCACGTTGGTGCGGATGAGTTCATAGATCGCAGCGGTGAACAGCAGCTTAGGATTGATGTTCCACTTGGCGCCGATTTCGGTGTTTTCGAACTTCTGCGGCTCAAGGATCAGGGTGCCAGGACTTAGCGCGCTGAACTGATCGCCCGATGCCGGCAGATAAGACGTGCTCCAGGCGGTATAGAGCGACAGGGTATCGATCGGCTTCACGATGACCGCAGCACGCGGCGAAATTTTCTCGTCGACCCGATTGCGCAGAATGTTGGTATTCTGGTCCAGCGCGGACAGATCGAAACTGTCGTAACGGGCGCCGACCAGGAATTGCAGCCAGCGCGTCACCTCGATCTGGTCCTGCGCATAGCCCGACGCGATGTTGAGCCGGTATTTGCTGTTGGCGTCGCTGGCAATATGGTTGAAGGTGACCGGGCCGAAATAGGTCGGATTGAACGGATTGACGACGACGTAGGACAAGCCTGCGTTGGCAGGGAATTGTCCGCTGTCCCGCAGCGACAGGCCGGTCTGACGGCCGAACTCGGTACCGAAGGCGATGGTGTGCCGCACCGGACCGGTGATCGTCTTGTAGACAAAGTCGGTCTGGTTGAAGGCGTTCTCGCGCGGGGTGTAATTCTGGTACGCATTCAAGGAAAGCTGCGTTTGATCCGGCGTCACCGCTCCGCCGCCGGCCGAGGCCGGCGCGCCGGTGCCGCCAGGGTAAACGTTCCCGTATCCCCTGTTGTAGTCGGCATAGATCGATCCATTCCGGACGGTCAGGCCGTTACCGAAATCATGCTCGATGATGGCCATGCCGGTCTGCACCTCGACCTTGGCGCTGTTATAGAGCGGACTGCCAAAGAAGGCCGTGAGGTCGCCGTTCGGCGCGAACGGCGTGGTTGGATTGAAGCGCGTTGCGCCGCCCGGAAGCCCTTGCGAGGGGTTGCCGCGATCGGAAAGACGGAAGTCGTGATAGAATTCGTAGCTCAGCTTGATCTTGGTATCGTCCGTCGGCTTCAGGGTCACTGTCGGGTTGATGCCGTAACGTTCGAGGTGGCCGTAGTCGCGAAAAGTATCGCTGCCTTCGTAGAAGGCATTCAGACGCACCGCGACGTTTTCGTTGACGGCCTGGCCCGCGTCCAGCGAGACACGCCGATCGCCGTAGGATCCCGTCTGCATCGTCGCTTCGTAGACTCGCGTGCCGTCGGCCTCCTTAAGCGTGCGGTTGACTAATCCGCCGCCGGCGCCGCGTCCGAAGATCAGGGCGCTCGGTCCCTTCAAAATCTCCAGACTCTGCGTGTTGTAGAGGTCACGGAAATATTGGACGTCATCGCGAAATCCGTTGACGAAGAAATTGGCACTGGAATCGACGCCGCGGATGACAAGTTCGTCACGATTGCCCTCGCCCTGATGGATGGCGACGCCCGGAACGTAACGCGTGACGTCGGTGAGGCTTTGAAAGCTCTGATCCCTGATGAAATCCTTGGTCACGACGGCAACGGACTGTGGAATATTGACCAACGGGGTGTTGGTCTTGGTCGCAGACGACGTGCTGTTGGCGTAGACGCCGACGGTGCCGGTACGCGCGTCCTGCGATACGGCAAAAGCCTTTGGTGCGGCCTGCGGTTCGGGGTGTCGTGCGGCTTGCGCCCGGCGCCGTTGCCCGGAGCGATCGGCACGCTGGGCGGGCGCGCTGCTGGCGCGACGCTTCGCTTCGGGCGCGGTGATCTGAATAGGCGGAAGCTGTGACTCAGCCTGCCCTTGTTGCGCGGCGGTTTGCGCTCGCGTTTCCGTCAACGAAAAAACGCCGAGGGCGATATAGCTCACCGAAAACAGCGTCGCCCGCGCTTTTGCCTTGCTCATCCCACGCCCCTGAATTCTGGTTCGTCCGCGTCATCGAGATGCGGCGAACGGTCCCGGAGGTGTGGTATCGAGCGAAAAATTTTGGGTCAATGCGATCGCGGCATTGGGATGTTTGAATCCATCCAGATCAAAACCATTCTAAATCGCAAGGTTGAAATCGTTCTAAAATTATCTTTGAAGCGTTCTAAAGCGAGCCAAGGAAATGCCCGTAAATCAGGCCTTTTCTGCTGCCGCGCCACTGCCTCGATCAATCCGTGCTGAGCGATTCATCAGCGAAATCCATCATGAACTCCGACGCGGTTACGCATCTCACGACGATCACGCTCGGTGATAGCAACGACATGCCGCGGGGTTACAACGACGTCGCGAACTGCTCAGATCAGAACGACTTTATCTGACGTCGCCGCGGCACGCGGAATGGCCGCAGGGATTCCGATTTGCGCGATTACTTGGTCGCGATACCGGCCGGGGTCTCGCCGGCACCCTTGATGCGCTCCTTGATGTCCACCAGCGTCTTGAGACTGGTCTCGATCGCGTCCGCAGGGACGTCGCGCAGAACATCGGTTGCAATGGAATCGCGCAAACTGTCGAGATCGTCGACCAGCTGGCGGCCGGCCGGCGTCAGAAAAAGCTTGTTGGCCCGGCGATCCCTGGGGTCGGGCCGGCGCTCCAGCAAGCCATGCTCGACCAGTCGATCGAGCAGGCGCACCAGCGAGATCGGCTGCAGTTCCAGCACCTCCGCCAGATCGACCTGCGATAATCCTTCCTGCTGCCGCAATCGGTACAGCACAATCCACCGCGCGCGGGTGGTGCCGCGGCCCTTGGCGCGGTTGTCGATGTAGTTGCGCAGCAGGCGCGAACTTTCGACGAGTTGCGCGACCAGTTGGCGTTTCAGGTCGATGGACATTGGCTACGGCGTCCGAAGCTTTCCAAAATTTTAGAATTCTCAAATTATAGTGTGTGTACACATTAAGTGCACGCATATTATCTGCTCTCCCTGGGAACCCTTTTGAACTCCCATGACTTATTTGTGAACTCGCGAGCCTACCATGACCAAGTCGCGGACCATCCGCTGGATTGTACCGATCGCAGCGCTCGCCGCGGCGGGTTATTTCGGCTGGCAGCAATGGCACGGCGCTGACAAAGCAAGCACCGACAAGGGCGCCCAGAAATCAGCGGTCTCTTCCTCTAACGCTGTACCCGTCACCATTGCCCCGGTCGTAAAAGCGGACTTTCCGGTCTATCTCGGCGGGCTCGGCACCGTTCAGGGCTTCAACACCGTGCTGGTGCGCACAAGGGTCGACGGCCAGATCGACAAGATCGCCTTCAAGGAGGGACAATTGGTCAATCAGGGTGATCTCCTGGTCCAGATCGATCCCCGGCCGTTCCAGGCCGCCCTCGATCAGGCCAAGGCCAAGAAGGCGCAGGACGCAGCCAATCTCGCCAACGCCAATCTCGACCTGCAGCGCTTCACGAAACTAGGCGAATTCGCGACTCGGCAGCAGACCGACACCCAGCGTTCCACCGTTGCGCAGCTGACCGCGCAGATCGCGGCCGACGACGCGGCGATCTTCAATGCGCAAACCCAAGTCGACTACACCACCGTGAAGGCGCCGATCTCGGGCGTCGCCGGGCTGCGTCAGGTCGACCATGGCAACATCGTCAACGCCTCGACGCAGAGCGGGATCGTGACGATCGCGCAGATCGAGCCGATCGCGGTGATCTTCACCGCGCCGGAGGTCCAGCTTCCCTACATCAACGAAGCACAATCGGCGCAGCCGCTGAAAGTGACCGCGCTGACGACCGACGGCAAGAAGACCCTGTCCGACGGCGTCTTGGCGGTGGTCAACAACCAGGTCGACACAACAAGCGGCACCATCCGCCTCAAGGCCGTGTTCGAGAACAAGAACCATGCGCTGTGGCCCGGCCAGTCGGTTTCGACGCGGCTGCTGGTGACCACGCTGAAAGATGCCACCGTGATTCCGGACGACGCAGTTCAGCATGGAACCGACGGGCTATACGCATTCACAGTCAACCAGGACAACAAGGCCGAGCTGCGCAAGATCAAGGTGTCGAAATCGATCGACGGACGCTCGGTGGTCGATGAGGGCCTGAACCCCGGTGAGCAGGTGATCGTGTCAGGACAATACAAGGTGCAGCCGGGATCGACGGTGACGATGGCGGTCGCCAATTCGCAAGCGGCCCCGGCCAAGGCCGAATAGCCATGAACGAAAGCATCTCATCGCCGTTCATCCGGTATCCGATCGCAACCTCGTTGCTGATGGCGGGCATTCTGTTCGTCGGCCTCGTGGCCTATCCCCTGCTGCCGGTGGCGCCGCTGCCGCAGGTCGATTTCCCGACCATCCAGGTCGCCGCCTCCCTGCCCGGCGGCAGTCCTGAAACCATGGCCTCCTCGGTGGCACAGCCGCTGGAGCGGCAGCTCGCCCAAATTCCCGGCGTTGCGCAGATGACGTCGACGAGTTCGCTGGGCACGACCGCGGTCACGATCCAGTTCGACCTCAACCGCAACATCGACGGCGCGGCTAATGACGTGCAGGCGGCGATCAACGCCGCCGGCGGGCAATTGCCGAAAAACCTGCCCTCACCGCCGACCTATCGCAAGGTCAATCCGGCGGACTCCCCGATCCTGCTGCTGTCGGCCACTTCGGACACCCTGCCGCTCACCACCGTCAGCGACTCCGTCGACGCCCAGCTCGCCCAGCAGATCAGCCAGATCTCCGGCGTCGCGCAGGTCACCATCGGCGGCCAGCAGAAGCCCGCGGTCCGCATCCAGATCGACCCCGCCAAGCTGGTGGCCAAGGGCCTGTCGATGGAAGACGTGCGGTCGCAGATCGTGATCACCACCGTCGACAGCCCGAAGGGCAACATCGACGGCGACACCCGCAGCTTCACCATCTATGCCAACGACCAGTTGACGGAGTCGAAGGACTGGAACGACGTCATCATCGCCTATCGCAACGGCGGTCCGCTGCGGATCCGCGACATCGGCCAGGCCGTCACCGGTCCGGAAGATGCGAAACAGGCGGCCTGGGCCAACGGCAAGCGCGGCGTATTCCTGGTGGTATTCAAGCAACCCGGCGCCAACGTCATCGAGACCGTCGACAAGATCAAGGCGCAGCTGCCGCGGCTGGTCGCAGCGATTCCGCCCACCGTCAAGATCGGCATCCTCAGCGACCGCACCCAGACCATTCGTGCCGCGGTGGACGATGTTCAGTTCACGCTGCTGCTGACCATCGGGCTCGTGGTCATGGTCATCTTCGTCTTCCTGCGCAGCGTGTGGGCCACGATCATCCCCAGCGTCACGGTTCCGCTGGCGCTGCTCGGCGCCTGCTCGCTGATGTGGATGTTCGGCTACTCGCTCGACAATCTTTCGCTGATGGCGCTGACGATTTCGGTCGGCTTCGTCGTCGACGACGCCATCGTGATGCTGGAGAACATCACGCGCTACATCGAGGAAGGCGAGACGCCGATGGCCGCCGCGTTCAAGGGCGCCGGCGAAATCGCCTTCACCATCGTCTCGATCAGCATTTCGCTGGTGGCGGTGCTGATCCCGCTGCTGCTGATGGGCGGCATTATCGGACGGTTGTTCCGCGAATTCGCGGTGACGCTGACGATGGCGATCTTCGTTTCCCTGGTGGTGTCGCTGACGCTGACCCCGATGATGGCGTCGCGATTCCTGCGCGCGCACAGGGAAACCCGCCACGGCCGGTTCTATCAATGGAGCGAGCGCGGCTTCGAGGCGATGCTGCATGCCTATGAGCGCGGCCTCGACCTCGCGCTACGCTGGCGCCTGACCACGCTTGCGATCTTCTTCGCGACGCTGGCTTTATCGGTCTATCTGTTCGTGGTGATTCCGAAAGGCTTTTTCCCGCAGCAGGATACCGGCCTGATCACCGCGTCATCGGAGGCCGGACAGGACATTTCCTTTGCCGACATGAAGCGCCGCCAGGAAGAGCTCGGCGCCATCGTGCAGGCCGATCCCGCTGTCGCCAGCGTCGCGATGGCGGTCGGCGGCAGCGGCGGCGCGCTCAATACCGGGCGGATGTTCATCACACTGAAGCCGCGCAACGAGCGCAGCGCCAGCGCGCAGCAGATCATCGCCCGGCTGCGGCCGAAGCTCGAAAAGGTCCAGGGCGCCCGGCTGTTCATGCAAGCGGCGCAGGACGTGCGGCTCGGCGGCCGGGCTACCCGCACGCAGTTCGAATACACGCTTCAGGATGCCAATCTTTCCGAGCTGAACGAGTGGGCGCCGAAGATCCTGAACAAGATGAAGACGCTGCCGCAACTGCGCGACGTGGCGACCGACCAGCAGACCCAGGGAACCACGCTGACGCTGACGGTCGACCGCGATGCCGCCTCGCGCTTCGGCATTCAGCCGCAATTGATCGATGACACCCTCTACGACGCGTTCGGCCAGCGCCAGGTCACCCAGTATTTCACCCAGCTCAACAGCTATCACGTGATCCTGGAAATCCTGCCGGAGCTGCAGGGCAAGCTCGACACGCTCGACAAGCTCTATCTGAAATCGCCGAGCACCGGCGATCAGGTGCCGCTGTCGGCGTTCGCGAAATGGACCAGCGTCCCGGTCCGGCCGCTCTCGATCAGCCACCAGGGCCAGTTCCCGGCGATCACAATCAGCTTCAACCTCGCGCAGGGCGTGGCGCTGGGGCAAGCGACCGACGCGGTTCAGAGCGCCATGGTCGAACTCGGCGCCCCTCCTACGCTCAGCAGCAGCTTCCAGGGCACCGCGCAGGCGTTCCAGCAATCGCTCGGCACCGTGCCGCTGCTGATCATGGCGGCGCTGGTCGTGGTCTACCTGATCCTCGGCATTCTCTATGAGAGCTACATCCACCCCTTAACGATTTTGTCGACGCTGCCCTCGGCCGGCGTCGGCGCGCTGGCGATCCTGATGGCGTTCGGATTCGACTTCAGCCTGATCGCTCTGATCGGCATCATTCTGTTGATCGGCATCGTCAAGAAGAACGGCATCATGATGGTCGACTTCGCGATCTCAGCCGAACGCGACGAGCACTTGCCGCCGGAAGCGGCGATCCGCAAGGCCGCCTTGCTGCGGTTCCGGCCGATCATGATGACGACGATGGCGGCACTGCTCGGCGGCGTGCCCTTGATGCTGGGAACCGGTACCGGATCGGAAATCCGCCAGCCGCTCGGCTATGCCATGGTCGGCGGCCTGATCGTCAGCCAGGCGCTGACGCTGTTCACGACGCCGGTGGTCTATCTCTATCTCGACAAGCTCTCGATCGCGATTTCGGGCTGGGGGCGATCAGGTGAGACCGAGGCCGAGCGGGCTGAGCACGACTCGATGAAGCAGGCCGCCGAGTGACTTGACTTTGGCGGCATACCGGCACATCCGAAAGGATATTCCTCGCGGAGCCGGCTCAGTGAAAATTTCCATGAAGCGTTTGATCGTCGTGGCCATTTTGGGTTTTGCAACGACCGGGCTCGGCCAAGCCCAGCAGGCACCCAAGGCCAAGGCCGCGGCGAAGGCCGCCCAGAACACGGCGGCGCCGGCCACGCCGCCGGCCGAGGCCACTCCCGCACCAACGCCTGGTCAGCCCGGCTGGGCCGCGCGATGCTCCAGCGCGAGCCGCGAGGCGCCGCTCGAATGCGCGATGGAGCAGACCGCGGTGCTCAGCAAGACCGGGCAGCTGATCGTGCTCGTCAACATTCGCGTCCCCAGCGACACCCACACCCCGGTCGCGCTGGTGCAACTGCCGCTCGGGTTGAACCTGCCCGGCGGCGCCAAGCTGCAGGTCGACGACGGCAAGACCACCGACCTGCAGATCCAGACCTGCGAAAACAGGGGCTGCTACGCCGGCACGCCGATCGCGCCCGAGCTGCTGACCGCCATGAGATCGGGAAAACAGCTGAAGGTGTTGTTCCAGAACCTCGCCAAGGAAACCATCACCATTCCGATGCCGCTGACCGATTTTGCCGCCGCCTACGACAAGATCAAATAGTCCGCCGTCATTGTCTCCCCATCTCGGCGGCACCGACGCCGTCGCCGTCGAGCTTCTGGTCGTTGTGCATGGCGACGGTCACCCGCAGCAATCGCCCGGTGAATTCGAACGGGGCGTCATAATGCGACACGGGGCTGCTGCGATCGCGTCCGATGTCGAGGCCGGACCACGAGATGAAATTGTGGAATCCAAGCTGGGTCTGGATCGATCCGGCGGGCTCGCCATCGATCAGCAGCGTATAGGCGCTGACCCCCGTGCGCGCGCCCTTGGCCGGCGGCATCTCGCGTACCAGGCGCTCGACATGCACGCCGAGCCGATGGACGCCTGACGGCACCTTGCGGTTCGAGCTGACGATCTCATGACCGCCGCCGATATTGAGGTCGTGAACCAGAACACCATCCTTGATGTAGAGGCTGTAGCCCGAGGTGGCGTCGCCATGGGCGATCAGGACGCCCTCGGCACCGCCAGCGTCGATCTCGACATGGGCCTCGATGGTGTAGCTGCGGCTGCGCACATCCGGCGCGACATCGGTCGGCACGTGCCCCATACCGGCGTGAAACACAAAATTGTTGCGCGCGCCCTGGAATCGCAAGGCGTTCTCCGCAAAACGTGGCCCGAAGCGATCGTCGAGCGGCAGCACATGGTGTTTCTCGGCCTCGCTCCACCACAGTTTTGTCAGTTCAGCCAGTCGCTCCGGCTCGCTGGCGGCGAGATCCTCGACCTCGGAGAAATCCCGGTCGAGATGAAACAGCTCCCATTTGTCGTTCTCGAACGGCGTCCCCGGCGGATGATAGGACACCGCCTTCCAGCCCTGATGCCAGAGCCCGCGATGCCCGAACATCTCGAAATACTGCGGCGACGATTTTGAAGGCACCGATGGATTCATGATCGAGCGCGCAAAACTTTCGCCTTCGATCGGCATTTGTGCAATTCCTCCGATCGCCGCCGGCGCGGTGACGCCGATCAGGTCGAGCAAGGTCGGCGTCAGATCGCTGGCATGAACGAATTGATGACGCAATTCGCCCTTCGCCGCGATGCGCTTTGGCCACGAGATGATGAAGGGATCGCGGATGCCGCCGCCATGGGTGTTCTGCTTGTAGCGGCGCAAAGGCGTGTTGGAGGCCATCGCCCAGCCGTGCGGAAAATTGGTGTGTGAATCCGGACCGCCGATATCGTCGATCCGCCGCAGCTTTTCCGCCAGCGGCTCGGGCCTGAAATTATAGGGGCCCATCGCGTTCACAAAACCCAGCGGTCCGCCTTCCTGGCTGGCGCCGTTGTCCGACAGCACCAGGATCAAGGTGTTGTCGCGAAGGCCGGCGGTGTCGAGAAACCCGATCAGCCGCGCGAGGTGCTGGTCAGCGTGGTCGAGCGTGCCGGCGAAAGCGGATTGCAACCGCGTGAATACGCGCTGTTCGTCCGCACCATGTTCGTTCCACGCTTTCACGCCGTCATTGCGCGCGGGCATTCTGGTTCCCTGCGGCACGATGCCCATCGCCTTCTGCCGCGCCAGGCGCTGCTCGCGCTCGATGTCCCAGCCATGGGCGAATATCTCGTCATAGCCTTTGATGATATCGGCGGGCGCCTGATGCGGCGCGTGACAGGCGCCGAGCGCGAGCCAGGTCAGCCACGGCAGATCGGGCCGGTCGGCGGTGTGATCGGCGATGAAGCGGATCGATTGGTCGACCAGATCCGAGGTCAGATGATAGCCGTCGGCATAGCTGCCGGGCGGATCGATGTGGGTATTGTCCGACACCAGCTCCGGCGCGAACTGGTCGGTCTCGGCATCGAGGAAGCCATAGAACCGGTCAAAGCCGCGGCCCAGCGGCCAGCCATCGAACGGTCCGGTCGCGCCGCTTTCGGTCAGCGGCGTGACATGCCATTTGCCGACCATGTAATTGCGATAGGCGTGGGCCCTGAGCATTTCCGCCAACGTTCCGGCTTCGCGAGCGATCTTGCCGCGATAGCCGGGGTAGCCGCTGTCGAAATTGGCGAGGCAGCCGACACCGACGGAATGGTGGTTGCGTCCGGTGAGGAGCGCGGCGCGCGTGGTCGAGCACATCGCGGTGGTGTGGAACCCAGAGTAGCGCAGGCCTTCGGCCGCGAGCCTGTCGATCACAGGCGTGTTGATCGGCGAGCCGTAGCAGCCGAAATCGGAAAAGCCGACGTCGTCGAACAGCACCACCAGGATGTTGGGCGCGCCGGCGGGCGGTTTTGGCGCCGGCGGCCACCAGGGTTTTGAACCGGCGACGGTCTTGCCGATGGTGCCGCGAAATAGGCTATCGCTGCTAGCGCTCACGCTTTCCACTCCCCTGTTTCTGCGACCGCGGTTGATCCGCCGGTTCGCCTTTCCGGGCGGGCCATGCCGCGAGCCGTCGCGGGCATTGCCCAAAACCATAATCCGAATTATGATTATGATTATTTGCCGAAAGATGCAACCTTCGATGCCGCCGCGATCCGAACCATTCGACTTTCCCGGCGTGACGCCGTCGCGGCAGAAGCGGAGCCGGGAAACCACCGCCGCCCTGCTGCAGGCGGGCGCCGAGATGCTGCGAACGCGCAGCCTCGCCGAGCTGTCGATCGAGGCGCTGTGCAGCAAGGTCGGCGCCACCGTCGGCGCCTTTTACAGCCGGTTCGAGAGCAAGGAAGCCTACTTCAACGCCCTGATCGAGGTCGCGGCGCGCGACGGCGAAATTAGGCTGTCACAGATGGTAAGCGAACGGCAGCGCACGGACGGCTCGCTCGACGCGATTTGCCGTAGCCTGGTCCACGGCATCATCGGCTGGATCCGAAACCATGAAGGCGTCCTGCGCGCAGCCCTGCAGCACGACGATACCAGGCCGAACAAGTGGACGACGTTCAAGGGACTGGCGCGTGCCACCACCGGTCATGCCACGCCTCCCCTGCTCCAGATCATGGGCAAGGGCCGCAAAGCCGCCAAGACGCGAAGCATTGCCTTCGGGTTTCAGATGGTGCTGGGCACGCTGGTCAATGCCATCCTCAACGATCCCGGGCCGCTGTCGATCCACGATGACGAGATGGAGGTGCGGTTGAGCAACTGTCTCTTGCTGCTGCTTGAGGCGGAGATGACGGCGACATCGCCCGAGGCTTCGCTCAAGGCTTCGGGGCGCAACGCAGGCCGGCGCAGGAAATAGATCGGCCTTCGGACGTCACCCGGTGCCGAGATAAGCCTTCTGCACCTGCGGATCCTCGGCGAGCGCCGCCGCGGTGCCGGACAACACGCTCTTGCCGACCTGCAGCACCGTGGCAAAATCCGAAACCTCCAGCGCAAGCTCGATCGATTGTTCGGCGAGCAGGATGGTCAGGCCTTCGCCGTGCAGCCGGCCAAATGTCTCGTACATCGACTCGACCACCGTGGGCGCGAGGCCCAGCGACGGCTCGTCCAGCATCAGCAGTTTTGGATCGCTCATCAGGGCGCGGCCGACCGCCAGCATCTGCCGCTCGCCGCCGGACATGGTGCCCGCGCGCTGGCTGCGCCGCTCTGCCAGTTTCGGGAAGATGCCATAGACGCGTTCGAGCAGACTCGCGGCGCGCGCCTTGTCGCGCAGCGGGGTGGCGCCAAGCAAAAGATTGTTCTCGACGCTCTGCTGCACGAACAGCCGCCAGCCCTCCGGCGACAGAGCGAGGCCCTTGCGCACGATCGAAAACGCGCTCTGGCCGCCGATCTCCTGCCCGCGAAATTCGATCGACCCGGAATACACCGGGATCAGGCCGGCAATGGCGTTGAGAACCGTGGTCTTGCCGCCGCCGTTAGAGCCGAGCAGCGCGACCACGCTGCCCTCGGGCACTTCCAGCGACACGTCGGAGACACCGATCAGGTCGCCGTAGCGGACTTCCAGGTGCTCGATCTTGAGCAAGGGCGCGGTCATGACGCGGGTCCGCCCATCAGTTCGATCGGCGTGTGGCCCGCGGCGGCCTTGGCGGCGCGCTTGCCCAAATAGGCCTCGATCACCGCCGGGTTGCCGGTGACCTCGCGCGGGCTGCCGCGCGCGATCTCCTTGCCTTGGTGAAACACCACCACGCGGGTCGCCAGCGACATGATGACTTCCATGATGTGTTCGACGATCACAAGCGTGATTCCGGAACGATGGATGTCGCGCACCAGATCGATCGCGAGTTGCACTTCCCGCTGGGTGAGGCCGGCCATGGCTTCGTCGAGCAACAGAACTTTTGGTTCGGTGGCGAGCGCGCGGGCGATCTCGAGCCGCTTGCGGCCGGGCGTGCCGAGCGAACGCGCCGGCGCATTGGCGAGCCTGCTCATGCCGACGCGCTCCAGCACCGCCCGCGCGCGGGCTTCGGCTTCGGCGCGATGCGATGTGCGCAGGAACGCGCCGATCATCACATTCTCCAGCACCGACATGCCTTCAAAAGTCTGCGGCACCTGGAAGGTGCGGGCAAGGCCGAGATGGGCGCGCGCCTCCGGCGTCAGATCGGTGATGTCGTGGCCTTCGAACAGAACCTTGCCCGAGGTCGACAGGAGATCGCCGGTCAGGCAATTGAACAACGTGGATTTGCCGGCACCGTTCGGCCCGATCAGGCCGAGAATATCGCCCTGCTCCAGCGTCACCGACGCCGCATCGACGGCCTTGAAGCTGCCAAAGGCCTTTGTCACGTCGCGCGCTTCAAGGAGCATGGGTGGCTCCCTCCGCGACTGGCGTCACCGGTGTTTTTCTCCGCCGCGCCCACAGCCGGTTGATCAATGTCAAAATGCCGCCCGGCTGAAACCGCGCGATCAGCACGATGATGGCGCCGTACACCACAAAAGTCAGGCCCGCGCCCTTGCCGCCCAGGAGGTTGTTGGAGACTTCCTCCAGCGGCACCAGGATCGCCGCGCCCACCAGGGGTCCGAACAGCAGGCCGGCGCCGCCGAGTGCTGCCATGATCAGCATCTTCACCGAGATCAGGATGCCCAACCCCGATTCCGGATCGACGAAACCGAACATCATCGAATAGAGCGCGCCGGCGACGCTGGTCAGCCCGGCGCTGAGCATGAAGGCGTAGAGTTTGGTGCGGGCGGCGGGCGCGCCGAGCGAACGGGCCGCGCGCTCGGAATCCCTGATCGCGCGCAGATAGAATCCCATCCGGCTGTTCGCCATCCACCAGGTGATGCCGAGCGTGATCACGAGCACCGCGAGGAACAGGTAGTAGTAGGGCAGCGCCGAGGTAAAGGAGAGGTCGAGCACCGTGCGCGGGAGGGTCGGACCGCTGAGACCGACGGCGGCGCCGAGAAATTCAGTATTGGTGACGATCAGCCTAACGAGTTCGGCCACCGCGATGGTCGCCATGCTGAAATAATGCCCCGACAGCCGCAGCGTCGGCACCCCGATCACGGCGGCGATCAATACGCTGGCGATGATCCCGGCGGGAATTCCGACCAGCGGCGGCAGCGCGAAATGCGAATACGCCGCCATCGACGCATAGGCGCCGCACCCGAAGAACACCACATGGCCGACCGATACCTGGCCGGCATAGCCGCCGACGATGTTCCACGCCGACGCCGCGATCGCATAGAGCAGCACCAGCGCCCCAAGCCGCTGCAGGAACGGCGTCGAGAACAGCAGCGGATACGCGATCACCAGCGCGAGCGCGACCGAAGGCCAGATAAAACGCCGCATTACCTCGTGCCCATCAGTTCTTGCCCATCAGGCCTTGCGGCCGGAACCAGAGGAAGCCCAGGAACAGCGAATACACCACGATGTCCTTGTAGACGGCGCCGATCCAGTACGCCGATACGGATTCGATGACGCCGATCAGGAGCCCCGCGACCAGCGCGCCGGGCACGCTGCCGAAGCCGCCCAGCGACACCGTGACAAAGGCGACGATGCCGAGGGTCTCGCCTACCGTCGGGGCGATATAGAAGAACGTCGCGATCAGCGCGCCGGCAATTCCGGTGGCGCCGGCGGCAATCGCCCAGGCGATGGCCTGCATGGTGTCGGGACGAATGCCCATCAACTGCGCCGCGGTGGAATCCTCGGCGACCGCGAGCATCTTCGAGCCGAGCGAGGTGCGCGTCAGCAGCAGGTGCAGGCCGAGCGTCACCAGCAAGGCGACCACGCCGGCGAGCAGCCGCGAGGCCTGAATCCGGATGCCGAGCACGTCGAAGGTGCCGCCGACGATGTTTTCCGGCAGCGACATGAAGTTGGCGCCAAAACCCCAGAACACCGAATAGCGCAGCAACAGCGCCAGCCCGAAGGTGCCGAGAATCTGGGCCAGCATCGGCCCCTTCATGACGCTGCGGATCAGCCCGAAATAAATGATGATGCCGAGCGTCGCCAGCACCAGGGCTGCCACCGGCGCGCCGACAAACGGCCCGACGCCGAGCAGCGTCCAGACCACGAACGCCACATACATTCCGAGCATGACGAAGTCGCCATGGGCGAAATTGACGATGTTCATCATGCCCCAGATCAAGGTGAGGCCGGATGAAAACAGCGCGTAGACCGCGCCGAGCAACAGCCCGCCGACGATGACCTGAACGAGGATGGAGGACATGCGGTCCGGAAATCTTGCGGGTTAATTTGCTTCGACAGCGCCATTGCTGATCGACGAAGGCGGGGCTGACGCCCCGCCTCGCATGAATATTTACCAGCCCTTGTACGGCAGCACCGGCGCGGTCTTGGCCAGTTGCTTGGGCCACACCGGAACGTAGTTCGCGCCGTCCTGCAGCTGAATCACCAATCCCGCCGCGAGGGTGTTCTGGCCCTTGTCGTCGAACTTGACGCCCTTGTAGCCCATGATCAGTTGATCGGGCTTGAGGTCGGTGGCCTTCAGCGCCGCCTGGATCTTGTCGGGTTCGGTCGACTTGGCGCGGTCGATCGCATCGACCAGCACGAGGAAGCCCTGCATCTGGCGGGCCGCGGTATCGTCCATATCGTCACCGCCGCTCTTCGTCTTGTAGATTTCGTTGATCAGGAAGGTCGGCGACCCCGCGGCGCCGATTGCAAAGGACGACCGGTTGAAGATGCCCTGCACCGATTTGCCGACCGTCTTGATCAGCGAGGGATCGGAGAAGCCGGCATTGTCGGCCATCAACATCGCCGGCTTGTAGTCCAGCGCCTGCATGGTCTTGGCATAGAGGATCGCATCCGACGTGTAGCTGACCATGATCACCACGTCCGGCTTCTTGTCTTTCAGCTGCAGCACCTGGCTTTGCACGTCGGTGGTGTTGGCCGAATAGGAGATGTCCTGTGCGATGCTGAGGCCGTTTTCCTTGAACACCGACGTGATGACGTTGGCGACCGAGGTGCCGTACTCGGTATTTTCATGCACCAGCGCGATGTTGTCGATCTTGGCGCCGCCGGCCTTCATGTCCTTCAGGAAGTCGAGATAGATCCTGGCGAAGTCCGACGCCACCGGCGTCACCCGGAAGAACCATTTGAAGCCGCGCTCGGTGAGGCTGGCCGCGACCGACTCGCCGTTCACAAAGGGAATGCCGTATTTCTCGGAGATGGCGCTGGCGGTCAGCGTAATGCCGGACTGGTAGGCGCCGGTCAGCGCAACCACCTTTTCTTCCGTGATCAGGCGCAGCGCCTGGTTCTGACCGACCGCGGGGCTGCCCTGATTGTCGGCGAAGATCACTTCGACCTTGGCGCCACCGAGGCCCGCAAGGCCCGCGCTCTTCGTCACCGGCAAATTGCCGAGCCCGGGATTGCCGTTGTTGATGATCTCGACCGCGGTTTCGATCGCGGCCTTGGCGTGGACGCCGGCGCTCGCGGCGTTGCCGCTTAGCGGAAATATCGCGCCGATCTTGACGGTCTTGGTCTGGGCAAAGGCGGTGCCCGATAGCGCAACCGACATCGCGGCGGCGCAGAGCAGCCCGAGAATATGCTTGGATCTCATGATGAAAATCTCCGAAAGGTCCCACCCGATGCCAGGCTCCAAGGCCGGGATGCGCGACGC
>Ga0193699_10000504_pt1 | contig 16655 bp, 12 predicted proteins | sample L3c2metaG_FD_160095 | JGI IMG/M metagenome (GOLD analysis project Ga0193699, IMG submission 160095) | Soil microbial communities from a riparian zone of the East river system, Colorado, United States - L3c2 | ecosystem: Environmental > Terrestrial > Soil > Riparian zone | place: USA: East...
TGTCGTCTCCGTCTCCTTCGCGAACCGCATCAGGCGCGCGGCGCACTCTCTTACCTGACCGACGTTGCCCGGCGCGCCCTCGAGATCACTGGTGAAGATCGTCTGGATCGAATCGACGACAATCGCATCGTACTTCTGCGAGCCGGCGGTGGCGAGGATCGTCTCGAGTAACGTTTCATTGAGGAGCGAGACGTTCTCCGCCGAGCCATGCAAACGCTCGGCGCGGAGCTTCACCTGCAGGGCGGATTCTTCACCGGACACGTAGAGCGTCGAGTGACCCATCTCCTCGAGCTTGCCAGCCACCTGAAGCAGCAATGTGGATTTGCCGATTCCCGGCTCACCGCCGACGAGCACCATCGAGCCGGGAACAATCCCGCCGCCGAGGACGAAGTCGAATTCCTTGATTCCAGTCTTGAGCCGCCGGCCCTGCGAGCTCTTCACGTCGCGGAGCCGCGTAGTGGGGACCACGCTTCCACCCTCGGCCATCGATTTCTGTCCGGATGCGCGGCGTCCCGACGCAGTCGTCGATGCCCGAGCGGTCGCCATCTCCTCGACGAGGGTGTTCCATTCGCCGCAGACGTCGCAGCGGCCGGCCCACTTTGGGTGCTCGGCGCCGCAATTGGTGCAGCGGTATACAGTTTTTCCTTTCGGGCTCACTGCGATGCTAGACGGGGCGACAGATTCTCGAAGCGCGTGTACGTCTTGTTGAAATACAGATTCACGAACCCGGTCGGTCCATTGCGCTGCTTCCCGACGATGATCTCGGCGCGCCCCTCGAGAGAATTGCCGTCCTTGTCGGTGGGACCGTCGTACACTTCCTGGCGGTAGATGAACATCACCAGATCAGCGTCCTGCTCGATGGCGCCGGACTCGCGCAAGTCGGAGAGCTGGGGACGCTTGTTCTCGCCGGTTCGCTGCTCGGGAGCGCGGGACAATTGTGAGAGAGCGACCACGGGAACGCGAAGCTCACGCGAAAGCGCCTTCAGTGAGCGGGAGATGTAGCTGATCTCCTGTTGTCTGCTTTCGGTATTGGTCGGCCCCTGCATCAACTGCAGGTAGTCGATGACCACCATTCCGATGTTGTTCTCCATCTTGAGGCGGCGCGCCTTCGAGCGCATCTCGAGCAGAGTCATGCTGGGCGTGTCATCGATCCAGATGGGAGCGTGGCTTAGAATTCCGGCGGCGCGGCCGAGTCTCACGAACTCTTCATCGTGCAGCTTGCCTTTGCGAAGGCGTTGAGCGTCGACACGTCCCTCGGAGGTGAGCAGCCGCTGTACGAGCTGTTCCTTGCTCATCTCGAGGGAGAAGAACGCAACGGGCACGTTGTTGTCGAGCGCGGCGTTCTGCGCGATGTTGAGAACGAAGGCAGTCTTACCCATCGACGGACGACCGGCGACGATGATGAGATCCGATGGCTGGAAACCTGCCGTCAGCTCGTCGAGATCCTTGAATCCGCTCGCCACACCCGTAATCGATCCGCTGCCGCGTTGAATCTCCTCGATGCGCTCCATCGTCGGCCAGAGGAGCTCCTTGATCCTCATGAAGCCTTCTGAGCCGCGGCTCTGGTTCACCTCGAAGATCTTGTGCTCGGCCTCGTCCAGCAGCTCCGTTGCTGGAGCCGCCGATTCAAAGGCTTCGGCTACGATTGCCGTCGATACTTCAATCAACCGGCGTCGAAGTGCTTTTTCACGAACGATTTTGGCGTGGTACTCGATATTGGCCGCGGTCGGAACCGCGTCGACGAGAAACCCGATGTAATCCTTGCCGCCGCTCGATTCGAGCGAGCCCGACCTGGCGAGCTCCTCGGAGAGCGTGAGCGGGTCTACTACATCGCCGCGCTCTGAGAGAGCGACCATCGCCCGATAGATCCGCCGATGCCCCTCACGATAGAACATCGTGTCGTCGATGAACTCCGTCGCGCGGAGAATCGCGTCGGGATCCATGAGCATGGCCGACAGCACCGCCTGCTCTGCGTCTTCAGAGTAAGGCGGTCGTCGATCCTTGTACGGGTCACGAGCGGGAGGGGCTATCGAGAATTCTACGGGCGAGCTTGACATCTTCCCAAGTCGGTCGTTTCCAGGCCGGATTGCGTAGCAACGCGGCGGGGTGATAGGTGACTATCAAAGGTATGCCATGATAGCGATGAACGAGGCCACGAAGTTGTCCTATCCCGGCCTTTGTTTGCAATAGCGTTTGTGCCGCGAAAGTTCCGAAAGCGACGATTACTTTCGGTTGGATGAGCTCGAGCTGCCTGATCAGGTACGGACTACAGGCTTCAACTTCTTCCGGGCGTGGATTCCGATTTCCCGGTGGCCGGTGCTTGAGGACGTTGCAGATGAACACCTGCTCCCTCGTCAGATCAATTGCTTCCAGAATCTTGGTCAGGAGCTGTCCAGCCTGGCCGACGAATGGACGGCCGGTCTCGTCCTCCTTCGCTCCAGGAGCCTCCCCGACGCACACCAGCTTTGCTTTCGGATCGCCTTCGCCCGGCACGGCGTTCGTAGCGGTCTCGTAGAGCGAGCAGCGTGTGCACTTCCGCACTTTCTCCGCGATCTCATCGAGGCTGCGAAGCTTCTCGATTACACTCGGCACCAGCTCCGCCTCGTTGGCGGGGATGACGATGCCTTTCTTGAATGCCATGTCGTCCGGGATTTCAGTCGTAGTCGATGCTGATTCGATCGTAGGTTCAACAGATGCCGTAACAGGCGCCGGCGAAACTTGGTCAACATTCACGCCAGCATCGCGCAGCGACTCGCGCCAATCCTGGGATGGCACACCCGCCAGCTCACGCACGCTCCGCTGCGATTGTTTCGCAGGTTGCGAGGCACCCGCCGCTCCGAGAAGCCGCATTACGTCCTCGACGTTCAGGCTGTCGAGAACGAGCTCCGATTCACCGAGCTCGCGGCGCTGCTCCAGATAGCGACGGAGGAGATTCTTAGCGTCCATTCAGCTCCTTCTCCACGCGATCGAGGAGAACCTCCGCGAGATCGACCTTCGACATCAGCTCGAGATCTTCCTGCTTGCCGTCGCGAGTGAGCAGTGTCACTCGATTGGTATCGACCGCGAACCCCGCGCCAGGCTCCTTCGCATCGTTCAGCACGACGATGTCCAGATCCTTTGCTTTGAGCTTCTCCCGCGCATTCTTGATCCCGTCGGTGGTCTCGAGCGCGAAGCCGACGATCAGGCTTTTCTTCTTGCGCTTGGAGATAGTCGATTTGAGGATGTCCTCGGTTTGCTCGAGCTCGATCTTCGGAGCCGCTTTTCCTTTCTTGATCTTTTGCGGAACTTCCGCAGCCGGGCGAAAATCAGAAGGCGCTGCTGCCATGATGAGCACGTCGGTTGTGGGAAGCGCTTCGCCAACGAGGCGGGCCATTCCCTGCACAGTCTCGGCCTTCAGAGTGTTGATCTCGGACGGAAGCGAGATGTCGACGTGGCCGGCGATCAACGTAACATCGGCGCCCCTTCGCCACGCGGCGCGAGCGATCGCCACTCCCATCTTTCCGCTGCTGTGGTTGGAGATGAATCTCACGGGGTCGATCGGCTCTCTCGTGGCGCCGGCCGTGACAACGATCTTCCTGCCGGCGAGAGGTGATTTGATCTCGAGCAACCTCCCGATGTGGCTCATGATCTCTTCGGGCTCGGGCATCCGTCCGGGTCCGCTTCCCTCTCCAACCGCGAGTGGACCTTCGGCTGGCTCGAGGATCTCGTAGCCGAGTGATCGCGCCTGTGCGACGTTGCGTTTCGTCTGCGCGTGCGACCACATGCGATCGTTCATCGCCGGGACCAGAAGTACCTTGGATTGTGCAGCGAGAAGGCAGGCGGTCAACAAATCATCCGCGAGCCCGTGGGAAGCGCGACCCACGAAATCGGCGGTGGCCGGAGCAACTACTATGACTTTCGCTTCGCGAGCGAGCCTGATGTGATCGAGAGCGTGCCCGGGCCCAAAGATCTCGGTGTGGACCGGCCGACCGGTCACCGCTTCGAATGTGATGGCGCCGACGAACTCCCGCGCGGCGCGAGTCATCACCACGTCGACCTCAGCTCCCGCCTGTGTAAGCAAACGCGCCAGCCACACTGACTTGTAGCTGGCGATGCCCCCGGTAACGCCGAGGAGGACGCGGTTGCCCGAGAACGGACGCGCGGTAACTACTCCGTGCGACGGCGCGGAACGACGCGGTATGCGACGTCGCCTTCGGTGAGCTCCTCGAGCGCGCGCGTCGTGAGCTTCTTTTCACCCGGCGCAGAGCGGTCGCGGGGGAACTCGTTCAGTACACGCGCGTACTTGGCGGCGACCAGAACTCCCAGATACTTGTTGGTCGCGTGCTTCGCGACTTCGGTCGGAATGAAAACCTGCATTTACTTCCTCGCTGTATAGTGATCGATGGCGCGCTGAATCCCGGTCATCAGGTCTCTGACACGTGCATCGAGTGCTCCGTCGCGGGAGCGCGCTAACCCTTCTGCTTCGATTATGCTGGAAATCGCCGCGACAGCCGAGTCCACTTCGTCGTTGACGACGACATACTGATACAAATCTATCGCCTTTAGCTCGTCTATGGCACTTCTAAATCGACGAACCAGCGATTTGGGGTCTTCCGTACCCCGAGCCTCCAGCCTGGCGATGAGAGCCTTAGCGGATGGAGGCAGGATGAAGATCAGCACGGAGCCGGGGAACGCGGTAGCAAACTGGGCGGCGCCTTGAACATCGATGTCCATGATCACGTGCTTCCCGGAGGACAAGACCCGCTCCACTTCTGCGCGCAACGTTCCGTAGAGGTGACCGTGCACTTCCGCTGACTCGGCAAACTCGCGGGCGGCCTGCCCGCGTTTGAAGTCCTTTAGGGAGAGGAAATGGTAATCCCGGCCATCCAACTCGCCATCGCGCGGAGGCCGGGTCGTGCACGAGACCGAGTAACCCACGTCATCCCTGACGGCGAGGAGCTGGTGGGCAATCGTCGTCTTTCCGCCGCCCGACGGCGCGGAGAGGATGATGGGAAAGGCCATTACTCGAGGTTCTCCACCTGCTCGCGAATCCGCTCGAGCTCTTCCTTGACCGCTATGACGTCGTCCAGAATCGGCGCGTCATTCGCCTTGCTGCCGACCGTATTCGTCTCACGCAGCATTTCCTGGAGGATGAAGCCGAGCCGCTTCCCCACCGGCTCGCTCGTGTTAGAGCGCACCGTCTCCCGGAAAGCAGAGAGATGCGATCTGAATCGATCCAGCTCCTCGGCGATGTCCAGCTTGTCGGCGAGAATCGCGATTTCCTGGGCGATGCGTTGGGGATCTGCGCCCGCTCCGCCGATCAGCTCCCCGACGGTGCGCTTGACGCGCTCGTGCTGCTCCTTGAGTCTGATGGGGGCGCGTTCTTCGATCCGCTTGAGCCTGGCTTCCACCGCGTCCACCCGCTCGACCAGGAATGCCGCGAGTTGCGCGCCTTCCGCCCGGCGCATCGTGATCAGGTTGTCGATCGCCTTGCCGACGATTCCCGCGAGCGCGTCGCCAGCGGTGGGATCAGCCTGGTCCGTCGGTGAGGCGACCACGTCGGGGAGTCGAAGGATGGTCGCGAGGTCTACCTCACCTCCCAGGGCGAGCTTCTTCTGGAGCTCCCTGAGAGTTGCGGCGTACACCGCGACCCGCGCCTCGTCGATGACCGGTCCACTCGCGGCCTCGCGGTCCACTCGGGCGGTCAAGGTGACGTAGCCGCGAGCGATCTTCTGGCGAAGGAGCTCCCGGATCTCCCCCTCCCACCGCGCGAAGGACGAGGGAAGCTTGAGATTCGGGCTGAAGAATCGATGGTTGACGGTCCGGATCTCGACGCTTGCGCGCGCCTCGCCGATCGCCCCATCGGCCGAGCCAAACCCCGTCATGCTGGATATCATGTGAAGTGGGCTATCCTACGACGCGACAATGGGTTTGTCAATTCCAGAAATCCCATCTCACACCGTAGATCGCGAGCACTCGGGGCATCTCGAATCCGGGAACGATCTGATATGGATAGGCAAGTATGTTCCGCTGCTGGTAGCTCACGACCGCCCGCATGATCCTGATCTCGAGCAACGCGGACAGCGTCTTCGCCGGCGCGTTCCGAACGTCACCGGCGGCCAGAGGAAAGACCGTGCTGCCGCGGTATTCGTAGACTCCCGCGGCTCGCACTTCAAAGTCTCCCCTCGGAAATCGCCCAAGGAAGTTGCTCGCGAAGTTGATCTCCGACCGGCTCAAGTACTGCGGCTGATAGGGGCGCGTCTGGTCCCACCGCGTGACCCAGGCGTCAATGCCGAATCCGCGTCCAATCGGCCCACGAATCGAAGCGGTCTTCGCGGTGGCTCGACCGGGGGCCGTGGGCAGAAAGAGGGTGTCGTATACGATTGGAGCCAGCCCCTCCTCGTTGTCCGCGGTGACTATCCCCGCGGAGACCCACGGGCCGAAGATCCTGAGAGCAGCCTCCGCGCGCGCCGACGTCGTGTTGGGAATCGAACCGGTGACGGAGCCTTGAGTTGACTGCCCGATGGATCCGGCGAGAGCGATGAACGAGAGCGGCTGGAAGCGAATCCCCGCGTCGGCAGTGGTCCGCTGGCGGAGGCCGTCGTGCTCGATGAAACTGCTCAAGACCCCAAAGGGTGAGACCAGATCCAAACGGCCCGAGGTCGAGTTGTAGGTTGCTCCGTTGAAAGCTCTGAGCCTGTCCCCTACCTCCAGGCGAGCTGGCCCGAAGGTATAACCAGCACTGAGGTTGTACTGCGTCTCGGAGCTTCTTCGCGGAAGCGTATCAGGTTGGCTCGTGGCTCCGACACTTCTGTCGGGCCCTGTCGTCCCTTTGAAAGCGAGCGAAGCAACGATCACCTGGGCCCATGGTCCACTGCTCACACCGCCGACCGCCGCGCGCAAATAGGCGTTCGTGTTCGTCCCGTCCAGCGAGAGGACCGGAGAGTTTCCCGGCAGAGGACGCTCGATGTCCCGGGTCGCGTGGGTGCGATTCACGAATCCGTCGATGCTCCACTTCTTACGCGCTATCCCGAGCCGGCCTATAACGGAGAGCGCATCCCCGCTGCCCGCGAAGCGGGGGCTGGCGACACCGTACTGTTGTCCGGCGAGCTGCAACACTCCGCCGTTGTCGAAGCGCTTTCCGTAGAATCCGCGATAGAGATTGGTGTCTTCGTTTCCCGTGGCGATGTCGACCCGGGTGTATGGATCGGTGTTGTCGACGCGCCAGCTCCGCATGTAGAGGCGCAGCTCGTCCGCGCTGCGCTCGATGCTCAGGTGCTCCAGCGTCCAGAGCTGCACTGTCGACAGGTCCAGCATCCCACCGGTCGTCTTGTCGAGCGGTTCGATCTCGATACCGTCGTAGAACACGCGCACGCGGCGGAAATCGCCGTTGAATGTCGCGGTCTGGGGCGTGGCCAGCCAACCGGACCTGAATGTTGTTGCCCCCGGAATACGATCGAGGATGTCCGCGACGCTCAGGGCACCGGTCGCAAAAAGCTGCGCGCGATTCCACTCGTACTGCGCCCCGATCTCGTAAGTCGCGGGATCCGCGAATCTTCCAATCGGCGCCTTGATCGAATCGCGCTTCACGAGCGCGCTGTCGGAGGCCGAGTCCGGTTTGGGCTTGGCTGGAATCGGCACTACGCTGGTAGGTGGTGTTGGCACTACCTGAGCGCTCGCGGAAGACGCGGTTGCGTAAAAAAGCGCCCCGGCCGCAAGGCCGAGGCGGGCTGGGCTGCACCACGGCGATGGCCGTCTCAGTGAGCTCTCCCGCGAATGAACTCGATAAAAGTACCCGTTGGAACGCCTGTCGGTCCTTTCGGGATTGTCACGAGATCGGCTTCCGAGTAGGCGGTGCCTGCGATGTCGAGGTGCGCCCAGGTGTAGCCCTCGGCGAATTCCTTTAAGAACATCGCCGCGGTCACGGCGCCCGCGGGCCGTCCGCCCGAGTTCTTGACGTCGGCGACGTCTGACTTGATGAGATCCTTGTACTCATCCCAGAGTGGAAGCGGCCAGCCGGGCTCACCCGCGCGCTTCCCTGCCGCGAGTATTTCAGCGATCAACGCGTCGTCGGTCGAGAACACTCCGCTCGCGCTGTGTCCAAGAGCGATTACGCAGGCACCGGTAAGGGTCGCCGCATCGATGACGACATCGGGATCGAAGCGTTTGGCGTAGGCGAGGCAATCGGCCAGCACCAGCCGCCCCTCTGCATCCGTGTTGATGATCTCGATGGATTTCCCGTTCATCGCCTTGACGACATCACCCGGATTCATCGCCGTGCCGGACGGCATGTTCGTAGTCGCGCCGATGATTCCAACGACGTTGACGTCGGGCTTCATCTGCCCCAGCGCTTCGAAAGTGCCGAGCACTCCTGCTGCGCCGCACATGTCGAACTTCATGAACTCCATTCCCTGCGCTGGCTTAATGGAGATGCCGCCGCTGTCGAAGCAAAGGCCTTTGCCGACGAAAATCACCGGTTTGGCGTTGGGCTTACCGCCCTTGTATTCCAGCGCGATCAATTTCGGATCCTGCGGAGTTCCCTGAGCGACGGCGAGGAACGAGCCCATCTTCTCCGATTCCATTTCGCGCCGCCCAAGAACGGTGATCCCCATCCCGTGACGCTTCGCTATGTCGCCGGCTGTCTGCGCGAGATACTCGGGAGTGCAGAGATTTCCCGGCATCATCGCCAATCGGCGCGCGAGGCTGTGCCCGGATCCGATCGCCTGTCCACTGGCGAGGCCGCGGCGGCTGTCGTCGGTGTTGCTCGTAAGGATCACCGCTTTCTCCAGCGGCTTTTTGCGCTCGCCTTCCGGCACCGGCGACTTGAGATCTGCGTACTCCCACGAGCCCGCGATCAGGCCGATGGTGATCGCTTCCGTTTCTTCGGGGGATATCTGACCGGAATACCACGCCATCTCGCCGACGCCGAGCCGCTGCGCGTTGCGCGCTGCCAGGCTGGCGGCGCGCCGGAAGGAGGCTCGCCGATCCGTAACCGCACCGAGGCCGATGAGGAGAATGCGGCGCGGGCCCTTTGCAACGCCGGTTAGATGAAGCGTCTCATCGCGCGATCCGCGAAAATCCTTCATCTCGATCATGCGGGAAAGCGCGCCCTGTGTCGCGCTGTCGAGTCCGGCGATTCCGGCGAGCGTGGGATTTTCGGCGAGGGCGACGACGAGGAGCGCCGCGCCGACCTCCGCCGGGTTCACCGAATTGATGCTGACGGAGACCACTAGCTAGCTTTTCATCCCTGCGATCACCTGGTCGCCAAACGCAGACGTCGACACTTCCGTCGCGCCTGGCATCTGCCGCGCGAGATCGTACGTCACCCGCTTGCTCTTGATGGCGTTCTCCACTCCCTTGATTATCAGGTTGGCCGCTTCGTTCCAGCCCATGTATTCGAACATCATCACGCCGGAGAGTATCACGCTGCCAGGATTGATCTTGTCGAGATTCGCATACTTCGGTGCGGTTCCATGCGTTGCCTCAAATACGGCTACACCAGTCCCGACGTTGCCGCCGGGTGCGATGCCGAGTCCACCGACCTGCGCCGCCGCGGCGTCGGAGAGATAGTCGCCATTGAGATTGGGTGTTGCGATGACCGAGTACTCGGAAGGTCTCAGAAGCATTTGCTGAAACATCGAATCCGCGATGCGATCGCGGATGACGACAGCATCAGCCCGGGCCGTCGGTCCGCCTTTCCCAAGCTCCGCTTCCGTGCAGGTGTCGTCGGGGAACTTCTCGCGCGCAACTTCGTAGCCCCAATCGCGGAAGGCTCCCTCGGTGAACTTCATGATGTTGCCCTTATGCACGAGCGTCACCGACTCCTTGTCCTTTGAGATCGCGTAGCGGATCGCCATCTCGACGAGACGCTTGGATCCGAATTCCGACATCGGCTTCAGCCCAAGGGCTGATTTCTCGCGTATGTCTACCTTGAACTCCTTGCGCAAATACTCGGCGATCTTCTCCGCCTCGGGCGAGCCCGCTTTCCACTCGATACCGGCGTAGACGTCTTCCGTATTCTCACGGAAGATCACGACGTTCACTTTCTCCGGCTCCTTGACGGGAGCGCCGACGCCCTCGAAGTAGCGCACCGGCCGAATGCACGCGTAGAGATCCAGGACCTGACGGAGGGTGACGTTGAGCGATCGAATCCCACCGCCCACAGGAGTCGTAAGGGGTCCTTTGATCGACACGCGGAATTCCTGCATCGCGTCGATTGTTTCCTGAGGCAGCCAATCCTTGAATTCCTTGAACGATTTCTCGCCCGCGAATACTTCCATCCAGGCAACGCGCCGTTTGCCCTGGTACGCGCGCTCGACGGCGGCGTCGAAGACGCGGACGGAGGCGCGCCAGATGTCGGGACCGGTCCCATCTCCCTCGACGAATGGTATGATGGGAGTGTCAGGAACGGTGAGAACCCCGTCCTTGAATCCGATTCGTTCTCCGCGCGGCGGGACTTTGGCGAACTTATACTTCGTCATTGCTCCTTAAGATCGATGCGAATCGCCAAATGTAGTGCAACTCGGCCTCGCGCAGAACCTTTACCAAATGCCAGCACAACAGCCGTGTACGGCGTATTGGAAATAATGTCTCATTCAAGCAGAGTTCTCCAAGGGATTTCTGTGCCCTTGTTGTTCGTCATTGCGGGGTGTTCAAACCCGCCACGAGTCAACGGAGCCGCGGGAGCGTCTCCATCACCGAGTGTCCCGTGGAAGGCTCCGGCGGGGGCAATCAAACCGGAGCAGCTGGTGATTCCCGCGGTCGCGGCGGCCCTGCCGGCCGATCTCCAGGAGCGCATTCGACAGCTCTCGCTGGTTGACGTGGTCGACCTCGCCCTGCGCAACAATCCCGCGACGCGCGCCTCGTGGGCGCAGGCGCGCGCAGCCGCGGCAACGTTCGGCTCCGCGCGAGGCGCATACTATCCGAACATCAACGGCTCTGCGACAGCGTCACGAATACAGTCTGCCGCCACTCTGTCGCGTCCCGCGGGAAAGCGCACCGAGTACGTTCCATCGATATCGCTCAACTATCTGCTGCTCGACTTTGGCGGACGGTCGGGGTCCATCGAGATCGCGCGCCAGAGTCTGTTCGCCGCGAACTTGGGGCACAACGCGACGCTCCAGAACACAGTTCTGCAGGCTGAGGTAGCGTACTTTACGTACATGGCGACGTCGGCTTTGCTCAGCGCTGAACGCTCGGCAATAGCCCAGGCGCAGGCCAGCCTCACCGCGGCGGAGCGGCGGAACAAAGTCGGGCTCGCGACGATCGCAGACGTGTTGCAGGCGCGCACTGCGCTTTCGCAGGAGCGGCTGAATCTCGAAACGATTCAGGGAAATCTTCAAGCCGCTCGCGGATCGCTCGCGTCCGCACTCGGGTTGCCGGCAAATCTTCCTTTCGAGCTCGAGCCGCTTCCGACGGCAATGCCGGTGGGCGCGCTCACACAGAGCGTTGATAGCGTCATCAATGAGGCGCTTCGCAACCGTCCCGACCTCGCAGCGGCTCGCGCACAAGCCGCTGCTGCGGCCGCGCAGATTCGCGTCGCGCGCAGCGCCGAGTTCCCCGCATTGACGCTCGGCAGCACCGCGGCGCGGACCTACTCCACCCCAAAGGCCTTCGATGGTCCCTCCTACAACATTTCGCTTGGCTTGGCGTTTCCGCTCTTCAACGGCTTTTCACGGCAGTATGATGTGGCCGCGGCGCGAGCGCAGGCTGATGCCGCTTCCGCGTTGGCAGACCAGACTCGCCAGAACGTGATCACGCAGGTCTTCGTGTCCTACTACGCGCTTCAGACAGCCGAGCAGCGAGTAGCGACCGCGGACGAGTTGCTCGCGAGCGCTCAACAATCCGTCGAGGTGGCGGCGGGCCGGTATCGCGAAGGCGTGGGTAGTATCATCGACTTGTTGACCGCGCAAACCGCTCTCGCCAACGCTAAGGCCCAGCAAGTTCAGTCCCGCTGGCAATGGTACACGTCGCTCGCGCAGCTCGCCCGTGACGCGGGCGTGCTTGGAGCCCGTGGCGACACGCCATTTTCATTTTCCCCAGATTCAGTCGTGACCAGTCCAACCCCCAATACGATTCGCCCATGAGCACGCGCATCTCTTTGACCTGCGCGGCTTCCCTTTTTGTCGGCCTCACTGGCGCGTGCTCGAAAGCGGACCCGCCAAGAAATCCGCCTGTACCCGTCAGTGTCACGACCGTGAAGCGCGCGACGGTTCCATATGTCGTCGCCGCGAATGGAGTGGCTGAGCCAATGCAGACGGTGGAAGTCGAGGCCCAGGTGAACGGGATCCTGAACGCCGTCACTTTCGCCGAGGGCCAGGAGGTGCAGGCTGGCCAGGTGCTGTTCCAGCTCGACTCACGGCCTTATGTAGCAGCGCTTCAGCAAGCGCGTGCGCAGCTCGCGCGAGACGAGGCGCAGGCCACGAACGCTCAACGTGATGCTGCTCGTTACGCGGCGCTCGTCAAGGAAGGATATGTGACGGGCTCCCAGGCAGACCAAGCCGAGGCGACAGCGGCATCAGCGGCTGCGACAGTTGCGGCGGACCGCGCTGCCGTCGCGAGAGCAGCAATAGACGTGAGTAATACCACGATTCGCGCGCCGATCTCCGGACGGACCGGTAGCCTTCTTGTTCGTCAGGGCAACCTGGTAAAGGCGAACAGCCAGCCGCCCCTCGTGGTGATCAACCAGATCCAACCCATTCTCGTTCGTTTCGCGGTGCCGCAGAGTCAACTTCCGGACATCCAGCGATACTATCGCGGGAACAACGCGCTGCACGTGCGTGCGACGCCGTCGGAAGGTTCCGGAGTCGCGCTCGATGGAACGCTCGCTTTCGTCGACAACAATGTTGATTCAACGACCGGAACAGTTCTTCTCAAGGCGAGATTCACGAACCCGGACAGAACGCTCTGGCCGGGGCAGTACATGAACGTTGCGCTCCAATTGTATGTCGATCCGAGCGCGCTCACTCTGCCCGCTCCGGCTGTGATGACCGGGCAGCAGGGTACCTACGTGTTCACGATCGACAGCGCAAATACGGCCAAGCAGACTCCGGTGCAGGTATCGCGCACGGTAGATTCCATCGCCGTCATCGCGAGCGGGTTGAGAGAGGGCCAGCGAGTCATCGTTGATGGCCAGTTACGACTCGTCGCGGGGTCAAAGGTGTCGATAAAGGGGGCAGCCCGATGACAGCACTTTTCATTCGCCGGCCCGTCATGACGGCGCTGGTCATGATCGGAATCCTTTTCTTCGGCGGGATTTCCTACACGCGCCTCGCCGTAAGCGACCTCCCCACGGTTGATTTCCCGACGATCCAGGTCAACGCGAATCTTCCGGGAGCCAGTCCCGAAACGATGGCGGCAGCTGTCGCGACTCCGCTCGAGAAGCAGTTCTCGACGATCGCCGGGATCGACAACATGACTTCGTCGAGCGGGCTGGGGTCAACCGGTATCACGATCCAGTTCTCGCTCGACCGCAGCATCGATGCGGCCGCGCAGGATGTGCAGGCAGCCATCTCCCAGACGCTCCGCAGCCTGCCGCAAGGGATTCTGCCGCCGTCCTATCGGAAGGTGAATCCAGCCGATCAGCCCATCATTTATTTCGCGCTGACCTCGAAGACGATGCCGTTGTCGCAGCTGGATGAATACGGCCAGACCTTCATGGCACAGCGAATCTCGATGGTGCCAGGTATAGCGCAGGTGCAGGTGTTCGGTGGCCAGAAGTACGCCGTCCGTATTCAGCTCGATCCAACTTCACTCGCCAATCGCGGGATTGGCATCGACGAAGTCGCATCAGCCATCGACGCGCAAAACGTCAGCATGCCGACCGGCACGCTCTGGGGCATCAACCGCGCCTCCACGATCAAGGCCAACGGACAGCTCCAGAACGCGCAGCAGTTCAGGCAGATGGTGGTTGCCTACAGAAACGGAGCGCCGGTTCACCTCGACGAACTCGGTCAGGTGCTCGACGACGTCGAGAACAACAAGGTGGCGAGCTGGTACAACGGCGACCGTGCAGTCGTACTCGCGATTCAGCGTCAGCCGGGAACGAACACGGTTGCCGTGGCCGATGGAGTCAAAGCGTTGATCGGGTCTCTGCGAGCCCAGATTCCGCCGAGCGTGGACATCCACACGCTCTACGATCGGTCTCTCTCGATCGAAGAGTCCGTCAACGACGTGAAGTTCACGTTGATGCTCACGCTGTTCCTGGTCGTCATGGTGATCTTCGTTTTCCTGCGAAACATTTCGGCGACGATCATCCCGAGTCTGGCGCTGCCGATGTCTCTCATCGGCACGTTCGCCGTGATGTACCTGATGGGATTCTCGCTCGATAATCTCTCGCTCATGGCCCTGACGCTCGCAGTGGGCTTCGTCGTCGACGACGCCATCGTGATGCTCGAGAACATTGTGCGCCACATGGAAATGGGTAAGGATCCGCTCAAGGCATCATTCGAAGGATCCGCCGAAGTCGGGTTCACGATCCTGGCGATGACCGTCTCTCTGACCGCCGTGTTCATCCCGCTGCTTTTCATGGGCGGAATCCTGGGGCGGCTGTTCCACGAGTTCGCGGTAACCATTGGAACGGCGATCCTCGTGTCCGGATTCGTATCGCTGACTCTGACTCCAATGCTGGCGAGCAGATTCCTCAAGCCGCCGTCCCATTCACATGGGCGTGCCTTCAACGCGACTGAGCGGGTCTACACACGCATAGTGAACAAATACGAGTCCAGTCTCACCTGGGTGATGATCCACAGATTTGCGGCGCTAATGTTTTCACTCATAGTGCTCGTCGGCACCGTAATTCTGTTCAAGCTGGTTCCAACAGGGTTCATCCCGACGCAGGACACAGGACAAATAGTGGCGACGACTGAGGCGGCTCAGGGGACGTCGTTCAAGGAGATGGTGCGTCACCAGCAGCAGATCGCCGCGATCGTGGCGCAGGATACCAACATCGCGGGATTCATGTCTTCGGTCGGATCCGGCGGCGGAAGCGGAAATCAGGGCCGAATCTTTCTTGGCCTGAAGCCGCGGGGTCAGCGGTTGACCGCAGACGAGATCGTGGCCGAGCTTCGGCCCAAACTGTCGAGCGTTCCGGGAATGAACGTGTTCATGACCGTGCCCCCTGCAATTCAGATTGGCGGGCGGCAATCAAAGAGCCAGTACCAGTTCACCCTGCAGGGTACCGACATCGCCTTGCTCGATACCGCGGCCAAGCGGTTGGAAGCGCGGATGCGGGACATCCCTCAAATCCAGGACGTCACCAGCGATCTACAGATCGCGAATCCCGAGGTAAACGTCGCGATAGATCGTGATCGTGCGGGCTCGCTCGGCGTTTCCGCGCAGCAGATCGAGAGCGCGCTCTACGATGCATACGGATCCCGACAGGTGTCGACGATCTACACGCCAAACAATCAGTACCAGGTGATAATGGAGCTGCTTCCCCAGTTCCAGCAGGACGTGAACGCATTGAAGATGTTGTACGTGCGATCGGCAAAGGGCGATCTCGTCCCGCTCAGCGCCGTCGCAAACATCACGCAGGGCGTTGGGCCGCTGTCGATAACCCACGCTGGCCAGCTCCCGGCGGTGACGCTTGCGTTCAATACCCGGCAGGGCGTGGCGCTGGGTCAGGCCACCGCCGCAGTAGAAGCCGCCGCGGCAATCACGGTTCCCTCGACGATCACGATGAGCTTCTCAGGAACCGCCCAGGCTTTCCAGGCGAGCCAGCAAGGTCTCCTCGCGCTCCTCATTCTCGCGATCTTCGTGATCTACATGGTGCTCGGCATCCTGTACGAGAGCTTCATCCATCCGGCAACGATTCTCACCGGACTCCCATTCGCGGCGTTCGGCGCTCTGTTCGCGCTGCTCATCTTCCGGATGCCGCTCGACGTGTATGGATTCGTCGGCCTCATTCTGCTCGTGGGCATCGTCAAGAAGAATGCGATCATGATGATCGACTTCGCACTCGAGGCGGAACGGACCCAGCACATCACGCCGGAGAAGGCGATCGTGCAGGCAGCGATCGTGCGGTTCCGTCCGATCATGATGACGACGATGGCGGCGCTGATGGCGACCCTGCCCATTGCGCTCGGTACAGGAGCGGGTGCCGAATCGCGGCGGCCGCTCGGCGTCGCAGTGGTGGGAGGATTGGCGTTCTCACAGCTCGTGACGCTCTTTGTGACGCCGGTGTTCTACACGTACTTCGACGAGCTGCCCGAGCGCGTGCGCGGCTTGACGCGGAGAACCGCTGACAAGGTTCGCGCTCGACGGAGCACTACGCTCGCCCCAAGCGAACCCTAGAATCTCGTATTGCACAAATAGAAAAGGCGCGGATCTCTCCGCGCCTTTTCTATTCATGTGCGCTTAGCGTCGAGCGTTCGGATCGTTCATTCCAGCGCCCGGGTTTGTCCCGGGTCCTGATGCCGCGCGCGAATTCAGATTCATGCGGTCATCCGTTGTGGTGCTGGTAGTCACGGTCCGGCTGCCCGTGACAGGTGGTGTTACGTAGGTATCTCGAACCACGGTGCGATCCCGTCCGCGGAACAATGCGAAGAGCAGGAGAAGCACCACCACGGCTACCGCGACAATCCCGAGCATCCCGCCTGGGAAGGTGCGGGTAGTGCTGGTCGTAGTAGATACGTCGGTGGCCGTGCTCGTAATCGTGGCGTTCGGGTCCGTTGTCG
>Ga0193699_10000505_pt1 | contig 16640 bp, 15 predicted proteins | sample L3c2metaG_FD_160095 | JGI IMG/M metagenome (GOLD analysis project Ga0193699, IMG submission 160095) | Soil microbial communities from a riparian zone of the East river system, Colorado, United States - L3c2 | ecosystem: Environmental > Terrestrial > Soil > Riparian zone | place: USA: East...
ATGGCCGCGTCCGCCCTTCGAAAAACGAGTCCGAGCACGAGCGCAACAGGAACGCGCGCTGCAGCGCGTTGATGGTACGGTTGACCGCGCCGGCATTGGCGAAGGGCCCGTAGTAGTGACCCTTGCGCGTGCGCGCGCCGCGATGCTTGAGGATCTGCGGCGCCCAGTGGTCGGACGTAATCATGATGTAGGGGAACGACTTGTCGTCGCGCAGCAGCACGTTGAAGCGCGGCCGCAGCCGCTTGATCAAATTGGCTTCGAGCAGCAGCGCTTCGGTTTCGGTCGCGGTCGAGACGAATTCCATCGTCACCGTCGCCGCGATCATCCGCGTGATGCGGCTGTCGTGGCCGACCGGGCGCGTATAGGACGTCACGCGCTTCTTGATGTTCTTCGCCTTGCCGACGTAGAGCACCTCGCCCTTGACGTCGATCATCCGATAGACGCCCGGCGCCGACGGCGCGTGCTTGACGGACCGCGCGATCGCCGAACGCCCGGCGGCCAGCGTGCCGGCCGGCGCCTCGTTCAAGTCGAGTTCGGGCAGCGAGGATTCTTCTTCGTCTTCACGAAGCTCGCTGGCCGGATCGATGTCTTTGGGCGTGCCGTTCATCGTCATGATTTAGGGGGAAGATAATACGTGCCGCACCATTTTGCTCGGGCGGTAAGCTACTCAGGCATATCGCTGTCGGCGGTGCGCCAGGCCAGATGCTGGCCGCCGTCGACCGCGATGGTGACGCCGGTGACGCTTCGGGCCTGCGCCAGATAGAGCACCGCGGCGGCTATATCCTCCGGGCTCGGGCCCCGGCCGAGCGGCATGGTGGCGGCCTGGGCGGCGAATTGCGCCTCGGACTGCCGTGGGCTCGGCAGCGTCGGACCCGGCGCCACCGCGTTGACCCGCAGTTTCGGCGCAAAGGCCTGCGCCAGCATGGCGGTGGCGCTGTGCAGCGCCGCCTTGCTGATGGCGTACGAGAAAAACAGCGGCGTCGGCTTGAGCACGCGCTGGTCGACGATATTGACGATCGAGGCGTTGGCGCTTGCGGGGGCCTGCGCGGCGAAAGCCTGCGCCAGAAACAACGGCGCCGTCAGATTGACGGCCATCGCGCGCTCGAAATTCGCGCGCGCTAGGTTTGCGATTTCGTCCTGCTCGAACACGCCGGCATTGTTGACCAGCAGCGTCAGCGCGCCGAACGCGCTTGCCGCCGGAATGAGCCCCTGCACCGCGTCGTGGTCTTCAAGATCGGCCAGCACCACGCTGGCGCGCCCGCCCACCGCATTGATGTCGGCCGCGACCTTCTCTGCGTCGTCGCGCGAACGGTTGGCGTGCAGCACCACGGTGTAGCCGGCCCGCGACAACGCGATCGCAATGGCGCGGCCGATGCGGCGGCCGCCGCCGGTGATCAGCGCCAAGCGCGGTCCGTTGCTGTTACTGCCGTCGGTCATGAAATTTTTGTTTGACACATTTTGTCGTTGCGCGCCTCCCACCAGGCGCCGCCGCAATCATAGTAAAGGGAAGCTGAGGCAACATGGTGAATCAAGTTGCTGAAATCGGAATTTCAATAACAATTTCTTAGGGATAACGCCGGGTCATCCTTACCGATTCATAACCGCTTAACGTAAAAGGCGCGATAAATCCCCCACGGAAAATATAGCTAACTTTGCCGCAAACCCGCATCGCGCAAACGCCGCGAGTGCACCGGCGCCGGCACCTTGTGGAGTATCGTGATGAAGAAGATCATTTTGGCGCTTGGGCTGGCGATCGCCGCAAGCGCGGCCAGTGCAGCGGACCTCCCGCGCAACTCGGCACCGTATTATTCGGCCCCCGCCGCCGGCTTCAACTGGAGCGGCGGCTATGTCGGCGTCAACCTCGGCTACAACTGGGGCAAGATCAGCAACGCCACCGTCCTCTCGCCGAGCGGCCTCGAGGGCGGCTTGCAAGGCGGCTACAACTGGCAGAACGGCCAGTTCGTGTTCGGTGCCGAAACCGACCTTCAGCTCAGCGGCGCGGACGACACTTTCGCGCCCTTCAAGTTCTCGAACCCCTGGTTCGGCACGCTGCGCGGCCGCGCCGGCTTCGCCTACAGCAACTTCCTGTTCTACGGCACGGCCGGTCTCGCCTACGGCGGCCTGAAAGCTGAAAACGGCCTGCTCACCGAGAGCAAGACCCATGTCGGCTGGACCGTGGGCCTCGGCGCCGAAGTCGGCATTACGTCGAACTGGTCGGCCAAAGCCGAGTACCTCTACATGGATCTGGGGAGCCGCAGCTATTCGCTCACCGGCACCACCAACGGCTACCAAGCCAACATCATCCGGCTGGGCCTCAATTATCACTTCTGAGCGAAGCGCCTCACACGCGGCTGAAAAGCCCCGGGCCCACAGCCCGGGGTTTTTCGTTTTGCACCGCTCAGGCAAGAGTTCCGCCCCGCGCTGCGCGCCTATAGTATTAGCGAAGACGACTTCAAGACAAATACAGTCTAAATCGCGGCAATAACGTGTCATTTCATCGACACGAATAAGGCAATACATTCAACAACTTACTTACCCCGTGTTGCTTTTATGCACTAGACGCTCGGCTGGATTTGAATACTGTGCCCGTCAATTGGGGGCTACCCTTTCAAGGAGATTGAGTGATGAAGCGTTTGGTTCTGGCGGGCATCGGTGCGCTCGCTCTTGTTTCGACTCTTGGTACGGCGAATGCGGCGGATCTCCCGCGGCGCGAGGCTATGCCGACCAAGGCCCCTATTTACGCTCCGATCTACAATTGGACCGGCGCCTATGTCGGTATCAACGGCGGTGGCGGCTGGGGCCGGTCGGATACCTCCGCGCCGTTCGCGTCGGGCAGCTTCAACACCTCCGGCGCCGTTGTCGGCGGCACCCTCGGCTACAACTATCAGGTCGGCCAGACCGTGTTCGGCCTCGAAGGCGATGTCGACTGGAGCAACGTCCGCGGCAGTTCAACCTGCGGCGCCGGCTTCTCCTGCGAAACCAAGAATAGCTGGCTCGCGACCGCGCGCGGCCGCATCGGCTATGCCTTCGATCGCGTCATGCCTTACGTGACGGGCGGCTTGGCGGTCGGCGACATCAAGAGCTCGGTCGCTGGCATCGGGTCCTCGACCCAGACCAAGGCCGGCTGGACGCTCGGTGGCGGTGTCGAAGCCGCGATCGCCGGTCCCTGGACCGCGAAGGTCGAATATCTCTACGCCGACCTCGGCCGCGGCAGTTCGATGCTCGGATCGGACACCAAGTTCAACACCAGCCTGGTGCGCGCTGGCGTCAACTACCGTTTCTAATCGCGTGCTACGAACAATCGGAAAAGCCTCGGACTTCGGTCCGGGGCTTTTCTGTTTTGTGGAATTCCCGTGCTGAAACGGCTTCCGAATACCGCTCTGAGGGCCACTGTGGCCGATTGGTCACGGCGCTTCGCCATCGCGTTTGCTGGCGGAACGTTTGCCAAACAGTGGCGTTGTTTGGGCAATCGGGGGACGGCGTTCCTTGTCGTCCAATGATTATTCAGATCAATCGGCAGTGAGGTGCGTCATGAAAAGAATTCTTCTTGCAAGCGTCGGTCTTCTTGCGCTCGGCGTCGCTTCGGCTTTGGCCGCTGATATCCAGCGAGCGATGCCAGCTAAAGCGCCGGTGTATGTCGCTCCCATCTATAACTGGACCGGCTTCTACGTCGGTATCAACGGCGGCGGCGGCTGGGGACATTCCGACTTCTCGGCGCCCTTTACCGGCTCGTCGAATATGTCCGGCGGTCTGGTCGGCGGCACGTTTGGCTATAACTGGCAGATGAACCAAGTCGTGCTCGGTCTCGAAACCGATATCGACTGGAGCAACATCCGCGGCAGTTCGGCTTGCGGCTTCGGCTTTAGCTGCGAAACCAAGAACACCTGGCTCGGCACCTTCCGCGGCCGCCTCGGTTACGCAGCCGATCGCTTCATGCCTTACGTGACCGGCGGTCTGGCTTACGGCGGCGTCAAGACTTCCGTCGCGGGCTTCGGCGACTCGAGCACCAGCAAAGCCGGTTGGACGCTCGGCGGCGGTGTCGAATTCGCGATCGCCGGACCGTGGACCGCAAAGGTCGAATATCTCTACGTTGATCTCGGCCGCACCAGCTCAGTGCTGGGTTCCGACGCGAGCTTCCGCACCAACATCGTACGCGCCGGTCTGAACTATCGCTTCTAAGAAAAGCGACCTCGCAAAAATGAAAAGCCCCGGAGTTCGCTCCGGGGCTTTTCATTTTTGCGCTAGCGAGGCTTTTTTATGTGCGCATGATCTGTTCGGGATCATGCGCTAAGCTTTGACCTTCGTCTCTTCAAAGGCCGGCACTTGCGCTGCGAACTTGTCGTGCCATTCCACCAGCCGCGGATACTCTTGGCGCCAGGTGCCGCCGAAGCGCAGGTCGCGATAGCCGAGCAGGCAGGCGAGCGTGATCTGTCCGACATCGGGAACGGCATCGATTTTCGGCAGCGACGCTTCCAGCGCCTTCATGCCGCGCGCGACCTTGTCGTTCTGGCGATCGACCCAGGTTTGCACCAGTTTGTCGACCGGCCGGTAACGGCCTTCATAGACCAGCAAGATGCAGGCATCGAGCACGCCGTCGCAGTGCGCTTGCAGCCGCAGCGTTTCGAAACGCGCCGGGCCGTCCTTCGGAATGATGCGGCCGCCGCCGGCGAGATGATCGAGATATTCGACGATCACGCGCGAGTCGTAATAAGCGGTGCCGTCTTCGAGAACCAGCACCGGAATTTTTCCGATCGGATTCTGCACGCGCACGCTGTCGGCCGGATCCTCAAGATCGACGGGGCCGATCTCGATCTTGGACGTGAGGCCGAGGACGTTCGCGGCGATCCGCACCTTGCGGGCGAAGGGCGAGGCGGGACCGGAACGCAGGATCATCATGCAAATTTCTTTCGTGCAACAGGGGCGGGATGCATAGCCCGCCGCCGCTGCGTGTCCAACCTAAAATTTTCGGGCCGCACGCCGCCGGCGCGCGCTGCGCTTGCGCGCAAGCTGACCCCGGCGCGAGCGCCGAGCGGTTAGCCGGTGATGACCAGATTGACGGCCTTGGGGCCTTTGCCCTTCTTGTCCGGCTCGACGTCGAAACTGATCTTCTGCCCCTCGTTCAGACTCTTGAGCCCCGCCTGTTCGACCGCGGTGATGTGCACGAACACGTCGCGTCCGCCATCGTCGGGTTTCACAAAGCCGTAGCCGCGTTCACCATTGAAAAACTTCACCACGCCAGTTTGCGCCATAGGGAAACTCCCTCCCCGTACTGCTTCCGCCACCGGCCCCACGCACGGCGGCTCGGCCCGACATTCACGAACGGGGATAGCATCGGCCTCAACCGGCCTCAGTCACTCCGCCGGCCCCCACGAACCGGAGGCGGAACGTCACTGCCAATGACGGAACTACACACTAACTAGGTTGCCGTGGAAAGGGCCTCGCTACTCTCCCGCGAGCCAATCGAGGCGATAGGCGCCCTTGCCGTCTCGCCCCAGCACCCCAGCCAGGACCGGCAGCAGGGTGGAAAGCTCAGCCTCCAGCGTCCAGGGCGGGTTGACGACGATCAGCCCGGAGCCGGTAAGGCCGGCAACATCGGCGGGGCCGGCAACAGTGAGTTCGGCGCGCAGGATCTTGGGGATGCCGAGCCTGACCAGGCTTTTGGCCAGCGCGTCCGGTTCGTCGCGGCCTTTGATGGGGTACCAAAGGGCATAGATGCCGGTCGCCCATTTGCGATGCGCGACGCTCAAGCCGCCGGCGAGTTTTGCGAAATCATCGGCCTGCTCGAACGGCGGATCGATCAGCACCAGCCCGCGGCGTTCGGGGGGCGGTACGTAGGCACCAAGCGCCGTCCAGCCGTCGATCTCCAGGGTCTTGATCCGGGTATCGCCACGCAGATTGTGGCTGAGCGCCACGGCGGCTTTCGGCTCGAGTTCGCAGGCGATCAGCCGGTCCTGCGGGCGCAGCCAGGCCCGCACGATCGCCGGCGAGCCGGGATAGATCTTGAGGCGGTCGCGCTCATTGAGCGCGCCGATCACGTCAAAATAAGGCGCCAGCAGCGCCGCCGCTTTTTCGGTAAGCTGCGCGGCCATCAGGCGCGCGATGCCGTCATACCATTCGCCGCCGCGGCTCGCCTCCTCGCCCGTCAGATCGTAGAGGCCGGCACCGGCATGCGTGTCGATGACGCGGAACGGCGCTTCCTTGGTCCGCAAATAATTCAGGATGCGGCACAGCACGGCGTGCTTGACCACGTCGGCAAAACTGCCGGCATGAAATGCGTGGCGATAGTTCACGTGTCGTTCGAGCTCCGCGGGTCCATTGCGGCAGCTTATGGCACATCATCGCCGCCTGCGCTGCATGCTCAATGTGGCACGCCACGCAAGCCGAAATGCGTGCGCGGCTTGACCGTGGAATGCGGCAGGCGCGGTTTGCGCGGCGGCGGCACCGCCGGTTCGTCCGGAGTTTGCATCGCAGCCGAAGAAGCTGCCGGTCCCCGCGCGCGCGAGGCGAGTCGCGACCGCTTCACCGCGGAATATAACAGCCGCGTCGCGACGAAAACAGCCGACATGAAACCGATCGCATGCAGGCCCGGCGCCATTCGGAGCGGATGGCTCGAACTGCATATGAAATCCATGATTTCGAACGAGCCGTCGCGGCAGACAACGGATGCGCCGAATGCCTCGCCGTTCAACTCGTTCGCCGTTATCGGCCACAATACGATGTAGCCCAGCCCCACAAAACAGGCCGCAAAACAGGTGTAATCCTTGATCCGATTCATTGCCGCGCTCCACCCTGCGCTGTCGCGGGTGGAAGACTTACGGAATTGCGTTAGAGGAATCTTGCGCCAATTCGCGACACGCGCGGGTTATCCCACTACCGCGGTCTGCATCGTTAGTGACGGCTTAATGCGATCCTAGATACAAGGTCCGTTCGACGACTTCCACAATTCTGATCGAGTTCGCGACTTTCTCAATGATCTTTTGCTTCAAAAATATTTTCTCAAAAAAATATTTTGCACAGAACTTTTTGAACTAAGCGGCGTTTATATTATCCGCCGCGCACCGCCGGCATGGCAATCTTGTCGCGTCTGCAGGCGCGTCGCGTTACCTCGGCGCAGTCGTGGAAGGAAAAATCCTTTTTCAAACAGACGCGCACCTCGCTCAGCCGCTTGCTGTCGCAGGCGACCGCGATCGCGCCGCGCGACAAACCGGGATTGGCCTTGACGAAAGCTGTGACGACCTCGTCAGGCGTCACCATGATCGGCTTGTCGAGGTCGAGGTAATCGGGCGGAATCTTGATCACAGCGCGCGCCTTGCGCACGGCCTCGAAATAGGCGTGCGCCGGTAGCCCCGAACAGGTGCCGTGGCGATCCCATTCATGGAAGATCAGGCGCGGGCTCGGCATCAGGTCGAGCATGCTGCCGACGATGTTGCGGTCGAGCCGCGCCGCCGGCACCTGGCAGAACGCCGGGAAGCCCTGCTCGTATTGCGGCCATAGCCCATGGACCACGAAGGAAAACGGCCGCCCGCCGCATTGCTGGTCGGGCGCCCGGTTCGGCGCGCGCTCCTGAGAGGCCTCGCAGTAGGATGGCGACCACGACAGCGACAGGACGTAGAAATCGAACTGGCCCGGCGCGTTCTGCCGCCGATCCTGACCAAAACTGCTTTGGCCCGAACTGCCTTGGCCCGATGCCCCCGGCGCATTTTGCGCGAAGGCCACGACGGCGAACAGGAAGAGGAAACTCAGGGTAACGGCGGCAGTGTGTGCCGACTGCCGAACGCGATAACCGAACATGCGTGCCCCCAGACACCACCCGTAGAGAACAAACCGGAAATTGATCTATCTCAAGGGTTCCGTCCGATAGTGCACCCAAAATTAGAACATTTCAAGAACAAAATAAGATCGCGGGGACGTCCCCTGTCAGGGCAGAGCCATGTTGCAGCGCGGGTTATAGGCCCAGTTGCGGTCGAGCCCGACCACGCACCATTCGACGCCCCAGCTCCGGCCGATGATGGCGGTGTCTTCGCCGATCCAATAATTCACCGCGTGCTTCTTGCCGTCGCTGACCAGCGCCACCGCGGTGCAGAAACGGCGGGGAATCGTGCCCGCGGCCCAGGGCCTGTACGCGACTTCACGCACGCGCTCGAAATTCAGGATTTCCAGGTTCGAATTCCAGAACCGGCTTTCTTTGGTGGCGAAGCGCGAGGCGATGGTGCTCAGACCCGCCTCGCAGGCCGGCAGATCGCCATCAAAGCGCGGGCCGAACAAGTAGATGTCCTTCTCGAGCCAACTCGCGGATTGTGCTGGCAGCAGCATCCCGATGACGACCGAAAGACTAACCGCGGCCCAAACGACAAGCTTACGCACCATGACCAAACTCCCACCAGAGATGATGCCGAAACGACCAAGCGGTGCCCGGCAATAATCATGCGCAACTGAAAAGCCTGCCGGAGTTTATCACAGGTTTTTCGCAATGCAGCCGATTCGTGCACAACTTTGCTGCCGTTTTGACTCGTGAGTCAGGATGTGGCGCTGCATCATTTTCCCGCGAGTCGTGGTCTGCGGTGTTGCATCGAGTGCGTACCGTAAGCCTTCAGTCGCGTGACGTCGTGAGTCCCGACCTCGGCCGGTCGGATCGATGTCGGCGTCTGTGCGTGTTGCGTAATGCGTTCCAGGTTGTTTTCGATCGTATGCGTTCACGGCGTTGGTTGCCGGCTCGTCGCCGGCAACCGCGCCGAAATGCGTTTTAGTCACGCCTTTCTGAGCGTGATCTTGTCCGAAAACCGGTTCCCACTTTTCGGGATCACGCGCCCCAGTCGCCGAGCACCGCTTGCACGAGCGCCAGGGCGGCCACGGCAGCCGTATCGGCGCGCAAAATGCGCGGACCGAGCGCCAGGCGCACCAAATTCGGCCGTTTTCCAAGCGTTTCGCGCTCGTCCTCGGAAAATCCGCCTTCAGGACCGATGAGAACCGCCAAGGGCAAACGGTGCCGTTTGTCCGGACATTTGGCAGCCAAAGCCGCCACCGGGTCCGTGACCTCGGCATCTTCGTCGCAGAACACCAGCAGCCGCTCGGCGTCGAGAACGAGGTTCTTGAACGCCACCGGCTCGCCGATTTCGGGAATCGCCAGCACGCCGCATTGCTGCGCGGCCTCGATGGCATTGGCGCGCATGCGGTCGAGATTGAGCCGCGCCACCTGCGTATGCTTGGTCAGCACCGGCTGGATGCGCGACACCCCCATTTCGACCGCCTTCTGCACCAGATAGTCGAGCCGGGCATGCTTGAGCGGCGCGAACAGGAAATGCAGGTCGGCCGGCGCCGGTTGTTCCCGTTGGCGCCCCCCGACGGCGGCCAATAGCGAGCGCTTGCCGGTTCCCGTGAGCTCCGCCTGCCACTCGCCGTCCCGGCCGTTGAACAGCAGCACGCCGTCGCCTTTGGTCAGACGCAGCACGTTGACCAGGTAGTTGGCCTGGTCGCGGTCGAGCGCCACCTCGGTGCCGCCGCTCAGTGGCGTATCGAGGAAGATGCGGGGGGTGCGGAAGTCATAGCGCGGCATTGTGACCGTGTTGGCAACCGTGGCGGTGAGCGTTAGGGCGTCATTTGGCGAGAAATCCGGGCGTTTTGCCGCCTTCCCGACGTATTCGGCGGGTTGTTATAAAGCACTCAACGGCAAATCGCCTGTATAATAGGCTGGGGAACGTAGAGAGGATTCGCCTTTGATCAGGTTCTGCTCGGCATCAATTCTCGCGGCATTCGTGTGTGCCGCCGCCGTCCAGTCGGCCGCGGCGCAGTGGGATCCGGTCCCGCAGCAGCCGCCCGCAGCATCGCCGTGGAACAACGCGGCCCCGCAACAGACGCCGGCCGCAGCATCACCATGGAATGCGGCCCCGCAGCAGGAGCCGCCATGTGTGACGGCGTTCGGCAAGTTGCGCGACGAAGCGCAGAAAAAGGCCGGCGCCATCCGCGCTGCCAGCGAGCGCAAGGCCGATCCGAAAGAAGCCTGCGGCCTGTTCAGGATCTTTTCCGCCGCAGAGGGCAAGCTAATCAAATACGCCGCCGACAACGCGACCGCCTGCGGCATTCCGCCCGAAATTGTCACCAATCTGAAGCAGCAGCACACCAAGACCATGGGCATCCAGGCCCGCGTGTGCCAGGCCGCCGCGGCACCACCGCGGCCGCAAGGGCCGAGCCTGAGCGACGCGCTTGGCTCCGGCGCTGTGCCCGACGTTAGCAATATCCGCACCGGCCGCGGTACCTACGACACCCTGACCGGCACGCCGCTCGGCAACAGATGACCGACAGTTCCGGACGTGTCGCTGATGCGACCGGAAACTGGGTCGACAATCTCGCGCCCAGATTCACCCGCCCCTATCTGCGGCTCGCCCGGCTCGACCGTCCGATCGGCTCGTGGCTGTTGCTGATGCCGTGCTGGTGGTCGGTGGGCCTCACCGGCATGCAACTCGGGCATTTGCCGAACCTCTGGCACATCGTGCTGTTCTTCATCGGCGCCTTCGCGATGCGCGGCGCCGGCTGCACCTGGAACGATCTGGTCGACCGCGATCTCGATGCATTAGTCGAGCGCACGCGTTCGCGGCCGATCCCGTCGAAACAAGTCACTGTGACGCAAGCCGCCATCTTCATGGCGGCGCAGGCGCTGGTCGGCTTGCTGGTGCTGATCCAGTTCAACACATTCACGATTCTCACCGGCATCGCGTCGCTCGGCGTCGTCGCGATCTATCCGTTTTTGAAACGCTTCACCTATTGGCCGCAGATCGGGCTTGGGCTCGCCTTCTCGTGGGGCGCGCTGATGGGCTGGCCGGCGGCGTTCGGCGAACTCGGCTGGCCGGCTCTGGTGCTTTATGCCGGATCAATCGCCTGGGTGATCGGCTACGACACCATCTATGCGCATCAGGACCGCGACGACGACAGCCTGATCGGCATCAAGTCGACCGCGCTGCTGTTCGGCGAACGCACGCCGGCAATGCTGACGAAATTCTACGCAGCCGCGGTGGTGCTGATTGGCGCGGCCGGACTAATGGCCGGCGGCGGATTTATTTTCTTCCTCGGCCTGGTCGCCTTCGCCGCGCATCTGGCGTGGCAGGTGCTGCGCCTCGACATCGACGATCCGGCCCACTGCCTGGTGCTGTTCAAATCCAACCGCGATGCCGGGCTGATCTTGTTCGGCGCGATGCTGCTGGACGCGGTGGTTTAGGCGAACCTGCCGCACTATGGCTGCGAAGCCTCGATTTCCAATAAATTCTGCAGTTGCCCCCTCCAAGAATTGCCCGGCCCGGTTTAAGCCGGTAGTTTGGTAGGGCTTTTGGCACATTTAGGCGGTTGGGAATATGTCGGCGGGGGTGGGGTCGAGTGTGACGCGTCGTGGCGCGGGCGCAGCTTTGCGCGCGGCCCTGCTGGCGTCGTCGGCAATGTCGACTTTGGCCCCAGCGCGCTGACGGCTGCGGCATTTTTGATCGCCGCGCCATGTGCGGTCTCGGTTGCGCTCGCCGATGGCGGACAAGGCGGCAATCCGAGCGGTGGTAGTCCTGACGGCCGCGGCGGCTCGGGATTTACCGGCAATGCAGGCGAAGACAGCTTTAACGATGGCGCTGGTCGCGGCGGCGGCGGGGGCGGTGCCGGCGGCGGCAATGGCGGCATTGGCAACAACGGTTTTGGCAATGCGCCGGGTGGCGCCGGCGGCACCTCCTTCAGCAAGGACGGTGTTAATGGCACGGACGACCCTTTTGGCGCCGGCGGCGGCGGCGGCGGATACAACGGCAACGGGCCGGGCGCAGCGTCCATAACCAATAGTTCGGCACTGGCCGGCGGCAACGGCGGGCGCGGTGGTAATACCGTCCTTGGGGACGGCGGCGGCGGCGGTGGCGCGGGCGGCTATGGCGCGGTCGTCCTCAGCGGCGGCGCGAGCAGCAATTCCAGCGGCATCACCGGCGGCAATGGCGGCATCGGCGGCATTGGCGCTAGCGGCGGCGACGGCGGCATCGGCGTCTGGTTCGACGCGCCCGGCGCGGCCTTTACGAATTCCGGAACGGTGACTGGCGGCAACGGCGGCGCCGGCGTTGCCGGCTCGTTCGGTGGCGCCAACGGCCTTGGCGGCGTCGGTGGCGCGGGCGCAGACCTCACAGTCATCATGAACGGCGGCTCGATTGCCGGCGGCATGGGCGGCGATGGCGTAACGCGGGCGGACGCGATCGCCTTCGCCGGCGGCAACAACACGCTGACGCTGAACGGCGGAAGTCTCACCGGGAATGTTTCGATTGCCGGCGGCAATATTTCCTTCAACCAGGCCGGTTCGTACAATCTGACGAACGTCATCACCGGCACCGGTTCGATTTCGCATGACGGCACCGGCACGCTGACGCTGTCGAATGCCAACACCTATTCCGGCGGCACGACCGTCAGCGCCGGCACGCTTGTTGCCAATCACCAGGATGGCGTCACCGGCGCGGTCCCAGGCACCGGCAGGATCGACGCGCTCGGCAGCGGGCCGGTTATCCTCGACGGCGGCGGCCTGCGCACCAGCGTCACCGGCTATCTCGCCACCGACATTCTGTTCAACTCCAACAAGACCAGCACGATCTCGGCCTCCACCGGCACCACGCTGACCATCGGCGGCGATCCGGGCCTTCCCGGTGATCCCTTCGCCAGCTCGACCGGCAATCTGCCGGCGCGCATCGTTATTGGCCCCAACGCGGTGGCACAATTCGGCACCGCGACCGACACCGGCACCATCCAGATCGGCGCGTCTTCCACCATCCGTCCTTTTGACATCGATCCGTCGTCGCATATCGTCGTTGCCGGCGGCACGTTGAGGGATTTGAACGATCAGTTGGCCATCCTCACCTTTTTTGCCGCCTCCACCACGGTGAACGCCGGCGCCACGCTCGACTTCAACGGCGCGACGGTGCAGGTCATCAACAACCTCGGCGGCAGCGGCAATGTGATGATGGGCACCAACGCCGGTGGTCCACTTCAACTCGGCGTCACCTCCGGCACGACGCAGACCTTCGGCGGCGTCATCAGCGGCGCACGCGGTGTCTTTATCGCCGCGACCGGCTTGAGCGACGCGACCATGGTGTTCAGCGGCGACAACACTTACACCGGCGGCACAGAAATCTGCTCCTGCACCACGCTCCAGCTCGGCAACGGCGGCACCACCGGCTCGATCCTCGGCAACGTGATCAACGGCGGCACCCTCGCCTTCAACCGCTCCAACAGCTACACGTTCAACGGCGTCATTTCCGACGACCCGTTCGGCTTCACCGGCGGCCAAGTCAAGCAGATCGGCACCGGCAACACCATTCTGACTGCGGTCAGCACCTATACCGGCAACACGACGATCGATGCCGGCACGCTCAGCGTGAACGGCGATATCAGAACGTCGAGCGGCGTCACGGTGAATTCGGGCGCCACGCTTGGCGGCACCGGCTATGTGCCGGACACCGTGATCAATGCCGGCGGTACGCTGGCGCCCGGCAACTCGATCGGCACGCTGAACGTGATGGGCAATCTGACGTTCAATGCCGGCGCGTATTACAATGTGGAAGTCTCGCCGTCGGCGGCCGACCGCACCAATGTTACCGGCAACGCGACGCTTAACGGCGCGACGGTGAACGCGATTTTCGCGCTCGGCAGCTACGTCACCAAACAATACACGATCCTCAACACCACCGGGACGGTGAACGGCACGTTCGGTACGCTGGTCAATACCAATCTGCCATCGAACTTCACGTCGACCCTCAGCTACGACGCCAAGAACGCCTATCTCGATCTAACACTGAACTTCACGCCACCGCCCGGCCCCACCCCGCCGAGCTTCGGCAATGGATTGAGCGGCAATCAGAACAATGTCGGCAATGCACTGGTCAATTACTTCAACACCACCGGCGGCATCCCGCTGGTGTTCGGCCTGCTCAGCCCGGTCGGGCTGACGCAAGTGTCCGGCGAGCCCGGCGCGTCGGTTCCGACGGCGGGCTTTGCCGCGATGGGCCAGTTCATCAACGCGATCATCGATAACGTCGGCGGCAACAACAATCAGGGCGGCGCGCTCGGCTTTGCCGAAGAGAACGCCTACGCGCCGGGCCGCAAATTGTCGGCCAAACAGACCGACGCCTATGCCGCGGTGACGCCGCGCGATCGTCTGGCCGCGCCCTTCGCCTCGCGCTGGCAGGTCTGGGCCACCGGCTACGGCGGCAACGGCACGGTAGACGGCAACACGACGACGGGCACGCACACCACCTCGGCCCGCGTCTACGGCACCGCGGTCGCCGCCGATTATCGCGCCACGCCCGACACCCGTTTCGGCTTCGCGCTCGGCGGCGCTGGCACCAATTTCAGCGTCGACAGCGCGCTCGGCGGCGGCCGCGCCGACGTGTTCCAGGCCGCCGCTTATGCGCGGCACAATATCGGCGCGGCGTACGTGTTCGGCGCCCTCGCCTATGGCTGGCAAAACGTCACGACCGACCGCACGCTCACCGTTTCCGGCACCGACAAACTGCACGCCACCTTCAATGCCAGCACGCTGGCCGCGCGACTCGAGACCGGCTGGCGCTATGCGATGCCGGCGGTCGCCGTCACGCCTTACGCTGCGGCGCAGAGCACGGCGTTCTATCTGCCAAGCTATGCCGAAGCCGCAACCACCGGCAGCAACCAGTTCGCGCTGAGCTATGCCTCGAAGACCGTTACCGCGACGCGCGGCGAACTTGGCGCCCGCTTTGACAAGGCAATGCCGCTCCGCGATACGCTGCTGACGCTGCGCGCCCGCGCCGCCTGGGCGCACGACTGGAACAGCGACCGCAGCGCCACCGCGACGTTCCAGACCCTTCCCGGCGCGACCTTCGTCGTCAACGGCGCGCAACCCGCGGCCAATGCCGCGCTCATTTCCGCCGGCGCCGACGTGGCGTGGGGCAATGGCTTGACGGTCGCCGCCAATTTCGACGGCGAATTCTCGCGCACCACCGCCGGCTATGCCGGCCGCGGCTCGCTGAAATACGCTTGGTAGAGCGGCGCTATTGAATCGCTATTGATTTTTGGACCGGCGCTCCTCGGCGCGGATCACGGCGTCATTGGCAGCGGCGGCGCCGGACTTCGACTGCGCCGGCGCCAGCCTTGGCCAACCCGAAATCGAGCCGGTGGTCACTTCATCGTCCTCGTCGAATTCGCCGTCTTCGCCGGCGATCGCGCTGAGCGCGTTGCGGTCCTTCGCCGAAATCGAGCCGGTCACGTCGCTCGAAGACGTGCCGATCGAATTCTTGCCAATAGAGCTGGTGTAGTCGCGGCCACCATTCCGTCGGGCGTAGAGTGAGCGCGCCTTGGCGGCGGCGACCTCGCCCGGGATGGCTTCCGGCCGACACGGGCGGCGGCCGTTGGCGCGCCGCATCAGGTCGACGTGGATGTGATCGTAGTGCGCGGCGTTGTAGCCGGGCGCCAGCACCGTGGTGAACATATCGCAGGCCTGAAGCTGCACGTCGTGCAGGAAGCCCTGCTCTTCCGGCGAACCGCGCCACCCGTCCTTGACGGCGATCTTGCGGCCATCGGCGAGCACGAAGCCGGCGACGTCGAGCGCGTTGCCGAAGGCATGTTCCGAAATATGCGATGTGCCGGCGCCCACCATGCCGCGGCAGGAATAGGCCGAGATCTGCTTGATGGTCGTCACCTGGCTGCCGAACCATTTCAGCGCCGCCGGCTGCACACCTTCTGTGACCCATTTGTCGAGCGCCGACACCAGCGGACAGGCCAGCGTCGCGGTCGGCTGCAATGTCGCGGGCATGATGGTGCCGGTGCTCTGCGGACCGCGCGACGGACCGAGCGCGGGTGGCGCGCGCTGGGGCTCCGGCTCATAGCGCGGCGCGTTAGTGGCGGGCTGCGTGCGCGGCGCGCCGCGGCCGGGCGGAAGAATGGCGTCGTCCGGCACGTCATCGTCCGGCTCTATGACGCCGCTCGATGGATACGGCGCGCGGCGCGGTGCCTGCGTGGGTGCCTGCATCGGCTCCGGCGTCGGCGCATCATAGGACGGGGCTCCGGGCGGCGACAGCGACACCGGCCGTCCGGCCGGCTCGTAATTGGAGGGCGTTCGCACCGGCTGCGGGCCGGGCGTCCAGCGCATGATCTCGCCTTGCACCGGCTGGGTGCGCGCGGGCTGGACCTGAATCGGCGGCGCTTGCACCGGCCGGCCGTAACGCATTTCGTCGAGCGGATTTCGGATCGAGCCGGGTGGCCGCACTTCTTCGCCGTAACCGATCGCCGCGCTGGACCCGCCGAGCGCCGCGACCTTGAGCGGGAATTCCGCGCCGCACATGCCGGGGCCCTCGATCGGCTCGATCTGCACGATGCCGGCGCCCATTTTGACCGCGCCCGACTTCATGCAGGTGACTTCGGCCTGATGCCGCCACGCCGCACGTTCGCCGGTCTGCAACATGCTGCGCCCGCAGCCCGCAAGCGCCAGCAGCAACACCAAAACCGACCCGGTGAGATAAAAACGCAACTGTCCCGTCATTTTTTTAAAATGCGGGTATCTTGTTTAACGGGGCTTCAACGCTGCCAAATGCGAATTCGTTAAGGATAAGAAATCGTTGCCAGCGCATGATCCCGAAAAGTGGGCACCCGGTTTTCGGATCAGATCATGCGCA
>Ga0193699_10000506_pt1 | contig 16609 bp, 15 predicted proteins | sample L3c2metaG_FD_160095 | JGI IMG/M metagenome (GOLD analysis project Ga0193699, IMG submission 160095) | Soil microbial communities from a riparian zone of the East river system, Colorado, United States - L3c2 | ecosystem: Environmental > Terrestrial > Soil > Riparian zone | place: USA: East...
TCCTTCCTCTACAACGGCGCCGACCGCTGGAACGCGAAGTCGACGATGGACGCCATGGGGGCGACGCTGGCGAACTTCGTGAGGGAATGACAACGAACGGTGAACGGTGAACGGTGAACGGTGAACGGTGAACGGTGAACGGTGAACGGTGAACCGTAACGGCGAAGGGCACACCAGACTGAGCCCGGTGTGCCCTTTTTTGTCGTTTTACCGTTCACCGTTCACCGTTCACCGTTCACCGTTCACGATGCAGTCTCCCGAACATCCATCCCCCGCTTCCGCAGCTCGGCGATGTACTTCTCGGCCGGCATGCATTCGTCGGGAGTCCACACCCCGGGCGGAGTCACCTCGCCGCGCACCTGCATCTGGCCCGTGATCGAGAGGGAGTAGCCGGTCGTGCGCATCATCGCGCTGATCCCGTGCTTCTCGTCGTAGCGGTCGATCAGATCGAACTGCCGCGTGGCCGGTTTCCCACCCTTCTTGCCGCTCACCGTGACGCGCAGCGCCAGGATATCCTTCCCCTTCGGCTTGGTGAGCAGCGGGCCCACCACGCTCACGAACAGGTCGCGCGGGACGACCTTCTGGCCTTTCACGTCCACCGGTTTCAGGTCGAGCAGGCCGAGGGCGCGGATCGTCTCCATGATCTCGGCGTGTCCGGGATAACGGAGCGTCTTGTACTCCATCGTCGGGATCTTCCCCTCGTACCGCCACGCCATCGTCGACAATCCGCCCGCGGTGTGAAAGGCCTCGAGGTCCCCCACCGGGTGCGGGAACCGCACCGTCTCCCGCTCCGACAGCGCCACCACCTGCTCGCGCTTCCCCTCGCGCACGACCCACGACAGCGTCGTGTAGTAGTCGAGCACCCCCTCCAGGGAATAGACGATCTGGTAGTTGAGCGGCGCCTCCGGCTGCTGCGGCAGTCCCCCGACGTAGATCCGTACCGAGTCCACCGAGTCGAGCTGGCGGATCCCGTGCTCGGCGAGGATGTTCACCATGCCGGGCGCTACGCCGCAATCCGGCACGATGGTGATCCCCTTCTGCGCGGCCTTCGGCGCGAGCGCCTTCTGCCGGAAGACGATCTCGGTGTTGCCGCCGAGGTCGCAGAAGTGGACGCCCGCCTCCACGGCGCATTCAGCGAGCTGGAGGTTGAAGTAGTAGGGGATCGCGCTCATCACGGCGTCGGATTCGCGCATCACCGCCAGCACCGCCTCGCGGTCGCGGACATCGAGCGGCGTGGGGAGCAGCCGCGGTCCGGACAGTGGAGCGAGGAAGGAGGGCAGATGATCGAAATGCAGGTCGGCGAGCCGGACCTGGGTCACCGCGGGATTCTGCAGCAGATCATACGCGCACGCGGAGCCTTGCAGGCCAGCGCCGAGGACGAGCATACGCATCAGGACGATTTCTCCATGGCGGTCGGGTCAGGCACAGCCATCAAATGTAACTCGGCGGCACCGGGCCCGGGCAATCACGGCCGTCGCGCACACTCCCTGCACCGGACGAGGGCATGACTACTCCCACGACATCCTCCACCGACGAGAGCTGGCGGACCCATCTCATCGACGATGACGACCGAATCGCGCAGATTCTCGAGCGCACGCGCCGCATCGCGGTGCTCGGCATCAAGACCGCCAACGACGTCGGACAGCCGGCCTACTACGTTCCGCTCTACGCCCAGAAGGTCGGCTACGAGATCGTCCCCGTACCCGTCTACTATCCCGAGATCCTCGAGATCCTCGGCCAGCCGGTCTACCGCGCCGTGGCCGACATTGCGGAGCCGGTGGACATGGTGAACGTCTTCCGGCGACCGAAGGACATTCCCGCGCACGTTGACGACATCATCGAAGCGCGGCCCGCCATCGTGTGGTTCCAGCTCGGCATCCGGCACGACGGCGCCGCCGAGCGGCTCGCGCGCGCGGGGATCGACGTGGTGCAGGACCGCTGCCTGCTCGTCGAGCTCCGGCGCGTGGGGAAGTAGCGGCGTTGTCGTCCTGAGCGGAAGCGAAGGACGTGCACGTGCTGGTTGGCGTCAGCGCACCACCAGCACCCCGTGCATCAGGTCCACCTGCCACCACCGCGGCGCCAGCTCGCGCAGCGCCGCGGGCAGCGACAGCGCCCGGCCCGACGTCATGAGCACGCGGATGTCGCGCGCATCGCGCAGCAACGGGTAGCGGCGACCCCTGGTCGAGAGCGCGGAGCGGGCGTCGGCGTGCAGTGTCAGCCGCATCGTCGTCGTATCCAGCGACGGCACCAGCGCCTCGATCAGCTCGATCCCCACGCGCGGCGACTTCGTGTAGAGGCTGTCCGACCCGATGAGCCGCGGCACGACGTCGGCCCACACGGTGTCGCGACGGCTCGCGCTGGAGCCGCCGTCCGCCACCGCGCGCGGCGGGAGCGGCAGCTGGAACAGCGCCGTGGAATCGCGCGGCGGCCGCACCGAGAGCGACGAGTCCGCGCGGATCGTGGCGATGCCGCGCCAGTCGAGCACCGAGCGCCACGGCTTGAGCAGCGCCCGCCCGACGGCGGAATCGAGCCCGAACCTGAGCGCCTCATCCATCAGCACGGTGCCTGGCAGCACCGCGCCCTTCATGGCGAGGTAGCGGCCGAGAGCCGCGCGCGGCGCCGGAGAGCGCGGACGGACCCGCGACTGCGCATAGTACGCCTCCTCGGCCTGCGGCCACAGCCCTGCGTCGAGCAGCACGTCGGCACGGGAGCGCGGCAGTGGCGAGCGCCCCCACTGCGCCAAGGCCACCACCGGCGTGGCGAGCGCGACGCCGAGTGCAAACGCGAGTGTGTGGCGCCGCGTCGAGGTCATAGCCGTCCGACCCGCGCGAGGAGGAACTGATCAGGATCGAAGACGAGCGACGCGGGACGAACGGCGAAGCGGCCAGGCAGCGCGATCGTCGCGCGTGGCTGCGCCGGGATCGTCACCTCGACGCGTCGCTGCTCCCCCGACCGCTCCGTCACCAGCACCGTGAGCGGCAGCTCGTAGGCGCCGCGCGACGAATCCTGAAGCACCAGCAGGTTGATCGTACCGTCCGTCGCGTCATGTGCCCACCCGATGCGGGGCTCCGCCACGCCGGGCTGGCGCAGCCACTGGCCGAAGAACTGCGCGAGCGGACGGCCGGACGAGCCCTCCAGCTCGACGCGCAGGTCGTCGGTCAGCGCGTTGCCGTTCAGGTGGTGCGCATAGTACGAGCGCAGGCCACGAAAGAAGTCGGTGTCGCCGAGTTGCTGGTTGAGCATGTACAGCACGTAACCACCCTTCTGATAGCTGTTCGCGTTGAGGAGGGCGAGATAGTTCGTCTGCGCGGTGTCGAGCACGGGGCGGCGGGCCACGACCGAATCGTCGAGAACCTGCTGGCGGATCGTCCGCATCTCGGCACGGAAGGCCGAGTCGCCGCGCGCCTTTCTGGTCCAGAGGGCGGCGAAGTAGGTGGCGAACCCCTCGGAGAGCCAGAGATGCCCCCACTCGCGCTCCGTGACCGCGTCGCCGAACCACTGATGCGCCGTCTCGTGCGCGATGAGTCCCTCCGTCATCCGCCGCGTGGGGAAGAGATCGTACGCGTAGAAGATCGCGCTGGCGTTCTCCATCCCGCCGAAGCGCGTGGCCGACTGTACGTGCGCCAGCTTCTCGTACGGGAACGGGCCCACCAGGCCCTCGAACAGTGCGACGATTGGCGCCGCTGCGGCGAATGGCCCGGGGAGCCAGTCGCGATTCTCGGGCATGACGTACACCGACTGCGGCACGCAGCGCGCCGCGTCGGACTGCGCGCAGCCAGTGGTGGCGAGCGGCACGCTCACCAGCGGTCCGGCGCCGATCACCATGAGATACGTCGCGATGGGCCGCGATTCGCGCCAGCGCGTCTCGCTGAGCCGCGCGTCGCGTCCACCGAGCGATCGGACGCCGAGCAGCGCGCCGTTGGCGACGACGGTGCGGCCCGTCGGCGCGCGCACGGTCCAGCTCACGGTCGCCTTGTCGCTTGGATGGTCCACGGTGGGAAGCCACTGCCTCGCGCGGTTGGGCCAGTTGTCGCCGAACCAGGTCCAGCGCCCCTGCGCATCCTTCAGCACCACGAGGCCGTCGGCGACGGTGCCGTCGTACCGGACGCGCACGCTCACGCTGTCGCCGCTCACACCGCCGAGCGGCACCTCGATCCGGTCATGCGCGTGCACGGGACCGACGGCCTGGCCGTTCACCTCGATGCCGCGCACGGTCAGCGCGTCGACGAGATCGAGCCGCAGCGTGGAGACGCCGGGCGCGCGGCTGGCCGTTACGGTGACCTCGCCGTGAATGAACCCCCCCGTGTCGGGCAGATCGATGCGGATGTCATAGTCGCGTACGTCGATCCCGGGCTGATACGTGTGCCCGGCGAACGGACTCGCGTCGACCTGGGCGCGGGCGGGTACGGCGGCGACCAGCGCGGCGAAGACGAGGAGCGCGTGGCGCGCGACAGGACGAGACGGCATTGGCGATTGGCTAGGGAACGCGGTAGACGACCGCGTGGTCGGCGGACTCATGCGGCCGCGCGTCGAGGCGCGGCGTGACGGCGAGAATGAAATGGCCACCGCGCGTGGCCGCGAGGGGCACACCCGGGCCCACGTCGCGCACGGTGTCGCGCCCCGCCGCCATGCGCTCGCGCACGACGATGCGACCGTCGCGCGCCTCGATGACGCGTCCACGCACGGTGATCGGCCGCGCCTCACCGCGTACCACCGGCGTGCTGATGTCGAGTGTGGGACCGTCCGCCCACCGCGGGCTGTCGGCTGGAGGTGCCGCCGTGAGCGCGGTCCCCGTGCTCGAGACGCGGCGCTCGCTGGCGCTGGGTGCGTCGTCCTGAACCATCGCGGGGCGTCCACCGACGAGAATGTCGGCGCCGTCGCAGCTCCATCGCACCCGCCAGCCGTCCAGCGAGACGAACTCGATGGGCGCGGTCGGCGCTCCGTGCGCCACGTCGGCCACGAGGGTGACCGCGGCCCCCTCGATCACTCCCATCCCGCTGGCCGGAAATGCGTGGGCGCGCAGCGACTCGGCCACCAGCGCGGGCCCGGCGCCGGCGATCGCGCGAAGCCGGGCCGCCGGCGCCATCCATCGCTCGGGGGCGATGGTCTGCGACTCACCGCCGCCAAGCACGACGCCGCGCCCCACCGCGAGCCGGCGCCAGTCGGGCGAGGGGGCGGCGCTCCACACGCTGTCCATCCGGAACACGCGCCCGGTACGCTCGGTGGCGAACAGCAGGCCGTTCGGGATCGCCTCGTTCTCCACCGCGGCGGGATCATCCATCACGAGGAGTGCGCTGCTGTCGGGCGCCAGCATCCACCGGACGCGCGACGTCATGCCGCGGGTGGCCCGATTCACCTCGAACGTCGCGGCTCCCACCGGCGCCGCGGTCCAGTCGGACGTCGCAGTCGGCGCGCACGATGTCGCGACCACCGTCGAATCGCCCGACGAGGTCCCACATGCGACGACCGCGGCGAGCGCGGTACTCCGGAGAATGCCGCCCACTATCGCTTGAACAGCCGGCCGAAGATCCCGCTATCGCTGCGCCGGCCGCTCGCTGCATGGGCGAGGGCCGTGGCGAACTCCGGCGCAGTGGAGTAGCGGGTCTCCGCTTCGCGGCTCATCCCCTTGAGCAGCACGCGCTCGGCCGCCTCGGGGAACTCTGCCCCCGGCATTGCGTCGCGGAGCAGCGTGGGCTCGCTGCGCAGCCGCGCGATCATCATCTCCTGCTGCGTCCGGCCGGCGAACGGCAGCGTGCCAGTCAGCATCTCGAACGTCATGAGCGAGAGCGAGTAGACGTCGGTGCGCGCATCGAGCGGCTTGCCGCGCAGCTGCTCGGGGCTCATGAACTCCGGCGTGCCGAGGATGATCCCTGTGGCGGTGAGCTTCTGGAGCTCGGCGTCGGCGCGGCGCTCCTTCGCCAGGCCGAAGTCCATCACCACGGCGCGCTCAGTCCCGTCGGCATCCGTGCAGATCATGACGTTCTCGGGCTTCAGGTCGCGATGCACGATCTTGAGCTCGTGCGCGACGTGCAGGCCGGCGGCGATGTCGCGCACGAAACGCACGACCTCATCGAGCGGCAGTGTTCCCTTGCGGTTGTTGCGGTCCGAGAGGATCTCCCCTTTCACGAACGGCATCACCACGTACACCAGCCCATCCTGCGTCTCGCCGAGACGGATGATGTGGCACACGTTGGCGTGGGCCAATCGCATACCGAGGCTGGCCTCCCGCTTGAGCCGCGCCATCGCGTTCTGGTCGCCCGACAGGGACTTCGACAGCACCTTGATGGCGTGCGGCTCTTTCGTCGCGACGTCCTTGGCGAGGTATACGAACGACATCCCGCCCTCGCCGATCTTGCGCTCCACCTGATAGCGGCCGTCGAGCACCTGGCCCACCAGGTTGGTGTGCGTCACCGGCGCCGGCGGCTCGACGCGTCCGCTCAGGGTGCCGCGCGCCGGCGTCTCGATGTTCAGCGTGGCCCGCGTGACGAGCCGCGACCCGTCGCGCGTGCAGAAGCGCGCTTCCGCGGCGTACGTCGTGCCGCAGGTTGGGCAGCGGTTCATCGCATCACGCGTCGGAGATGAGGGGCACGAGTCCGTCCCATTCGATGTTGCCGCCGCTGAGCAGGGCGACGGTTCTGCCGCGCGGGCGCACGATCCCTTCCAGCAGCGCCGCCACGGTGATGGCGCCGCTCGGCTCCGTGACGAGCTTCATCCGATCGAGCAGCAGGCGCATCGCGCACCGCAGCGCGGCGTCGTCCACCTGCACCACCTCGTCGACGTACTTCTGATGATGGGCGAAGGTGATGCCGCCCACCTCCACCGCGAGTAGGCCGTCGGCGAGCCCGGCACTGGGGGGAATGCGCACCGGGCGTCCCGCCTCGCGCGCCTTCGACAGCTTCGGGGCGCTCGTCGGCTCCACGCCGATGACGCGCGCGTGTGGCGCACGCAGCTTGATGGCCGTCGCGACCCCCGCGCTCAACCCACCGCCGCCCACTGGCACGAGGACCGTCTCGACGTCGGGCAGGTCGGCGGCGATCTCGAGGCCGGCGGTGCCCTGCCCGGCGATGATCCACTCGTGGTCGTACGGCGGCACCATCGTGAGCCCCTCGGTCTCGACGAGCTCCATGGCGCGCTCCATCCGGTCCTGGGTCGTCGTCCCCGCCAGCTCGACCCGCGCGCCGAGCCGCTCGGCTCCGCCGCGTTTGGCCGGCGTCACCGTGGTGGGCATCACGACGACGGCCTTCACGCCGAACAGCTTGGCCGCGAGGGCCACCGCCTGCGCGTGATTGCCCGACGACGGCGCGATCACGCCACGCGACCGCTCGCCCGGCGTCAGCTGCGCGAGAAAGTTGTAAGCGCCGCGGAACTTGAAGGCACCGCCCCGCTGGAGCATCTCGGGCTTGAGCCAGATGGGCGTACCCACGCGCTCCGAGGCCGCGTCGAACGGAAGGAGTGGGGTGCGCACGGCCACCGGCGCGATGCGCGCGGCGGCGGCGGTGAGGTCGTCGAGGGTAATGAGAGCGGTCATTCCACGGAAGTTAGTAGGGACGCGCGAGCTGCTCCAATCTTCGTTGAATCCTGGGTCGTCCGGCTTTCGAGTGGGCAAGGGTGGTAGCCAATCCATTCGCCGTTCATGCGGTCAGGCCGTGCAGTCCTCTGCGACCGATCGGTCGGTATTCCTTACGCGAAAATCCGATTCCGGCCGCCGGTCTTCGCCTTGTAGAGCGAGCGATCCGCCTCCTGGAGGAGCATCTCGGGCGAGACGGGGTCGGTGCCGCGCGCGAGCGCCACGCCGACGCTGATCGTCAGGCCGATCGCGCCCGTCGCCGAACCGAACGAGAAGTCATCCACCTTGCGGCGCATGCGCTCGGCGAAGGTCAGCGCGCCCTGCCAGCCGGTGTCCGGCAGGACGATGACGAACTCGTCGCCGCCCAGCCGCGCGACCGCGTCGGTGTCGCGGGCGGTGGCCTTCATGATACCGGCCACCTCCTGGAGCACGACGTCGCCGAACGGATGGCCGCGCGTGTCGTTGACGTTCTTGAAGTGATCGAGGTCGATCGCGAGGATGGCGACGGTGGAGCCCCGCCGCTTCGCCTGCCGCCACTCGGCGCGCAGTCGCGTCTCCAGCGCGCGCCGGTTCAGACAGCCGGTGAGCGGATCGGTCCCGATCTGCTCGGCGAGCCGCAGGCGCATCGCGTCGAAGCTCTTGGCGAGCAGGGTGAGGTCGTCCGGGCGCTTCTCGACGCCGAGGGTGAGCGCGGGGGTCAGGTCGCCTTCCTCCACCAGCTTGCAGAAGAGGCGCAGCCGGTTCATGCGCGCGCGGAAGCTGCCATACGCGGTGATGAGGACGGCGCTCACCATCGCGAACAGGCCCAGCGTGTAGAGGACCTGCGCCGTGGTGGGGCGCATGCCGGGCACGTGCGGCGGCAGCAGCTCGGCGGCCATCAGGTACGCGAGCGCGCAGATGGAGGCGGAGTACGCGCCGAGCCGGCGGCCGAAGTAGAACACCGCCAGCTGCACGACGAGGAGGCCGGCGATGAGGATGCGGGAGGCGTCGCTCGGCGTGCCGCTGAGCCAGGTGATGGCCGTCAGCGCCACGACGTCGGCGGTGACGAGGAAGGCAGGCAGCCGGATCTCATGCACGAGGACGGCACGGCGCACCATCATCGCCGTCAGCGTCACGCACAGCACGTAGCCGAGGGCGACGCCGGCCACCGGCAGGAGCATCCGCGCGCGCTCACGCCCGAACAGCAGCGCGAGGAAGACGAGCGCGAGCAAGCCGAGGTAGCGGATCCAGCGCTGCCAGAGGATGGCCTCGCGCACGAGCACCTCGCGGTCGTGCCGCAGGGCCTCCACGAGCTCGGGCGTCGTGGTGGGGTACTCGAGCGTCGGCCCCGCACCCTGCCCTCCGGTGGTGGTAGACAGCGGGTCCGTCTCCACGAGTCGGTTCACAGGTCGGTGCTCATCGGAAGTGGCGTCAATTTCGCTAAGCTAGCGCGGAAGCGGAGGAGCGGAAAGGACGCGACGAAACGAGAGCGGCCCCGGTGCACCTGGTGCACCGGGGCCGCCGACCGCCATGAACCCGGCGGCTACTCTTCCTCGCTTCCCTCGTTCTCCTCGCCGTCGGCGCCCTCACCCTCGGCGCCGACCCCCTCGGCCTCGCCCTCCTCCTCGGGGACGACGCGGGCCACCGCCATCACGAGGTCCTTGCTGTCGAGGTTGACCAGCTTGACCCCCTGGGTGTTGCGGCCGGCGACGCGGATCCCCTTCACCGGCATCCGGATGAGGATGCCCTGCTTGGTCATCAGCATCAGCTCGTCCTCCGGCAGCACCTCCATGATCGACACGGCGTCGCCGGTCTTGTCGGTCCGGTGGATCGTGATGATCCCCTTGCCGCCGCGCTTCTGCACGCGGTAGTCGTCGATCGGCGAGCACTTGCCGATCCCGCGCTCGGCGACGACCAGGAGGGTGGCCTCGCGCTTGATGACCACCATGCCGATCACCACGTCGCGGGCGCCGAGCTCGATCCCCTTCACGCCGGTCGTGTCGCGCCCCATCTCGCGCACGTCCTGCTCGTGGAAGCGGATCGACAGGCCGTGTCGGGTCGCGAGCACGATGTCGTTCGTACCGCTCGTGATCTGCACGTCCATCAGCTCGTCGCCCTCCTCGATCTTGATCGCCTTGATCCCGTTGCTCCGCGGGTTGGCGTAGGCCGAGAGCGCCGTCTTCTTCACTGTACCCTTCTTGGTGGCGAACAGCAGGTACTGGTCGTCGCGGAACTCACGGACCGGCAGGATCGCCTGGACCTTGGTGTCCGGGGTGACGTTGATGAGGTTGACGACCGGCTTGCCCTTGGCGGCGCGGCCGGCCTGCGGGATCTCGTGCACCTTGAGCCAGAAGCAGCGCCCGTCGTCGGTGAAGACGAGCAGGTACTCGTGGGTCGTCGCCACGAACAGGTGCTCGATGAAATCCTCGTCCTTGAGCGCCTGGCCGTTGAGGCCGCGGCCGCCGCGCCGCTGCTTCTTGTAGGTGGAAACCGAGGTGCGCTTGATGTAGCCGGAGTGCGAGATGGTGACGACCATCTCCTCGTCGGCGATCAGGTCCTCGATCGTGAACTCCCCCTCGTCGCTCGTGATCTCGCTGCGGCGCTCGTCGCCGTACTTGGCGGCGATCTGCGTGAGCTCGGACTTGAGCAGCGCCATGCGCTTGTCCTTCGAGGCGAGCAGTGAGCGCAGCTCCTTCACGGTGCCACGCACCTCCTTGAGCTCCTCCTCGAGCTTGTCGATCTCCAGGCCGGTGAGCTTGGCGAGGCGCATGTTGAGGATCGCTTCGCTCTGCCGCTCGCTCAGCTTGAAGCGCGCCTGGAGCTGCCCGCTCGCCGTGGGCGTGTCCTCGGCGGCACGGATGATCTTGATCACCTCGTCGATGTTGTCGACGGCGATCTTGAGTCCTTCCAGGATGTGCTCGCGCTCGAGCGCCTTGTCGAGCTCGAACTGCGCGCGCCGGACGATCACCTCATGGCGGTGCGTGATGTAGTGCTCGAGCGCCTCCTTGAGCGACATGATCTTCGGCACCAGCCGTCGCGTCGTCGCGTCGGGGACGAGCGCGAGCATGATGACGCCGAAGGTCGTCTGGAGCTGGGTGTGCTTGTAGAGCTGGTTGAGCACGACGCGCGGGATTGCGTCCCGCTTCAGCTCGATGACCATCCGCAACCCTTCGCGATCGCTCTCGTTCCGGAGGTCGCTGATCCCCTCGAGCTTCTTGTCGCGCACCAGCTCGGCGATGTTCTCGAGCAGGCGGGCGCTGTTGACCTGGTAGGGGATCTCGGTGACGACGATCTGCGACTTGTTCGAGCTCTCCTTCTCCTCGATCACGGCGCGGGCGCGCATGACGATGCGGCCGCGACCCGTCTCCTGATAATCCTTGATCCCCTCGCGGCCGTAGATGTAGCCGCCGGTGGGGAAGTCCGGACCCTTGATGAACTTCCGCAGCTCGCCCGGCGTCGCCTCGGGGGCGTCCACCAGGTGGATGATCGCCGCGACGACCTCGCGCAGGTTGTGGGGCGGGATGTTCGTCGCCATGCCGACCGCGATGCCCGACGACCCGTTGACGATGAGGTTCGGGAGGCCCGCGGGCATGACGCCGGGCTCGGTGAGCCGGTCGTCGAAGTTGGGCACGAAGTCGACGGTGTTCTTGTCGATGTCCGCGAGCAGCTCCATCGCGATGGGCGCGAGCTTGGCTTCGGTGTAGCGATACGCGGCGGCCGGATCACCCTCGACGGAGCCGAAGTTGCCCTGCCCGTCGATGAGGGGATAGCGCAGCGAGAACTCCTGCACCATGCGGACGAGCGCGTCGTATACGCTCTGGTCGCCGTGCGGGTGGTACTTGCCGAGCACGTCGCCGACGACGGTCGCGCACTTCTTGTACGGGCGGCCCGGCACGAGACCGAGCTCGTTCATCGCGTACAGCACCCGTCGGTGCACTGGCTTGAGCCCGTCGCGCACGTCGGGCAGCGCGCGAGACACGATGACGCTCATCGAGTAGTTGATGAACGACTCGCGGATCTCGTCGTCGATGAGGCGCGGAAGGATGCGTTCGCGGTTGTTCGGAGCAGTCATGACGCGGTGTTTTTTTGAGACTCGAAACGCTGTTGCTACAGACTTTGTAATCTAGCCGAACAACCTCCGAATTGCAACCTGGTAATGCCCGCGCAACTCCTTGTGCCAGAACGTTTTAACCGGCATCGACCACGACGCGCGTCAGGAGACGGCAGCCGGCTCACGGCGACGCGGACTCGGCAGTGGCTGACCCGACGTCACCGTCCGCCAGAGGGCCACCGAGCGCCGCGCAGAGCTCCTCGAAAGCCGCAGCATTGGGGAGGCACGACTGCGAGATGCTCAACGTGCCGTGGCCGTGCACGATGGTCAGGAAGCGCTCCTGGCGAACGGACTGCACGCCGATCGCCTCGATGTCCGCGAGCGGGATGACGGTGTTGGTGCGCGAGAATCCGAAGCGCGGCGCGGAGAGCTCGGTCGCGCTGAGCCGCACGTACCCCTTCCCGACCAGACCAATGACGAAGAGGGGAAGTCCGGCGAGCACGAAGACACCGCCGATTCCGGCGATGCACCAGTAGAATATCGTCGCGCGCGCCGTCGAGAGCTCGACGACCCCGTTGAGCACGAGGCCACGGTCGTTCGTGAGCGCCGCGTGCGCCATTGTCGCGGCGACGCCAGCGAAGAAGAGCGTGGCGAGCAGCATGATCCACGGTCGCGGCTTGTACGGATGCTCGATGGTCTTCATTATCCTCGAGGACTGTCCCCGCCGCCGGGACCTACTCCTTCCCTTCCGCTTCCGTCGGTGCCGACTCCGGATACTCCGCCGTGTCGGGGAACTCCGTCGCCATCTCGGCGTCCTCCCGGGCCTCGAGCTCACGCTCGCGCCGCAGCGCGTCGTCGCGCTCGGCGCGGTACCCCTCGTACCACTCGCGCGTCACCTCGCCCGCCAGGTCGCGGTTGCCCAATCCGAACGCGAGCGCCATCGCCAAGGCGATCGCGCCGAACAGGATCGCGAACGCCGTCGTCACGATGTCCGTCGCGATCCCCAGCTCCTGGAGCGCCATGAAGATGGCCAGCAGGATGACCCCGCCGCGGCCAACGCGCGCCAGCGCGCGCCCGCCGTGCAGCGCGCCGGCCGACGCGGAGATCAGCCCGCCCACGAAGCCGCCGAGCACGATGCCGACGAGGATGATCACGATCGCCGCGATCACGCTCGGGATGTAGCTCACGAGCTCCGAGAAGACGTTCGCCAGCGACTCGAGCCCCAGCGCGTTCGCCGCCACCAGGATCACGGCGAACATCACGAGCCAGAACACCAGGTTCGCCAGCACGCGCACCGGGTTCACGTGCGATCCGGAGCGCTCGACCGCCTGCATCACACCGCCGCGCTCCAGCATGCGGTTCAACCGGATGCGGCGCAGGAAGCGCTCGATCAGCTTCTCGAGCACCTTGGCCAGCAGGTATCCCGCGAAGAGGATGACGAGGGCGCCGAGCAGCGCAGGCACGATGTCGCCGAACACCTGCGAGAAGCTCGCCTGAAGGCGGTCGCCGAAGTTCACGCTGTCCTGAAGAAACATGGTCTCGAGTGCTGGAGCGCCGACGGTGGCGCGTCGCGGCAAAGCTAGCCTATTTCGCCCGGGATCGTGAGCCGCGCACGCCATCTTACGGGCATCCGGGTGCCGGGCCACGGGTCAGTTGCGCGTCCCGCGCTTGAGGTCGAAGATCACGCTGCGCCGGCAGGTCGGGCAGATGAGCCACTCGCGCCGCCGCGCGTAGCCGAGCCCGAACGAGCCGCCGCCGATGGACCGCACCGTCATCGGCGTCCCGTCGCGCGGACAGACCGGCTTCTCCCCCGCCGCCACCCGGTCGCGGATCGCCTTCTGCTCTTCCGGCTCGAACTGCGCGTGCTCGTCGGGGCTCATACCCGTGCGAGCCCATCTCGTATCGCCGCCGGGATGGGCACGGTGCGGCGCGCCTCATAGTCGTACATCACCTGCACCGTCTCCCCCTCGGCCACGAGCCGCCCGTCGCGGGCGTCGAGGACGCGATACCGCCACACCCATGCCTTGGTGCGGATCTCGGTGGTGGTGACCTCGAGCTCGAGCGGGTCGCCCATCAGCGCCGGGCTCCGGTATGAGATCTTCGCCTCGGCGAGGATGAAGTCGCCGTCCACCTCACCGCCGGCCGCCTGCCACGCCTGCACCCGGCCGAGCTCGAAGTAGGTGAGGTACACGGCATTGTTCACGTGGCCCTTCGAGTCGTAATCGTTGAACCGCGTCTGGAGCGGAAAGCGCATCAGTCGATCCGCAGGACGAGCTTGCCGAACTGCTGCGCGTGTGCCAGCCGCTCGAACGCCGCCCGCCCGTCGGCCAGGGGATACACCCGGTCGATCGGCGGCTTCAGCCGGCCCGCGTTGAAGTGGCCAACGACCGCCGCGAACTCGGCGTCGTTTCCCATCGTGGAGCCGAGGATGCTCCACTGGTTCCAGAACAGCCGCCGCACGTCCGTCGTCACCATGGGACCGGAGGTGCCGCCGCAGGTCACCAGGCGACCGCGCCGCCCCAGCGCCCCGAGCGATTGCGCCCAGGTCGCCGCCCCGATCGAGTCGACGACGACGTCCACGCCCCGCTTGCCCGTCCGCCTGCGGATCTCGCGTCCGACGTCGATCCCGGAGTGGTTGATCGCGTCATCCACGCCGAGCTTCGTCGCGCGCGCGAGCTTGTCGTCGCTCCCGGAGGTGACGGTGACGTGTGCGCCGATCAGCTTCGCGATCTGAAGACACGCGAGCGCGACGCCGCCACCGATGCCCCAGATCAGCACGCGCTCGCCCGATCGCAGCTGCGCGCGGGTCACGAGCATACGATAGGCCGTGAGCGTGGCGAGGGTGAGCGCCGCAGCCTCTGCTTCGTCGGCCTGCGCGCCGATCGGCAGCACGTTCGTCGCCGGGACGACCACCAGCTCCGCCATCGTCCCCGGGAAGTGCTCGCCAAGGATGCCGAAGCGGGGACAGAGGGGCTGCTCGCCGTCCAGGCAGTACTCGCAGGTGCGGTCGCTGATCCCGGGGTTGATGACGACCGTGTCACCGACGGCGACGCTCGTGACTGCGGCCCCGACCGATTCGACGACGCCCATCCCGTCGGCGCCGAGCACCCAGTTGGGTGTGATCGCCACGCCGGGGAGGCCGCCGAGCAGATGGATGTCCAAGTGGTTGAGCGCCGCGGCGCGCACGCGCACCCGCACCTCGGAGTCGCGGCGGAGCACCGGCTCCGCGAGATCCTCGCGATACTCGATGCGCTCCACCCCGCCGTGCGCGGAGATGGTGAGTCCTCGCATGCCTCTGTCCCGGGGTTATATTGGACGCGAATGCTATGCGGCGGCAGGCAGGCGCGAAAGGCGCCGCGGCGGCCGCCGGTTTCGTCCGACACGGCGCACTCATGACTGCAATCAAGGTTCCTCAGCTCGGCGAGTCGATCGTCGAAGCGACGGTCTCGCGGTGGCTCAAGAACGAGGGTGACCAGGTCGCCGAAGGCGACAACCTCGTGGAGCTGGAGACCGACAAGATCACCGTCGAAGTACCGGCGCTGTCGTCGGGCGTGCTGACGAAGCGCGCCGTCAACGAGGGCGACGTCGTGACGGTGGACCAGGTCCTGGGCGAGCTGACCGAAGGGGCGACTGCTTCCGCGGCGCCGGCCGCGAAGTCCGCGCCGACTGCTGCGCCGACGGCGGCACCGACGGCGCCCCCCTCCGCGCCGGCGCCCGCTTCAGGGCCGACGAAGGGTGAGGCGAAGGTCTCGCCCGCTGCCCAACGCGTCGCTGCCGAGCAGAGCGTCGACCTCTCCGCCGTACAGGGGACGGGTCGCGGGGGCGTCGTGAGCAAGCCGGACGTGATCGAGTACGCGGCGAAGGGCAGCGCGAACACGACTGCAGCGCCGGCCCCGGCTCCCGCCGCCGCGAGCACCGCACGGACAACGGCGCCGACGGCGCCCAGCCGCCCCGCCGACGGCGTGCGCGAGACGCGCGAGAAGATGTCGACGCGCCGCAAGCGCATCGCGGAGAACCTCCTGCTTTCGCAGCACAGCACGGCGCATCTCACGACGTTCAACGAGATCGACATGTCCGCCGTCATCGCGGTGCGCGAGCGGATGAAGGAGAAGGTCGAGAAGGAGCACGGCGTGAAGCTCAGCTTCATGCCCTTCTTCGTGAAGGCGACGACGATGGCGCTGAAGGCGTTCCCGGTCGTGAACGCGTCGATCGATGGCGACTTCATCGTCTACCATCACTACGTGAACATGGGCATCGCCGTCGCCTCCGACGCGGGGCTCGTCGTCCCCAACGTGAAGGACGCGGATCGCAAGGGGATGCTCGACGTCTCGCGCGACATCGCGGCGCTGGCGAAAAAGGCGCGCGAGGGCAAGCTGGCGATGGACGACCTGACGGGCGGCACGTTCACGATCACGAACGGCGGCGTGTTCGGGTCGCTCGTCTCGACACCGATCATCAACTACCCGCAGGCCGGCATTCTCGGTCTGCACAAGACCCAGGACCGGCCGATCGCGGTGAACGGGCAGGTCGTGATCCGGCCGATGATGTACATCGCGCTGTCGTACGACCATCGGATCATCGACGGCCAGCAGGCGGTACTCTTCCTGGTGAAGGTGAAGGAGCTGATGGAGGATCCGGCGGCGATGCTGGTGGACTGACGGTGGAGCGACGGGCGCCGTTCGGCGCCCGTCGCTCGGCTGCGGAACAGAATGCACGGAACGGGCGGAACCAGCGGAAGAGGCGGATCGCGACGGCCACCAGCAGCAAGGCAGCGTAGCGCGGTCATGGTGACAGACGCGCTGAGTACCGATACCAGCGACGCCGAACACTAGTACCAGCAGCGCCGAGATCGTGAACCGACGAATGGGCTCGCCTGGCCAGCGAGCCCGTTCTGTCGTGCAAGCGGATGCGTCACCTGGCGCACGCGCACGCGTCACCCGGGGCCGTGCGCGCGTCACCACGCAGCGACGCATGCGTCCCATGGCTCCGATGCAGACGCCACCCGGCACGAC
>Ga0193699_10000507_pt1 | contig 16591 bp, 9 predicted proteins | sample L3c2metaG_FD_160095 | JGI IMG/M metagenome (GOLD analysis project Ga0193699, IMG submission 160095) | Soil microbial communities from a riparian zone of the East river system, Colorado, United States - L3c2 | ecosystem: Environmental > Terrestrial > Soil > Riparian zone | place: USA: East River...
TGGCGATGTAGCCGTCCTTCAGGAGATCGGGCCGGTGTTCACGCTCCGTCCAATCGACCATCGCCAGGGTCGCCCGAACCGGACGGTACGCATCAAAGATCTTTATTCCTAACCCCTGGCCCCGCAGATCGCGCTGGACTCGCGCGAGTGCGCTCGCGGCTTCTTTGCGCAGATACGCACGATTCGCGAGATATCCGGTGAGTGGCGCGCCAGTGAAGTTGTTCGACGTCGCGTACCGCAATTCCACCACGATCGTGGAATCGAGAGATTTCACTTCCGCGAGAAGCGTGTCCGCCACCGCATCGGGGGCAACCGCGATCTCTTCGGTGTTGACGGACGGCGCGGGTCGCGCGGCTGGCGGCGATGCCGGGAGACATCCGCAGAGAGCGATTAACGCGCTGGCGGCGCAAAGACGGGCAATTTGCATCCGTCAAGATATATCGCCGCGCAGTCAAATCATCATTGAGGGAAACCGGATGCCGACGGGCGCCGTACTGAACGATGCAGCGCGGATCCAAACCATTATTTTGGGTTGGCTGTCAAATCCATATCGCCGGCCACTTCCCACCCGAGCGCCCGTGAATCCGCTGAACCGTCTCGCCATTGTGTTGATCGCCGTCTGCGCTCGCGCGTTGTCGGGGCAGAGTGACCCCGCGGCAACCCACGCCGGGACCAGCCGGCCAACGCCTGTTGTCTCGGCCGCCCCGCTGACGGGCTCTATCAACCTGGACGGAAAGCTCGACGAGCCGGCGTGGGCCGCCGCGTCGCCGGTCACGTCGTTCACCCAGTTCGATCCGACCGAAGGTGCGCCCGCTTCGGAAAAGACCGAAGTCAGGGTGCTCGTCGGGCCCGACGCTCTCTACATCGGTGCAAGACTATTCGAGTCGGATCCCCGGAATGTTCGCCGGCGCCTCTCGCGGCGCGACGAGCCAGTCGACGGAGACATCTTCGCCGTCACGCTCGATTCAAGGCACGATCACCTCACCGGCTACTTCTTTCGCGTGACCGCCGCGGGCGCCATGAGAGACGCGGTTGCCGGGGGGCCGAACGGGTTGGATTTGTCGTGGGATGCGGTGTGGGATGCCGCTGTGCACAGCGACTCGCTCGGCTGGTCAACCGAAATTCGAATTCCTTTCTCCCAGCTCCCCTACAATCGCGGAGATCGCGTCTGGGGAATCCAGTTCGAGCGATACAGCTGGAACAAGCAGGAGCAGGACTTTTTCGCCTTCACGCCGAAGAAGGAAGTCGGCGGCGTGGCGAGATACGGACATCTCACCGGACTTGGCGACCTTCCCGCGCCGAGCCGCCTGGAGCTCACTCCATATGTGAGCACGCGCGCAGAGTACCTGGAAGTTCCCGACGGGAATCCGTTCCGCGACGGGAAGGATTACTTCGCTTCCACCGGCGTGGATCTCAAGTACCGGCTGACGAGCAGCATGACAGTCAGCGCGACTGTGAATCCGGATTTCGGGCAGGTCGAAGTGGATCCGGCCGTCGTCAATCTCACCGCCTTCGAGACGTTTTTCCCCGAGAAGCGGCCGTTCTTCGTCGAGGGGAGAGAGCTCTTTCGCTTCGGCGACATCCGCACGTTCAACAGTTACGGATCCCCCACCTACTTTTTCTCGAGGCGAATAGGAAGGCAGCCGCAGGGGGACGTTAGCGGAACAGGTATCGCGTTCGTCGACGCCCCGCAACAAACCACGATTGCAACCGCGGTCAAGCTCACGGGAAAGACCCGCAGCGGCTGGTCGACCGGCGTTCTCAACGCGGTAACGGCCCGCGAGCAGGCCAACTTCGCCGACGCGTCGGGCGTACGCGGGCACTCGGAAGTCGAGCCGCTGTCCAACTATTTCGTCGGGCGCGTTCGGCGGGAGATGCGCGAGGGCAATACCGTCGTCGGCAGCATGCTGACCGCGGTGAACCGCGATCTACACGATCCATCCCTGCGGAATTTGCTGCGCTCGAGCGCATACGTCGGAGGTCTCGACCTGAATCATTCGTGGAACAATCGCGACTGGGCGTTCGACGCCTCGCTGGCGGGCAGCCAGGTGCACGGTCTTCGCAGTGTCATCGCGGCAACGCAGCAATCGAGCGCGCGCTACTTCCAGCGTCCGGATGCAAAGAGCTTTCACTTCGATCCGAACCGGACCAGCCTGTCAGGCCTCGCGGGCCAGGCTGCACTCATCAAGACCGGCGGACTCCACTGGGGCGGGAACCTCGCGTATCAGTTCTCCAGTCCGGGGCTGGAGGTCAACGATCTCGGCTTCCTTTCACAGACCGACCGGCGGGCGGTATCTACCGATTTGCACTATTCGGAAAACAAGCCGAGCCGGTTGCTGCGCAGCTGGGTCGTCGAGGGCTTCACCAATCAGGCGTGGAACTACGACGGTGACATCACATTCAACAACTACGCGGGATTCGCGCAGGCAATCTTCAACGACTTCTCCGGTTTGTTCGTGCGGACCGACTTCAGCGCGGAGGGCTTTGACGATCGGTTGACGCGCGGTGGTCCCGTTGCCCGCCAACCGCGATCGCTCGCTACCGACGTCAGCTTTTTCAGTGACCGGCGCAAAGTGTATTCGGCATCGCTCGAATGGTACAGGAGCAAGGACGTCGAAGACCAGCTGGCGCAGAGCTACAGTCTCATGCTTGCTATTCAGCCGAAGCCGGGCGTGAGGCTCAGCTTCGAGCCGAACCTCCAGAAGGCACACTCACTCGCTCAATACATAACCACCTCCAGTGATCTGCGGGCGACCCGCACCTACGACAACCGTTATGTATTTGCGACCATCGACCAGACCACCCTCGCGCTCGTAACCCGAGTCGACTGGACATTCACGCCCAAAGCATCTCTCCAGATTTACCTGCAGCCGCTGATATCCGCGGCAGACTACTCGGACTTCAAGGAGCTCCACGCGCCTCGGACTTTCGACTTCGACGTGTACGGACGCGATGTCGGCACCATCAGCAAGACAGGCGGGACTTATACGATCGACCCCGATGGAAGTGCACTGACGCCGAACTCGTTTCAAGTCCCTGATCCGAATTTCAATTTCCGGTCGCTGCGAGGAAATGCCGTGATGCGCTGGGAGTATCGCCCGGGCTCGGCGCTATTTTTCGTCTGGCAGCAGCAGCGCGTCGGCAGCGAAGCGTTCGGCGACTTCGACTTCAATCGGGATTTTCGCGGATTGGTCCAACAGCATCCCGACAACGTCTTCACGATCAAAGCCACCTATTACATGGCCTTCTAGCGGGCGGGGATTCCGGATTCCGCACCGGCGGCAACATATTGGCGGATGCCAAGCTCCGACGCGATAAGCCCTTCGGCACTCGCGCACGCTGCTCCGCGTGGCCACCGCGCCGCCGTCCTCGCCAGCTTTCTCGGCTGGACGCTCGATGCATTCGACTTCTTCCTCGTCGTATTCTCGCTCACCGCGATCGCGAAGGAGTTCCACAAAACGGACGCCCAGATCGCGCTCACGATCACGGTGACGCTGGCGTTCAGGCCAATAGGGGCATTCATATTCGGGCTGATGGCGGACCGGTACGGCCGGAAGCTCCCGCTCATGATCGACCTCGTGTTCTTCTCGATCGTCGAAGTCGCGTCCGGGCTCGCGCCGAATTATGCGACGTTCTTCGTCCTGAGGGCGCTGTTCGGAATCGGCATGGGCGGCGAGTGGGGCGTCGGAGCATCCCTCGCCATGGAAAAAGCGCCGAAGGCGCGGCGCGGCGTTCTCTCCGGCTTATTGCAGGAGGGTTACGCGACCGGATATCTGCTCGCCGCGGTTTGCTATTTCTTTGTGTTTCCGCGCTGGGGTTGGAGGCCGATGTTCTTCATCGGAGGACTGCCCGCCCTGCTCGCCCTCTTCGTTCGATTCCGGGTCGAGGAATCCGAGGTTTGGCAGCGCACGAAGCACAAGGATTGGAGCAGCCTCGGCCGGGCGATCGTCTCGCACTGGAAATTGTTTCTCTACCTGACTCTTCTCATGGCGGGAATGAACTTCGTTTCCCACGGCACGCAGGATATGTATCCGACTTTCCTGCAGCGCGACTGGGGATTCTCGCCGCAGAAGCGGGCAATGCTCACGGCTTTCTCGATGGTCGGCGCAATCATTGGCGGCGTCACGTTCGGTTACCTCTCCGACCGAATCGGTCGCCGCCGCTCCATCGTGCTCGCTCTCGTTCTCGCGATCCTGATGATTCCGCTGTGGGCCTTTTCGCCGGCGCTCCCCGGTTTGGTGATCGGCGCATTCGCCATGCAGTTCATGGTTCAGGGTGCGTGGGGCGTAATTCCGGCCCACATCACTGAGCTGTCGCCCGATTCCGTGCGCGGCTTTCTACCCGGCTTCGCCTACCAGTGCGGCGTGCTGATCGCGAGCTCCGTCGCGTATTTGGAAGCGCTCCTTGCCGCTCGCACCAACTACGCGCAATCGATGGCCATCGTCGCGGTGACCGTTTTCTCGTCCGCGGCTATCATCGCGTGGCTCGGGCGAGAGAATCACGCCGTGGAGTTCGGAAGCGACAGCGCCGCGGGCCGAGCTGCCTAAGGGCACTCAGACCGACTTCAGCTCTTTCGCCTGGGCGACGAGTCCGTCGAGCAGCGCGCGAACGTGCGTCGCGCCGGTGCGGGGGTTCATCATAGTCACTCGCAGCACGGGACGGCCGTCGAGAACCGTGGCGGTAATCCAGCCGGTCCCTTCCTTGTTGTAGCGCGGACGCAGCTCGCGATTGAGCGCGTCGATGCGCTTGATGTCGTCCGCGCCTGGGCTCTCGCCCTTGCGCAACTTTTTGGCGCCGCCGAGATAGCGGAAACAAAGGATGTTCGACTCTGGCTCGTGGAGGTTCTCGAAGTCGCCGCGCTCCTCTATCGCATCGTAGAGCGTCCGAGCTGTCCCGCACAGATGGTCGTAGAGCCGACCCAACCCGCGTGAACCAAAGCGCTGGATCGCAAACCAGAGCTTGAGCACGTCCGCACGGCGCGAGCACTGGAAGCTGCGAATCCCCTGATCGAGGATGCGGCTCGATTTGCCCGCGTGGAAGAGATACGGAGCCTGCTGCGCGAAAGCGCGCTCGAGATCGCCCTCATCGCGCGTCAGCACCATTCCGGTGGCGAGTGGAAGTAGCATCATCTTGTGAGGATCCCACGCGAGCGATCGCGAGTGACCCAATCCTTTGAGCGCCTGAGGAGGCCGCGCGGACAAGAGCGCGCTCGCGCCATGTGCCGCATCTACGTGTAGCCAGATCCCGCGCTCCGTGCAGACGGCGCCGATCGTCTCGAGGTCGTCGAAAGATCCGGTCGCGGTGGTTCCCGCGGTCGCGACGACTGCCATCACGCGCTTGCCCTCGTCGCGCAAGCGGTCGAGCGCGGCGACCGTTAGATCGACATCCATCCTGTGGTCACGCGAGGCAATCGGAATTCCCTTCTTGCGGCCCATGCCCAGCTGGCCGATGGCTCTCGTAACCGCGTAATGGGCGTGCTCACCGTACACGACGAAGGGAGGATCCGCGCCAAGCCCATCTTCCCACGCGTTGGGGACCGCAGAGTTCCTCGCGGCGAGCATCGCCGTGAAGTTTGCTTCGGTTCCACCCGAGGTCAGTGTTCCGCCGGCGCCTGCTCCATAACCGGCCAGCTTTGACAACCATCCCACGATCTGATGCTCGATCACCGTGGCGGTCGGTGACATCTCCCAAACCGCGAGCGACTGATTCAGCGCTCCGATGACGCTCTCCATCCACACGCCGACGGGAAGCGGCGCCGATGTCTGGTGACCCATGTACATCGGGTGGTAGTACTTGTTGGCGTCGGCGAGCACATCACGCTCGAGCCGTTCGACGATCTCCGCGACAGGTCGGCCATCGCGCGGAAGCTCCTCCTCGAATCTTCGCGCCAGCTCCTCGGCCGAGCGTGGGGTGGAAACCTGTCCGTCACCGCGACGGGTCGATTCGAAGTAGCGCGCCGTTACGCCGGCGAAGATTTCTCCGACTTCCAGAGACGTGTCGGCCTCCAGCTCGGCCAGAATGTCGTCGATCATGACGCAAATCTAGTCGATGATCTGATCAGATCGTTCAGGCGTCGAGTAGTCCGTTCTGGCGCACGAAGTCGGCAAGCTCGCCGCGTGAGCCGACGTTGAGCTTTAGAAAGATGTTCGAGAGGTGAGTGCTGACAGTCCGCGCGGAGATCTGGAGCGCGCCTCCGATTTCCTTGTTGGATTTCCGCGCTGCGACCATGCGGGCGATTTCCATTTCGCGGCCGGTCAAACCCGCTGCGCCACTCGTCACGGATTTAGGCGGCGGTCTGACGCCGAGCTCGCGCATCTCTTCCCGCGTTCCGTCTAGCTCGACGGTCGCTCCAATGCGGGCGAACACGTCGTGCGCCTTGCGGAGCTCTCGCATTGCCGTCTCGCGGTCGCCGACCTCCAGGTACGCCCCGGCGAGTCGTCGCCGGATCTTCGCCGCTTGCGGGGGATAAGGAATCGCTTCGAGCTGTTCGACGGACGATTGCAACAGCTCGATCGCGCGCGCGGGATCGCCATCGCGAAATCTTGCGAGCAGACCATCACACGCATCCGCGTAGGCAAGACCCAACCGGTGCTGAAAACGGCCGGCGTCGCGTCGCATGCGCGCCAGGTGCTTGGCGGCTCTGTCGAAATCACGCGCGAACAGCGCGGCTTCGCCGACGGTGGGCAGCAGCCACTGAAGCGCCCACACGATGTACCCGGTTCGATCAGCAATCGCGAGTCCGGCCTCGCCAATGCGGACGGCATCCCTGGGATGACCCTTGGCGAGATGGTACGACGCCATTCCGAGGTGGGCGGGAATGATCGAAGGCACATCAAGGGCGCGGTCGCCAGCGCCGGCAAGCGATCCCGCTTTCTCCGCCCCCGCGAGCTTCCACGCTTCATCGAAATACTCTTTCGCCTTTTCGTCGGACCCCCGCCACAGATAGATCAGTCCCGACCAGACGTAAAGCCGCGGCAGCAATACGCGCTGGTTGAGGCTCTTGGCCAGGGTGATCGTGCGCTCCGCGGTTTCGACCGCCCCATCCCAATCACCGATGCTCGAAGCGTATTGGACATAAAGCTCGGCCGACCAGAGCGGCAGAAGTGGAGAATGCATTTGCTCGGCGAGTCGGTCGCTGGTGGCGAGATGTTTCACGAGCGCGGGCTCATCTCCCGAAATTCCCGCCAGCAGCGCCATTCCCCAATGCGCGGTCCACTGCAGCATGCGCTGACCAGCAGCCTCAGCGTGCGCGATCGCCTTCATCCCGTGCTCACGCGCGAGATCGAGCGGCCCGGCCCACACGTAGAGAAGAAGGAGCGCTCTGTGCGCGCGAGAGAGAAGAGCGTCGTTGCTCATCCCACCTTCAGCCGCCGACGCGAGCGCACCCTCGACCTCCGCCTGGGCCTCCAGCAAACGCCCCAGGTCCTGGAGGGCGATCCCCTTCGCGAGACGCAGCCTCACAACGGTCGACAGGTCGCTCGACTCGGACGCTTCCTGAAGTCCGGCTTCATAGTGCGCGAGCGCTTCCGCGTACCTGCCGCTCCAGTAGCAGGCGAGGCCCATGCGGTGGTCGATGTCGGCGAGCACCGCCCGCTCTCCTCGCAAAGCCGCTTCTTCGCGCGCGCGCGCCCACAGCCCCAGGGCCGCATCGTATTCCCCGAGCCGCTGCCGCATGCGCGCGAGAGTCGTGAGGATTTCCTCGCGCGGCGCGTCGGTGATCGTGGGATCCTTGTCCAGGTGCTCTAGAGCCGCGGCCAAATAATTGGCCGCCTCCCGGTTGGCGTATTTCTCTATGGCGGCGCGAGCCGCGGCGTAGAGGTACTTGACCGCTTTTCGCGCCAGTGCTTGTGAATGGGCGCGGGCGAAGTGGAGTGCGAGCTCGTCGGCGTGATCGAGTGCCGCGGCGCCATAAAGATTCTCCAGCGCCTCACCGATCGTTGCGTGGAGAAGCCGGGCGCGCGCCTGCCCCAGCTCCGTGTAGACCACCTGCTGGAGCAGCGGATGAGTGAAATCATAATGGATCGCTTCGACGCTTCCCGTTTCCGCGAGGACTCGCTGCGCGCGCAGCTCCTCTATTCCAGCGATGATTTCCATCTCCGCGAGGCCTGAGACTTTTGCGAGCGTGTCGTATTCCGCTCGTGTGCCGATCACGGCGGCGAGGTTAGCCAGGGTCCGGGCGTTTGGCGACAGCCGGTCTATTCTGGCTTTGACGACGTCGCGTACCGTCGACGGAAGCTGGAGGGCTTGCATTTCCCAGCCGGTCCAACGGCCATCGTGCTGCGTCAGTGCGCCGGAATCGACCAGGGACTTGAGCGTCTCCTCCACGAAGAAGGGATTGCCGCGCGTCCACTCGTACAGCATGGGCGCGAAATGTCGTGTAACTCCCTTTTCGATACCGAACGTCTGCGTCACGATCTCCTGAACCTCCTCTGGTTCCAGAGGATCCAGCTTGCGCACGGTGAGACAGCCCAACCCCGTGAGCGATAGCTCCGTGCTGCGGAGGGTAGCGTTGGAATCGCGCTCGGCTTCGTTGTACGTCCCGAGCAGAAATATTTTCTGGGTAGCGATTTGGCGCGCGACGAAATGCAGCAGCTCGAGCGACGAGGCGTCTGCCCACTGCAGATTCTCGAGTACGATGAACAACGGCTGCTTGGCCGAAAGTCGTCCGAGAAACTGTGTAAAGTTCCACAGCAAACGTGCCTTGATCTCTGAAGGCTCGGCGCCTGCCGCCGCGCGCTCGCGGTCCGCGGACGCCCCAAGATTCGGAAACACGTACCCGAGCTCGGCTGCTCCCCCGCGGGTAAGGACGGAAAGGGTCGCGGGCTCGAAGTTGCGCACGAGTGGGAGGAGCGCATCGGAAAAGAGTGCGTACGGGACTCCGGTTTCCACCGGGTACGACCGTCCCACCGCGACGCTCCAGCCTCGTTTGGCCGCCAGATCGGCGGCCGCCGTCGCCAGACGGGTCTTCCCGATTCCACCCTCACCTACGATGAATACGGATCGACCCGCGCCCTTTGCGACTTCGTCCAGCGTCTTCGACAGAAACGCTAGGTCCGCGCTTCTCCCAACGAGGGGGGCAACATCGGGCCTTGGCATACAGGCCAATGTACGAGCGCCAGTTTTTCGGAGCTAGCCCGGCGCTATTGCACGGCCTTCTGGTCGACGGCGGGGAGCGTGACGCTGCGCCAGTCGCGAGTCCAGGTCTTGAAGCGCGATTCGCGAGCCTCGCGGCCGAGTCCCACCACAAAGCGAACCTTCATTGGCGACTCGAGAATGCGGTTGAACACCACGCGACCCCTTCCGGAAAACGGCGTTCCCGGAACTTCGAAAGTCACGAGCGTTTGGGGCGCGACCGGAATCTCCATAAGGAGACGGGCACCGCTCGGACTGACATCTTCGAGAAGGGCCAATCCCTCCACGCCCACGGCGCCGTCCTCACCCTCTATGGTTACGCGTGCCGGGAGCTGGACGTAGAACCTGCGCTCCCCTCGGATGTTGGCGACGAACTCGACCGCCTTGCTGAACAGATTCAGCGACTGGCGGTATTTCATCCGCCACATCGGTACCGAGTAATGCATGCAATGGAGCTCGATCTCATCGCGTGTCTCGACCGGAAGCTGGTCGAACTGGACCCCGTGAGTGAACACCTGCGTCCCAGCGGTCATCCCCCTCTCGATGTGGACCACCGTTCCGGTCACTTCGACGGGTCCTGACGCAAGCCCGAGCGACGTCCGGATATTCGTCTCCTTGGGAAGCTGGAACGACGCGCGGAATGCCATTCCTGCCGGGTTCAGGTCCTGCGTGAGTGCCAGCATGTCCCGGTACTCATGGCCAGCTTTGTCGGTCCCGTTGACCGTGATCGGAAACGCATCGATGAAGCGGTGATCCACTCGCTGCTGTCGGGACGCGCGACTCTGGAAAACGACGAATCCAGCGAAGTAGACATTCCAGGCTATCCAGAAGCCGTTGAGCCAGAACGCAAGCGAGGACCAGCCGGACGAGTGATAGTCCACCCACCCATAGTGGTTCGCAACCGTTGCCCAGATGAGCGATGCGATTGACGCGATCAGTAGAACGAGCTGAGGCGCGTACGTCTCGAACGGGACGTCTCCCGTTCCTTTGGGCGTGACGTTGAACTTGAGCGGCTTCTTGGCGAAGAATCCGCTGCACGCTTTTATGTAGGTATAGAACTTTGCCATGTTGTAGCGCTCGGAGATCAGGATCCACCCCGTTCCGCGCGAGAGCATCTCGAATGAGATAATGCTGAAGAGCACGTAGGGCACCAGCCTGGTCACGAGCTGGGCGTTGGTAACGTTCACAGGCAGCCAACCGGTCAGGAAGAACACCACCGGCGCCAGGTAGAAGATCAGCTTCTGGATTCCGTCGAGATACGTCGCGGTAGACGATAGATACGCGATGCGCTGGCGGACGCTCAGACCCGGATAGAATATGGGATTGAGCTTCCGCAGAATCTGCATCGATCCCTGACCCCAGCGAAGCCGTTGGACGTGGTATTGGTACGCCGACGACGGGGCCAAACCATAAGCGAGGGTCTCACCGTGATAGACCGACCTCCATCCCCGTCCGTGAAGAACGATCGATGTCTCCATGTCTTCCGTGATCGTCTTGGTCGAGAATCCGCCGATTTCCTCGAACGCCTTCCGCCGGAGCACACCGCAGCTGCCGCAAAAGAACGCGGCGTTCCACCGGTCCTTACCAGGCTGCAGCAACGAGAAGAAGATGCGATTCTCTTCCCAGAGACTGCGGCCCTCCTCGTTCACGACGTGCGTGAATGAGTCGGTGTTGTAGAAATCCTGTGGAGACTGGACGAAGGCGACTCCGGAGTCCTCGAAATACCCGAGCAGCCGGCTGAGGATGTTGGGCAGGGGAACATGGTCGGCGTCGAGTTGGAGGATGAATTCCCCATGCGTGACCTTGAGCGCGTGGTTGAGGTTCCCGGCTTTGGCGTTCTCGTTGTTGTCGCGGCGGATGTACCCGATGCCAAGCGCCTTCGCCATCGCCTTGACCTCGTCGCGCTTGCCATCGTCGAGCATGAACGTGCGGTGAGGGTACTTGATGGCGCGCGCCCCGATTGCCGTGCGCCTGAGGACTTCCAGAGGCTCATCGTAGTTGGTGATGAACACATCCACGTCGAGTCCCTTGGGAGTCGGAGGCGACTCGCGGTACTTGAGCTTCCATACCGTCGCGATCAGGAAGAACGAGTTGATCAGCCCGTAAGTTTCGGCGACGATCAACACGATCGAGAAGATCAGGGCGTCGGCATTGAGCGAGGAGGTCCAGCGCCAGATGATCCAGTAGAGGCCGTACAGCCAGGCGAGGGCGGCGAACCCGCGCGTGAACAGCTCCTCGCCACGCGGTAGCCTGGGGATGGCATCGCGGAAGGCGGTATCCGGGACCTCCGGATCGGCGTCGACGCTGGGGGCGGGAGAGTGCGACTCCGCCGCGTCCAGAATGTCTGTATTCGGCATTCGGTTTAAGGGCTGCTAGCGCGAGATTTGTGCCCGAGGGCAAGTCGCTACTAGACCCCCGCTAGTTGCCCGTCTTGGAGCTATTCTTGGCCGTCGCGCCAGAGAGATCGATCATTTTCGTCTCACCGAGGTAATCGACAGACTTGGCGTCGGCGAGATTGCGGAGGCGCTGGACGGTGGCGGCGATCCTGCTCGACGCCGACAGGATCTCTGCGGTTATTCCTGGAATCTCTTCCGCGCTCGCATCATGGGAGAGGAGCTCGGCGTTCATCATCAGCACCGTCAGAACATTGTTCATCTCGTGCGCCACCGCTGTCGCCGTCTCGGCGACTCCCGCAAAGCGCTGCGCCTCGAGGCTCCGCTCCTGCATCTGCTTTTGAAGTGTTACATCCTGCATCTGCCCGATGAAGTACGCCGGAAGGCCCTTGGCATTGTGGACCACGGAGACCGCGAGCGAAACCCAGATGTCCCGACCGTCCTTGTGCCGGTACCGCTTCATTCTGTTGTAGCTGACAACTTCGCGAGCAACCAATCGTCGCAGCTGCTCGAGGTCGGTCGCGATGTCATCGGGGTGGGTGACATCCTCGATACCGAGCTGGAGCAGCTCCTTCTCCGTGTATCCAAGCATCTCACAAAGGGCGTAGTTGGCCTTGAGCCATCGTCCTTCCGGACTGACAAAAGCCATTCCGTGAGGCGAGTGGCGAAACGCGTTTCCGAATTTCTCCTCGCTCTCCCGCAGCGCCAGCTCCGCTTCTGTCCGCCTGCTGACATCGCGAATCAGTCCGAGAATCGCTCTCCGCCCCTCAAACACGATTGGAACCGACACAATCTCAGCGAGGATTACGGTTCCGTCCTTGGCGATGAACCGCACGTCGAGCGGGACTCCGGCCATGCTCGCGGCCGACGGCCCGCTGATCCGGTCCAGAACCGCCTGCGCAGATTCCGGGTGAACGAACGGCATTATCGGCTGGCCCGTAAGAGACGCCGGGTCGGATCCGAGCTTGGTCGCCGCGAATGCGTTCAGATAAACAAACTTCTCCGGCGTGTACACGATGATCGCCTCCGGAGCGGATTCGATCATGGTTCTGAAGTCAGTGGGGGTCGGTACAGATGCCATTCGTCAATATGAGCCGAGGAATAAACGTGTCTAAGTTAGACGGGCGCCAGCTGACTGGTGCAATAGGGACACCGGATTGCCGCGGCGTCGATCGACATCTTGCAGAACCCACAGTTTTTTCGCGGCGCTTCCGCCGCCGGCTTGATGAAGATCTTCGAGATCCGCCAGGCGACCAGTCCGATGATCAGAAAGTTGATCATGGCGGCCATGAAGTCGCCGATCCCGAACTTTACGGAGCCCACGCTCCAGGTGGCTTTCTGCCACTCACCGCCCGGCCCGATCGCCACGATGATGGGCATGATGAAGTCGTCCACGAGTGCCTTCACCAGCGTGTTGAGCGCGGTGCCGACCACCACCGCGATGGCTAGTGCCACGATGTTCTGCTTCAGCAGAAAGTCCTTGAACTCCTTGAGCATTACCATGGCCGGTCTCCGAGTGGATGGTTTCAGGTCGAGATGGACAACTTAGCGTCGCCAGCTAACGCCCGGATCGCCGCCAGCCGGCGGATGGCCGCAATTCCCGCCACGGGTCCAAGCGCCAGCGCGACAAAGCTCCAGCGCCATCCAAATCTCTGGGCAATCAGGGGGACGACTTGCATTGGCAGCATCGTGAGCAGAAATCCCAGCGACGTCTGAACGGTGAGCGCGGTACCAACAGCGTGCGCGGGAACCGCCTCCGTTACCAGCGTGCTGAATTGCGCGCTGTCGGCGATGACGAAGAATCCCCACGCCATCGCGAGCGCGCCAAGCACCCATATCGGCCCGCCGAACAGAAATCCACTCAGCACGCAGCAGCTGCCGCTCATGAACAGCGAGATCGTGACGAGCCTCTCTCGCCCGCGTTTGTCGGCAAAGATGCCACCCCAGACCGAGCCCAACCCGCCCACCGCGATTGTCGCGAATGCGAGGAGGGAGACGAAGCGCCGCCCGCGAATCAGCCCACCGCTGTGGGCGGCGACGCTCGCCGCCAGAAAAGCAGGGATCCACGTCCAGAATGCATATAGCTCGAACATGTGACCGAGGTAGCTCGCTGTCGCGAGCCGCCACTCCCGCACGCGAACGACATCCCGCACGTGGTTCCACGAGAATGGACGGGCCGCAAATGGAAACGGGCCATCCCGGTAACCAAGAGCCACCAGAATGGCCGCGATGACGGCCCCAACGCTCGCCGTGAGAACGACAGGACCGACACCGACTCGCGGAATGGCGCGCACGAGGTATGGCGTGGCCTTCCCCACTGTGAGCGCCCCGACGATCACGCCGATCGCCAACCCGCGCTGCGAGCGAAACCAGGTAGCAGCCATCTTCATCGCGGGCGGGTAAACGCCCGCCAAAAAGAATCCGGTGAGGAACCGGAGAACGAGCGCGGATCGATAGCCCGGAACGGCCAGTATCGCGGCGTTGGCTGCAGCGCCGAGGAGCGCGGAACCGCTGAAAAGCCTCCCGGCGGGAATGAGGTCCGGAAGATTGAGCAACGCTGCTACGGCTGTTCCGCAAACGAATCCGAGTTGAACGATAGTCGTGAGCCAGGCCGCCTCCGACGCCGTCAGGCCCCAGATGGCCCGGAGCTGCGGCGTGACGGCGCTCGCGGCGAACCAGAGCGACATGCCAAACAATTCGGCGATTGCCAGTAACGCAAGCACCCGCCAACGCGTCGATAGGGTGTCAGCTGACATAGTCAAAAACTAGCCTCGCCCAGTAGTCACATGCATCGCCCATGACGGGTCCGTCACAGCCGGCTCCACCCGCTGCTCCACCTGCCGCGCCCGCGTCGCCGGTGCCCCCATCGGGGCGACCCGCCGTCGCGACTTTGTCGCGCGACTTGTCGGATTTTCTCATCGAGCTGTCGATCACGATGAACAAGCACGCGATTTATCCGACCAGCCATCCTCTGCTCGATGTGGCCGTCGATGGAGTGTCGAACCGTCTCGCCGTTCTCTTCGTGGAAGAGCGTGAGTCGCTGTCGATCGGTGTCGCGCGCAAGCAGCTGATCATCGAGGGAGTCGCAACGGACCCGCAGAATCCGGTCCTCAAGGAGCTAGCGCAGCGGCTGCATCAACACCGCGTTGGCGCTCTCAAGTTCGTTCGCGGAATCGGCCGCAACGAGCTGGCGCAAGCGTTGGCCGCTCTCGCGGTCGATCCGATCAGGTCGGAAAAGCCGATCGGACTGGACACGGAGCGCGTCGGAGAGCTGTGGCCGCATATCCGTTTCTTCCCGCTGACGTATGATCGGCTTCAGCTGATCGAGGACGACGGCAGCGCCGAACCGAAGGGAGCGGATCAGATGCAATCGGGACGGGCCACTCAGCTTTGGATCGGACTCGCCCGCGCCGCCCTGGTCTCCGACACCTCGAGCCCAGTCTCCGCGCGGGACGACCGCGACGACGACACGGCACTCGAGCCAGCGACCGTCGCCCGCGCGATCGACGAGCACCAGCGCGAGGAGGCCTACGACCAGGTCATCGTCGGCTACCTCCTACAGATCGGGGACGAGCTGAAGACGGCCGAAGGCGCGGAAGCGGCCGGTCTCCAGCGGCGGGTGTCACGCCTCGTCGGGTCGCTGAAAGAATCCACGCTCGAGAAGCTTCTCGAGATGGGTGGCGACAAAGCCCAGAGGAGAAAATTTCTTCTCGACGCATCGCAGGGAATCACCGTCGAGGCCGTCGTCGATCTGGTGAGAGCCGCATCTGCCGCCGAGGGCCAGACGGTTTCGCACTCGATGCTGCGAATGCTCTCCAAGCTCGGCCATCATCCGTCGTCGGGCGGCCCGCGCACCAAAGCCGATCCGAATGTCCGCGATGTGATGCGCCGCCTCATCGACGATTGGAGTCTCGACGACCCGAACCCGGAGCAGTACCGCAAGGCGCTCGAGAGCATGTCCAGCACCAGAGGTATAGCCGAAACGATATCGAACGATGGCGTTCCCACTGAATGCGAGCCCGAGAGAATGATCCAGATCGCCATCGAGGTCGGCGCGATGGGGCCGCAAGTGAGCGCTGCCATGGTTGACCTCTTCAAGTCAGGACGGGTCGACATCCTGCTCGATCTGGTTGAGAAGGCACCAAGTGCCGACGCTGGCGCTCCCGTTTGGGACTTCCTCATCGGCGAGAACATCCTGATGTCACTGCTCGACCAGCCTCGCGTCGACATCCCGTTGGTGGGTCGGGTTGTCAGGCGAGTTGGAGTTTCGGCGGCTCCTACGCTTCTGTCAGCGGCGCTCGTCTTCGAGGATGCGAAGGCGCGCGCGCAGCTCTACGAGCTGCTGCAGTCTTTCGGCGACGAAGCGGGGCCCTCGATCGCCGAGATGGTTCCAGACACGACCCCAGCGGTGCAGCGGGAGCTGCTGGTACTTCTTGGACGGCTGACAGCGCTTCCAGCGGGCTTTTCTCCTCACGCCTACCTCGGCAATGCCGACCCTCTGGTGCGTCGCGAGGCGGTGAGAATGTTGCTCCGCGAACCGGCCGCGCGCGGCGAGGCCGTCATGCGCGCACTCGAAGATGACGACGACAGAGTCGTTTTCGCCGGGCTCACGGCCGCGCAAGAGAAGTGTCCGCCTCCGGGGATCGACCTGATAAAGCACCGGATCGATCACGGCGAGCTGGATTCGCAGCTTCGCACGATGGGCATCCGAATCATCGCGCAGCAGCGAACACCGGAAACGCTCGCCTGGTTTCTGGAGCTTGTGGTCACTGAAGCACGTTGGCCTCGCCGGCCCAAGCTGCGCGCGTCCACTCCGGAGATGCTCGCCGCGCTGAGCATGATCGCAACGGGATGGGCGGACGATCCCGCGGCGGATGTCGTATTGAGGCTCGCTGAGCAAAGCAAAGATGCCGAAGTCAGAGCTAAGATCGCGCGCACGCGCTCCGCCTCCAGCCCCAAGGCGAGCAACGAATGAGTGATCCGGTTCGATTCCTCGTGTCGTTTGGGCAGGCAGTGTCGACGATGGCTCTCTACGACGATGGCCATCCCGCGCGTGAGCGCGCCGT
>Ga0193699_10000508_pt1 | contig 16591 bp, 16 predicted proteins | sample L3c2metaG_FD_160095 | JGI IMG/M metagenome (GOLD analysis project Ga0193699, IMG submission 160095) | Soil microbial communities from a riparian zone of the East river system, Colorado, United States - L3c2 | ecosystem: Environmental > Terrestrial > Soil > Riparian zone | place: USA: East...
CGAGCTGATCGATCAGCTCAAGGCAAGCGAGAGCTGCCCGGCGATGGTCCGGGGCGCAATGGCGCATCTGAACCTGACAATGATTCATCCCTTCCGCGACGGGAATGGCCGCATGGCACGGTGCCTCCAGACCCTCGCACTGGCCAGGGAGCAAATCCTCTCTCCGGAGTGGATGAGCATCGAGGAGTTTCTCGGGGTCAACACACAGGCCTATTACGACATTCTTGCCGCGGTCGGCAGGGGCGCATGGCACCCCGACGGAGACGCTAGGCCGTGGATCCATTTCTGCCTGCGCGCGCACTACATCCAGGCGGTCAGCGTTCTGCGACGTGCCCGCGAGTCCGAGAGGATTTGGCTCGCCGTTGAAGGGCTTCGCGAGAACAATGGCCTTTCCGAGCGTGCAATGAACAGCTTGTTCGATGCGGCCACCGGGCTGCGGGTCCGCAACGCCTCGCATCGCAAGGGGGTCGAGCTGGCCGAAGGGGAGAAGATCTCCAATCAGGTCGCCACCAATGACCTGCGAAGGATGGTTCAAGCAGGCCTCCTCAGCCAGCGCGGCTCGAAGCGCGGAACCTACTACGTAGCGGCGAAGCCGCTCGTTGACATCCGAGAAACCGTCAGAGCGGAGCGGCAGCCAATCGACGCCAGTTCGCTCTTCGAGGTGTGATCCCCATGGAGCCGTGGCTAGCCCCGCTCTACGACGCCGAGGGGATGCGGGAGATCGACCGCTGGGCGATCGAGGAGCGGGGGGTGCCCTCGCTGGAGCTGATGGAGGCGGCGGGACGGGCGGTGGCCGAGGCCGTCGCCGAGCTGGCCCCGGGGGGGCCGGTGCGTGTCGTCTGCGGCAAGGGGAACAACGGCGGCGACGGGCTGGTCGCCGCCCGCCACCTCAGGGGCATGGGCTTCGAGGTCGAGGCGCTGCTGCTCTGGCCCGCTGCCGAGCTGAGCGGAGACGCGGGGGCGAACCTGGAGCGGGTCGAGGCCGAGCACGTCGACGGCGACCTCGACCGCCGCCTCGCCGGTTCCGGGGCCGTCGTCGACGCGATCTTCGGCACCGGTTTCTCGGGCGCGGCCGAGGGGCCCGCCGCCGAGGCGATCGAGGCGATCGACCGCTGCGGCGCCCCCGTTGTCGCCTGCGACATTGCCTCCGGCGTGGACGCCTCCAGCGGCGAGGTGGAGGGGGCCGCGATCGAAGCCGCCGTGACCGTCAGCTTCCACGCGGCCAAGGTCGGGCACCGGATCGCGCCCGGCAAGTGGCACAGCGGCGAGCTGCGGGTGGCGCCGATCGGCATTCCCGCGGGGGCGCCGGGCGAAGCGGCGGCGGGGACGATCGATCCTGCGGCGCTCGCGCTGCTTCCCGGCCGTGGGCCGCGGTCGACCAAGTTCAGCTCGGGCCAGGTCACCGTCGCAGGCGGCTCGCGCGGGCTGACCGGCGCGGTGCGGATGGCCTCGCTTGCGGCGATCCGAGCGGGGGCCGGCTACGCCACGGTCGCCGTCCCCGCCGACCTCGAGCAGATCTTCGAGGCCGGCGAGCCCGAGGTGATGTCGGCAGGCTGCCCGGGCGGGGACGGACGCCTCGCGCCGGCTTCGGCCAAGGCCGTGTTGCGCGCCTTCGAGCGGGCGGCGGCCGGCGTGCTCGGACCAGGCCTCGGCCGCGATCCCGGCTCGGTCGAGCTGGCGCGCGGGGTCGTCGGGGCGATCGAGGCGGCCCTCGTCCTCGATGCCGATGGCCTCAACGCCTTCGCCGGAGATCTCGGGCCGGTCGCGGCTCGCGAAGCGCCGACGATCCTCACTCCGCACGCCGGCGAGCTCGGCCGGTTGCTCGACCGGCCCGCCGAGGAGGTCTCCGCCCACCGGCTCGCCGCCGCACGGGAGGCGGCGAGCGCCGCCGGCGCCGTCGTCGTGCTCAAGGGCGACGACACGATCGTCACCGACGGCGAGCGGGTCGCGGTCAACGCGATCTCGGCCCCGGCCCTGGCCACCGCCGGCAGCGGCGACGTGCTCTCGGGCATGGTTGCGGCCTGCCTCGCCCGCGGGCTCGATCCGTTCGCCGCGGCCTGTGCCGCGGTCCTCGCCCACGCGCGCGCCGGACGCGAGGCGGCGGCCAGGATCGGCGCCGCCGAGTCGGTGATCGCCACCGACGTGATCGCGGCGATCCCGCTTGCGATGCGTGCCGACTCGCCCGTCGAATAACCTCGCTGCGATGAAGACCGCCGCCGAGATCATGGACCCCGACGTGCCGGCCGTCTCCCCTGAGGCCGACGCGCGCGCCGCGATCGAGCTGCTCGCCAAGACCGACAAGGGGGCGATCCCGGTGGTCGACGCCGACCGGCACGTGATCGGGATCGTCAGCGAGTCGGACCTCGTCCTCGGCGAGGAGGAAGCCGATCTCCATCTTCCGCACTTCCTCAACATCATGGGCGGCGTCGTCTTCGTCGGCTCGATGAAGGGCTTCGAGGAGCGCCTCAACAAGGCTTTCGCGACCAAGGTCTCGGAGCTGATGACGCGTGACCCGGTCGTCGCCAGCGTCGACAACTCGGCCGAGTGGGTGGCGCGGACGATCGCCGAGAAGCACCACAACCACCTGCCCGTGGTCGACGGCGAGGGTCGTCTCGCCGGCCTGGTCACACGGGCCGACGCGCTGGCCGCGCTCGTCGCCGACGGCTAGGCGATGGCGCGGGCGACCGCCCGGATCGACCTCACCGCGGTCGAGCGCAACTGCGCCCGGCTGGTGGCGACCCTGCGCGAGGGCGCCGAGCTCTGCGCCGTCGTCAAGGCGGATGGCTACGGGCACGGCGCCGAGGCCTGCGCGTCGGCCGCCCTGGCGGGCGGCGCAACGAGGCTGGCCGTCGCGACGGGTACGGAGGCCGCTGAGATCGGCCGCCGGCTCCCGCACGTGCCGTTGCTGACGATGGGGGCGCTCGACCGCGACGATCTCGACGCGGCGCTATCGGCCGGGTCGGAGGTGGCGGTATGGCGCGAGGGCTTCCGGCGCCTGCTCGCCGACCGCGCCCGCGCCACGGGCCGTCCCGCCCGCGTCCACGTCAAGCACGACAGCGGCATGGGCCGGCTCGGCAACCCCGATCCGGCGGAGGTGCTCGGGCTGGCGCGCGCCTGCGCCGAGAACCCTTATCTGGAGCTGGCCGGGGTCTGGACCCACTTCGCCACCGCCGACGAACCCGGCTCCGGCTTCTTCGTCGAGCAGCTCGACCGTTTCGCGGCTGTGGTCGAGGCGGTCAAGGCCGAGTTCCCGGCGGTCATCGCGCATGCCGCCAACAGCGCCGCGGTGTTCCGCGACGAGCGCTCGCACTTCGACATGGCGCGTTGCGGCGTCGCCGTCTACGGGCTCGACCCGTTCCAGGAGGACCCGGCCGAGCGGGACCTGTCGCCGGCGATGTCGCTGCGCTCCTACGTCGCCGACGTGAAGCGCTTCGGCCCGGGCGACAGCGCCGGCTACGGCCGGACCTGGCGGGCGGGGGCCGAGACCTGGGTGGGGGTGCTGCCGCTCGGGTACGGCGACGGGGTGCGGCGCGGCCTCTCCAACAACGGCGAGGTGCTGGTGCGCGGCCGGCGGCATCCGCTCGTCGGCACCGTCTCGATGGACAACGTGACGATCGAGCTCGGGCCCGAGACCGATGTCGAGCCCGGTGACGAGGCGGTGCTGATCGGCGCCCAGGGCGAGGACTCGATCCTCGCCGAGGAGGTGGCGAAGCGGCTCGGCACGATCAACTACGAGGTCACCTGCGGGATCTCGGCCCGGGTCCCGCGAGAGGCATGACGCTCGCCGACCGCCTCGCCGCCTCGCCGCTGGTGGCGCTGACCCGGGGGGCGCTGACCGACCGGGAGGACGTCTGGATCGTCGGCGGCGCCGTCCGCGACGCGGCTCTCGGCCGCGAGGTGACCGACCTCGACATCGCCTGCGCCGGGGACCCGGCGCCCGCCGCGAAGGCGGTCGCCCGCGCCGGGGGCGGCCACGCCTTCGAGCTCTCCGCCGAGTTCGCGACCTGGCGCGCCGTCGCCGCCGACGGCTCCTGGCAGCTCGACGTGACGGGGCTGCGCGGTGGGACGATCGAGGCCGACCTTGGCAAGCGCGACTTCACGATCGGCGCGGTCGCGGTCCCGCTCGGGGAAGGGGAGCCGCTCGACCCCCACGGCGGGCTCGCCGACCTCGACCGCCGAGTCCTGCGGGCGGTCGACGAGCGTGTCTTCGCCGCCGATCCGCTGCGCCTGCTGCGCGCCGCCAGACTCGCCGCTGAGCTGGAGCTGGAGGTCGACCCCGACACCGCCTCGCTTGCCCGCCGCGAAGCCGCCGGCGCCGCGAAGGCGGCCGGCGAGCGCCAGCTGGTCGAGCTGCGGCAGCTGCTCGGCGGCCCACGGCCGCTGCGCGGTCTCTCGCTCCTCGACGAGCTCGGCCTGACGGCCGTCGTGCTGCCGGAGCTCGAGGCACTGCGCGGCGTCGAGCAGGGGCCCAACCACCACCTCGACGTGCACGGCCACACGATCGCCGTGCTGGAACGGACGCTCGAGGTCGAGGACGACCTCGAGCGCTTCGCCGGCGAGCGCGCTGGGGAGGTGCGCGAGCTGCTCGCCGAGCCGCTCGCCGACGAGATGACGCGCGGGACGGCGCTTCGCTTCGGCGCCCTGCTGCACGACACCGGCAAGCCGGCGACGCGCGGCGAGCGCGACGGCTACGTCACCTTCGTCGGTCACGACCGCGACGGCGCCGAGATCGTCGGCGGACTTTGCCGGCGGTTGCGGGCCAGCCGTGCCCTCACCGCCCACCTCCAGGCGATGACGCTCCACCATCTGCGCCTCGGCTTCCTCGTCCACGAGGCGCCGCTGCCGCCGCGCCGCGTCCACGAGTACCTGCGGGCGACCGAGCCGGTCGCCGCCGACGTCACGCTGCTGACGGTCGCCGACCGCCTCTCCGCCCGTGGGGGCGGCCCCTTCGCCACCGAGGAGGCGATCTCCGCTCACCTGGACCTTGCCCGGGAGATGCTGGCGGCGGCGCTCGACTGGCGCCGCGAGGGGCCGCCCACGGCGCTGCTTGCCGGCGACGAGCTCGCCGCCGAGGTCGGGATCGAGGAGGGGCGCGAGCTCGGCGAGCTGCTCGCCGAGCTGGAGGCGGCGCAGTACGCGGGCGAGGTCACTACCAGGGCCGAGGCCGTCGAGCACGCCCGGCACCTTCGCGGATGACCGTGGGCTCATCGGATACGCTCCTGGCCGCATGGGGAAAGAGGAGAAGATCGAGATGGAGGGCGAGATCACCGAGGCCCTCCCCAACACGATGTTCCGGGTCAAACTCGACAACGACCACGAGGTGCTTGGCCACATCTCGGGCAAGATGCGCCGCCACTACATCCGCATCCTGCCGGGAGACCGGGTGAAGATCGAGCTATCCCCATACGACCTCGACCGCGGTCGAATCACCTACCGCTACAAATAGCCGGGTCGGCTAGCTCTGCGACCAGCGCGGACCAGGCGAAGTCGCGGGCGCCGAGGCCTGCGCCGGTGTCTGGGCGGTAGTACTCGCGCAGGCCTTCGCGCTCGACGGCGCCGATCAGACCGGCGGCCAGCCGCGCCGCCTCATCCTCGTAGCCGAGCCGGCGCATCCCCAGCCAGACCAGCCAGGCCGCGTTGACCCAGGTCGGCCCGCGCCAGTAGCGGCGGATCGGGCCGCCCCCGGGGCCGGGCTCGTAGCTCGGCTCCGAGACCGCGACCGAGGGCGGGGCGACCGGCGTCAGGAACTCGCCGCGGTCGAGCAGGTGCTCCTCGACGAGCCGCCGCCCGATCTCCTCCGGCAGGTCGGGAAGGGCGAGGGGAGCGAGCGCTGCCCAGGTGAGAATGCCCGGCCGGGCGCCGCCGGGCTGGACCTCGTCGAGGAAGAGACCGCGCTTCTCGTCCCAGAGCCGCTCGACCAGCGCCGGTGTCGCCGAAGGGCGCCCGAGCGCCTGCAGCGAGAGCGACCAGAGCGTGTTGACCAGCGTCTCGCAGAGGACGGGATCGCCCGCGTCGCGGACGCGCCGGGCGTCGAAGCCCAGGCGGCGGTTGCGGTGGACGAGCAGCGGGAAGCCGATGCGGCCGGTGGCGCGCCAGCCCCAGACGGGGTCGAACTTGGGCGAGGCGTCGAGCCCGGACTCGTCGGGCTGCACGAGCCAGAGCAACCCGTCGCCCTCCAGGTCCCTGTTCGCCACGAGCCAGTCGACTTGGGCGGCGATCCGCGGCTCCCGGGCCGGGTCGCCGACGGCGATCCGCCAGGCCCAGGCGAGCAGCGGCGGCTGGATCGTCTCGGTCTGGAAGGCGCGGCGCGAGGCGACGTTGTAGAAGGGCAGCCGCCCGAGCGAGACCCGGCGGTGCCAGAAGGTCGTGTGGCCGATGAAGCCGTCCGGGCGCTGGGCGGCGAGCAGGGTCTCCAGCTCCGCTCGCGAGCGCGATGGGTCGAAGCGGCGCCAGGCGATCGCCGCGAAGCACGAATCCCAATACCACTGCCACGGGTAGCGCGTGGGGCTCGGGCGGGTGTAGGCGTAGGGAATGCCGTCGCGCTCGCCTTCGAGCCAGTTGCCGCGTAGGACCCGCTCCGCGAGGTCGGTCGCGCGATCGGTCACGACCAACGTTCGCGCTTCGCTCGCGGCGCGAAGAACCAGATATGCACGCTTGCTCGCTCCGCGCTCACAGTGCCGTGCGGCGCATTTCGCGCAGCGCCAATGCCCCCAGTACCGCGAGCATCCCGGCCAGCGCCACGACTCCCGGCCACGTTTCCGCCCAGGTCACGGCGCCGAGGAAGCCCTGCCGGCTCGCTTCGATCACCTGGGTGACCGGGTTGAGCTGGGCGATGTCGTGGAGCCAGCCCTGCAGCAGCGCCAGCGGAGCGTAGGCGGGGGTGAGGAAGATCAGCGCCAGGGTGCCCGCCTGCATCAGCGGCGCCGCCGACTGGCTCTTGAAGCGCAGCGCCAGCATCGAGCCCCAGCAGGCGGCGACCGCCGCCATCGCGGCGACCATCGCGTAGATGATGATCAGGCCGTCGAGGCCGGGGAACTTCGCTCCCAGCGCCAGCGCGATGACGAACACGGCGGTGGCGGGGATCAGCGCCCGGGCGCTCGCCGCGAGCACAGTGCCTGCGAGCAGGACCCAGCGGGGGGTGGGGGAGACGAGCAGACGATCGAGCCAGCCCTGCTCGATGTCGCGGGCCAGGTTGACGCCGGCCGCCGCTCCCGTGAAGCCGGCGCCCTGCAGCATGCTGACCGGGACGATGAAGCTCGCGTAGCTGCCGGTGCTGAAGCCGGTCAGCTGGGTCAGCCCGCCGAAGACGCCGTTGAGGCCGAGGAAGAAGATGGTCGGCGCCAGCACGCCCGGGATCGCCGCCCCCGGCACGCGCAGCAGCTCGTTCTTCGCCCGCGACATCAGCGCCCCGATCGTCGCCAGGTTCGCCCGCCAGCCGATCGCCGCCGCCGCGTTCATCCTCCCGTCCTCAACCGGTAGCGCAGTGCACGGGCGCTCATCAGCAGCCCGAGCGCGGCCATCGCGGCGATCGCCAGCGCCGCGCCGAGCACGTCGGAGCCCGACACCCCGGAGATGATCGGGTCGCGGATCCCTTCGACGACGAAGCTCAGCGGGTTGTAGGTGGCGATCGTCTTCGCCGGCTCGACCATCAGCTCCTGGGGGAAGAAGGCCGTGGAGAGGAAGAGGATCACGAAGATGAGCGGGAATAGGCCCTGGACGACGCTGGCGCTGCCGGTCCGCAGCGCGATCGCGGCGACGATGCCGCCGATCGCCAGGGCAGAGAGGGAGACGAAGACGATCGAGACCAGTGCCCCGGGGACGCCGCCGGCGATCGTCGCCCCGAAGAGGAGCCCGATCGCGAGGAACCAGAGCGCCGTGAAGAGCCCGAGGGCGGCGACGCCGGCGAGGCGGCCGAGGACGATCGTGTAGCGGGATATCGGCGCGGCGAAGAGGCGGTCGGTGAAGCCCATCTCGATGTCGACGGCAAGCGCGATCGCGCCGCTGTTGCCGGCCAGCATCAACGACTGCATCATCGCCCCGGCGAGCATGAACTGGAGGAAGCTCTGGACCGGGGGGAAGCCGGGAAGGTTGACCGCCGCGGCAGCGCCGCCGGTCTGCACCGCCAGCAGCAGCGTCGGGAAGATCACGATCGGCGCCATCAGCTGCGGGCGGCGGAAGGTCTGGCGGATCGAGCGCGTTCCCAGCGCTCGCACCACCCGCAGGTTGGCCATGAGCCGGCTCAAGCCTCGACCGGTTCCTGCTCGGCGTCCTCCTCGCCCTCCTCGGCGAGGTGATAGCCGGTCTTCGCGACGAAGACGTCGTCGAGGCTGGGCTGAACCAGCTCCAGTGCCCCGACGGCGATCCCCGCCTCGTCGAGCGCCCGCACGACGCGGGGGATGTCGCCGGCGCCGTTCTCGACTTCGACCAGCACGCTGCGGCCGTCCACGGGTGGCAGCAGCTTGCCGATCTGCGCGCAGGCCGCCTCCGCGTCGGCGATCGAGCCCTCCTCGATCTGCAGCTGGACGTGAGGGTTGCCGATCTCCGCCTTCAGCGACTCGGGCGTGCCCTCGGCGACGATCCTGCCACTGTCGATGATCCCGACGTTGTCGGCGAGCTGGTCGGCCTCCTCCAGGTACTGGGTGGTGAGGAAGACGGTGGTGCCCTCGTCGTTGAGCGCCCGCACCTCCTCCCAGATCGTCCGGCGGCTGACCGGATCGAGGCCGGTGGTCGGCTCGTCGAGGAAGAGGACGCGCGGCTCGTGGACCAAGGCCGCGGCGAGGTCGAGGCGCCGCTGCATGCCGCCGGAGTAGGTCCCTACCCTGCGATCGGCGGCGTCGACCAGGTCGACCCGCTCGAGCAGGTCGTCGGCGCGGCGCCTGCCCTCGGCGGTGGGGATCCCCTGCAGCGTCGCCTGTAGGCGGATCAGCTCGCGGCCGGTCATCAGCGGGTCGAGTGCCGCCTCCTGCAGCGCGACCCCGATCGTGGCACGCACCGCCCGCGCTTCCTTGACGATGTCGTAACCCGCCACCGTCGCCCGCCCGCCGGTCGGCAGCAGCAACGTGGTCAGCATCCGCACGGTGGTCGTCTTGCCCGCTCCGTTGGGGCCGAGGAAGCCGTAGATCTTGCCCTCGCCGACCTCGAGGTCGACGCCCTGGACGGCGAGCACGTCGTCGAACGCACGCTCCAGCCCCTCGACGACGATCGCCGTCATCGGGCCTCCGCGGCCTTCGTCTCGGTGCGAGCCAGCGGGGGGAGCGCCTCGACCCAGCGCCGTCCGTTGGCGCGCTCCAGCGCCTCCGCCGCGTCGAGCAGGAGCTCGTCGCGACCCCAGGCGGCCCCCAGTTGCAGGGCGATCGGCATCTCGTCGGAGCTGAGCCCGACCGGCATGCTGATAGAGGGGATGCCGGTCAGGTTGGCGAGCGCGGCGCCGCGCACGTTCGCCTGGTCGGCGGTGAGCGTGCCGGAGGGAAGCTCGACCAGCGGCGCCTCCAGCGGCGGCGCGACCGCGGGCACCGTCGGCCAGGCGAGCACGTCGATCCCCTCGAAGAGGGCGGCGAGGCGGCGGCGCATCAGCGTGCGGATGCGGGCCGACTGCAGGATCGCCGCGGCGGGCAGCAGCATCCGGTACTTCATGAAGCCACGGGCGATCGGGCTGATCTCGGGGTGCAGGTTGTTCAGCCGCTCGGGCGTGATCCCGCCGAGGCCCTCGGCGTTGACGACCAGGATCGCGGCCAGAGTGGCCCGCTCCAGGTCGGGCAGCGAGACGTCGCGCACCTCGCCGCCGGTCTCGGCGTGCAATGCCTCGACCGCCGCATCGCACGCCTCGCGCACCTCCGGGGCGACGTCCTCGGAGACGGTGTCGCGAACGACGCCGATGCGCAGGCCGGCGACCTCGCCGGCGCTCAGCTCCTCGCCGCAGAGGACCGATCCGAGCAGGCGGCAGTCGGCCGCGTCGGCGCAGAGCGGCCCGGAGACGATCGCGGTGGTCTCCGCCGCCATGTGGTGGCCTGCCATCGCCGAGCGGTCGAAGGTTGGCTTCAGCCCGGTCAGGCCGCAGTAGGCGGCGGGGAAGCGGACCGAGCCGAGCCCGTCGGCGCCGACCGCCCCGGCGACGAGCCTCGCGGCAACCGCGGCGGCCGGGCCGCTCGATGAGCCGCCCGGGCAGCGCTCGGTGTTCCAGGGGTTGCGGGCCGGACCGTAGTAGGAGACGTTGCCCGTGCTACCCGCGCCGAGCTCGTGCATGTTGGCGACCCCGACGATCGTCGCGCCGGCGTCGCGCAGTGCCTTGTAGGGGCCCGACTCGCCGGGGGCGGTCGGGGCCGGCAGCTCGGCGGCGCCGAAGCGCTGCGCCCGCCAGGGCAGGGGCCACTCGTCCTTGATCACGACCGGAACCCCGCGCAGCGGTCCGTCTGGGGCGGCGGCGAGCATCTCGCGCGAGCGCTCGGGGAAGGTCTCCACGACGGCGTTGATCGCCGGGTTTCGTTGCTCGATCCGCGCCAGCGTCTCGTCGAGCAGCTGGCCTGGGTCGGCATCGCCCGCCGCGATCGCCGCCGCCTGCTCGCGGAGCGGGAGATCGAGCGCGCTCATGATTCAGGGGCCTTCGAGAGGTCCGGCTGGCGCTCGGGCTCGATATCGACCGTGTCGAAGGAGAGTAGGTCGCGAATCGGCGGCCAGAACATCCCGTGGGCCGCGCCCATCACCGCCAGGTCCGTCTCGTCGGCCTCGATCCCCAGCGCGGCGAGGCCGGCTGGGATGAAGTCCTCCGCTCTGTCGGTGGCGTCCATGCTCGGCTGGCAACCCTAGCGGGCACCGGGGCTCGCCTGATTGCGATCGTGCAAGCACGGCGGCGAAACGGCATCCCACCGCCGTGGCGGGCAGAATCGGGGGCCGCAACCCCGGCGCGGTGCCCGGGTTGAGGTTGAACCTTGTTCGGAGCAGCGGAAAACCGATCCGGCGCGGCGCGGGCGATCCCCGGGCTGGCCTTCGCCTGCCTGCTCGCAGCCCTCGTCGCCACCGCCTGGCCGGGGGCGGCGGAGTCGGCGCCGCCGCGCGTCCTCGTGCTCGGCCAGACTGCGACGACACCGTCGCCGTCGTGCCCCGGCAAGATCGTCAACAGCGTCGAGATCGTCCCCTGCCGGGTCGAGGGTCATGTCACCGGCTTCCAGGTGAGCGCCGGGGGCGAGGCCAGCCTCTACGAGGCGCCGTTCGACGGCAAGGTGATCGCCTGGTCGATCGCCCTCGCCAAGCCCTCGAGCCACGAGACGAAAACGACCACCAACGAGCTCGGCTTCTTCGACGAATTCCTCGGCAGGCCCTCGCAGGCCCGGCTCGGGATCCTGCGTCGGGTGGAGGGCTCCAAGCCGCCCGAGTACACGCTCGTCCGCCAGAGTCCGCTGGAGGTGCTCAACCCCTACTTCGGCAGCACCCCAATCTTCGCCCTCGAGCATCCGCTGGCGATGCTGCAGGGCCAGGTCGCCGCCCTCACCGTGCCGACCTGGGCGCCGATGTTCGCCTTCAACGTCTCCGACGAAGACACCTGGCGCGGCAGCCGCCTGCCCAAACACTGCTCCTCCAAGGCCGACATCCAGGGCGGCCATCCCCAGCAGGGCGTCGGCAAGACGAAGACCTACGGCTGCTTCTACTCCAACGCCCGCCTGCTCTACACGGCGACTCTCGTCAAGGAACCCTGACGAAGCCCTGACATTCTGCGCGCCACGCGCGCGTTCCGTTCCGCCAGGGTTGGCCGGTGCTCTCGATCAGCTTGGGAATACTGGCTGGCTCCCTCCTCCCCCAAGTAGAATCCGTGGCCCCAAAGCATCGACCTCAGCTTGCCGTTTGCCTTGTCAGGCGCTTTCGCTGTCATGGCAAGCGTTATCAAGGCCGATGCGTCGAAAGAGCAGCGAGATCGAGCGATCAGGCGAGCGGGAGTTGGCGGTTTCCTGTTCGGAGTCGGGTTCTACCTGATCGCGCTGGCGGCTCAGATAGGATCGACGCTATGAAACGTTTTGTCGGACCAGGTACCGGGCACGGCTATGCGTTGCTGGCGATCGGTGCAGTCATCCACGTGCTCATGCACGCTGAAACAGGGGTGGCATACGTCATTGCCTTCGGCCTGAGCGTGATCGGCATCGGAATCGTCTTCGGCCTCAAGAGGCCGCGCGACTGGCGCGTAGGCGGTCCTACAACGGTTCCTGGCGCAGCCCGCAGTAAGGGCAGTCGCTGACGTCGAGGCCGAGCAGCTGGTCGCAGCGGCGGCAGATGCGCAGGTTCTCCGGCGTGCGCGGCAGCGCCGAGGCGGAGGGGGCGAGCGGCAGCACCATGGCCACCGGCTCCATCTCCTCGCCGGTCTCGCGATCGACGTAGACGGCGCCGGGCTCGGCGTGGGCGAGCGCCTCGCGGCCCGAGGCCGGCGCCCGCATCCGGTAGAGCTGCTTCGAGTTCACGGCGGCGAAGACTAATAGCTTGCGCGGCAGCGATGCGCGTCCTCATCTTCCACGGCTACATGCTGCGCGGGACCGGCAGCAACATCTACAACGCCAACCTCGCGCGGGCGCTCGCCCAGCTCGGCCACGAGGTCCACCTCCTCTGCCAGGACCGCGAGACCCGCATCGAGGGGGTCGAGATCCACAACCCCGACATCGGCGGCCTGCTCCCGGTCTACGTCAAGGACCCCTACGAGGGCTTCGAGGTCAAGGCCTTCCCCGAGCTGAGCGAGGCCGAGCTCGACCGCTACCTCGATGCCAACGTCGCCGCGGTCGCCGCGGTCGGGGAGCGGATCGGCGGCGTCGACGCCGCCCTCGCCAACCACCTCGTGATGGGGCCGGCGATCCTCGCCCGCGCGGGCATCGGCTCCTTCGCCGCCAAGATCCACGGCTCCGCCCTCGAGTACACGGTTAAGCCGCATCCGCGCTTCCTGCCCTACGCGGAGGAGGGCATGGAGGCCGCCTCCGGCGTCTTGGTTGGCTCCCGCCACACCGCCGAGTCCCTATGGGAAGCCTTGCCGGACGTCCCCGGCCTTCGAGAGAAGACAAGGCTTGGCCCACCTGGCGTGGATACCGAAAGCTTTCAGCCGGCGCTTCGTCCCGCGGGTGGCGCCGTAGGGGGTACCGCCCCTGAGGAAGCTTTAGCTACCGGAAGGGGCGGTGGGTCCCCTGCGGCGACAGGACCCGCGGGCGGAAACGCCCCGCTGATCGTCTTCGTCGGCAAGCTGATCGTCTCCAAGGGCGTCGATCTGCTGATCGCCGCCTGGCCGTTGGTGCGGGCAAAACATCCAGATGCGGAGCTGAGGATCGCCGGGTTCGGGGAGTACGAGGCGGGGTTGAGACGCTTGCTGACAGCGCTGGACAGAGGCGATATCAGCGGAGCGTGGGAGGTGGCGCGGTTGGGGCGGGCGCTCGAGGGCGGGGAGGAGGAGCCGCTGCCGATCCTCGCGGCGTTCCTGGCGGATCCCCCCGCCGGCTACGCCGAGGCGGCGCGAGGGCTCGCCGCCTCGGTCGAATTCATCGGCCGCCTCGAGCACGATGAGGTCGCGGACCTCCTGCCCCGGGTCGAGGCGCTGGTCATGCCGAGCACCTTCCCCGAGGCGTTCGGCATGGTCGCCGTCGAGGCCGCCGCCTGCGGGGCGCTGCCCGTCTCGGCCGACCACTCCGGGATGCGCGAGGTCTCGCGGCAGCTGGCCGCCGCGCTCCCCCCGGAGGTTGGCCGCCTGACCTCGTTCCCGGTCGCGCCGGGGGCGGTCGAGGCGATCGCCGAGCGCCTCGACGGGTGGCTCGCGCTGCCCGAGAAGGGTCGGGCCGCGGCGCGCGGGGAGCTCGTCGCGACGACGCGCCGGCTCTGGAGCTGGGAGGGCGTCGCGGAGAGCGTTATCGCCGCCTCGCGGGCTGAGCTTGACCGTCTGCCGCTTGCATAGAATGCGCGCCCGCCCATGATTGGCCGCCTCCCGATCATCAAGATGCTCGCCGTCACCGTCGCCCTGACCGCGGCGATCTCGGTGGTCATGGTCTCGATCAATTGGGACGGCCAGCAGGGCTCGACCGCGGCGCCGAAGATCGACCAGCTGCTCGACGTGATGATCGTCCTCTCGGCCTTCGTCTTCTCGCTGGTCATGGTGATGCTGTTCTACGCGCTGTGGAAGTTCAAGGCCAAGCCGGGCGACGAGTCCGACGGCGAGCCGATCCACGGCAACACCCGGCTCGAGGTTGCCTGGACGCTGATCCCGACGATCATCGTCCTCTTCGGCGCCGGCTACAGCTGGTCGGTGCTCAGCGACATCGAGGAGCCGGCGAAGAACCCGCTCACCGTAGACGTCTTCTCCCAGCAGTTCGCCTGGAGCTTTGGCTACCCCGACGAGGGCAACGCCTGGTCGCAGGGAGAGCTGCACGTGCCTTTGAACCGCCAGGTCCAGTTCAAGATGCACGCCCTGGACGTGATCCACTCCTTCTGGGTTCCCGAGTGGCGGATCAAGAAGGACAACGTGCCGGGGATCACGACGACGGCGATCGTCACCCCCGACCGGCCCGGGACCTACCAGCTGATCTGCACCGAGCTCTGCGGCTTCGGCCACTCGACGATGCGCGCCAGGGTGGTCGTCGAACCGCCGGCCGCGTTCAGCAAGTGGGTCGGCGGCCTGAAGGAAGAGGTGCCGGCGCCGCTCGCCGAAGCGCTGGCTCAGGACGACGAGGCCAACCCGCCGCCGCTGGGGGCGGGAGGGGCATAGGCATAATGAGGGAGATCGTCTAGATGGTGACCGCGATGAAGCAGCCAGGGTGGATTCGTGGCGCGCTCGGCACGCTGCTGGGCGCCGCCTTTGGCTTCGGCCTCGTCGTCGCGCTGCGCGCCGTCTCCGGACTGCCGGTCTTCCAGACCGAGCAGACGGGCTACCCCCACGTCGTCGTGCCGCTGATCACCGGGCCGCTCGGCTTCCTGCTCGGCTTCGGCTGCTTCGACTACTGGCTGCGCTGGGCCGCCGGCATGCCGACGATCCCCGACGACCACTCCCAGCACGGCGCCAAGAGCTGGAGGGACTACTTCCGCTTCAACACCGATCACAAGGTGATCGGCATCCAGTACATCTGCACGACCTTCTTCTTCTTCTTCGTGGGAGGCCTGATGGCGATGCTGATCCGGGCCGAGCTGGCTCAGCCCGGCACGCAGATCGTCGACGCCAGCACCTACAACAGCCTCTTCTCCACGCACGCGGTGCTGATGATCTTCGTCTTCGTGATCCCGGTCTTCGCCGGGATCGCCAACTACGTGCTGCCGCTGATGATCGGCGCGCCGGACATGGCCTTCCCGCGGCTCAACGCGCTCAGCTTCTGGATGCTGCCGATCGCCGGCATCCTCTTCATCGGCAGCTTCCTCGCCCCCGGCGGCGCCTTCGACACCGGCTGGACCGGCTACGCGCCGCTCTCCACGGGGGCGCCGCTCGGCCAGTCGTTCTTCAACCTGGGGGTGCAGTTCGCCGGCGCCTCCTCGATCGCCACCGCGCTCAACTTCCTGGTCACGATCATCACCATGCGTGCGCCCGGAATGACCTTCTGGCGCATGCCGCTGCTGGTCTGGGCCAACCTCTCGACCTCGCTGCTCGTCGTCGCCGCGACTCCGTTCATCGCCGGCGCCCAGTTCATGGTCCTCCTCGACCGCGTCCTGCACACCAACTTCTTCCAGTTCACGGCAGGCGGCGACGTGGTCAGCTACCAGCACATCTTCTGGTTCTACTCGCACCCGGCCGTCTACATCATGATGTTGCCCGGGTTCGGGATCATCAGCGAGGTCATCTCGACCCACGCCCGCAAGCCGATCTTCGGCTACCGGCTGATGGCGCTGGCGCTGATCGGGATCGTCGTCCTCAGCTACTCGGTCTGGGCGCACCACATGTTCGTCGCCGGCATGTTCAGCTGGCTGCGCGTGCCGATGATGTTCACGACCCTGCTGATCGCGGTGCCGACCGGGATCAAGATCTTCTCCTGGCTGGGGACCCTCTACTTCGGCAAGATCCACACCTATTCGACCGCGATGCTGTTCGCGCTCGCCTTCATCGTCACCTTCACGATCGGCGGGATCAGTGGCGTGATGCTGGGCATGGTGCCGATCGACATCCACGTCTCCGACACCTACTTCATCGTCGCCCACATTCACTTCGTCCTCTTCGGCGGCTCGGTCTTCACGATCTTCGCCGGGATCTACCACTGGTTCCCGAAGATGACGGGGCGGATGTACGACGAGAAACTGGGGCGAGTCCACTTCTGGGGCACGCTGCTCGGCACCTGGGGCACCTTCATCCCGATGCACTGGATCGGGATGGACGGAATGCCGCGGCGCGTCGCCGACTACGCCGCGCAGTTCGGCGACTGGAACCTGCTGATCAGCTGCTTCGCCTTCCTGCTCGGCGCCTGCCAGCTCGTCTTCCTCTACAACATGGTCGTCAGCTGGCGCTATGGCCCGCGCGCAGATGCGAACCCCTGGCGCGCGAAGACGATCGAGTGGCAGGTCTCCTCGCCGCCGCCGATCTTCAACTTCGACGAGATACCGCGCGTCGTCGGCGGCCCCTACGAGTTCGGCGTGCCGGGCGCCCGGCACGCGATCATGGGAG
>Ga0193699_10000509_pt1 | contig 16583 bp, 11 predicted proteins | sample L3c2metaG_FD_160095 | JGI IMG/M metagenome (GOLD analysis project Ga0193699, IMG submission 160095) | Soil microbial communities from a riparian zone of the East river system, Colorado, United States - L3c2 | ecosystem: Environmental > Terrestrial > Soil > Riparian zone | place: USA: East...
CGTGAGAAGATGGGAATGTTGGAGTTGGCCGATGGCGGCACCCTCTTTCTCGACGAGCTGAGCGAGATGCCGATGGCGCTTCAGGCCAAGATGCTTCGCGTGCTGCAGGACGGAAAAGTCAGGCGCGTAGGCAGTGAACACGAAGAGGCGGTGGTCGATGTCCGATTCGTCTCGGCGACGAACAGAGATCCGCGCGAAGCGATCAGGAGTAAGCAGCTACGCGAGGACCTCTACTATCGCCTGAACGTGGTCCAGGTTTCGATCCCACCGCTTCGTGAGAGGCCGGAGGACATTCCGCTTCTGGCGAACCATTTCCTGCGCGTTTTCTGGACGCGCCACCGGTCGGCCAAGGAAGCGCCGCCGGAATTCAGCCAGGACACGCTCGACTTCCTGACGTCGCGCCCGTGGCGCGGGAACGTGCGTGAGCTGCAGAACTTCGTCGAGCACGTCACCATTCTCGCACAGCCCGGCTCGAAGATTCAGATTCACCAGCTTCCGCTCGATCAGGAAGTCGATCTTGGCGCGGCGATCACGGGGATGGCGTCGTTGCCGTCGAGCGACGCGTATCACGTTGCGAAGGACCAGGTGCTGGCGAACTTCGAGAAAACCTATGTTACCCGCTTGGTGGCACGTGCATCGGGAAACATGTCCCGCGCCGCGCGCTTGGCAAGCGTCGACCGGACGACTCTGTATCGGCTGCTCGAGCGACATGGGTTTCGGCGGGATCTCGCCGAGCCCACGCCAAGCGAACAAATCGCGGATGCAGCGTCGACGGATGCTGACGCCGTTCGAGTCCCGGATTTCGGCGAGCGACGCTCGGAGTAGCACGTCCCGTTGGTCCGCCATTGGTGGGTCACGAGATTCAGTGCGCGGAAGCGGCAAATCACCTGTGAGGAACGCACTACTACGCCGTTGCGTTCTCGCAACAGCTTTCCGGCGGCGTTGCTTGTAAGTCCTTGCAGATTCGAGAGTTGACTGTGGGCAGTGAATTGCGTCAGTGGGTATCGCGCGACCAGTCAAACAGTCCTCGCCCTTCCCACTCCCGCATTCGATCATGACCGTCCGTCTGCCCCAGTCAAAAACATCGGAACAGTACACAGTGGCGACGACCAACACCGATTCCGGAAACCCGTCGGGATGGAACGGCCCCTTCGCTGACGAACCGGCCGGTGTCCCGTGGGCCCGTTATTTTGATGCCTTCAAGAGGCACGCGTTGCTAATTGCTATCATCGTCCTGGCTGGATCTCTCGCGGGACTCTTTGCTGCGCGCCGCGTGAAGCCAGTCTACGATGTGCAGGCGACGGTATGGATCACTCCAAGCGCTTCGCAGCAGAGCGGCCCCATAAGAGCGCAGCAGCTTCTACCGCCGACATCGTGGGTCGAGCTGTTGCGCAGCTTTGCCATCATCGATCCTGTTGTGCACAGGCTGAGGTTGAACGCTTCGTATACAGTGCCCGGCGATTCTGCCGTGTTCAGGGACTTCGCGTCAGGCCCGGCCCTGCGGGCAGGCTCATATGTCCTGAAAATAGAGGGTGGCCAGCGTTATCTGTTGTCCACGGCGGATGGAGTGGCAATCGAGCGCGGAATATTGGGCGACTCTATTGGCCGTAAGGTGGGTTTTGAATGGGCTCCTGAATCGAGACGGTTGTCCACTCGTCGACAACTCGAGTTCTCGGTCGCTACGCCCAGGAGCACGTCCGTCGCTCTCCTCTCAAAACTCCATACGTCGCTTCCGGACGACGGCCAGTTCCTTTCGATTTCTTTGAGCGGGGCGGATCCAGTTAGGACGGCCAATACGTTGAATGCATGGGCGGAGCAGTTCATCGCTTCCTCCGGAGAACTCAAGAAACGTCATCTGCTCGAGTTCAAGAAAATCCTCGGTGGTCAGGTGAACGTGGCAGAGCGAGAGTTGCGTAATTCAGAGATTCAGCTGGAGCAGTTTCGTATCAACACGATCACTCTCCCCTCGGGTGACGCGATGGTCTCCGGTGGGGTTCAAGCAACGCGCGGGCCGGTGATTTCCAACTACTTCCAGCAGAAGGAAACGCTCACCGAGGTGCAGGCCGAGCGTCTCGCGCTCGAGCGGATATTCGCAGATGCAAAGGGAGGCGCGCTCAGCACGGAGTCGTTCCTGATGGTGCCGTCCGTTCTCAACAACACTCCACAGCTGCGCGCGGCGATCGACGAGCTCTCTTCCAGACAGGCTTCTCTGCGTACTGAGCAACAGTTTCTGACCGACGCGAACCCGCGCATCAAGCAGTTGGCCGCGGCTGTCCACACACTCGAATACGAAACGATTCCTCGGATCGTCCAGGCGGTCCTACAGACGCTTCGCACACGCGAGAGCGACATGAACTTGCGCGTCGACGCCCAATCGCGCGAGCTCCGCGCGATACCGTCACGCACGATCGAGGAGATGCGGCTCGTTAGACAGGTCGCGGCGAGTGAAAATCTCTTCGGCGTCCTCAAGGCACGCTACGAGGAAGTGTCGCTCGCGGAGGCGCAGTCCACTCCCGACCTGAGCATGCTCGATTATGCAGTCGCGCCGATGCACCCCACTTCCAACGACGGACCTCGCTTTCTCCTGCTCGCCGTCATCGCCAGCGTTGGCTTTGCCCTCGCTTTCTCCCTTCTCCACGATCGAGTTGACCGCAGGTTCCGGTACCCGGAGCAGGCGACACACGATTTAGGGCTTTCGATAGCGGGCACCGTCCCGCAGTTCAGACCCGACCGCCAGGGAGGCTTTCAACTTGAGATAATGTCGCAAGCCGTCGAATCTTTTCGAACGCTGAAATTGGCGGTGCGATATGGGTTTCCGGCAAACACACCGGTTGTACTAAGCGTGTCCAGTCCCAACACGCGCGACGGAAAATCCCTCGTCTCCTCAAATCTGGCGCTCGCTTTCGCAAGCGCAGGACATCGTACTCTTTTGATCGACGGAGACGTTCGACGGGGCAGCCTCCATGGAACATTCGATGTGCCTGTTACCCCAGGACTGGTTGAGTACCTCTGCGAGCGCGTCGGAGTCGACGCAGTCGTAAAGTCCACATCATCCAAGAACCTCTTTCTGCTTCCGCGAGGCACTCGGCGGAATCGCGCCCCAGAGTTACTGCTGTCCGACGAGATGCGGGCCTTGATAGACGGCGCCCGGCAGAATTTCGAAGTTGTGATCATCGATTCCCCTCCGTTTAGCGCGGGTGTTGATGCCTACGCTCTTGGAGCTGCCGCGGGGACTATTCTCATCGTACTGCGGCCGGGCGTTTCTGATCGGAAGCTGGCCGCCGCGAAGCTGGAAGTCGTGGATCGATTGCCGATTCGAATTCTTGGAGCGGTTCTGAACTGCGTCCCCGTTGGCGGATTGTACCGCTACTACGGGACGGACTACTCCTATGCTGACGGTCGACCATCCGACCCGGTGGGAAGCGTAGCAACACCAAAAGGGCTCGTTTTGCGCGCCTAACATTGAGGCGGGCGTCTTATCACACGGTAGCGGAGACTCATATCGACATGTTCCTAACGACCCAGCACGAACAGCCTTGGCAGCGCGTGCGGATTCGCCGCCTATGCATGGCAGTCACGATTATCGCCGCTCTCGCGTGGACTGCGGACGCGGCGCGGGCTCAGGCCGCGCCAAGTCTTCTAATGTCGCGTGCCGAGCTGGTTGCCCTTGCAACTCAGGCGGAAATCTCGGCGACTGCGGGCGAGCCGGCCGCCCGCGCGCGCAGTGCAATGCTAGCCGCCAGCATTCGCCAACGCCTGCGCGACGGAGACTTCCAGACCGGCGACCGAGTCGTGGTGACGGTCGTATCAGATGTCGTACACAAGGACACGCTCGTGGTCCGGTCGGGACGCATTCTCGAGTTGCCTGACAAGATCGTAGTTCCAGTCACTGGCGTGCTTCGTTCCGAGCTGCAGGATCTCGTTTCGAGCGAAGTGCTCAAGTATGTCAAAGCTCGGCAAATCGAGGTGACACCGCTGATGCGTGTTGGCGTTCTCGGTGAAGTCGGTCGCCCGGGCTATTTTGCCTTCGCGTCCGATCTCCCCATCACGGACGCAATCATGGGCGCTGGCGGCCCGACGGCGGCGGCTGATCTCGAGAAGTCCATCGTGCGTCGCGGAAATCAGGCGTATCGGTCCGCAGAAGAAACTGGCAGGGCGATCGGTAGGGGACTCACGCTTGACCAGTTCGGCCTCAATGCGGGTGACGAGATTGTTGTCGGGCGACGTCGAGACGTCAACCCCGCAACAATAATCGGAATGGTGGGCGCGCTCGGCAGCGTCGTCGCTGTCTTCCTTGCCGTGCACAACCGCTAGTGACAAAGCCGGCTGAAGTCGCCCGTCCCATCCCTGTTTTTCAGGAGCCGAGAGTACTCCAGGCACTTCCATTTCACACGGATCCCCGGCCTCGCTCGGAAGAGATGGATCGGGCGATGAACGTCGCGATCGCCTTGGTTGGGCTCATTCTCGCAGCACCAGTGATGTTGGTCTTCGCGGTGCTCGTAAAATTGACGTCACCAGGACCAATTTTCTATTCGCAGGCGCGCGTAGGCCTCGATCGTCGGCGCTCAGCCGAAGCTCCGAACAAGTACGACCGCAGAGCCCGTGATCTGGGTGGCCGGCCTTTTATGATTTTCAAGTTTCGCACCATGCGGACTGACGCTGAACGACCGAATGGGGCGGTGTGGGCGAGCCGTGGAGATCCACGCGTCACGGCTGTTGGGCGAGTGATGCGAAAATATCGAATCGACGAACTGCCTCAACTCATTAACGTGATACGCGGAGAGATGAACATCGTCGGACCGCGACCGGAGCGACCGAGTATCTTCTCCCGTCTTTGCGACGACATCACCGAGTACCCGTTACGTCAGCGTGCGAGACCTGGCATTACGGGTTGGGCACAGGTCAATCAAAGCTATGACACCAGCATTGATGACGTCCGGCTTAAGGTGCGCTACGACCTCGAATACCTTCAACGTCAGGGAGTGGCAGAGGATCTCATGATCATGGCGCGCACCGTGCCCGTGATGATTTTTCGCAAGGGCGGCTGGTAAGATCCTCGGCGCCCATGCTCGTCAGGGCCGCCGTCTCACCGGAGGCCACGTTTCGACACCTACTTCGGAGTAGGCCTGCGTCGCAGCATCGGGCAGAAGATCGCCGAATGCATCGCGGAGTATCCAGCCGGTGCAGAGAGCCACTGCTGAAACCGCCTGCACGAACAGGTGAAGAGGTGCTGAGGCGAGCGCAAATCCAACCCCCCGAGCTTTACTGTAGAAACGATGAACGGGTAAGTTTGTCAGCAGAAGCACCGCTGCGGCGATTGCGAGTTTCCAGAGGACATAAGGCCGGGGAAGGAACGCCGCTGTGAGCGTAAGAGTCGCCGCGATAGCAAGCGCCGGCGTCAGCGCCCGGCTCAGTGTAAAGACTACTTCGCTCGGAGCTGCTGAACTCGTACGCTGATACCCGAGAGACCTGGCGAGGAGCATGCTCCGATGCCAGACCTCGAGAGACATTGAGCGCAGCGTCCAGGGCCTCATGTGCGTCACCTTGAGATCCGGACTCAACATCACGCCGTGCCCAGCTTTTAGCAGGCGCTGCCCGAGCTCGAGGCTCTCCACGCAGCCAGTGAAAAAGCGCCATTCGTCGTACATTCCTGCCGAAAACAGGACACTTCGACGGACGACGCCGCAGCCCGCCGCGAAGTGAGAGCACCCGCTTCCGTGCCGCGCTTCGCCGAAGCAAACCAGCAGGTTCCAATACTGCGAGATGAAGTTTGGCGCTCCCGCCCGCTCGTCGCGCGATGCGGACACCGCATCGATGTCCGGCCGTTCGGCAAGCATAGTCAGCATTCGGGGCAACGTGTCCGGTCTGATGACGACATCTCCGTCTACGAAAGCGACTACGTCGCCACGCGCGAGCTCCGCGCCTCGGTTACGCGCGTATGCTGGCCCCGAGGTGCGCCCGCGCAATCTGACGACGGTGTCCGCGTGGCGCGCTGCCACGGTGACGGACGCGTCGGTACTCACGTCGTCTACGACGATGATCTCGTACGTGTCAGCTGGCAGCTCGCTGGCGCGAACGGCAGCGAGTACTCTGTCGAGATTGAATCCAGAGTCGCGTACGGGAACAACTATGGACAAAGCAAGAGTGCGGGGCATCGATCCGAGACCCTAGACGGGTGTCAACATCTCGAGCTCGCGAGTCAGCGGCGGGAGCATGGCGCCGCTCAACAGAGTTACGATGTCGGCCGGCGAGCGACTGATGGCGAGCTCACGAAGAGCCTCCGGACTCGTTCCCGCGGGAGCGAGGAGGACCTGTATGTCACGGACCCGGCGCGACAGGGCCGCGAGGCTTGCCGGCTCCCCGGCGCAAGCCACAATGACGTCTACCAGCTCATGATCCTCAGTCAGCGGCAGACCATCCGCGACGACCTCAGGCGACACGACATGGTTGTCCGGCAGCACGAGGATGAGCGACTTGCGCGGAGTCCGGCGCGGACCGTCTGAGGAGCTGCGATCACGTGTGTCATCGAGACCTTCCCGGTGCATTGGATACCCCGAAGAGAAGAATCTGCGGCCGTGCGTGCTTGCCAATCGGGAAGCGCCGCGCACAACGCGCATCGAGTTCTGACGGCTTGCGAGGCAAGACGCATACTTCTCTGGCTGCGGTGTAAGCCCCTGCTGTTTCACTACTTAGGAGATGCGGTTCCCCGCGGCAGGCACGATCGCGCCACGCTTGCGTGGCACGATCGCCACAAACCGCGGAATGCCTGACAACGGTGTCCGGGTCTCACGCCCTCACCGCGCGGCGCGGCGTCGGATCCCATGTCGCCATCCGCGTGCGACGAAGAGCCGCGCACCAGGCCAGGAATCCCGCGACGAATACTCCGATAAGGAACCCGGCGGCGGCAATCGGTCTGGACGGCGTCGACCTGGAACGGATGCCAATTGCGCCAACGATCACGGCCGTTAACAGAACGGCGAGCGACACGCGAGCGACAACACTCTCGCGCGCGAGAAAACAGAGAGCCACCAGGGCGACGGGGGCAAGAATGTACGGAACCCATCGAAGCAGTTTGTGGCTGATCAGCATCAAGGAGAAGGTGCCATAACGGAAAGGGTTCATCAGTGCCCGCAGATAGAACAGAGTGCTGAGTCCGCGAGACATCGTTCGAACTTTGCGCGTGATTTCGGTACGTATTGCCGGTGTGCGAGGTACGATACAGAGCGCGGCGCGAACGCTTACTGACCGGTAACCCTGCTCTCGTGCGACAAGTGGCGAGGCGAAATCCCAGCTCAACTCGGCCGGAAGCGCCTTCGCATGGATGCAGCGTCGGATACCATAGAAACATCCACTGGCACCGACGATCGAACCCACCCGACTCTCCAGATCACGCACCCACATCTCGTAGCTGGTGTAGCTCGATTCTGCACTGGTTCCTGGGTGGTGAATATCGCCAACACTCACATCACGGCCCGAAGCCACTCCTACCGTCGGATCATCAAACGCCCGGATCAGCGGCTTTAGGGAGCCGGCAGGAACCAGAATTGTCGCATCGACGTTCACGATGATCTCACCGCTGGCGACGGCGAGCGCGGCATTCTCAGCGGCAGTCTTACCTATTCGCTTTGGGAGACGCAATAGTTCGACGCCGTGCGCTGCTAGCGCCCGTACTTCGTCGTCGGTCCCGTCGGTAGAAGCATCAGAGATTACCAGGAGCTGTAGCTTATCCTCCGGGTAGTCGAGTGCGAGGAGTCGCTCGAGAGTCTCCCGGATGTTCGAAACCGCGTTGTGGACCGGCACCGTTATTGTCACCGACGGCCAGTGCGAGCTTGCGTTCGCCGCGGAGCGCGTTGGGCGCACCGACGCAATAACCCAAAGGATTAGCGGGTAGACCAGGTAAGCGTACGTCGCGATTACGATCGGAGCCAAAGCCAGCGCGACTGCGATAGAGAGCATTACGCTATAGTTGAAGACGATGTGAACGCGCGGTGGCGGAACGTGGCAGTCTCCCGCGAATTGTGGTGAGCAAGGCGCCCGACGGCACGCCCCGATCAACCAGTAGCCAAGGCATTGCATGTGCCGGTAGCTCGCGGGGTTAAGGCGCTCGTACACTGGCGGTTCGGGGTTGCGACGATCCAATCGTGCCGACCAGCGGCACCACTGTGTTGCGACCATGCCACGGATAGATCGGCCTTCGCCGAGTCGGTGACGAGACTCGTCGCCTTTTGGTCGCGAAGGGGCGGTTCCCACACGAAAATTCGAGTCACCAGGTGGCATGAGAGGTGCCCGACGAGGACGCACCGACAAGCGCCTTCCCAACGCTACTTCCCTTCATAAGTCACTTGCGCCTCGCCTCACTTATTGCCGTAACACTGGTCCCGCTCGCGGCGCTGTGGCTCTTGCCGTTGGTGTCAGACAGCATAAGCATTCTCCGAGGGGTCCTCCTCCGCCGGCGAGGAGGGCAACGGAGCGCAGTCAATGTGGACATGGTCCGTCAGCGGTTCCTGTTTCTGGTGCCTGCGCACAACGAATCGCTTCTCGTCGGACAGTGCGTTCGCTCTCTCATGGCAATGAGCCGGAGGAGAGCCGACTTCGAGGTCGTCGTTGTAGCGGACAATTGTGATGATGACACTGGCCGGGTTGCCGCGTCCGCTGGCGCCCGCGTTCTGGATCGCGCTGACCCGACACGACTTGGTAAGCCCCACGCTATCCAGTGGGCCTTGGACCAACTCCCGTTGTCCGCCTTCGATGCCATTACAGTTGTCGACGCCGACACGAAAGTTGACGCTGGGTTCGCCGGTGCACTTGCCGGGATGGGCCCGTTGCGCGGAAAGGCGGTCCAGACATACAACGGGATTGCAAACGAGAGCGACAGTTGGCTGACGTGTCTCGGCGCCCTCCTCGTGAAGGTTCGCTACGACGGGCAGTTTCTTCTCAAGCGTTTCGCGGGACTAAACTGCCCGATGGCCAACGGCATGACGATGGGCTCCGATTTGCTTCTCCGCGCGGGCTGGGCTTCTGACTCGTTGACCGAGAACTGGGAATTGTATGCGCGCTGGACCGCACTCGGAGAGCGCATCGATTTTGCGCCGGAGGCGCGGCTTGCGTCCCAGGAGGCGAAGTCACTGGCCCAGAGCTCGACGCAACGACGGCGGTGGCAGGCGGGAAGGTGGATGGTGTTTCAGCAGTACGCAGGTGATATCGTCCGCAGCCCGAAGATCGGATGGGCGCAAAAGCTCGATGCCCTCGCCGAGCTATCTGCTCCCGGGCCGGTCTTGCACGCGAGCATTGCGACCTTTCTCACTCTAGCCTTGGCATTTTTGCCGGGCTGGCTTCCGACTGCACTTGCGACGGCGTTCGCCATTTCACTCCTCCCAACAGTTATTTGGACCGCGCTGACCGTGAGAGGACAACCGAATCGTGGCGAATTGATTCGCGCGCTGGCAAGACTTCCTTTCTACGCCGTGTGGCGGGTCATAGTCGCCGTCATGGCAGTCTCGACGGCTCGGCGCGGAGCCTGGCATCGTTCGCCGCGTCACCTTCCCGAAGCCACCTCTCCTGGATGACTCTCTTGACCCGCGTTACACCGCCACTTCGCGCCGCAGTCGTCGGCTCTGGGAAAATGGGCCGTCACCACGCGGTGGCTCTTCAGCGCCTTCCGACGGTCGCGCAGCTCGTGGCCGTTGCCGATACCGACCTCGCGAGCGCCGAAGCGCTGGCCACCGATCTTGGCATCCCCGCGTGGTACGGGAACCTTGGGGAATTACTGGAAAAAGAGCGCCCGGACGTCGTGCACATCTGCACATCACCGGCGAGCCACTTTGCGCTCGCACGTACCGCGCTGGAGGCGGGCGCGAACGTTTACATCGAGAAGCCATTCACTGAAACATCGGCACAGGCGACGGAGCTGCTCGAGCTGGCTCGGACTCTCGGCCGAGAGGTGTGCGCCGGGCACCAGCTACTCTTTGAGCGGCCGACCATTTTGGCAAGGCCGTTTGTCGACAAGTTGGGCGCGATCCAGCATGTCGAGAGTTACTTCGCTTTCCGCCAGGCGGGCCGCCAGGACGGACGTCGACCGCTAACTGCCGTGGAACAACTGCTCGACATATTGCCACACCCCGCCTACTTGCTAGTGCACTTTCTTGGCGAGCATGCGGCGGACCAACCTCTCTCCGTAAATGGAATACGCGTCGACGAGCGTGGGTCCGCACACCTTCTCGTGTCCGCGGGGGATGTTACCGGCGTGCTCGTCGCGTCGCTGCACGCCCGCCCTGTTGATTCCTATGTGAAGGTTGTAGGGACACGTGGCTCGATCACACTCGACTACGTGCGCGGGATCGTCGTTCCGTCGTTGGGAGCGGGTTCGACGATCGATAAGATCCTCGACCCCTACAGTCGGGCGTTCGCTACCGTCGGAGGAAGCACGGCCAGCTTGGCGCGACGTTTTTTCAAGAAACAACGGAGCTATCCCGGACTCGCAGATGCGTTCACCGCTTTCTACGACCACCTAACCACGGGATCGCCCGCGCCAGTCTCGGAAGCGAACATCGCGATGACCGCAGAGCTGTGCGATTTGGTCCGAAGCGAGTTGAATGTATCCCGGCTGCGCTCGCATGAGCGACCGCAACCCGTTCGGCCTCCCACCGTTGCTGTCACCGGGGGAACGGGCATGCTGGGCCGTCGGGTTGTCGCGGAGCTGGTTGAGCAAGGCGTGATCCCGCTGGTGTTGTCGCGTCGTCTGCCGCCTCCAAACCAGCGGGCTACCGAAACGCATTATTCAGCTGTCGATTTGGGCGCAGCCGGATTCGAATTACCAGCGAGCATCGAAACTGTGGTCCACTGTGCCGCGGAGACTGCCGGCGGGTGGGATGCGCACAAGAGGAACTCCGTCGATGCGACGCGTAACTTACTCGACGCGATGCTGGCCGCGCACATTCGCAAGCTTGTGCACGTGAGCAGCCTCGCCGTCATCGACGCTGATGCGATCCAACCGCTGGATGAAACATCTCCGCTCGAGCGCGATGGTCGTCGTCGAGGTCCGTACGTTTGGGGAAAGCTGGAGTCGGAGCGAATCGCCTTCGACGCGGCCAGCACCCACGGCCTCGACGTGCGCATCGTTCGTCCCGGTCCACTCGTCGAAAATGACGCGTTCGATCCGCCAGGAAAGCTTGGCCGCGCTATTGGCCGTCTCTTCGTTGCCGTGGGGAACCCAGGCGCAACAATTCCAATTTGCGACGTTGTGCAAGCGGGGCGCCTCATCGCCTGGACAGCGACTCATTTCGACGAAGCCAGACCGGTCGTGCATGCCATCGATCCGATTCCGGCAACAAGGAGGAGTCTGGTGGCACGCGTACGGGAGACAGCTCCGGGGGTGCGGGTGATGTGGTTTCCCGCGCCTCTCCTCGTGGTCACATCTTGGGCCGCGCTCGCAGCGCAAAAACTGCTGAGACCGCGCAAGCCGGCGATCAGCCTGCAGGCTGCGTTCGCTTCACCTCGTTGCAAAACGGAGCGCGTTCGATCCGTCCTCGACGCGATGGCGCGTGCGAATCGTGGACGCGCTGCCGTTGCCGAGCCCGGCCCTCACCAACCAACGACCACTCCAGCGAAACAATCCCTCGCCCTTCACGCGCAGACGATTCGGTAAACCTCTTCAATCGTATCGACCCATGACTGGGCGGAGAATCCTTGCAGCAGTCGCTCACGTGCCTGGTCGCTCCGACGCTTCGCCGCAGCTGGGTCTCGCTTGAGTTCAGCAAGCGCCTCGGCTATCGCCACCGGTCGCTCCGAAGGAACGAGAATGGCGTGTTCGGAGGTGACAACGTCGGGTACGCCGCCGACCTGCGTTGCTACGATGGGCACTCTTGCGTGCATTGCCTCGAACAGGGCGATCGGTGTTCCCTCGGTCCGCGAGCTAAGGACAAATGCATCGAACGCGGTCATCAGTGCGCCCGCATTCGTAACGCCTCCATGCCAAACAACCCGATCCCCGATTCCGAGGTCTGCAGCCTGCCTTGCCAATTGCCCACGCTCACGACCGTCACCGATCATTGAAAGTCTCCAGGAAGGATCAGACAGCGCGAGTGCGTTGAGCATCACATCCGCACCCTTTTCGCGTGAGAGTCGCCCAACCCAGCCGGCGACGGTCACGTCGTCAGCGATGCCGAGCATCCGGCGCGCAACGGCACGCGTATTCGTGGAACCCGGCGGCACGAAGCCGTTGGGGATCCAACGGATCTTCTCGCGCGAAACGCCTGCGCGTGTAAGGCGCTCCACCAGAGGTCGGGAAACGGCGACAACCGCATCAGCCCGTCGAAGCGCCAAACACTGGATAGTCTCGTTCAACCGATTGCGCTTCCCGCCGCCGGTGAAGCCGTGGACGGTGCTTACGGTGGGTACACCGTGGGCTCTCGCGGCTGCCCCCCCGATAACATCCGAGCGGTAGCCATGGGTATGCACGATTCGAGGCTGAAGCCGCGCGACGAGGGTACCGAGCAAGCGATATTCACGCAAATAGCTCCGAGGTCCAACCACCACACGCGTTACCGGGATGTCAGCAGCTTCCAGTGCGCGGATGAACGGGTGCTCATCCCCGGTATCGGGTGAGAGCACCGCAGCAACGTGAGCTCGCTCGCGTCCCTGCCGCTCGGAGAGCATGGCGACTACACGCTCAAGACCGCCTTCGCTCGCCGGCGCAAGCACGTGGAGTACGCGGAGACTTCCGCTCAGATGTTGTGGCATTGAACCCTAGAACTCAGCATAATCGTCGATCAATGTCAAACCATCCAGTCCGCTTAGTCAGGTGACGGCCCCCCCAACGTTGCTTTGCACTGCGACCTTCGCGGCGAACACCGGCTTCGCATGGGACTTCATCGAGCGCTCGTACGCAAAGATGGCAAACCAGCTCGTGCAACATGGCGTGCGGACTCTCGTCGCCTATCCAACGATCGGCGACCCTCCCAGAACGCTTACTGGCTCGGCCGCGGGTCACGTCGTGCTTGATACCGAGCTGAAAACGTGGAGCGCGCGTATGCGCATGGCCCAGTTCGTCCGTAAGGAGAATGTTCAGGTCGTTTACTTTACGGATCGGCCTCTCTGGAGCTTTTGGTATCCGTTTCTTCGCCGGGCGGGCGCACGCAGAATAATTGTTCATGATCACGCATCGGGCGAACGCACTGCGCCCACCGGAATGCTCCGCGCGGCAAAGCGCGTGTTGGTAAATCTTCCTGGTGTAGCGGCAGACGTGACTGTTGCGGTCAGCGATTTCGTTGCGGAGCGGGATAGGGCCGCTACGCTGATACCACCAGAGAGGATCCGTCGTGTCTGGAACGGCATCGATTCGTTGCAGCCAAGTGACGACGCAAACCGTCCGGACGTTCGCACCCTCTTGCGTCTGAGTCCTGAGACCCAATTGATCGGTTGCGCCAGCCGAGCCACTCGGGAGAAAGGAGTTGATATTCTTTTCAACGCGTTTGATCGCGTGTGTGGGGCAACCGATAAATCCCTCGGGCTCGTATATATAGGTAGTGGCCCTCAATTCAGCGAGCTCGAGGCACTACGCGCCGCCCTGCCTTGTGCCGAAAAGATCCACATGCTCGGGTATTTGCCTGGAGCAGCGGATCTGCTTCGAAACGCAACTCTGTGTGCAGTGCCTTCTGTCTGGCAGGAGGCTTTTGGATTGTCTGTTCTGGAAATGATGGTCCGTGGTCGACCGGTGGTCGCGACCCGTGTCGGCGGCATTCCTGAAATAATCGAAGACGGCGTATCGGGACTTCTAGTGCCCCCGAGTAATGTGAGTGCTCTCGCCGAAGCGCTGACAAGAGTGCTCGGCTCGCCGCAGCTGCAGAACGATCTCGGGCGCGCGGCGCAGCAGCGGGCGTCGCGATTGTTCACCGCTGAGCGCCAGGTTTCGGAAATGCTCGACACGTTTCGGGACGTTTTCTCGACCTGAGCTCCCCGCGGCCGCGAGGTTGCCACCAGCGTTGCGGCAGCTTCCGGCCCGACTCTGTCTCGCACCACGCGAATCTCGGCTGATCTGTACCATCCTATCAGCGAGACGGCTGAAAAAAACATCGGTGTGGAACTCCACCGCAGTACTCGCTGTATTAGAGTTCTACAGAATTGTGGTGGCTGGTACCTGACTTGCCATAAGCTGCGATAGCTTCCGCCAAACGCCGTGCCAAGAGTACATAGAGCGCAATTGGACACAAACTGACCCTATCGACACATAATCAGATGAACGGTTACTGTTCATTTGAAGAATCGTCGCCCATTAGTAGGAAAAGGTTCTCATCGATTGCGGTGGGGACTTCGAAAAACAGAACGGCAGGATCGCAAGCCTCCTGGGAGGTGTGCGACAAAGGCAAACCCGGCGAAAGCCGGCGACGCAAAGCCACGAGGCTACAGCGTGTTGTTACACGCCATGCCAGTCGAGCAGCCGAATCACACTACACAGGAGAACGCGTCATGCGTGCCTTCATCCTGGCAGTGACCGGCCTCGCCATCGGTGTCACTGCTTGTGGTTCATATGGAACGTCGGTCGTCGCGGTCAGCAATCCGTCACATGTCGCCTCCGTTTCTGTCGCATTGCCTGCCTCGCTTGTAGCAGGCCAAACAGCCCGTGCTGTCGCGACACTAAAAGATCAAGACGGGGCGGTTCTTATTGATCGTCTTGTAACGTGGCACACATCCAGCCCCTCGATCGTAGGAGTCGACGATTCAGGCATGATCGCAGCAGTCGCCCCCGGCGACGCGACAGTGAGCGCGGTCAGCGAAGGTGTCACCGGTCAGAGAGCGATGAGTGTCATTCCACCGACTCCTACGCCCATTGCATCCCTTTCGGTGGCACTTACCCCGTCAGCAGTCGTGGTCGGACAGACCGCACATGCCACAGCGGTGCCCGCGGATGCCATGGGGAATCCTCTTTCGGGGCGGACGATAACCTGGCAGAGCAGTAATTCGGGCGTCGCAGTGGTTTCGGCGGCGGGCGATGTCTCGGCAGTGGCCCCCGGCACTACGGCGATTGTGGCCACGAGCGAGGGTAAGACCGCGTCGGCAGCCTTGAATGTGAGTGCCCCTGCGCCGATTCCAGTCGCAACGGTATCGGTCTCGCCTGCATCATCGACTCTTCAGGTCGGCGCCACGGTTCAACTCTCGGCGGTCACGCGTGATGCCAACAACAACGTGCTCACCGGCCGCGTAGTCGCATGGTCGAGTGTGAGCGCAGGCATCGCCTCAGTCAACTCAAATGGTCTCGTCAGCGCAGTCAGCGCCGGAACGACTCAGATTACGGTTTCGAGCGAGGGCATGAGCACAAGCGCGACAATTACGGTCAGTGCGCCCGCTCCTGTTCCAGTCGCAACGGTATCGGTCTCGCCTGCATCATCGACTCTTCAGGTCGGCGCTACGGTTCAACTCTCGGCGGTCACGCGTGATGCCAACAACAACGTGCTCACCGGTCGCGTAGTCACGTGGTCGAGTGTGAACGCAGGCATCGCCTCAGTCAACTCGAATGGCCTCGTCAGCGCAGTAAGCGCCGGCGCGACTCAGATAAATGTTTCGAGCGAGGGTAAGAGCACAAGCGCGACAATTACGGTCAGCGCGCCCGCTCCTGTTCCGGTAGCAACGGTATCAGTCTCCCCATCATCGTCGAGTCTCCAGGTCGGCGCTACGGTTCAACTCACGGCAACCACACGTGATGCCAACAACAACGTGCTCACCGGCCGTGTAGTCACGTGGTCGAGTGTGAGCGCAGGCATCGCCTCGGTCAACTCGAATGGTCTCGTCAGCGGAGTCAGTGCCGCCACGACTCAAATAACAGCCACAAGCGAGGGCAAGAGCAGCAGCGCAACCATTACCGTGACTGCGCCATCATCGGGTGGTGCTGTGTGGCGCGGAAACGAACCTGGCGGGCTTACTATGGTCTCGGACCAACCGTTCAATTCGATGCCGTCGAATTCATGGAGAACGGAAGGTGGTTCCATCGTTTCAGATCCGTCGGCGCCGCAGTCTCCCAACAACGTCTTCGAAATCAACTTCCCCGCCGGTTACGGAGGGGGGTACAGTCCGGGCGGCGCTGACATGGACGTAAATGATTCGACGCTCTACTTCTCAGTCAACGTCAAGTATTCGTTGAATTGGGAGGGCCACCCGCCGGAGGGTATCAACAAGATCATGCACCTCTGGATCAACGGAGGGAACCTCTGCGTTATCTCGGCGGAAGGACAGGGATCGGATCCGCTTTACCCGGCCATCACTTTCCAGAGCATCATAGGTGGCGGCAATCAGGGCGGCGGCGCTTTTGGCATGTACACATCACCAACACCGATCAGTCGCGGGGTGTGGCATCTTATTGAAGTTGTCGCCACCAAGAACACTTCAGGCCAAAGAAACGGTTCGGTATACCTCTACGTCGATGGTGTTCTGGTTGCTCAGGCTACGGGCATCCAACTGACAGCGGCTGGCAACAACTGGAACATGTTGCAAATCGCACCGATTTGGGGTGGTACGGGCGGTGCAGTTACGAACGCCCAATCGTTGCGGCTAGATCATATCTACGTAAGTGGCAGGTGAGAATCATAGGGACT
>Ga0193699_10000510_pt1 | contig 16533 bp, 14 predicted proteins | sample L3c2metaG_FD_160095 | JGI IMG/M metagenome (GOLD analysis project Ga0193699, IMG submission 160095) | Soil microbial communities from a riparian zone of the East river system, Colorado, United States - L3c2 | ecosystem: Environmental > Terrestrial > Soil > Riparian zone | place: USA: East...
GTCTCTATCCTGCCGATCTCTATGTCATGTTCGACGACAAATTGCGCATCCTGTCGACCGTGAAGAAAATTTGGGGCGAGCGTGTCACGACCGTGTTTCCCAAACAGGGTCACTACGCATTCGACCCCGTCATATTGGCCGAATGTCCGCCCGCGGATATCGAGCTTGCCAAGATCGGCGATCTCGTCGCTTACGATCTGCCCGCATTGCTCGGGAGGAAATAGGCAGAGATCGCCGCGCTGCGCGACACGGAGGCTCGTTGATGCTGGCCGCCGAACCGGCAACTCCGCTTTGATCTTGACGACATCCTGATCGTACAAATCGAGAGCGAGCAGGTCGGGGCCAATTGGAGGGTGCTTGGATACGATCGTTCCGGACGACGGATGCATCCGGTGTCCAAGAACAACTCCGTGAGCAATACGACGCCATCTGGCCTGCCGAGCAGGTCTGCGGCGGCCTTCAGAGAGCAGATGACGAATGGAACCCCGGTCGATGAAAGGCGCTTCACCCCCTACTCCCGCGGTTGTGATCGTCATGGGCGTTTCGGGATCCGGGAAATCGACGGTCGGCGCGCTTCTCGCCGTCCACCTCGGATGGGAATTCGAGGACGCCGATTGGTTTCACCCGGCATCTAACGTCGACAAGATGCACGCGGGCATTCCGCTCACTGACGAGGATCGTTGGCCTTGGCTGGCCGCGATCGCCGCCTGGATCGATCAGACACGCCATTCAGGCGGACACGGCGTTATCGCATGTTCCGCCCTGAAGCGCCGCTACCGCGATGTCCTGATCGGAGATCGCGTAGACGTTCGTCTGGTCTACCTAAAGGGCGACGAGACGCTGATCGCGCGTCGTATCGCTACCCGTCATGAGCATTTCATGCCGCAAGGCTTGCTGCACAGCCAGTTCGACGCGCTCGAGGAGCCAGGTCCGGACGAAAATCCCGTGATTGTCTCGATCGAGCCAGAACCGCGTGAGATCGTGGCGCAGATTTTATCACTGCTGCACCTGGCGTCCGCGTTCGAGCAAGCACCCCTGAGATCATCCGCGCCTGGCGCGAAAACCACTCCGTAAGAAGCCCACGATGCCTGCTGCATGCCCATCGCGCTGATGGACGCGCCCGTTCTGGTCGCGCGCAACAGCGGGATCCACCGGGAGAACGAACCGGCCGATGACCTCTACAAGGTCGTCAGCGGGACGGTGCGAACCTAGGAGGTGCTCGATCACAGTTGTCCGGCCCGGACGGCCAGGCCCCGTCGGGAATTTGCTTTCGCGCACTCATAAGACGGGGCCCAGGTCCCTGATTCCAAACTTCACGATGTAAGTGTCGGGATCGCGCCAATAGGGCGCGACGTCGACGCCGAGTTCTTTGCACATGGCAAGTATCGTGACGTTTTCGCTCAGCACCTGTCCTTCGACGATCCAGAAGGCGATGGGGAGCTGGCCACTCCGCACGGCTACGATTCGTAATTATATATTGACTACATATCGAAGCTGTGGTATGGATTCGCATCCTCGCTCATGAGGGGCGTCTTCCGGAGACGATCCTGACGGCGGAGCGGGGAGTGGCGTCGAACGCGGCTCGTAACCGCGGATTCGAAACGCCCGGGCCGCAGCCCGCCATGACCAATGGCCGGCGGCGCGCCTTCGCCCCGTCTCCGGCGGCAACGCCGGAGACGCAGCGGGTCCCCGGGCCGGCAACGCCACGGTGGAGCGCCGAGAGGCGGCGTCCCGGTTGCGCGGGACGGCTCACGCCTCGCAAGCGTGACGTCGCGCCGTACGAGCGCGACACATTAAGGCACTGCGCCTCCCGGCGCTCCGCCTGCCCCTCATTTTGGGGTGGGACCTGCCGCTGCCGCCGAGCTACGGGCTCAGCCCGCCCAAGCGGCAGCACAGAGCGGAGATGCGGCGGAGATAAAGAGAAGGCGGAGATAAAACGAACAGGACGCAACACCCCGGGCGCACAAACGCGCCGCGGGAACGAGACGGGCTGCGCGGCCGGAGGCTGCGGAGCGGGCTGTTTGACATCGTGAAGACGGACAGGGGGGAGTGTGGGTCGTGCCTCGGCAGGCCTTTGCAATCCTGCGTGCTCCCGCGCGCATATCTGGCGGCACATGGAAAAAATGGGGTGTAGAGAACATCCGGCTTCACCCCGGCACAAGGGGAGTCTGAAGTGCCGGATGCAGAACGCGGCCACAAACTACTTCAGGCGATGGCGGAGGGAGAGGAACTGGGATCCAACGTTCTCCGATTCGAAGGCCCGCCATAAACCCTACCGCCGAGCCCCGATTTGCCAATATCCTGAGACGTCCGATAGTGGCGGATTCAGAAGGATTCAGCTTGGCCCCAAGGACCTAAGCTCCGCTCCATGGCACGGTCCAGCGAACGGGGTGGCACCGGCGGATGGATCTGCAATTCCGCCGCCGGCTATGAGCCCTATGCGTGCTATCGTTCTGATATGGGCCTCAGCCAAGGAGGACGTAGGCATGAGGCGACGCGAATTCATCGCCCCTTCTTGGCGCATGACCACATGGCCGCCTGCCAAGGCACTCGGCCCGACCGTGCCGTCGACACTGCTCGTGGCAGCCGACGAGGTGATCGAATGAAGCGGCGCGAGTTCCTCACGCTTCTGGTCAGCGGGGCGGCGGTAGCATGCCCGCTGCCGGTTAGTGGCCAACAGGCGGCGATGCCCGTGGTCGGCGTCCTGAGCAGTCAGTCCCAGGATTCAGAGGCCGCGGTGTTGGCGGCCTGGCATCAAGCGTTGAATGAGACCGGCTATGTCGGCGGCCGAAACGTGGCGCTCGAATACCGGTTTGCCGACGGCCATGCCGAGCGTCTGCCTATGTTGGCGACCGACCTTGTTCGGCGTCAGGTCACGGTCCTGATGGCGAACACCACCCCTCCAGCGTTTGCAGCCAAGGCAGCGACCGCGACGATCCCCATCGTATTTGTGACCGGAGTCGACCCTGTCGAGGTGGGCCTGGTCGCAAGCTTCAATCGACCGGGCGCAAACGTCACCGGCGTGACCTTCCTGTCCAACAAGCTGGTGGCGAAGCGGCTGGAGCTTCTCGCCGCGCTCGTATCGGGGGCCGCTCCGATCGGCATGTTGGCGCATACGCGCAATCCCAATACCGCCTCCGACGTCAGAGACGCGCTGGCGACGGCGGCCGCATTGGGGAGGACGTTGCACGTCGAGAGAGTCGCAAGCGCAAGTGACCTCGACACCGCCGTTGCCGCGCTGGTCAAACAGGGAATCGCGGCGTTGTTCGTCGCCCCCCAGGCGGATTTCCGGCTTTGGCGGCAGCTGATCCTAGCGCTGGCGGAGCGCCATGCGTTACCGACCAGCTTCTCGAACAGTGACTTCGTCGTCGCCGGGGGTCTTATGAGCTACGGGCCCCGCCAGATCGACTCCTATCGTGAGGCCGGCATCTACACGGGGCGCATTCTCAAGGGTGAGAAGCCGGCGGAACTGCCGGTGCAGGTGTCAACCAAGTTCGATTTCGCCATCAACCTCAAGACCGCGAAGGCGCTCGGCCTGACGATCCCGCCGACCATGCTCGCGCTTGCAACTGAGGTGATCGAATGAGGCGGCGCGATTTCACGGCCCAACTCGGCGCGGCTATCGCGTGGCCGGTCGCGGCGCGCGGGCAGCAGCCGGCGATGCCAGTGATCGGATTCCTGAGTGGGCGCTCGCCAGCGGAATCAGCGTATCTGGTCGGTGCATTCCGCACCGGCCTCAACGAACTTGGATACGTGGAAGGTCGGAACGTAAACGCCGAATACCGCTGGGCAGATGGCCATTACGAGCGACTGCCTGCACTGGCGGCCGAATTGGTCGGCAGGCGCGTAGCGGTAATTGCCGCGACCGGCGGCAGCGTCTCGGGCCTTGCGGCTAAGGCAGTGACGCAAACCACTCCGATCATATTTTCGAGTGGAGGCGACGCGGTCAAGCTCGGCCTTGTGGCAAGCCTCAACCGGCCCGGTGGCAATGTGACGGGTGTGAACCTCATCTTCGGCGCACTCGGCGCGAAGCGGTTGGAACTTTTGCGCGATCTCATTCCCCAGGCAACAGCCATCGCCATGCTCGTCAATCTGAACTATCCGAGTGCCTCCACCGAGGTACAGGAGGCAGAGGCCGGCGCGCGCAGTCTCGGGCTGCAACTTCATGTCCTCAATGCCACAACCGAAAGTGAATTCCAGCGGGCCGTCGCGGCTGTGGTTGCGCAGAGGATGGCCGGCCTGCTCGTCGGTGATGATCCGTTCCTGCAAAGTCGACGCGACCAGCTTGTGCAGCTAGCGGCGCTTCATGCGATTCCTGCGATCTATTTTTCACGCGATTTTTCCGATGCTGGCGGCCTTATGAGCTACGGACCAAGCATCATCGATGCCTATCGCCTAGTCGGCTTCTATACTGCTCGCGTTCTCAAGGGCGAGAAGCCTGCCGATCTTCCTGTTATTCAACCGACAAAGTTCGAATTGGTCATCAACCTCAAGACCGCTAAGGCGCTCGGCCTAGACGTGCCCCCGACTCTGCTCGCCCGCGCCGACGAGGTGATCGAATGAAGCGGCGCGAGTTATTAACATCGAAAAAAGCCCCGTAGAATCGGATTTTCTGACGCCACAAGTGTCAAACTCGGCACGACTTTGACACTTTGCGTTTCGGTTTGTTCTCGGCACCGGATTCCAGCTTCATCCCGATTGCCTTCGCCTTTGCCAACACGCGCTCGATCTCCGATTCGTGATTCCCGCCCTTGGCAATCCATTTCGCCCGCCCTTTCCCGGTCATCCAGTGGTAGATCAGGGTGCGGGCTGCGTATTCACAAGCCGCCCTTCGGCCGCACGAAGCACTGGATCGTGTCTGCCAGCAGAAAGAGATAAGGTTGGCCGTCGGGCGCGTAATCTTGGACGATCTTTTCGGGCGGGATGACGACCCAATCGTCCTTTAGCCACGCATACCAACGATCTTCCGGGTATCGTTCGTTGCCAGCCTCAACCTTGAACTTCGTCTTTACGGTGTCGGCAATTCCGCAGCAAAAGAGTGACTTGGGGTCCAGTGCCCGGTGAGGGTTCTTATCATTGTCAGGGCGCTGGAGATTTTGGAACCAAGCGCTGTTAGGGCTGTCCGGCCACTCTCCACCAGCGAGAAGTTCTGACGGGAGTACAAGCCGGACCGTGGCGGCCATCGCGGCCGCGATAGTGCGCACGGACATGAAAGCCCCTCTAAGCGCTGGGTCTACTACTCTCTTTTGAGTCGAGGATAGTTGACGCTGTCATGAGCACATAATGCTATTATTCGATTGAAGCATATCCGTTTCGAGATGAGGGACTTCCATGCACGTCAGCGAACGCATCGGGCGCCGCGTGAAGCTGCACGATCTCCACGTCCTCATGGCGGTTGTGCAAGCCGGTGGGATGGGAAAGGCGGCGCGATCCCTCAATACGTCTCAATCCGCCGTTTCACGGTCAATCGTCGAACTGGAACATGCATTCGGCGTCCGCCTGCTTGATCGCAGTCGCCACGGCATCGAGCCGACCCACTACGGACGTGCATTGCTCAATTGTGGAGCGGCAGTTTTCGATGAATTACGCCAGGGCGTGAAAAGGATCGAGTCCCTGACCGATCCTACAGCAGGTGAAATTCGCGTTGCAGGCAACGAGTTCGTCATTGCCGGGTTGATCGCGACCGCGTTCGCCCGACTTCGTCGGCAATATCCGGGTATCTCAATCGACGTGAAATCGATCCTTAGTTCCGAGCAGCACCGCGAGCTCCGCGAGCGCAAGATTGATCTCGTCCTCGGACGTGTCGAGCGGTCGAACAAGGACGAGGATATCCAGACCGAGGTTTTATTTCACGATCGCCTAGTTGCTGTGGCGGGATTGCAAAGCCGCTGGTCCCGCCGTCGCAAGATTAATCTTTCTGACATCGCCGACGATCCCTGGGTGATGCCGCCGCCCGACACTCTTGCGGGGGTTCTCATTGCCGACCTTTTCAAGAGGCGCGGGCTCAAATTTCCGCCGAGAGGCGTGGCAAGGGGTTCCATCCACGTGACGTGCGCGCTGGTGGCTAGCGGCCCCTTTTTGGGGATTTTCCCGGACTCTTTGTTGCGGCTCGGAGCAAACCTTCCACCCCTCAAGATTCTGCCGGTGGAACTGCCCATGCCGCACCTGCCGATCGGGATCATGACCTTGAAAAATCGCACGATCAGCCCGGTGGCGCACTTATTCATTGACTGTGTCCGTAAACTCACGAAGCCACTGGTAACGGCGTGAAGAGCAGCGCCGCTCATGATGCTGTGGACGGCGTCTCCACCCGACACGCGACTTTGGGAAGGGGCGGGAGACCCAGGAAAAATCTCGCAGTTCCGTTTCCCGAGCGCGGCGGCGCGCGCCCATCATTGAGCGGCGACTTGAAGAACCGCAGCGGTTGGCCGCCGACCATCGCGACGTGCAACGGCCCGATCATCGCGCACGCCCCCGCGCGGCGGGAACGGGCGGCGTCGCGCCGTTTGACACCGGGCGAAATACGCTAATGATGCCAGTGCGCGCTTTAAGCGCACTTTGACAGCGCAAGTGCTTGGATTCACATGGATTGGTTACAACGGCGCGAGTTCATATCGCTTCTCGGCGGGGCGGCGGCGGCGTGGCCGCTCGCGGCGCGTGCGCAGCAGCCTGCGACGCGGTTGATCGGCTTGTCAGTAGAGGGTCGCAAGCCGAATGGCTTCAATCCATCGCGGGGTTTCGCCCGAGCTCGGTGCCGCTGAGTTGGAAATCCACCCGCCTCATCTGTTGCCCTGATCCTCATTGTTTCGACTAATGAAAAAGGTTTCTACAATGCGTCGCTCTTTAGTTTCTATCATGTGAGGCCCATCCAATTTGAAATCCCTTTCGAGATGCTTTGCCGTCGCCGCGGATATGAGGACCCGGTTCGGCTGGCTCGCTGCTTCGACGCGAGAGGCGATGTTGACGGTGTCTCCCCATACGTCATACGCGAATTTTCGGGTGCCTATCACTCCGGCCATGACCGGGCCCGAATGTACTCCTACCCGGATTAAGAACGGCACCGGCAAGCTCGATTGCAGGCGTTGCGCAGCAGTCACCAAATCCAGTGCGAGCTTTGCCGCTATTCGCGCGTGGTTGGGACGGGGGACGGGTATTCCGAGTGCCGCCATGTAGCTGTCGCCGATGGTCTTTATCTTTTCGGCGCCGACGTCATCGGCGAGCCGGTCGAAGTCACTGAATAGTCGATTCAAACATGCGACGATTTCGAATGCCCTCATGCGCGCCGTGATCTTCGTGAAACCGACGACGTCCGTGAATATTATTGAGGCATCTTCGAAATGATCTGCAATATTGGTTTCACCTTTCCGTAAACGAACTGCGATCTCCGGGGGAAGAATGTTCCTGAGGAGGGCTTCCGAATGTTTCTTCTCCTGCTCGATCTTCTCAACGTATTCATTTTCCATGGACCGCAGAGAACGCTTGCGCAACTCGGACGAGATGCGGGCACGTAGAATGGTCGGATTGAAAGGCTTCGGCAAATAATCGTCCGCGCCGATTTCAATGCATTTTGAGACTCGCTCAGTATCCGTGTCGGCGCTCAAGACCACGACCGAAACATCTCTGGTATCCGGATTCCCCTTGATGATCTTTAGAACCTCCTCTCCATTAAGGTCAGGCATCATCATATCGAGAAGGACCAAACTGAATTTGTCTCGCGCAAGCAACGCAAGTGCTTCGTGGCCGCCCGAGGCGGTCGCGAGACGTGTATGACCATCTGCTTCCAGCAGTAACTGCAGCGTGTATCGATTATCCTCGTTGTCATCGACAATAAGAATTGCCGGAGCATCGGTTTCCATCAGAGCCTCGAGTTCCGGTGGAGACATCTCAAATCGTACGTGCAACCGCGTTGCAGGGCTGCTCCACTTGATGCTGTGATAGTACGGGTAGACGGCCAATCTTGCTAGCGCACTGAGTCAACCGCTGCGGAACATCGCCAATCAGAGCGATCCGATTGTTATTCGCCGTGGAAGCCCAGGATGCTCATTCCAACCGGGTCGTCATCTACGCATCCCGCCAAGCTGACTGAATTTCGCCAATCTCCTTCACCACGAATTGGCAGAACTGCGCAAAGTTGCCCGGGTCAGGAGTTAGGATAGTCCTCCAAACTTTCGCCGAGCTCGCGATAGATCCGGACCGCTTCATCGTGAAGCAACCGCGCCTGCGGCAGATCGCCGGCGAATAGTCGAGCGGAGGCCAGCGCACTCAGGCAGCGCCCCAAGGTCTTGGTGGCACCGAATGGTTGCACGAGTGCATGGCACTTGCGCAAGAGACGCTCCCCCTCCTCGACCCTGCCCGGCAACAGCCGCGCGGTGCCCGCCCGTAACAGCGTGCGGCCTTCATGAAAGCCGTCAGCCCGCTTGCGATAGGTAATTGCGGCACGCATCGCCTCCTTGTAGTCGGCGGGGTCATCGAGCTCCCTTACGTCGCCGGCCTGCCAAGAGAGGAGCCGCGCCGCTACCTCCGCCGGCGTCTTTTTGCCGATCTTGCTCAGAGCTTCAGTGACCCAGCGCCGATGTTCCAGCATCAAGCCGAGCTCGGCCCAAAGTACATGGCTGTGCGCCACAAGGTCGAGTCCGACCGTGATGTCACCGTCCGGTCCGAAAGCCCATTCCAATGCGCCGCGCAGATTGTCGACGTCGGCTCCATAGAGCGCGATCCATGGCCGCGTCGCGGTCCTTTCCCACTCTGCCGTCGCCTGTCCGAGCCGGGTAGCGAAGTGCTCCGCGTGCCGCTGCCGCATGCCTTGGGCGTCGGCAAGTTTCTCGTACGCATAGCATCGCGTCGACTCGAGCAGGCGGTAGCGAGTCTCGCTGGCGGTCAGATCGGTATGCACCAGGGACTTCTCGACCAGTGAAAACAGCAGATCTCCGACCTGCTCTGGTGAAATTTCGGCGGTTGCAACAACTGTTCTGATCGACGCCAGCGTGGCGCTCCCCGAAAAGACCGACAACCGCCCGAGCAATACCTTCTCCGCATCACTCAGCAGGCCGTAGCTCCAATCGATCAGGGCATGCAGCGTCTGCTGTCGCGGCAATGCCGTGCGACTGCCTCCGGTCAGAAGACGGAAGCGCTCATCGAGCCCGCGGGCAAGCTGTTGCACCGACAAAACCTTCAGTCGTGGCACCGCCAATTCGATTGCTAGTGGAATCCCGTCAAGCCTTCGGCAGATCGATCCGACCGCTGCCGCATTTTCGTCGCTGATCGAGAATCCAAGTCCAAGGGCGCTCGCCCGCTCGGCGAAAAGCCGTACCGCGGCGTATTCGCGTCCGCTCGCGGCCGTCAATGCCACACTTTCCTGCGGCGTCGGCAGTGAGGGAACGCGGATGACGCTTTCGCCCTGGATCGCCAACCGCTCGCGACTCGAGGCTAGGATCGACACTCGCGGGCAGTTCCGGATCAGCGCCTCTGCGACGCGCGCCGCTTCCGCAATGACATGCTCGCAATTATCGATGATCAACAGGAGCTGCTTGTCCTTCAGCGCGGACGCCAAGGTCTCGATCGCGGCGGTCGGAACACTGAGGCTGACGCCCAAGACGTCCCCAATGATGGACGTGACCAGCTGCGCATCACTGAGAGGTGCGAGCTCTGCTAGCCATACGCCGTCCGGATAGTGATCGAGGACCGTACCTCCTGCCTCGATCGCAAGCCGCGTCTTCCCGACGCCACCCGAACCGGTCAGCGTCAACAAACGATGACTGTTCAGGCGTGCCTTGATGTCTCCAAGAACCTCTTCGCGTCCGATTAGGCTGGTCAGCTGCTGCGGAAGATTATTGGGCGTGGCCGGGGCAGCCGTGCCGGGTTGGTCGAGGACGGATGCCGTCAGGGTCCCAGGCGGGGCGGCGCTCTCGCGCTCCACCGGCGCCACGAAGCGATAGCCCCGTCCGGCGACCGTGAGCAGGTAGCGCCCGCCGTCGCCCGCCGTGCTTAGCACCTTGCGCAGCGCGGAAACGTGGACCTGAATGTTATTTTCTTCCACCACGACCCCGGGCCAGACCTCGGCCATGAGTTCGTCCTTGGTCACCAACTGGCCGTGGCGGCTCACCAGCAGCAGCAAGACATCAAAGGCGCGCTGGCCGAGCGTAACAGGCACACCGTGCGCCAGCAGCTCGCGACGCGCGACCAGCAAACGGAACGGGCCGAACACGAGTGCTTCGGTCATCAGGGTTACCCCGAGCGCTGTGAGGCCGTTTGCGGTTCGGTAAACCGCAACGTCAGCCGGTTGCAACCGTCACGCCGTTCGTAATCCATGCCGCTGGCAAAGCTGCGGATAAGCTGAATGCCCACATCGCCGACTTTTGCTTCCTCCAACGAGGTCGCCACGGACGAGGGCGGCACCTGCGTCGGATCGAAGTGCCGGCCGTTGTCCTCGATCCGGGCGACCAGTGTGGTGCCATTGCGCTCCACATCAACCGCGATCACCAGCCGACTATCCTTTGCGCCGGCGTACATGATCACATTGGCGACAGCCTCTTCCAGGCAAAGTTGAATGGCGAACGACACATCAGCAGACACCCCCCGCTGCGCCCAGCCTTCGATCCATCCTGCCAGGCGCTGCAACTCGGTGAGATCATTGCGCAACACCAGGCGTCTTGCGTCCGAGCTCGACATCCGAGTCACGATGTCAGGACCGTCGTCGCCGCACTTTCGGTTTGAAGGACCGGAATTAATGCATCCATTCCCGCAGTCCTCAGCACCTTGGCGACGTTATTGTCGGGGCACAGGATGACCAGTTTTCCGCCCCTGCCATTAATGATCTTGGCGCCGACCAGCAGAACGCGAATGGCATAGGAGGCAAGGAAGCTGACGGCCGAAAGATCGACCATGATCCGACTTTTTTCGGTGATGATCTTGTTGAATGGCAGCTCGACCAGGACCGCCCCGGTAGTATCGAAACGACCGCGCAGAACGACTTTGGTGATGCCGGCTGCAAGTTCCTCAACGGCAATATCCATGCAACCACCTTTTCGTCGGGTCACCCAATACCTGCAGATCTGTCATAACCTCGTTCGGGGTTGGGTGGAATGCCGAACGTCCTCACGCTCAGAAGATTTCAGAACGATTCAAGTCCCCTCCAAGGACCCCCACCGTGTAGGCGGAAGCATCGTATCATCGACCCGCCGATTCCCAGAGACCCCAGTTCCGTGGGTGCTGGAGTATCATGCACATGTTCGGTAAACCGCCCCCCGCGGCGGCTGGAATGGATCCACCGCGGCCGGTTACTGCTGCAGTGCAAATGCCATTCGCGTGCGAATGTCGGCAAGGAGGATTGGGTCGTGCTAGAGTCTCATTTCCAACACTGATCGGAACGGGAGCGGTGGCCGACAATCGATTAACCGGAGGGATCCCCCGCATCCTCGTCGTGGATGATAACGACGACAACCGCTACACGTTGACACTTCACCTCGATCTCGAAGGCTACACCAACGTCGAGACGGCGCAGGACGGCGAGGAGGCAATCGCGCGCCTCGAGGAGGGCAGCTTCGATTTGCTCTTGCTCGACGTGATGATGCCGAAAGTTGACGGCTACCAGGTCCTTACCTGGCTAAAGAATCATGTGCGGCTACGCGACCTTCCCGTGATCATGATCTCGGCACTTGCCGAGATGAACAGCGTAGTCCGCTGCATCGAACTGGGCGCAGTCGACTATCTACTCAAGCCATTCAACCCAGTATTGTTGAAAGCCCGCCTCGGCGCCACGCTCGAAAAGAAGCGGCTGCGGGACGAGATCGATGCGCACCTTGCCCGCCTGCGGGAGGAGCTCGACACCGCGCGACGGCTGCAGATGGGAATGGTCCCGCAATCATTTCCGGTACCGAGCGCGCAGTTGCCGATCGATCTATATGCGAGCATGGAGCCGGCGCGAGAGGTCGGCGGGGACCTCTACGATTTCTTCGTGACCGATGACGGAATGCTGTGCTTTCTTATCGGCGACGTCTCTGGCAAGGGAATGCCGGCAGCCCTGTTCATGGCGCGCGCCAAGAGCCTGATCCGCATCGCCACCGAGCTCATGCGGCCGCGGCACGGTGCATCCGCAAAGCCCTCCGAAATCATCGGGCTTGTGAATCGTGAGCTCTGCCAGGACAACGGTAACATGATGTTTGTGACTCTATTCTTCGCGATGTTGGCGCCTGCGACCGGTGAGCTTTCATTCTGCAACGCAGGGCACAATGCTCCTTACCGACTCGATGGCAACTCACTCACCGCGATAGACGGTGCCAAGGGCATCATTCTTGGAGTGAAACCGGATGCGGTTTACGACACGGGGCAGCTCTCGCTCGCGACCGGGGAGATGGTCTATCTCTTCACGGACGGCATAACGGAAGCGAGCAATGCAATCGACGAACTCTTCGGCGAAGCCCGATTGGAAGCCGTCCTTCGCGGAGGTGCTGGTCGCCCGAGCGCCGAAATCGTTAGCAGCGTCGCTGAAGCAGTGAAAAGTTTCGTGGGAACGGCATTGCCGTCCGATGACATCACGATGATCGCGGTCCGCAGGCTGGATCCATCGGCGGTGTGAGGCGCGTTTCTCGACGCACGCGAACCATCCTGCGTTTTCTACCGTAATCGCTGCAGTTGGTCGCCGAAGTCCGCCGCCGCCGCCGCTGAGAGGTATTATAATAGGGGTCCACGATTGATTCGCCCCATGGCTTAGGCCGATTCAGAACGATTCAGATCTCTCCCAAGGACCCGTCGTTTGCTCCGCTGCACAGTCCCTGATGGACAAATGGCCGCGCTCTTATTCGCAACTCTGTGGCGAACAAGTCGGCGTGACCGTGGCGTTGACGTCCGCCGATGCGGCTCGCCACCGCAATGGGGTAATCGAATGAGGCGGAAACGCAGCCCGGCCCAGGACACAACGTACACCGGGTCTGGTACAGTGGTGGGGATGAGGATTCGAGACTTCTTTAAACGCTCTGCCCCGGAATCTGGAGCGGCAGGGCCTGGCGACAGCGCACAGCAGCAGACGCCGGGAATGGCTCCTGTCCCAAAAACCCGCCGTCGCTTATTCACCAAATATGTCTCGCTGTTCGTAGCGGTCGTCTCAGTCGCTCTGTTGTGCAATGGTATTTTCGATGTGCTGTTCTATTATCAAGAGCACAAAACATCCCTCATCCGTATACAGCGCGAACAGGCGGAAGCTGCCGCTGCCAAGATCAGCCAATTTATCAAAGAGATCGAAAGCCAACTCGGTTGGACGACACAACTTCCTTGGTCGGCAGGTTCGATTGAGCAGCGCCGGTTCGATGCCTTGAGGCTATTGCGCCAGGTGCCCGCCATTACCGAGCTCGCGCAACTCGATGCCAGCGGCAAAGAGCGCTTGCGGGTCTCGCGGCTGGCCATGGATGTGGTTGGCAGCAACGTCGACTTCTCCAAAGATCCCAGGTTCACGGAAGCGGTGGCGCACAAGGTTTACTACGGGCCGGTCTATTTCCGCCGCGAATCCGAGCCTTACATGACGCTCGCCATTGCCGGCACCCGGCGCGACGCGGGCGTGAGCGTTGCCGAGGTTAATCTTAAGCTGATCTGGGACGTGGTGTCACAGATCAAGGTTGGCGAGCATGGGCACGCCTATGTCGTTGACGCGCAGGGGCGGCTGATAGCCCATCCCGACATCAGTCTCGTGCTGCGCAATACCGACATGTCGCCGCTGGCCCAGGTGCGTGCGGCCCGGGGCGGCGCGGGCGGCACTCCATCCGAGCCAGTCCAGGAAAGCGAGAACATCGAAGGACATAAGGTACTGACCGCCTATGCGCCCGTGTTGCCGCTCAATTGGCTAGTCTTCGTGGAGTTGCCGGCCGAGGAGGCATACGCCCCGCTCAACGCGGCTTTGCAGCGGCTCGCGTTTGTGCTGCTGGCCGCGCTCTGCTTTGCGGTCCTCGCCGGAATGTTTCTCGCTGGCCGCATGGTCGGCCCGATCCAGGCGCTGCGCGCTGGCGCGGCGCGCATCGGCAGTGGCGATCTCAACCAGCGTATCACGATCAAGACGGGCGACGAATTGGAAGCGCTTGCCGACCAGTTCAATGATATGGCCGGGCGGCTCCAGGAATCCTATGCCGGCCTGGAGCAGAAGGTTGAGTTGCGTACGAGTGAGGTTCAAACGCGCAGTCGAGAGCTTGCACAGTCTGTTGAGGAGCTACGTGCGCTCGGCGAAGTAACCCAGGCGGTAAACTCGACACTTGAGCTGGCGACCGTTTTGTCCACCATCGTGGCCAAAGCGGTTCAGCTGTCCGACACGGAAGCGGGCGCCATCTATGTGTTGGATGTTTCAACCGGAAACTTTCACCTCCGAGCGACGCACGGCATGACCGACGAGCTCATCGCCGAGCTCAACCGCCAAGGCATCGACTTCGGAGAAAAGACGATCGCAGACGCGGCGGCACATCGTGCCCCCGTGCAGTTTGCCGATTTGATGGATCAGCCGCCCTCCGACATCCAGCGAATCCTGCTTCGGGCCGGCTACCGCGCGCTGCTGGTCGTGCCGCTGCTCGGTGCGGACGGGATCATCGGCGTGCTAGTGGTGCGGCGTAAGGCGCCGGGCGAGTTTGCCAAACACACGGTCGACCTGTTGCAAACCTTTGCCGCGCAGTCCGTGCTGGCAATCCAGAATGCGAACCTGTTCGCGCAAGTGGAGGAGAAGAGCCGCCAACTCGAAATGGCGAGCCAGCACAAGTCGCAATTCCTCGCCAATATGAGCCATGAGCTGCGCACGCCGCTCAATGCGATCATTGGGCTCACGGAAATGATGTACACCAATGCGGCGCGTTTCGGTACGGAAAAAGCCGCCGAGCCGCTAAGGCGGGTGAACCGCGCCGGCAACCACCTCCTAGGTCTCATCAATCAGGTGCTCGACCTCTCAAAGATCGAAGCCGGCAAACTCGAGCTCAGCCCCGAGTCGGTCAATTTGGTACCACTGATTGACGAGGTCGTCGGCACCGCCCGCCAATTGGCCGAGCAGAACAAGAATCGTCTCATCGTCGAATGCCAGGACAACCTGGGTCCCTTGACCGTGGATGCCATGCGACTGCGACAGATCCTACTCAATCTGCTGAGCAATGCCTGCAAATTTACGAAGCAAGGAGAGGTGTCTCTTCGCGTCAAGAAGGTAAGCGATGGCCGCAATTGGGTTGAATTCGCCGTGGCGGATACGGGCATCGGCATGACTCCCGAGCAGCAGGGCAAGCTGTTCGAGGAATTCACTCAGGCGGATTCATCAACCGCGCGGCGGTACGGCGGGACCGGCCTCGGCCTTGCCATTACGCGCAAGCTCGCGCGCATGATGGGCGGCGAAGTGATGGTGACAAGCGAACCAGGCAAGGGCTCGGTTTTCACCGTTCGCCTGCCGGGCACTGTTGACAGCCCGATAACGACTTCAAACGAGGGCAGCCGGCTGCCGGAGTCCGAGTGCGTTCTTGTCATCGACGACGATGCCACCGCCCGCGAACTCATCAGCGATCAACTCAAGGCCGAGGGGTTTTCGGTAGCCACCGCTGCCGGCGGATTGGAGGGATTGAAGCTTGCAAAGGAATTGCGGCCGATCGCCATTACGCTCGACGTCATGATGCCCGACCTCGATGGGTGGTCGGTATTGGCTGCACTGCGGCAGGATTCCGAGCTTGCCGAGGTTCCAGTCATCATGGTGACGATCGTGGATGAACACCGCCGAGGCATTGCACTTGGTGCCGCAGGCTATCTCACCAAGCCGATCGAGCGCGAGCGGCTTCATCAGCTGGTACGGCGCTTTCGGGCACCTGCTCGACCGACGCGCATCCTGTTGGTGGAAGACGATCCGGTTCAACGCGAGCGCGCCCGTAGCTGGCTTGAGGGTCAGCAATGGATCGTGCAAGAGGCCGCCAACGGGCGCGAGGCACTAGCCCGCCTGAACGAAGGCAGGCCCGATTTGATTTTGCTCGACCTGATGATGCCCGAAATGGATGGTTTTCAAGTCGTAGCCGCCTTGCAGAAAGAGCCGGGCTGGCGGGATATTCCAGTGATCGTCATTACCTCGCTCGATCTCGATGCCAAGGACCGAGAACGGCTGAATTCCGGCGTGCAATCCGTGTTGATCAAAGAGATGTTCCGGCCAGCCGAGCTGGTCGACCGCATCCGCCGACTGGTGCATAGGAAGCCGATATTCAGCAGCGGGATGGAAGCAGCGTTGTGATCAAAGTCCTCTACATCGAAGACAACGACGACAACGTCTATATGCTCAAAATGCGCCTAGAGCTGCTCGGCGATTTCGAAGTTCTGGCGGCAGAGGATGGTGAGAAAGGCTGCGAGATGGCCGCGGCAGAGCGGCCCGACCTCATCTTGATGGACCTCGAAATGCCTGGCATCGACGGCTGGGAAGCAGCGCGGCGGCTGAAGAGCAATTCGCAGACGCAACACATCCCGATCATTGCTCTGTCCGCGCATGCGCTGGCCGGCGCCCGCGAAAAGGCACTCGCCGCGGGATGCGACGAGTTTGACACCAAGCCG
>Ga0193699_10000511_pt1 | contig 16503 bp, 9 predicted proteins | sample L3c2metaG_FD_160095 | JGI IMG/M metagenome (GOLD analysis project Ga0193699, IMG submission 160095) | Soil microbial communities from a riparian zone of the East river system, Colorado, United States - L3c2 | ecosystem: Environmental > Terrestrial > Soil > Riparian zone | place: USA: East River...
ACTTTAAATTAATAATTTAAAGAATAAATTAGAACATTTAATACAGGTGTTGCATGGCTGTCTTCAGTCCGTATCGTGAGAACTGAGGTTAATTCCGCTAACGGACGAAATCCCTATTGTTAATTAAAAATATTATAATATATATTATATATTATATTATATACTTAACAATTAATGATTCTTATAGAGTTTCATTTGGGGCTAAGACAAGTCGTTATGGCCCTTATGAACTGGGCTATAGACGTGCCACAAAAACTTTTACAAAGTGATGCTAGACTTTTTCCTAAAATGATTTAAATATTTATTTTATTATTAAGGTTAATATTTTTGTTTTTTTAATAAAATATATAATCGAAAGATTTATAAATCATTTATTTTTAATTTTAATAGCAAAAATTAAATTTGGAAAGTAGGAAGAGCTAATCATTAAAAAAAGTTAAAATATAAATTTAGACGGATTGTTCTCTGCAATTCGGGAACATGAAGAAGGAATTTCGAGTAATCGTTGATAATTAGCGCAACGGTGAAACTAGCATCCGTGATGAACTAACTGTCTGTCGCTGGGAAGAAGCTTATAATGATGGAAATGGGAATATAATTATAAATTTTTTCATAGTTAATATTAATTTAGATATATTTTAATATAGTTTATAATATTATTTTAATATAATATAATAAACGACTATGTTAAACTAATTAGTTTTTATTAATTCATTTGAGTAACATCTCAAAAGTCATAGCAAGGTAGCCGTACTGGAAAGTGCTGCTGGAAAATAAATTCATTTTACCCCCTTTTTTATTTTTTAATTTATAAATTATAAGAGATTAGTTGAGTGGTATAACGGCATATTTACACTGTGCAGAGAGAGTTTCGATTACTCTATCTCTTACTTATAATTATTTTATGAATTTTTAATTAGAATGTTTTTATTATTATTATTATTATTATTATTATTATTTAATTAAGATTATAAAAAGAATATTTAAAAATATTTATAAAAAATATCACTTATATAATTTTAATATCACTTATAATTTTATTATATAATAAATTATTATTATAAAATTAATAAAGAGTATAAATACTTATTAATTTGCGAGTGTGCCGAAATTTGGTAGCCGGGTAAATCTTAGGAATTTATGATTTTATAATCGTAAGAGTTCAAGTCTCTTTACTCGTATAATAAAATATATTAATTTAAATAATATTAAAATAATTTATTAAATCAAATTAAAAGTCTAAATAAATTAAATATTAATTAAAACATAATATAAATTAAGATAAATTTCTTAAATCTCTAATACAAACCATAAAACAAACAAAAAAAATTTAATTTTTTGTCTTTTATTAATTAAATATTATATCCTTTTTATATATTTTAAAATATTTAATTTTGAATCTTATATTTTTTTAGTTTTAACTTTAAAAAGTATAATAAAATAAATTAAATTAAACTAAAGTTTGATACAAAAATAAAATTCTGTAACATCTTTAGCTGAATTGGAAAAGCGTTTGCCTTCGAAGCATTTATATTATTGGTTCAAATCCAATAGGATGTATTAATTAATATTATAATAAAAAACAAAAAATAATTTTTAAAAATTAGAAAAATTAATTAAAATATATTAATTTAAATAATATTTATAAAATTTTCTAAATAAAAGTAATGATGTTTATTAGTATCATGATTCTTATAGTGGCAATAGCCCTACCTTCAATAAATAGAAATATTTCTCCAAATTTATATTTAAGAATATCTTCTCTATTATTATTTTATACTGGAGCATTAGCTTTTAATGCTTTTTATATTCAGTCAATTGGATCAGGTATAGGTATCTATAGTGGATTATTTCAAATTACTTTATTCACACAATTATTTGATATAGTTATAGTATTAACAGGTTCTGTAATATTAATAGCTTGACCTTTAATAAATCATAAATTTATAGATAATAATCTAGAATTAAATGAAGCAGGACATAATATATTATCAATAAATAATTATAGAATAAAATATTCAATAATAGTATTAATATCAACTTTAGGTTCTTTATTATTAGTATCTTCTTCAAATTTAATAACTTTATATTTAAGTTTAGAATTACAATCTTTTGGAGTTTATATATTAGCTTCTTTATATAGACATTCAGAATTAGCAATATCTGCAGGATTAAAATATTTTTTATTAGGAAGTTTAGCTTCTTGTATAATATTATTAGGTTGTGGATTAATATATACTTTCACAGGATTAACTAATTTAGAATCTATATATAGTATGATATCAGTAATTGATAATAATAATAATATATTATTAGGTTTTAGTTTAGGTTTAATATTAATTTTTATAGGATTATTATTTAAAATAGCAGCAGCACCTTTACATAATTGAGCACCGGATGTTTATGCTGATAGTGCTACTATTATAACTACATGATTAACTATTATACCTAAAATTTCTATTTTATTAATATTATTTGAAATACAAACTCATATTAATTTAATAGATAATATTAATATAATATTAGAATTAAATCCTTTAAATAATATAATAAATAATAATTATTTATGAAGTAAAAATTTATTATTAATAAGTTCATTATTATCATTATTAATAGGAACAATATTAGGTTTAGCTCAATCTAAATTAAAAAGATTATTAGCATATAGTACAATATCACATGTAGGATTTATTTTATTAGCTTTAGCTATTAATTCTGAACAATCAATAGAAGCTTTAATATTTTATATCATACAATATACTATTACTAATTTAAATACTTTTTTAATAATAATATTATTTGGTTATATAATAAAAAATTCATTTAGAGATTTAATACAAAGTATAATGGTTGAAGATGAAACAGGAACAGAAAATGATATTAATTATATATCAGAATTAAAAGGTCAATTTTTCTTAAATCCTGTTTTATCAATAAGTTTAACAATTTGTTTATTTAGTATGGCTGGAATACCTCCTTTAATAGGATTTTTCTCTAAACAGTTTGTATTATATTCAGCAATTCAAAATGGATATTATTTCATGTCTATTATAGCTATAATTGTAAGTATTATAAGTGCTTCTTATTATTTAAAAATAATAAAAATAATATTTACAGAAGAAGTAAATACATCTGAATATAGTGATAAAGAAATAAAAATAATAAATAATTTAAATTCTAAATCAGAAATAGAAATAAGTAGTACTAATAGTTTTATTATATCTACTTTAACATTATCTATTTTATTCTTTGTTCTTAAACCATCAATTTTATTAAATAGTACAACAATACTTTCTTTATCTTTATTTAATTTTTAATGAATAATTTATTAATGTTATTTATATTTGTTCCTATTTTAGCTTTAGTATTATTATTTTTAAATTTCTTATTTTCAGTACATAGACCTGATGAATCTAAAATTTCAGCTTATGAATGTGGTTATTCAGCTATTAGAAAACAAAATAGAACTGATTTCCAAATTCAATTTTATGTAGTTGCTATGTTATTTTTAATATTTGATTTAGAAATTTTATTATTATTCCCTATTGCTGTTACTTTATATAAAGTAAGTACTTTTGGATTTAGTATAGCTTTAATTTTCTTTATAGTATTAACTATAGGATTTATTTTAGAAATTGGTTCTGGAGCTATTTCTATTGCTAATTCTACACAAACTAATTATAAAAAATAATTAATTTTATTTATTTTATTATTTTGTTTGTTTTTAATTTATAATAATTTTATTATTAATTATATTTATTTCATTTTTACCCCCATGTTTCAATTAAAATTTTATTTTTGTGTTTATTCTCAAAATAAATATTATATAATAAATATTTTTAATTTATAATAATTTAAAAGAATATTTAAACTAAGGGGAAATCTGATAATTGGTAATCAGTTGTATTTGCATTACAAATATGATAGTTCGAGTCTATCTTTCTCCAAATTATATTTTTAATATTATACTAAAATTATTATATAAAATAATCAAAAATATAATTTTATAATTTAAGCCTCGATTGCTTAGTGGTCAAAGCGCTATTCTGAAGATATAGAAATGTGAGTTCAATTCTCTCTCGGGGCATTATTATTTATTAATATATAATATTAATATAATTATTTATATCTTAAATTAAATTTTATTTATAAAGCCGGAATAGTTTAATTGGTAAAACGAATTCCTTGTAAGACTTTGATATTGGTTCGATTCCAGTTTTTGGCAAATATTATTTTGATTTTTTGTTTTGTTTTATTAATATTTATAATAAAAAATAATTAAATATGAGTTGTAGTTTAATTTGGAAAAACATCATTTTTTGGTAATGAATAATATCAGTTCAAATCTGGTCAACTCAGTAGATTATATAATATTTTAAATTTATTAAATTTATTAAATATTTAATTATAATATATAATTTATAAAAATAGTAATAATAAAATTATAAACTGACTTTTAAGAAAGCAGAACTTGAGTGGTTGAGTGTCTCCCTTTTAAGGAGAAAGTCCTGGTTCAAGTCCAGGTGCTTTCAATTCTAAGTATATATTTATTTATTTCTCATGTATTATTATAATTAAATAATATACTTCAGAATTCATAATTAAATTATTATATATTTAATATTTAAATATAATTATAAATAAGGGCAGGTGATCCGATTGGTAATGGTGATTCTCTGTAAAAGAATTGGTTAGCGCCGTAAAAGGTTCGATTCCTTTACTGCTCAAATATTAAAAAATTATTAAAAATAAATTTTAAATGGTAGATGACAAATTGGTCAGTCGCTCCTTTTGGGTAGGAGACATACAGCATGTTCGAATCGTGCCTACCATATTTTAAAATTTGAATTATTATTTTAATAAAAATTAAAATTTTAAATTTAAATATAACTTTGGTGTTATGGCAGAGAGGTTATTGCGGAGTACTGTTAATACTTTTTTTCATAGGTTCGAGTCCTATTAACCCCTTATTATTATATATTATTTTGGTTTTTTAATTTGTTTTATTAATTTATTATAATTTAGTTTGTATAAATTATTTATAATAAAACACACACAAAAATAATTCATTGATATCTTATAAAAGTATATCAAAATTAAATTAAAAAACCAAAAATATATAAAAGAGTAGTAAATGTAATAAGCGAACATGTTGAAATTGGTAAACAATCTCTTCTTAAGCAGGAGTGGAAGTAATTCCTTAAGAGTTCAAGTCTCTTTGTTCGTATACGTTTTACAACAATAGTGTTCAATATTTTATAATTTATTAATTTAATTAATTAATTAAATTATATTTATATTTAGACAGTTTAGTGTAACGGTTTGCACGCTAATCTCATTAGTTAGTAGAAGGGTTCGATTCCCATTCTGTCTTATTATTTTTAATGTTAATATTTATTATTAAAAATTTATTTTCTAGGATTAAATAGTATTAAAATATTTAAATTATCTTTAATTTGAATATTAAGATTACTAAAGTTTTTAAAAAATCTGTAAATTTTATAAAACAAAAACAAAAATATAATTATTCTTATAAACATAAACAATTTGTTTATATTTTTAAAACAATTTTTTTATATTTAAAAATAAGATAATGAAATTTATCTAAATCTAAATCAAAATCATTTTTAGCAATTACAACTTGAGAATTTAAAAATTCTTTTAATAGTTTAGGATCTTCAATTTTCTCATTATTTAAAACCTTTACCTATATTAGTTTCGAATTCTTTAAGGAATTTAATATTATCATTACAAAATATTTCTTGTGAAGCACCTTTTTGATCTATAACTGTAATAGAATAAATATCTAAATCTCTTCAATAAGAGTTAGAAGTACCTTTAATATCTCATTTAATATTTTGTATAGATTTGTTTATAGTATGAGGATTTATCATATTTGTAATTCCATCCTTAGTAATAATTAATAGTTTAGAAACATCTTTATGATGTTCACCAAAATTTATATCAATATTTCTTTCATAAACATTTCCTTTATTAATATTAAAAACTATTTCTTCTTTTCAATTGTGAATAGGTAAAACTTCTTGTAGGTTGTTAGAAGTTTCCATGTCAATACCCTCATTTACGTTAATAATATTAGTAACTTCAGGTAATTTAGATGTACTAGGTATATTAAGAGGTGATAATTCTGGTCTAGGTAAACCTACACTAGCTATACTTGGAGTACCATATTCTAATCTTTTAGAATTAATTTGAGATAATAAACCACTAATTTCTGGTTTAGTTTCAACAGTTTTAGTTGGAATTGAATCTACTTGTTTATCTTCAACAATCTCTGTTTTAATTTCAATATTAGGATTAGAAAGTACTTCAGTATCTTTTCTAGCTCTTATTGAATCAAATAGAGTAGCAAAAGCTGAAGGGATTTCAGTTTCAGTTTTAGTTTGTTCAACAATTTTAGGGAAATAATGTTCTAAAGAACTATTGGAAGATTCAGATTTTTCAGGTGCATCAGTTTTAGGAATAATATCAGGTTTATTTAAAACTTCTTCTATTAAAGGTCTAGCTTCCGGTAATAATTCACCGCCAACTAAATCATCATCATCAGGAATTAATTCTTCATTAATATCTCCCATAGGAATCGGACCTATTATACCATCTTTATTATTTCTAATATTTTTAAGTTTATCTCAAAAAGTATCTAATGGTGATTTAGGTTCTTCTTTATCAAGAGTATCCATAGCAGTTTCTGTTATAAATTGAGGAGATATTGGAGGAGTAGGATTTTTATCCGATCAAACATCTTTTTCATGATTAGTAGCAATTTCTACATCATTATAAGTTTCCGACTTAGGAGATTCAATTAATATTTCATTCTCTAAAGCTAGGAATTTTTCAATTGGATCATTTGAATAATCAGATTTAATTAAATCTCGATATAGTATAGGATTATCTTCCGATAGATTTAATAATCTCTCTCTTAAATTATTATAAATAGATTTTTGATTATCAATTATTTTATTTTCATCAGATAGTTTATTGTACATTTTTATTGCTTTCATTAAATTATTAGCTTCATTTATAAAGTCAAAATTATTACCAGTTAATTCAGGTTCTATTAAACTTCTTCTTAGTAATTCTTCTTGACTTATGTTACTTGTATCAATACCTTTACCTTTATTATCTATTAAGTCTATAGAACTTTTGGGAGAATTATTTCCTTTATCATCACCACCTTTTTTAGTGAATTTATTATGTAATCAATCTTTTAAAGATTGAATATTCGTCTTAGAATTTGTTGGTACATTTGATTTAGAATCATCTGAGTCAGTATCAGATCAGGATCTACTAATATTAATCCACGCTAAAATTGAAGATCCTATTGGTCTAAGATCATCATAAAAATATCATGTTATACCAGATAAAACTAACATTCCAGCAATAATAATATATTTATTTTTATAATATGGTGTATCTTCTTGTATTACTTCTATAACAACTTCTTCATTATGAATTAATTTTGTAAATCTTTCAATAATTTTATTACTTGTGTCATTACTCGTTTGTATTTCTGCTGATTTTTGTTGAATTGTTCTCAAGGATTCGCTTTTGGAGGGAAATTCTACTTTCTTACCAAATAATTCTAATAGATTAAGGTGAAATCTTGAGAAGATTTCTATTACATTATTAAAGATTTTAGATATAAATTCTATTTCGTAGAAATCTACAAAAGATATACCAAAGATAGTAAATAATATTGTATTAAAAATAGTTAATATTTTTCTAAAGATTGAATATCTCTTAAAGATTTTAATTATTAAAGCTATTAAAGTAATTTTTAATAATAAAGATTTAATTCCTAATAATAAAGTAATAAAGTTAGTAAAGTTTGTATCCTTATTATTGTTATTGTTTTGTTTTATACTATTTAATCTGCTGATTAATTCAGCTTTAGTATAATTTTTTAAATTTTTCATTATTGGGGGATTAATAGTGTTATTTATATTGAGCGGAGTTTAATAATATGTAGACTCTTATGATTATGTAATATAAAGGGGGTTTTGTTTATAAATTATAATATTTGAATATATTTGTTATGGTAAATTGCTAAAATCCAAAGAAACTTTTTTATATTTAAATATTAATTGGAAATAATTAGAATCTTGTAAATTAATTAAACCGAAATCTATAATAGCTTGATCTAATTTATAATTTAAAAAGTCATGAATTATAATTGAAGAACTATTATTTGTAATTAGAAATTGTTTAGATAAGATTACATGAGGATCAGAAGTTTTACCAAACATAGAAATTATTGGTATAATAATATATACGGAATTACTATCTAATTTAGAAATGAAATTAATTATTCCAATTCTTTCCATGTTAGGAATATAGTAATAATTAAATTTACCTCTTTTATTTATATCAATAGTATTATCAATATCTTTAAGCATGGTAATTTGTTTATTTGAGATTAATTGTAATAATTGAATCATTTTATAAAAATTTGTATTTGAGCCTTTGGGCGGGTATTAAATGTCTAAGGTTAGTAACCTTACTTGCTAATTACCGAGTATTAATCTTAGTTTAGCTTTTAATCCTCCTTAGGCTTTGAACCTAATTCTTCTATTTCATAATATAATATAATATAATATAATATAATATAATATAATATAATATAATATAATATAATATAATATAATATATAAAAATATTGTTCTAATTAAACTAGGAGGATTAATTATTTAACTATTAAAATAATGTATTTGTTTTTTAAATAACCCAAAGTTTTAATTTGTCAAATTAAACCTAATTTTAGCCAAATTTTTATGAAATAATACATTAAAAGTATATAAGACAATCTAAGAATTTATATTAATAATAAAGAAAATTATTAATTAATACAGGATCTAATATATACTTATAGCTCTATTAATCTATTTTATAGGCTTATTCTATTATTTAATCTAATTTTAATTTAAAAGAATATAGTTGAATTTATGATAAATAAATCTAAGTTTATAATATTAAATTAATTATAATAAGGTCTTTTAGTATAATGGTCGTACAGCAACCCTTCAAGTTGTTAGTGTCAGTTCGAATCTGGTAAAGGCTATAATTTATATTAAGTATTCTAAATATTTAATAAAAAAACAAAAAAACAAAACAAAAATATATAATAAATTTTTATTAAAAAAATTAAAGCAATTATTAATAATAAAAATATAAAATTATTTATAACTTTAATTTATAATTTAATTAAATTTTTAATTAGATTATAATATTTTCTTATAATTGTTATTCGTTATTAAATTTATAAAAATAAATTTAGTACTAATTTTAGAAACCAAATAAACACACAAATAAATGTTACATAATTTAAATTTAATCATAAATTCTCCATTAGAACAATTTGAAGTAAGTAGTTTAATAAGTATAATAGCACCTATATTTGGTTATATTAATATAACCTTAAGTAATTTAGGATTATATTCATTATTAATATTATTTATAATACTAAGTTTACATATTATAAGTAATAATGAAAAAAAAATTTTACCATCAAAATGAAGTATAGCAATAGAAAGTATATTTACAACTATTAATACAATGGTAAGAGAACAATTAGGTAAAGAAATTTATTTACCTTTTATTTATTCATTATTTTTCTTTATATTAATAAGTAATTTAATAGGTAATATACCTTATTCATATACTATAACAACTTCTGTAATAGTAACAATAGGTTTATCATTTACAATATTAACAGGTGTAACTATACTTGGATTATATATTCATAAATTACATTTTTTCTCATATTTTGTACCATCTGGAACTCCTTTAGCTTTAGTACCATTATTAGTTTTAATTGAAACTGTTTCTTATTTAGCTAGAGCTTTATCGTTAGGTATAAGATTATTTGCTAATATGGTAGCTGGACATTCTTTATTAAAAATTTTATCTACTTTCTTATATCAAATGTTTAGTAGTAGCTTTATTATAGCTATATTCACTTTAATACCTTTTGCATTCTTTTTAGCTTTATGTGGATTAGAAGTAGCTGTATCTATTATTCAAGCTTATGTTTTTGTATTATTAGTAATATCTTATATTAAAGATGCTATCTACTTACATTAATTTAACTTTAAATTAAAAATTTAATAAGAAATACAAAAATAATGATAATTAACTACTTATTTGATAACAGCTTAATATTCTATGGTATACTAGCAAGTACTACGGTATTCATAGGATATTCTTTTTATAAATATAATTCTATTTGAAATAATTCAAGAAATACAACTGAAATCGACAATATAAATCCTGATATAATAGCAACTTCATTTGATGATTTAGATATGGATTTTGATAATATAGAATCATGATGAGATGAATTTTATGCTGAATATCTAGAACAAACTACACCTAGAAGTGTAACTTCTGGACTAACTATGGAAGAACATAAATTAAATAAATTAAATGAAATAATAGATTTATATGCTGAAGATATGGATTACCATTCAGTAAGTATAGATGAATTAAAAGATATTATTGATTTATTCCCAATTCCGGAATTATATACAAGTGATATTAATGAAATTATATTAGCTATTATAAATCATTTACATATGTAATGGTTAATATAAATTAATATTATTCTTTATTCTTAAAACTTACCCCCATTAATTTAAAAGAAGATTAATATATAAATTAAATTAAAAAAATAATTATAATTAGATTATAATCTATTATAATAAATAATAATATTAATAAGGAATAGTTTACATTGGAAAGTTAAAACGATTGCTAATTGTTCGGGTTATCCCTTAGGTGTTCGACTCACCTCTATTCCGTTAAAATATAATTATTTAAATTATATTGTAAAAATGTTTTTTTTGTTTTAATTTTTTTTGATTAAATAAAAAATAGAGGAGTAAATATGAAAAGTGAGGATTGTTGTATGGATTGACGACTTTATTCAACTAATGCTAAAGAAATCGGAACTCTTTACTTAGTATTTGCTATATTTGCAGGTATGATAGCTACAGGATTTTCAGTTTTAATTAGATTAGAATTATCTTCACCTGGTGTTCAATTTTTACAAGGAGATCATCAATTATTTAATGTAATAATAACTGCTCATGGATTATTAATGTTATTCTTTATGGTAATGCCAGCATTAATTGGAGGATTTGGTAATTATTTCTTACCTATCCATATTGGAGCTCCTGATATGGCATTTCCAAGATTAAATAATATAAGTTTTTGATTATTACCTCCATCATTAATATTATTATTACTTAGTGCATTAGTAGAAAATGGAGCAGGGACAGGATGAACAATATATCCACCATTATCAGGAATACAAGCACATTCAGGTGGATCTGTTGATTTAGCTATTTTTAGTTTACATTTAACAGGTGTATCTTCATTATTAGGAGCAATTAATTTTATTACTACAGTTTTAAATATGAGAACTAATGGTATGAGTTTACACAAATTATCATTATTTGTATGAAGTGTATTTGTAACTGCTATTTTATTATTATTAGCTTTACCTGTATTAGCTGGTGGTATAACAATGTTATTAACAGATAGAAATTTTAATACTAGTTTTTACGATCCAGCAGGAGGTGGAGATCCTATATTATTCCAACATCTTTTCTGATTCTTTGGACATCCTGAAGTTTATATTTTAATTATACCTGGATTTGGTATAGTTAGTCAAGTTATATCTACATTTTCAGGTAAACCAATATTTGGTTACTTAGGAATGGTATATGCTATGTTCTCTATTGGAATATTAGGATTCTTAGTATGATCTCATCATATGTTCAGTGTAGGTTTAGATGTAGATACAAGAGCTTATTTCACTGCAGCTACAATGGTAATTGCTGTACCTACAGGTATAAAAATATTCTCTTGAATTGCAACATTATATGGTGGTAGTTTAAGATTTACAACACCTTTAATATTCACATTAGGATTCTTAGCTTTATTCACAATAGGAGGTGTAACTGGAGTAATTTTAGCTAATGCTTCATTAGATTTAGCTTTACATGATAGAATTAAAAAAGATCCTCATTATATTCATAAATTTTGAGTAGGATTAATGGATGGTGATGGAAGTATTCAAGTAAATCATTGAAGATATAAAAATCTTCAATATAGATTAATTATTAAATTAAAATATTGTATTGAAAATTTAACAATGTTAAATTTAATTAAAAAACATATTGGAGGAAATGTGAGAGTTATTGAAAATAATAAATTTGTTATTTGAGTAGTAAATGAAAGAAAACTTATTCATAAATTAATTAATATATTTATTTCTTATCCTCCATTAACTTCAAGATTAAGAGCTCAATTAGCATTTTTGTTAGAATGTTTTCAACAAAATAATGTTGAATGATATTTAAATGCTAGAGATAATAAATATCTTAATCCAAATATAGATGTTGTTAATATTGATTATAATTATTTTAATGAATGATTATCTGGTTTTATTGAAGCAGAAGGTTGTTTTTCTATTAGAAATGTATCGAATAATCACTCATTTTCAATTAAACAAAAAAATGACAAATATATAATTGATACAATAAAACATCACTTCGATATTCAAAATGATATTAGAAAATTAAATAATAATTTTTGATTAATTGAAATTTATAGAAAATTAACTTTAATAAAAATTATTAATCATTGTATTAATTATCCTTTACTTGGAGAAAAAATACTTTCATTTACTAAATTTAGAGATCTTTTTAAATAAGTGTCATGCGGTCTTACCACTGTGATAAATTAAAATAATTAATTTATCGGTAATATTATTTATATATTAATATTGCTAACGGTGAAACCTTTTTAATGGAAATAAGGCTGTTTCCATGCTACAAGTTAAAAAGGCAATACCGTGGAAACCAAAAATATCAAATTTTAAGAGTTGTTGGTTTAAATCAAATAAAAAAAATAAATAAGAAAAATAAAAAAATATAAAAGAGGAGAATAAAAATTTCATTTTTGGTTCTTATAAAAAATGTTTTTTTGAAATTTTTTTGAGACAATAAAAAATAGAGGAGTAAATAAAGAAGTTTTAAATAAATCAAATGTGATACAATCTTAATTACGATTTATTATTTTATGGTTTATATATAAGTACTACACTATTAATAGGTTTGGCTTTTTTTAGATTTAAATATGTTGCTAAAGCCTATTATATGAGTCTAAAAGTAGATCCATCATCTAATATTATTACAGTTATTCCAAATCGACAAATAGGAATAACACCAGATACAGCTATACTAAGTCCTAGACTTGAATTTCAATTACCAAACGAACAAATTCAGGAAATACTTGATTTCTTTGGTACAGAAATTTCTAATCAGCTAATAACTGGTCAAAATTCAGACTTTATAATAGATACATATTTAATGCCTATAATACAATCAAGTGATATGACTTCATTATTTCTTGAAATATTTAATCATTTTGGTTGTTAATATTCAATAGATTTTATTATAATTAATTATTTTTATAATTAATATTTTACTAAATTTTACCCCCTTTTTAATTATAATAAAATTAAAAGATAAAAGTAGAATGTTTACTTTACAAAAGCTAGTGTAATAGTAGATAGTGGTTTAGGTCATACATCGATGAGTATTATCAAAATTTAATTTTAACCAAAATGTAAACAATGTTTATATCTAATTAATATTATTAATAATGACTTTAGCCTTTTCTGCTTATACTTACAACAACTTATATACAAACAGAAATAATAGATGTTTATTTAAACCGGTGTTCAATTTTTACAAGGAGATCATCCATTATTTAACGTAATTTTATTTTTCTACTTAAAAGGGATTAGATCCATTTTGGTGGATGAGGAAAAAAGGATTAAATCAAATTAGTTTTTCCCCGATAGTTTGTGAAGGATAAAACTTCACCTTAATTATATTTATTTATAATTTCGCATAGATTAATTCTTGTTAACTATTATAAATAGTTTAATTTGTTAGACGCTGTTATTTATATAAATTTATATTACTATAATGTTATTTAATTATTTATTTTTTTAGATAATGGCTTAGTATTTTACAGTTTATTTACAGGTATAGAGTTAAAATTTAGTAATATAAATGAAATTGTATTAAGCATCATGAGTTGCTTTAACGGTTAATATTTAAAAAGATTATTTTATTTTAGTTAGACTTAAACCCTTAGTTTTTAAAATAAGATATAAATTTCACTTAAAATAAAAGGGTAAACAAAATAGGTAGTGTAGAATTTTATTGTCTACTTGTTTTGTTTACTACTCTTAAATTTTTTCTTATTTTTTTTTAAACAACTAAACTATAACTCTTAAAATTTTATATTAAGTAGGATCCGTAGAGACTATACGTGGTAATCGAACATTAATTAAGTTTAATTATTAGATAAGATATAGTCCGATCCTCATTGTAAAATGAGCATATTTCTATGTATATTAATTATATTATATTATATAGAAAAATTTTAATGACTTATTATGTAGTAGCTCACTTCCATTATGTATTATCAATGGGTGCTGTATTTGCTATATTTGCAGGATTCTATTTCTGAGCTCCTAAAATAATAGGAAAATCATATAATGAATTATTAGGAAAAATTCATTTTTGAACATTATTTGTAGGAGTAAATACTACTTTCTTCCCTCAACACTTTTTAGGTTTAGCGGGTATGCCTAGAAGAATACCAGATTATCCAGATGCCTTTAGTGGATGAAATCAAATATCAAGTTTTGGTTCTTTAATTTCAATAATGGCTACAGTATTATTTGGTTATATTCTTTATGATATTTTTGCTAATGGAAGTCCAGTTAATAATAATCCTTGAAATGTACCTTCTTATTTTACATCTACAGAACAATTTAATAATGAAACAGAAATAACTACAACTTTAGAATGAACTTTACAAAGTCCTATTCCATTCCATGCTTTCAAAATGTTACCTGTTCAATCTTAAATTGAGATTTAATATTAAGTTATATTTTAGCTTAAAACTTATTTAATTTTAAATTAAATTAACAGTTCATCTTACTAAAATTTACCCCCCCCTTTCATTTTTAATATTAATTATTTAATAATATTATATTAATTTTAATTTTGGTTTTAATTTATTGATAAAATAAATAAATTTTAGTAAGAATTAATTCTAACATTCTAACAAATATTTAAAAATTAAACTAAAAAATAAAAAACAAAAAATAAAAAAACCAAATTTGTTTTGTTTTAGTATAAATTAATTATAAATAGCCATTAAATAAAAGAGCATAGTATTAATATTTTTAAATCATTAATTAATATTTAAATCTTTTCGTTTTTTAATAAAATATTATTAAATTGAATTTAATAAAATCAAAACAATAATTAAAGACTGTAGCATAATTGGTAATGCAATTCGCTCATAATGGATGGTATAAGGGTTCAATTCCCTTCGGTCTTATTTATTTTTAATATAATTTTTAATTAAAAATAATATTATAGGGTACTTGGTCGAGTCTGGTTTATGGCGCTCGTTTTGAAAACGAGTACTTGAATAAAGTCGTGAGTTCAAATCTCACAGTGTCCGATGATTCTTTAAAGAGAATTAAAAAAATAAAAATAAAATATAAAATAAAAAATTTTGGTTTTTATATTATATTTATTAAATCTATAATAATTATATTTTAAAAGAATTAAGAATTTAAATTAATTTAAAAAATGATTAAATATTAATCATATATAATTTTTTAAAAGAAGAGGATAATTATATAAACCTCTGTAAAAGATATAATATTTGTATTTATTGTTGTTTTAAACTTTAAATCACAAAACTAATTTATGTTTTAAAAATCCCTTTAAAATATTATTTTGATTTATTATAATTTTAAAATAAAAAATCAAAAATTAAAAATAATAATAAAAAATATTATTATAAATCTATTTAATTTTATTATAATTATAAATAAAATAATAAAAAACAAAAAATAGACACTCTAGTCGCAAAATCGAATTAAAATCTCAAATCTTAAAATGCTTAGTTTATTATTATTAATACCTATAATAGGTAGTTTATTATTATTAACAATACCAGAAGATTCTATAGAAAATAAAATCAGAATGAAAAAAATAACATTAATAACTATGTTAATAAATTTCTTAATCTCAATATATATTTGATTAGAATTTGATTCAAGTACTAGTCAATATCAATTTGTATATGAATTTATAAAATTAAATTATTGTCATTTAAATATAGGTATAGATGGTATATCATTATATTTTGTATTATTAACAACCTTTGTAAGTCCTATAGCTGTATTATCTAATTATAATAATATAAATAATAATTTAAAATATTTTTTAATATCATTTTTATTATTAGAAACATTACAAATAGGAGTATTTGTAGTATTAGATTTATTATTATTTTATATCTTCTTTGAAAGTGTTTTACCTATTTTATTTTTAATAATAATAGTATATGGTTCAGGTGAAGCTAGAATAAGATCAGCTT